>Ga0247718_1000635_pt1 | contig 10265 bp, 6 predicted proteins | sample 21E_DmetaG_FD_189045 | JGI IMG/M metagenome (GOLD analysis project Ga0247718, IMG submission 189045) | Soil microbial communities from hillslope of Landscape Evolution Observatory, University of Arizona, Oracle, AZ, United States - 2-1-E_D | ecosystem: Engineered > Artificial ecosystem > Mesocosm...
TGCCGGAACAGCGCGTCGATCTGCTGATCGGTGAGCTGCGACAGCAGTCCACCGAGATGCCGGCGGCCGGCGTCGGTGACGGTCACCGGCGTGAACGTCGCCCCGTGATACGGCAGTGAATCCATCGAGACCTTGCAGCTGGCGCGGTCGGCCCAGATCGGCGCTTTCTCCCACTCCGGCAAATCCACCTTGCGCGGACCCCACGCCGCGCCCACGTCCTGCATCATCGCAAATGGCTTCGAGCACTTGCCGCCCTCGGGCCAATCCTTCTCGGAGAGGCACATCAGCCGCTGATTCTCGCTCTTGTTGTCCCAATGCGACAGGAACACGGCCAGGAGACGCAACGCGTCGACATGCGCCTTGGGTGCGCCGCCTTTCTTGGCGTCGATCACGTCGAGTTCGAAGAACGCCCAGCCTTCAACGTCGTCGGTCTCGATCGGCCGCCCCTCGTGCCGGCGCTCAACCGACGCCCACTCGAAGTCCTTGAACTCCTTGGTGTCCATCACCTTGCCGTACAGCTTCTCGGCGCCGGCGAAGCCCAGGGTCTTCATGGTCATGAAGGGCTCGGTGGGACAGCCGTAGCAGCGCACGCGCTCAACCAGCATCACCGTGTCGGCCCCGAAGCCGAGCGCATGCAGCAGCTTCGCGGCCGCCACTTCCGACGGCACCTCGGGGCTGCGGCCATATTTCACGCGGATGCGTTCGCCTTCCGCGGTGCGGCAATCAAACTTCGGCGCGGTCCCGCCGAGCTGAGTGATCTCAAACGTGCAGCTGACCTCGCGCGGCTGCTTCGGATCGGGTTCGAATCGCGCCTTGCTGATCGGCGGCGGCGCATGCCAGACGGCCGCGCGGGAAAGGGCGTCGAGGCGCTCTTCCTTCGAAACTGTTTTGGACTTGAGGCGTTCCTTGACGGGAGCGTCGGCGGGCTTTGCCGCCGGCTTTTGCGGCAGCGACGTCGCTGCAATTGCCACCGCGCCAAAGAACGCCATGATCACAGCCATCGCACGCATGCGCATACGGCCGACTGAACTGCAAGAACCAGTCCTTCATGCCCCGCCACCGGATCTGTCCAGCTGAACATCGATCGGGCAACGGCCGCCTCAATAGTGTTCCGGCTGTTCCACAGTCGACGTCCAGAAGCTCTGGCATTTTGCTTGCAATCGTCGGGCTTCGGAGGATTGGATGGTTGCGAACCCGATCACGGGTCACTCATTGCGTTGGAAGTTCGCTGACGGACCAATGGCAGGAAAGTCGTTCGATCACACGTTCAGCCGCAACGGCCACGTGATGTTTCGTGAAGTCGGCGCAGATCCAAACGAGAAGCCCGGCGTGGCGCCCCAGTATCAGGTCGCGTCATTCGGACCGGACGTTCACGCCGTCTCCTATCTATCAGCCTCCGGCTACACGCTGACCGTCATCCTCGACTACAAGTCGCTTAAGTTCGTGGCGTTCGCGTCGAATGAGACGTCACTGACGATGCAGCATGGAACGTTTGAGCCGCTTGGGTCGGCGCCGCGATAATCAGCGGCGACCCGCCTCAGTCGCGCTTGATCACATTGCCGCCGAATCGGTGCACCCAGATGCTGCCGAATAGCGCGAGGGCCGCGCTGCCCATCATCATATAAGCCGGCGATGCCGGCATGCCCGTGTCGCGGATCAATGTCGTCGCGACCAACGGCGCCGTGCCGCTGAACAGCGTGAAGCTGACGTTGAACACCAGCGCGACTCCAGTAAAGCGGACTCGGGTCGGGAACAGATCGGTCAGGAGCACCGCGAACGATCCGTTCGTCAGGCCGGCCGTGAGTCCGGCCAGCACGCACACGAGCGTCAGGTTCATCGAGCGCGCTTCGAGCGCGCCGTAGAACGGGAACGCAAACACGAACAACATGGCGACACCGGCGCGCAACAGGTATCGCGGCGGGACCCGATCGCCGATCCAACCGGTCAACAGGATGCCAATCGCCGACGCGATCACGCCGATGGTTTGCGACAGCACCGCCTGTCGAGGGTCGTACTGCAACACGCCCGACAGGTACGCCGGCAGGTGGGAGAAGAACAGTCCATTGAAGCAGCCGGTGCCGGCGAGGATCAGGCAGCCGACCAGGACGTGCTTGGGATTTGACTTGAGCAGCTCCTTGAACGGCTGTCGCGAGGCCAGGCTGCGCATCCGCTCAAACTCGGGGGATTCCTCGAGCGAGCGGCGCAACACGAAGCTGAGCACGCCGCCAAGACCGCCGAGAATGAAGGCGATGCGCCATCCATAGGCGGGCACCAGCGCGGGATCCATGAAGGTCCGTACCGACAGGCTGACGCCAGTCGCCACCGCCACGCCCATCGTGACGCACGAGAACACCACGCCGCACACAAACGGCGCGATCCTCGGAGCGGTTTCAACCACGTAGGTGAGCGCGCCTGGCAACTCGCCGCCGAGGCAGAAGCCCTGGATCAGGCGAAGCGTGACCATCAGCAGGCTCGCCGTGACGCCGATGGTCGCGTAGTCCGGCACCAGGCCCATGCCGAGCGTGGCGGCGGACATGATGAACACCGACCACAGGAACACCGCGCGGCGGCCGTACCGATCGCCGTAGTGCGCCAGCACGATGCCGCCGATCGGGCGCGCGAGGTAGCCGACCGCGAAGGTCGCGAACGACAGGATCAGCGCCACGAGCGGGTCGGTCCTTGGAAACACCGCAAGCGCGATGTCCTGGGCGAACACGCCGAAGATCACGAAATCGTAAAACTCGAGGGTGCCCCCCAGGCTGGCGAGCAGTACGATTTTCCAGCCAGCGGGCGTAATGCGGTCCGAAGAGGTCATGGGTCAGCGCAGCATATCGCGGGTCGCGGCCGGATCGCCGTCGTTCTTGGCCGGCTGCAGGCCAAGAATCGCGCACATGAATTCGTAAAGGTGAAGGTTCTCGATTGGCTTCACGCGCATCCCGGCTCGAATCCGCGGGCCGGTGGCCACGAAGAGGCCCTGCATCGACTGCTCGCTGACGTCATAGCCGTGGGCGCCGCCGGGCGGCCGCCGATCGTGCTCGCTCCACCTACCGACGTCACGCTTGGACGCGATCTGCCAGCCATCCTTCGCGACGCCAAACACCGCCGGCACGCGTGGATGGTTGGCGAGACCGTAGCGTTCCGGGATCTCGCTTCTGCGGTACACGGTCAACGCGGGATGCTTGTCCTTGAGGGCACGATACAGCTTCTCGTGATCGCCATCGAGGGCGTTGACACCCAGCATCGGCGACCAGTCGATCACATCCACTGTCGCAACGTCGACGTAGTCGTCCAGCACGATCGTCCGATCGGTGCTGAGCGCGGACATGCCGTGGTCACTGACGATGACGTAGTGGACGCGATCGGCAAGGCCGGCACGTCGCACGCCGGCTACCAGTTCGCCGATCGACTGATCGACCTTGGCGACCGCTGCCCGCGTCTCCTCGGCTTCAGGTCCGAAGCGGTGACCCGCCGTATCCACATCACTGAAATACAAGGTCAGGAACGCCGGTCGTTCCGCCTCGGGTAACTGGAGCCAGCTGAGCAGGCGTTTCAACCGCTCCGCGTGCGGCATGCCATCCTCGTACGGTGTCCAGTAAGTGCCGCGGCGCCCGCCAATCACGACCTCTGAACCGGGCCAGAACATCGCAGCCGACTTGCGTCCCTGCCGCTCAGCCGTATTCCAGATTGGCTCGCCGCCCCACCATCGCGGATCGTTCTGCACCTCCCGATTCGACAGCGAGAACTCGCCGGGAATGTCTGGCGCCGTCATGTTGTTCGAGACGATCCCATGATGCGCGAGGGTCAAGCCCGTCACGATCGTGTAGTGGTTAGGGAACGTCTTCGACGGAAACTGCGGAATCAATCCGTCAGCGCGCACACCTTCAGCTGCGAGCTTCAGGAGGTTGGGCGGAGCGTAGCGATCGAGGTAGTCCCACCGAAAACCGTCGATCGAGATCAGGATGACGATGGCACGTTCGGGGGGGACGATGGGCGCCGGCTGGCAGGCGGCCAACGCGACGCTTAGCGCTGCGGCGAGTACCAACCGGCGGGAGATGATTGCCCTCATTTGAATCCGGCCGCGCGCCACAGGCCGGCGGGTTCCATCACGCGGCCGTTCGCGACGACCCACTTCACGTTTCGTATGTTGCGGATGCTCGCCAGCGGATCGGCGTTGAGCACGACCAGGTCGGCGCGCTTGCCCGCCTCGATGGTGCCGGAATCCCGCGCGAGCCCCATCGCGGCCGCCGGCACGCTCGTCGCCGACTGGATTGCCTGCATCGGCGAAAGCCCCGCCTCGACGAACATCTCGATCGAGCGCAGCAGGCTGTGCCCAGGCAGCGCTCCGTCAGTGCCGGCCACGATCGGCACGCCGGCGTCGAAGAGCGCTTTCACCATCCTGCCGGTGTCGGCCACGCGGCGTCGCGCGGCTTCGGGATCCGTGTTGTTCGCCACGCTCCGGTAGTTGGCCAGCAAAGCCGGCGGCGCGGACGCGAATCCCGGCTCAAGGCTGTCGAGCGTTGTCTGCGGTGCGCGGCCGAGCACCTCGTTCCACGGCATCGTCGGATCGAACACCGTCTTGCGGCCGGCCAGGTACGCAATGGTGGCTGTCGTTTCCGCAGCGTCCGGATCGCCGTTCAGCGGCAAGTGCGCCACTTGATCCATGCCTGCATCCACAGCGCGGCGGAGTCCCAACGCGGTCGGCACATGACCGGTGACGGTCATGCCGAGTTCGTGCGCGCGCGCGGTGATCGCCGAGACAACCTCTGGTTGCAGCAGCGAATAGAGCTTCATCTGGTTGAAGCCGGCCGAGTGGTAGCGATCGACCACCGCGCGTCCCTGTTCTGGCGTCGAGGCCACGACGGTGCCGAATGCGCCGGCAGCCTCGCCGTCGACAAGTCCGGCAAGCAACACTCGCGGCCCGAGGCCCTTGCCGCTGGCGACCGCGTCACGTATCGCCACGAGGAAGGGCTGCTCGCCACCCATGTCGCGGAACGTCGTGACGCCGGCGGCGAGGTATGCGGGCAGCCACTCGATCTGCGCGGCGTGCGCGTGCATGTCCCACAGTCCCGGTGCGATGGTGGCGCCCTTCACATCGAGCACGCGCAGGCCCGAAGGCATCTTCACCGCCGCGCGAGGGCCAGCCGACTCGATGCGCCGGTCTCGCACGACCACAACGGCGTCATCGATGGGTGGCCGTCCTGTGCCGTCGATCAAGCGAGCACCGCTCAGGACGAACGAACGATCCGCGATCGCGGGGATGTCTTTCAATAGTTGCGCGAGATCCGCCACGCGATCGGCGTTCGAGTGCGATTGCAGGACCGGCAGCTGGCCCGCCAGGTCCTCTCGCACGGCTTCGAGCGGAAGAATGTGCACGCGCGACACGATCGCGGCGAGTCGATCCTCTTCGTCGAGCCATACGGTTTCGCGTCCCCAAATCACCCCGTCGACATCAAAGCGACGAAACGTGAGCGGCACTCCACGAACGATGACCGGATCGGACCCTCGGAACGTGACGCGGACGTCGCGCGGGCCCGGCAGCACCGGAATCACCGAGGGGCGGCCGTGCCGTTCCCAATATCTGATCAGCAGCGCGCGCGCGGAGAGCGGCGAGTAGCTTTCAGCGGTGAAGAAGCGTCGAGGCGCCTCGACGGTCGTCGACTGGCCAAGGTTGGTGACCGTCGCCATGCCATCGCTGACGCGAACGGTGGCGTCGACGTTCACGAAGCGATATGACCTGCCCTTTACGTCGAATGCCTGCGGCGTCAGGTCGCCGGCGAGCCGCAACGACGAGGACACCTGCAGTCGCCCACCGCGTTCGGTGAGATCCAGCGAGCCTGTGTAGACGGTCCCGCTACCGTCCTTCGTTTCTGAAAAGACCTCGCGTCCAACCGGGCGGTTGATCAGCGAGACGAGAAGTGTCGTTTCGGTATCAGGCTTGACTTGCAGGGCGCCGGCGAACAACGCCGCGAATGCGAGCCAGCGCATCATCGATCGGCGCTCCTCGTCCAGATCTTGAGCTGGTCGGCGTGCGCGACGGTATCTTCGCGATCGAGCCAGGTATCGACGGGCCATGGCAGGCGCCAGGTCCAGTTCATCCCGTCAACCACCGCGGGCGTATTGATCCGATCGGGCCAGCCGAACACATCTTGCACGGGCATCAGCGTCAGGTTCGAGCCGGACGATAGCAGCGACTGCAGGATCGCGTCACGCTTTTCGTCGGTATTCCCTTCGGGTGTCGCGGCCAGCGGCTCGATGTCGTGCGTACCGGTCGTCGCCACCGAACGCTCAGGGAACTGCGCAGGATCGATCGGCGGCTGTCCTTCCCGATCCCAGTGTTTCTCCCACCGCAGCACTTTCAAGCCGGGAAGATTCAAACGGGCCATGGACTCGCGCACGAACGGGGGAACGGATCCGAGATCCTCGGCGATCACGCCCAGTGACGCCGACGCGCCGGTGAAGATCGACACCAGCGTCTCGCCGAGACGCAACTGATCCTGCTCCTCAGCAGGATCGAAGAACGCCGGAATGGACTTGTCGAGCGGCCGCACGTACATGCGGTACAGGCCTACCAGGTGATCGATGCGATAGCCGTCGTAGAGATCGGCGTAGCGTCGCGCCCGCGCGCGCATCCACCTGAAATCGTTCGTGGCCATCACGCTCGCGCGCCACGGCGGCAGGCCCCAATCCTGGCCGGTCTCGCTGAACGCATCCGGCGGCACGCCGACCGTCGCGTCGAACCTGAATTCATCCTGCCGCGCCCACACATCCGGGCTGTCGGACGAAATCATGAACGGCAGGTCGCCGTAGATCGCGATCGGCCACGCCAGCCGCTTCGCGTCCGCCCACTGATCGGCGGCGAGCCACTGCAGGTACTTGCGATACGTGATCTCCGGATACAGGGCGGCGCGCGCCTCGGCCAGCACGCGCGGGTCCGCTTTCGACACCGGTTCGGGCCACTGCGTCCACGGCAGGCCTTCGTGCAGCGCGTGCAACGCGCGAAACAGCGCGTACTCGTCGAGCCACCAGCTTTGCTCGCGGGTGAAGGCGTCGAATCTCAGGGCGCGCGGCGTGCCGCGCGCCACCTCCAGCCGCTGGAATCGATCGAACGATCGCCGCAACCATCGTTCCTTCAACCTGCGGATCGACGAGTACTCGACGCGCGGCGACTGCCTGAGCCTGGCGACCTCGGCAACTTCGGCGCCGTCGAGCGCAAGCTCGCCGCCAATGCCGGTGAAGTCCTGCACCTGCGACATCGAGATGTAGATCGGATCGAGCGCCATCGACGTCATCGCCGAGTACGGTGATGTCTCGATCGACGGCATCTCGTGGATGGGGAGGATTTGCACGACGGACTGCCCCGCCTCGAGCAGCCATCGCGCAAAGGCCGGCAGGTCGCCGAACTCGCCCATGCCCCAGCCTTGCCGGGACGCCAGCGAGAACAGCGGCACGATGATGCCACTGCGGCGCCGCTCGCCTTCGTGCGCGGTGTTCACGAAGAGGCCCGTTTCAGCACGCGAGCGATCGCGCCATCGAACGCCACCGGCTCAACGAGCAGGCTGACGACCAGGTAGGCTTCGCGGGAGAAGTCGAAAAAATATCCCGGATGCACGAGTACATCGTCGTGCTCGAGCAAATCGAGCACCAGGCTCTCTTCCGATCGAACCTGTGGCACCTGCAGCACCGCCGTCCAGCCACCCTCGACACGCAACACGTCGATCGATGGATACGCGGCAACAGCGGCGCGCAGGGCGTCGAGGTTGCGCCGCACTCGCTGGAGGATCTGGGCGCGGATGCCGGCGCCATGCTCGATCAACTCCGGTGCGGCTGCCTGCACCGCGGTGGACACCGACAGATACGTGTCCGCGATCACCTCGTATGCCGCCATCGCTTGATCGACGACGCCGGTGGGACCACCGACGCCGATCCACCCGAGTTTCAACTGCGGTAGACCGCATGATTTGGAGAGGCCGCCAAGGCTGAACGTCAGCACCTCGGCACCCGGCAGCACCGCGGCGGCGCCTGGTGCGGCATCGAGCGGGTAATCGGCGAACACTTCGTCACCGATGATCGCCCAGCCGTGGGTGGATGCCAGTTCCGAGATCGCCGACAGATCGTCCCGGTGAAGGAACGAGCCCGTGGGGTTGTTCGGAGAGACCACCATGATCGCCTTCACGCGATCCGTGGCGGCGCGCTTGATCGAGTCGATGTCGACCCGCCAGGTGCCGTGATATTCGAGCGAGTACGGGGCGGCGGTGACGCACTCAAGCTGCGTCAGGTGTTCGAACAGCGGATAGCTCGGTTGCGGCACGAGCACCGCGTCGCCGGCATCACACAGCAGCTTGAACAACAGCGCATACGCCTCGCTCGTGCTCGACGTCAGCGCCACTCGATCAGCGGAGATGACGATGCCTCGGCGGCGGAAGTCGGCAGCGACGGCGGCGCGCGCGGACCACAGGCCCAGCGCCTGCGGCTCGTAGTCGAGCGCCCGCGGGTTGGCAAGCGGCTGCAACAGCTCCTCCGGGTACGTGAAGCCCGCGCCGGTAGGATTCGTCGCCGTGAGGTCGATCACCGGACGGCCGTGACGGCGCGACGCAAGCGCGCGAGCCACGGCGTTCGGGTCCAGGTTCTTTGGAAGGCGCGAAGAGATCACCGGCCGACAAGCTCAACGCGTTCGATCACGTCGCCTTCGAGCGTGCCGTCTACGACATCCATTCCAGAAACGACCGTGCCGAAGACGGTGTAAAGGTGGTCGAGGCGAGGCGAGTCGATCAGGTTGACGAAGATCTGGGCGTCGCCGGTATCGCGGCCGCGCGTGGAGATGCCGACCGTGCCGCGCAGGTGCAGCCCGACTTCGTCGCGCATGTAGTGTGGTTCGCCGGCGTATTCGTTGGCACCGGGACTGCCGCCCTGGATGACAAAGTTCGGCGCAATGCGGTGGAAGGTCAGGCCGTTGTAGTAGCCTTCGCCCGCCCGGCGCGCGATGCGGATTGCGGTCAAGGGCGCGGCGTCAACTTCGAGACCGATGTCGAAATACCCGCGGCCGGCCATGTGAAAACGCAGCGACTTTCCGCGAAGCGCCGTCACCATCGCCGTGGTCACCCCTGGCGGCACAAGCGGCTGCGGCGCCGCGGTGCGCGGCTTGCCGGTCCACGCCGTCAGGATCTCGGCGGTCTTTCGCGCAATGGCCGGATCGAAATCCTTCAGGTAGCCTTCGAGGTGGATCGCTTGCGACGCGTCGCCGTATGCCTGCAGCCGGTTCAGGATCGCCATGCGCGGATCTCGCGACGTGTCCTTGCTGTGCTTCGTGATCCGGCCAAGGGCCGTCAGCAGCGGCGTAGTGGCGCGTGGGGCCAGCGCCTTGTTCTCGAGCGCGCGCGCCACCGTCAGGATCAGTTGATAGTCGTTGCGCTCGACCAACGCGAGCGCGGCGGTCTCCGCCTCCGGCGCTTTCAGGTCGATCAGTGCCGACAGCGCGGCTTCCGCGACGTTGTCGATGCGATCCGACGCCAGCGCGTTCAGATCGCGAGCGTTGCCGAGTGCGCCCAGCGCTCGGGCCGCATACATGCGCACTTGCCATGTCTGGTGGGTGATGAACGGCGCAATGGCGGACCTTGCCGCTTCGGGCTGGGTGCGCGCCAGCGACACGATCGCGTGAGCGGGTGCGTGCCACGCGCGCGGCTGGTTGTTCAGCGTCGCGACAATCGCCTGGAGCTGCGCCGCGGGTGACTCGTTGGCCGGGCAGGGGCTGCCCAACTGATCGATCGCCTGCAGGCGCACGTGGATGTTGTCGTCTTTCAGCGCCGCGACGACTGGCGCGCAGGATGTCTTCTGGAAGTGGCGTCCCCAGGCTTGCAGGGCCTGGAAGCGCACGCGCGGCTCCTTGTCGGCAAGCGCGATCTTGAGCACGCGCTCGCGTTCGTCGATGCGTGCGTCGCTCGCGGCCGCAACGGCGGCGAATCGCCGCACTTCGGCATCGCGATCGTTCAACCCGCGCTCGATCACGGATGTCGTCGCCTGATTGCCGGTGACGAGAGCCGCCATCGCCAGGCGGCGGATTTGCGCCGAGCGCGGATCGGTGGCCGGGCGCTGCGCCGTTGCCGCCCAGCGGAGCAGATCCCACGAGCGCTCGCCGAGCGGCGCCAGCTTCTTCGCTCGCACCGTGCGCGCGAGCGACTCGAACCCGCGCGTTGCCCCCATAAGGGCGGCGGTCTCGACGTCGTTCAGAGAGTCCGGCGACGGCATTCCGGTCACCAGCACGGCCTCGG
>Ga0247718_1000637_pt1 | contig 10254 bp, 6 predicted proteins | sample 21E_DmetaG_FD_189045 | JGI IMG/M metagenome (GOLD analysis project Ga0247718, IMG submission 189045) | Soil microbial communities from hillslope of Landscape Evolution Observatory, University of Arizona, Oracle, AZ, United States - 2-1-E_D | ecosystem: Engineered > Artificial ecosystem > Mesocosm...
CTCATCGGTCGATCTTCGCACGGCGAAATCTCCGGAAGAGTTCGTTCAGCGGATTAGGGATTTCGCCGCCAAGCTGCCGAAGGGCCGCTGGATTCTAGGAGGGAAATGGGACCACGAGAACTGGACACCGAACAACTTGCCGACCGCCGCGATGATCGACGCGGTCACGCCAGATAATCCAGTTTTCATCGATCGTCTTGACGGCCATATGGCTTTGGCGAACAGCCTCGCGATGAAGCTTGCCAAGGTGGACAAGAACACGAAGGACGTTCCTGGCGGCGAGATTGTCCGAGATGCGAACGGAAATCCGACCGGCGTTTTCAAGGACGAGGCGATGGGATACATCAACAAGGTCATCCCCGAGCCGTCATTCCAGGAAAGACTCGAAGCCGCGCAGGCCGCGACCGACCACGCGGCATCGCTCGGAGTAACGAGCGTGACCGATGTGTCGGCGGGAACCGACGTCGGCGTCTACCAGGAACTGCTGCGGCAGGGAAAGTTGAAAACGAGAATTTACGGCTGCTCGACGCTCGGGGACTTTACCCGGTGGCAGAGGACGGGAGTTCGATTCGCGTTCGGCGACTCGATGCTTCGGGTCGGCTGCCTGAAAGGGTACGCCGACGGCAGTCTCGGTTCGACGACCGCCTGGTTCTTCGAGCCGTACCTTGACGACCCGAAATCCACAGGCCTCGCGATGGATGTTGCGAAGGCCGAGACCGATACGTTGAATGCCGATAAAGCCGGCCTGCAGATCAACATCCACGCGATCGGGGACCGTGCGAATGCGGAGATCCTCAACATTTTCGAGAAGGTCGAACGCGCCAACGGCACGCGCGACCGCCGCTTCCGCATCGAGCACGCGCAGCACATCCGGCAGGAAGACATCCCGCGTTTCGGCAAGCTGAAGGTCGTCGCCTCGATGCAGCCGTTCCACATCATCGACGACGGCCGCTGGGCCTGGAAGCGTCTTGACGAAAGACGCCTGAAGGGAACCTACGCTTTTCGCACTTTGCTCGACACGGGCGCGGTTCTTGCGTTTGGTTCCGATTCGCCCGTCGCGCCGCTCGATCCGCTTGTCGGCGTATATGCCGCGGTCACGCGCCGCACGCTCGACGACAAGAACCCGAACGGCTGGATCCCCGAGCAAAAGATCACCGTAGATGAAGCGATTCGCGGCTTCACTTGGGGATCGGCTTACGGCGAGTTTCAAGATAATGTGAAGGGAACGCTCGAGGTGGGAAAGGTGGCCGATTTCGTGATGATCTCGGACGACATTTTTACGATCGATCCCGTAAAGATCAGAGACGCCAAGGTGATGTTGACGGTGGTCGACGGCAAGGTCGTCTACGAACGTAAGTGATCTATTGGGTTCTCACTTTTATTTTGATCCGGCCGTTCCTTGCTTTCACTCCCGAAAGCGGAACGGCCGATCTGATTGTCATCAACGCCAAGGTCCGCACGATGGACCGCACACGTCCGACAGCGGAAGCGATCGCGGTCAAGGGCAGCGAGATCATCGCCGTCGGCTCCAACGCCGAGGTTCGAGCACATCAGAGAGCAGCCACAAGAGTCATCGATGCGCAGGGGAAACTCGTATTGCCAGGCTTTAACGATTCGCATGTGCATTTTATGGCGATCGGCAACACGTTTTCTTCTGTCGATCTGCGCGACGCCCGCTCGAGTGGAGATGTTGTCAGGAAGCTAAAGCATTACGCACGATTTCTTCCGAAAGGCCGCTGGATTCTCGGCGGCGGTTGGGATCACGTGAATTGGTCACCGGCCGATCCGCCGACAAGAACTCTGATCGACGCCGTCACGCCCGATCACCCGGTCTTCATTTATCGCGCCGATACCAAGACGGCTCTCGCGAATGGCCATGCTCTCAAGCTTGCACAAATCACGAAGGAAAGTGCTGACGCACTTGGCGGCGAGATTCTGCGCGATGCGGCGTCGGGCGAACCCAACGGCATTCTTCGCGGCAAAGCGATCAGCCTCGTGCGATCGATCATTCCCGCGAATCATACGAGAGACTGGCCCGCCGTCGCCGAAGCGGCTTCCAAATACGCAGCATCGCTGGGCGTCACGAGCGTGCAGGACACCGATTCCGACGATCACGCTGAGGTATATCGACAGCTAGAGCGGCAGGGAAAACTACATACAAAGATCTACGACTGCATTTCGCTTTCCAGGCCGCAAGACCTCGAAAGCAAACCTCGTTCGCAGGGGCGGGAGATGGTCAGGCAGGGCTGTCTCAAAGGCTTCTCTGACGGCGAGCCGGGCGATCGGCAACGGCTTAAGAAAGACATCCATCAGGCAGAGAAATCTCAGCTGCAAGTGATGATCCACGCGATCGGGCCGCGAGCAAATGACGATGCCCTTTCAGCGATCGAGCTTGCCGCTAGGACTGGGCGCCGTGACCGGAGGTTTCGCGTAGAGCACGCATACAATGCTGCACCGCCAGATATCGCTAGATTCACCCGGGCCGGAGCGATCGCGTCCGTCCAGCCGTATCTTTTTTATGGCGGCAGCGGCGGTAGCTACCGGAAGTTACTGGACAGCGGCGCACGACTGGCGCTTGGTTCCGACGCTTCGATAACCGACTTTGATCCGCTGCTTGGGATTCATGCGGCGGTGACCGCCGGGCACGGACAAGGCATTTCGGTAGAAGAAGCCGTCTATGCGTACACGTTAGGATCTGCGTACGCCGAGTTTCAAGAGGACGTAAAGGGCAGCATCGAATCGGGAAAGCTGGCGGACTTTATAATGCTATCTGAGGACATCTTCGCGATCCCCGCCGCTGACACTCCAAAAGCAAAAGTGCTAATGACGGTTGTCAACGGCCGGATTGTCTACGAGAATAAATAATTCTTAACCTGCGAAACAGCCGGAGAATATTATGAAAAAACTACTTGCACTAGCATCCATCGCATTGTCTATGACTGTGGCCGTCACCGCTCAGGCAGAACTCAACAGCAAAGGCCAGCCCGTGGCGAAGAATCAGCAGAATGCGCCGGTCGAACTCAAGGCCGGCGAGAAGATTACCCGCGGCGCAGTGCTCGCCAAGGGAGCCAAAAAGGTTTCTGTCGAAAAGGCATTTGCCAACCCTGAAAAGTACGCCGGTAAAACGGTCGAAGTCGAGGGCGTGATCGTCCGCTCGTGCAAGAAGGAGGGATGCTGGATGGAGATGGCCGATGGCGAGGGCGGCAAATCGGTCCGCGTGACCTTTGGCGACCACGCCTTTTTCATCCCATTAAACTCGGCCGGCATGAAGGTCCGCGCGCAAGGTGTTTTCAAAACCAACATTCTGAGCAAGGAAAAGGTCGATCATCTGATCAACGATGATGGTGCTAAGTTTGACAAGCGGAATCCGGACGGGACCGTCACGGAAATTTCATTCGATGCCTCCGGGGTAGAGCTAACCAAACGGTAGCTGACCAATCGGTGACACAAACCAAAGATTACAAAGTGTTAAGAGCCCTCCGCAGTTGTTTGATACTTATTGTCTTTATCGGCGCTGCGGTGGAACCTGTCTGCGCTCAAATTCCGACGGTGGACGGAAAGCTTCGCTGGGCTCGAATCCTTGATGACAAGCTTCGGTTCGAGATGGCTTTTCCGGGTGAAATCATCGTCGATAACGAGAGGCAGAGGGACTGGTTCGTGTCGCCGGTGCTGGCGTCGATGCCTGAGTTGATAAACGTCGAGATCCGGCCTTCACTCATCGGGTACCACAAATCTCTGCGACTCGATCTGCAGGTTCGTGATTTGAGTCTGACTACGAGTGCAAAGCGCTATCTGTGGCGATATGTCGAGTTTGCTTATCCGGGCATGCCGTTTCAGGATTTCCGTGTGGGTAAGGCGGTAGGGCGGATAATAACGATAAGCGAGCAAGACTCTTTGGGAAAGTACATCGTATTTGCTGTAAGTAACAAAGTGGTGACGATCGTGCTGACGGCCGCAGCTGAAGATCGCGATGCTTATGAGCGCAGTGTGCGTTCGTTAAAGCTCGACGGAAGCCAATTGTTTAAGTCAGATACGGATTATTCCGAGCAGATTCAGTTCGACTTGTCCCTGCAGAATGTCGAATCGAGCCCTGAGGTCAAGGCCGCGCTCGAAAAACCGACAATAAAGAGGCAGTTCGCCCCTGCGCGGCCGGTACAGGAATTGAGTCAGAAACAAAAGGATACGCCGGAGAACAAGACCAATTATTCGCGCCCTCTGATCATTCTCCGGCAACCGAGGAATTTCCCTTACCTTCAGCCGAATGAAAAGTTCAAAGGCGTGGTAACTGCCCGGATCGAATTTCGCGCCGACGGCACGGTCGGCGAGATTGTTCTTTACGGGCAGGCTCCTAATCCACTACTTAAACGGCTTTTTGAGGAGATAGCCGAAATTAAATTTCTTCCCGCGAAGTCTGGTAGTAAGGAGATCGACCTTGTACAAACGGTTGAATACAGCTTCGACATCAGATAGGGCAATCCCAAAGCCACTCCGCAAAACAGAAAAAGGCCCGGCGATCTGACGCCGGGCCTTTTGACGCTATCGCCTTCACTCTCCTAGAACTTCAGCCTCACGCCAAGCTGTGCCTGACGTGGTTCGCCAAAGCCCGCCGAAACCGTCCCGTCAAAATTGAACGTGAGCGGCCGTGGAAGGCTCTTCTGGTTGCGGTTGTTGAAGATGTTGAACGCCTCGAAGATCCCCTCGAGCTGGACCTTTTCGGTGAGCTTGAAGGCCTTTGAAGCCCGCAGATCGAAAGTGAAGAACTCGTTCTTCAACCGCGTCGTGTTTCTCTTGACGATATTCGGGAAAGCTCCGCGGTTGGTCACCGAAGTCGGCTGGGCCGAGCGGTATTGCACAATCGGGGACAAATTGATATCCCACGGCAGAAGGAAAGTCGCGAACGCGTTGAAGCGGTGTCGCTGGTCACGGTCCGACCAGTTGTACTCAGGCCCAAAATCGCGCGGGTCCGCGTAGCGGAACGTGAACGGGTCACGCTCGTTGTCGTCATCCGACTTGTCGAACGAGAGCATGTAATTCGCCTGGAACTGATACCGATTTGCGAAACGCTTGTTCGCCGTAAACGTAAGGCCGTGATAGCGCGACTTGCCGGAGCTTTCGGTCGAGCGAATTTCGCCGACACCCGATCCGTTTTCGCGACAGAAGATCCCAAGCCCCTGACCGGAGCACACCGGTCCTACGCTCGCAGGATTGTACAGCCGCAAATCGTTGCGATTGACGAATCGTGTCAGATGATCGGTCTTGGCGTAGTTGTAAGCGACAAGCAGTGAAAGGTTATTGACGAGTTCCCGCTCAATGCTCGCGGCGTATTGGATCGTCTGCGGATTCTTGAAGTTGCGTTCGAAGACCGCGACGCCGGGATTGTTATTAGTGAAGGTTGACGGGGAAACGCGATTCGGATAGACGGGCAGCCCTCCCGCACCGGTCGGCAGCGGGAACCCGCCGGCAACGACCAGGTTTCCGGCGATGACGCCGTCTGTATTACGCGGGCCGGCAACTACGAGGCCCGGAATCCGTGCGTAATAGACGCCGGCACCGAGCCGGACAGCGGTCTTGCCGTCGTTGCCGGGCGACCACGAAAGAGCGACTCGAGGAGCATAGCCGTTGGTGAAGTCCGGGATCGAGCCGTCCGACGGGAAGCGCGGATCGTTGATGAACTGACCGTAGCGTGTAGAATTCGGAGCGTTGATCGGGTCGGGCTGGTATTGGGCCTCCCAGCGGAAGCCGAGGTTGAGCGAAAGATTGCGCTTGACTTGCCAATTGTCCTGAACATAAAGGCCTGGCTCGAAGGTGGTGTAAGCCTGCGTCCCAGCCTGTTCGGCCGACCTTCCGCCGAGCGGCACGAACTGAATATAAAGTCCGAACGCGAAAGCGGGCTGACCGTTTACATAGTTTTGAAATGCAGTGATGGCGTCGTTGATCGTACCTGCCGCAACTATCAACCGGCCGCGTTCGAAACCGACAAATGTCTGCGACACTCTTGTCCGGTTAAAGTCACCACCAAACTTAATGGTGTGGTTGCCCCTCACCATCGTGAAGTTATCAGTAAACTGAAGCCGCTTGTCGTCGGCCGGAACGGGCAGGAAGAACGGTCGGCCAAAACGGTACGAGATCGACCCGTCGAAGGTGCCGATCGTCGTGTCCGGAAGGTCGGGACCGTCGTAATACCGTGGCCGCTCCTCTTTCGCCCACTGGAATCTGAATTCATTGAGCAGATTCGCGGAAAAATTTGTCACAAGCTGTCCGATGAACGAATTCGAGTTACTGCCTTCACGTCCGTTCGCACTTATACCCCAGGTCGGGACATCGAATGTGCCGTTGACCTGCTCGGCCCGGCTGTAGTTGTGGCGGAGTGTGAGCAGATTGTTCCGGTTCAGCTGTACGTCGACCTTGCCGAGCAGCACGTCGGCATCGTTGGTGCGTTCGATAACGCCTTGCTCTTCGGAGGTGACGCGGTTGCCGTTGACCAAAAATCCGGTGCGAAACAGACTTACAAGCCGCGGATCGATCGAATTAGGCTTGCTGCTCTGTCCGTCGTTCCGCTCGTATGCAACAAAAAAGAAGGCCTTGTCCCTCTTGATCGGGCCTCCGACGTTGCCGCCGAACTGGTAGTTGCGGAAATCTTCGACCGGCAGGCCGGCCCTGACCGCATCAGGATTCTGGCTCGATAGATTCTGGTTCCTGAAGAACAAGAACGTGGCCCCGGAGAACTCATTCGTTCCCGATTTTGTCACGACGTTGACAAAGCCGCCCGAACTGCGGCCAAACTCGGCTGACGCTCCGACCGGAACGACTTGAAATTCCTTCACCGACTCAAGACTGATCGTAAACGCCGGACGCTGTCCGCCGCGCTGCTCGCCGAAGAATGGATTGTTGGCGTCGGCGCCGTCGATCGAGACGTTGTTCTGGATGCCTTTCTGCCCGTTGATCGTGATCTCGTCGCCGTCCGGCCCCTGCACGATCGAGACACCGGGAGTCAGCAACACGAAACGCGAAAAGTCGCGACGATTGATCGGCAGGTTTTCGACCGAACGCTCATTGATCTGCGTCGCAAGTTCCGTCCTTGCGGTCTCGACACCCTGCGACTCGGACGACACGTCGACGGTCTCCGAAGTGCCGCCAACCTTCAGTCCGACGTTCAGGGTCTGCGTCTGGCCGACGTTGACCTCGACGTTCTCGTAAATGGCGTTTGCGAAACCGTTCGCGTTAACAGACACGCGGTATCGCCCCAACGGCAGCAAAGGTGCGGAAAAGAAACCGTCAGAGTTGGATGTGACGGTGCGTTCAAAGCCGGTATCAATATTTTTAACGGTGACCGTGGCTCCCGCGACGACCGCGCCATTGGGGTCGGCGACCGTTCCCTGGATCAAACCGGTCGTAGCCTGCGACTGCGCTAAAATGCCGGCTGAAACGAACAGGCCGGCAACGACAGCCAAACAGGCAAACTTCAATAGTCTGTACATAGAACTCTCCTCAAAGCTTGGGTTGAAATATCGGAAAGTGAAATCCTGCAACTCCCGAAAATCTGGCACTCGAGATGTACCGCCTACCCGATTGATCGATAAAGGTAAGGAGTCAGGGTGATGAAAACGAAGCGATTATATTCCTGATACAAACTCCAATACAACAGCAGCCCAGATGTTTTTCTCGGGAAAGAGCCTCAAAAGTTTCACCTGCCCGATGCCAAACAAGCTTGCAACATCATCACTATCGCTTTGTATTGGATAGCACGGTTCATGAGTGCGACTTTGCTTCGTCCTTCGGGATGCTGAAAGCCCGGCCCGGTATACACCTTTCGTCAGGAAATTCGAGCAAAATTTGGATATACTTCAGGAATCAAATCGGGGTAAATGAAGCCTTTCAAGATCAGAGATATCGATATCGACCCGCCTCTTATCCTTTCGCCGATGGCGGGCGTGACCGATTATGTCTTTCGACGATTGATCAAGCGCCGCGGCGGTGTGGGGCTCGTCGTGTCGGAATTTATCTCGGTCGAGGGCCTGACACGTAACAATCCGAAGTCGAAAAGGCAGATGCGTTTTGACGAGGAAGAACGGCCGTTTGCGGTGCAGATCTTTGGCGGGCAGCCCGGGCGGATGGCGATGGGCGCCGAGATGGCCGAAGAGGTTGGGGCCGACATCCTCGACGTCAATTGCGGCTGCCCGGCCCCGAAAGTCGTAAAAAATGGCGGTGGGTCAGCGCTTCTGCGCGAACCGGATAGGCTCGAGACGATCCTGAAAGAAATTAAGAAGTCGATTTCGATCCCGCTAACGCTTAAACTTCGCACCGGTTATTCCGACGCTTCCATCAATGTCGTTGACGTCGCGAAGATGGCCGAGCAGTGCGGCGTTGAGCACATTCAGGTCCACGGCCGCACACGCGAGCAGGCATACAAGGGCCTCGCCAACTGGGACATCATCCGCCAGGTCAAACAGGCCGTCTCGATCCCCGTTTCCGGCAATGGCGACATCACGACAATTGAGTACGGGATGAAAAAATGGCAGGAATCCGGAGTCAACGGCATCCTGATCGGCCGCGGTGCGATGCAGAACCCGTGGATCTTCCGGCAGTTCGACGATGTTCTCAACGGCCGTGACCCTTACGTGCCGACGGTCGAGGAAAAGAAGTCCGTACTGCTCGAGTTCTTTGAAATGTGCCTCGGCGAAATGCCCGAGATCGTCGCCCTCGGCAAAATGAAACAACTCGCCGGCCAATTCACCAAAGGCCTCCCGGGCGGTGCACTTTTCCGCCAAACGCTGTATCATTCGCACTCAGCGGAGGAGATCCTCGACAATATTACCGCGTACTTCGAGGCGCTCTCATCCGGCCGGAAGTTCGGCGACGGTGCCATCGAGGCCGAAGCCGAGACGATCGATTCGTGCGATGCGTTTGCGGCCCCCATTGCCGCCTAAAAATCACGTTGAAGCCCTGGCAGGGAGAAGCCATTACAAAAATATGAAAAGCCTGTTCTTACTGATCGCTGTCGTTGCGCTTGCATCACTGAGCGCGAGTGCCCAGAAACTGTCTGCGGAAGAGCTCGTCGCCAAACACCTCGACTCTATCGGCACCACCGCAGATCGAGCCAAAATAAAGAACATCGTCGCGGCTGGCGAGGTCTCGTTCGCTCAAGGACTGAACGACAAAAACTCCGCTCTGGGCAAGGGCGTGATCGCATCCGAGGGGGCGCAAAGCGCTCTCGCGATGTCGTTCCCGATTCAACTCTATCCGACTGAGAAGATCATCTTCGACGGTAAAAGAGTGAACGTCGCGTTTGTCCGCCCGGGAGTACGTTCGGCATTCGGAGAGTATTTGACGAGCTACGAGAATATCGTCAACGGCGGGCTTCTGGGCGGGACCCTGACGACTACTTGGGCCTTCTACAACGACGCGAACAAAAAGGCAAAGATGTCCGTTGAGGGCCTTAAGAAGATCGACGGCAAGGAGATGTACGCTGTGCGTTATAACCCGAAAGGCGGCTCGGACGTAGACATCAGGCTGTTCTTCGACAAAGACACGTTCCGGCACGTCCGCACGGAGTACAAGAGGACGATCTCCGCGCAAATGGGCGCAAACCCGAATCTGTCCGCAAGCCAGACCGAAACGACGGAGAATCTGACAGAAGAGTTTGGCGATTTTAAGACTGAGAATGGTCTGACGCTCCCTCGTTCCTACAAGATCCGTCTCAGGATAGACAGGGGAAAGGCGACCCGCGAGTATTTTTATAATTTCGCTCTATCAACCTTCTACTATAATCAGCAGCTCGACGCCGCTACCTTCGCGAGCAACTAATCAATGCGATCGATACGAATTTTTGCGACACCAGCACTTCTTGTGTTGGTGTTCGCTTTTTCAGCCTCCGCGCAAGAGCAGAGGTCGCGTCGGCCTAGCGGCTCCGCCTCACCCGCGATGTCCGAGCCGTCACTGCTCGCCGCTTCACCAGCCTACGCCGAACTGCTGCTACGACATACGGAATACGAGTCGGAGGTAGAGTCACTTCTTCTTACTTACACAGACGATTATCCACGAGTCAGGGAACTGAAGTTCGCACTGTCTGTTATCAGGAGGGAAGCCGAGCGACTGGCACCGGCCAAACCCATTGATCCCGCCCGGCTCACGATTGCCCTCGGCAAATTGATCGTGCGGAAAGTGGAACTGGAGACTGATCTTTGGCGACTGCAACAAACCTACCCGGCGGCCTCACCGGAGGTCCGGCGAGCAGCAAAAAGGGTCGAGATCTAC
>Ga0247718_1000638_pt1 | contig 10252 bp, 6 predicted proteins | sample 21E_DmetaG_FD_189045 | JGI IMG/M metagenome (GOLD analysis project Ga0247718, IMG submission 189045) | Soil microbial communities from hillslope of Landscape Evolution Observatory, University of Arizona, Oracle, AZ, United States - 2-1-E_D | ecosystem: Engineered > Artificial ecosystem > Mesocosm...
GGGGGGGATGGGGGAAAGGCACGGATTCGAGACGAAGGGCCCGCTCTTGCGCGCACGGGGGTACTCCGATCTACTTTGTGCGGAGCTTCAATCGGAGGACGCGGCCCGCGGCAAGCTGCATCCGTGGACCGCACAACAGCCTCTCGTCGCCAAAGGAGCAGACCGGTGCTTCGATCAATGAGGGTGCGGAACTTGACGGCCTTCAAGGAGGCGCACCTGGAGTTCTCGCCAGCCTTGAACGTCATCGTCGGCGAGAATGGGACGGGCAAGACCCACATCCTCAAGCTGGCATATTCCATTATCTACGCGACCGCGAAAGGTGGAAAGGAACCGGGACTCGCTCAGCCGACCAAAGGGTATTTCCAGGCCGCAATCGCGAGCAAGCTCGGCTCGGTGTTCCGGCCCGACGAACTGGGCCGGCTTGCCCGCCGTGATCGTCCGGGGCGGCAGCGCTGTGAGGTGAGCTGCGCTTTTGATCCACCCGTCGATGAGCTTGCTTTCTCATTCAATACCACGAGCAAGACGGAGGTGACGGTCGATAGGCTCCCCTCCGCATGGATAGACAAGCTCCCCGTGTACTTTCCGACCCGCGAGCTGCTGACCCTCTCCCCCGGGTTCGTGTCTCTGTACGAGACGACTCACCTGCCCTTTGAAGAAACGTGGCGTGACACGAGCCTTCTGCTTGGCGCGCCGCTCGCACGGGGTCCGCGTGAACAGCGGATCAGGACGCTGCTGGCCCCCCTTGAGGAGGCCATGAGCGGGAAAGTAGAGATGGACAGGTCGGGGCGGTTCTACCTGAACATCGACGGGGTGAGCATGGAGATGCACCTCGTGGCCGAGGGTCTCCGAAAGCTCGCCATGGTCGCCAGGCTGATTGCTACCGGCTCGCTGGTAGACAAGGGTTTCCTTTTCTGGGACGAGCCGGAAACAAACCTGAACCCCAAGATCATCAAGCTGATCGCGCGAACCATCCTCCACCTGGCCGGAAGTGGCATCCAGGTGTTCATCGCAAGCCATAGTCTGTTCTTGTTGCGGGAGCTGGATATCCTGTTGCAGATGGAGGATTTTGCGGAAACCGGGGCCCGCTTCTTCGGTTTGCACCGTCGGGATGACGGTGTTGAGGTGGCTCAGGGCGCCACGGTGGATGACATCGGTGAGATCGACGCACTTCAGGAAGAGTTGAGCCAGTCGGATCGGTACCTCACGGTTGAAGCATCCTGATGCCCACCATTGTTGAGGGGAGCCTGTCCTTCGATTTTCCCGAAGGCTGGAACGTATCCAAATTCGACGATTGGAGCTTCGTTCGGAACCAGTTTCAATCGGTCTGTGGTGGCGCCAAAGCGATAGACATCCTCGCGGTCGAGCCGAACTCCGCGTGTGTCTGGCACATCGAGGTCAAGGACTACCGTCAGCGAACCAGAAAGAAAGTCATCGGTCTAGCGGAGGAAGTCGCGGAGAAGGTGAGAGATTCTCTCGCCGCGCTGGTAGCTGCGCGCGTCAACGCGAAAGAGGACACCGAACGGGCCATGGCGGATGCGGCGTTACGGTGTCGGCGGCTACGCATCCTGTTGCATCTGGAGCAGACGGCAAAACCCTCCAGGCTCTTTCCGAAGGCATTCGACCCAGCGAAGGTACAGCAACGCCTCAAGCAGCTGACCAAAGCGATTGATCCCCACCCGCTGGTTCGCGACACGCGCGAGCCACAGGGTTACTCCTGGACGGTGAGGTAACCGGCGACCCCGTCAAGGCTGAATCGAAGCCGCCAAACAGGGTCCCGGGATTTCGGAGGACCCTGCCAACCGCTCCCGCGGTCGGGTGACGCCTTTCACCGCAGCCGCACCACCCCCAGTTTCTCCGCCCCTTCCAGGGACTGCAGCACCGTCTCGGGCATCGCCGTGGCGTAGCAGTGTTCCTCCGCGCGGCCGCGCGAACAAACGTTTTGTTGACACCCGGCGCGCCGTGTCCGATTATGTCACGCAAGGCACGGCACGCATCCGCCAGCGGACGCGCCGAAGCCGCCCGCCGCCTGCGGTCCCGCCCAGCTCCATCCCCGGCGCCGTTCCCGGGAGCGGTCCCGTTCCAGCCCGGGTCCCCGAGCCCACTACTCCTTCCCGGCCCCGCGCGGCACTCCCGCCCGGGTATGGCCGGCGCACGCCTAACTCGCGGTATCGCACCGCGTTCCCGGCTTTCACCCACCACGCCCGGAGCCCCCACATGGCACCACGCGGACGCGGCGCCGCCGCTCTCCTTGCCGTCTCCCTCCTCGCCGCGGCGGGAGAGGCAGCGGCCCAGAACGCCCCCGCCCGGCCGCCCGGCGGACCGTGCGCCTACCAGGACGTAGACGTGAACCGGTACGGGAAGAAGCCCTTCCAGAACCCGCCGGAGATCCGCGCGCAGGGCGGACGGCTGCAGACCACCCTGGCCGTCCGGTACACCGACCCCGCCACCACCTCCATCGCGGGGTGCCCGGTGACGCTCCGGACGTACAACGGGCAGCTCGTGGGGCCCACCCTCCGCGTGCGCCCGGGAGACGTGCTGGCCCCCCGGCTGGAGAACCAGCTCCCGCGCGAGACCCCGGCGCAGGTGGAGGAGCAGTTCCGGCAGGAGAACGGGAACGCACACATCGACATGCGCCCGTACTCCTTCAACACCACCAACCTCCACACACACGGGCTGCACGTCTCCCCCTCGGGGAACAGCGACAACGTCCTCCTGGCCATCGCGCCGCAGACGCACCTCCAGTACGACATCCGCCTCCCGGCGAACCACACCCGTGGCACCTACTGGTACCACGCGCACACGCACGGCTCCACCGCCATCCAGGTGGGGAGCGGAATGGCCGGGGCGCTGATCGTGGACGATGACCCCGCCGCCATCCCCGCGGCGCTCCGCGCGGCCAACGAGCGCGAGAAGGTGATGCTGATCCAGGCCATCCTCTACGACACGCGCGGGAGGTCCGACGACATCACCGCCTTCTTCCCCGACAACGCGCAGACCGCCGCGCTCTGCCGGGAGGGGAAGCCCGGCTGCACCTGGCAGAACTCCAGGCGGCACCTCACCGTGAACGGCCAGATCGTCCCGGTGATCCGCATGCGCCCCGGCGAGGTGCAGCGCTGGCGGCTCATCGACGGTTCCTTCCGCGAGACGCTGGCGCTCAGGCTGGAGGGGCACGCGCTCCACGAGATCGCCACCGACGGCATCTACACGGGGCGGGTCGACACCTGGGGGCCCAACCAGGAGATCGTCCTCTACCCGGGGTACCGGAGCGACGTGCTGGTGCAGGCCGGCCTGACGCCGGGGACCTACAACCTGGTGGACGACTCCGCCAGCGGGCCCAAGGCGCTGCGCGGAGTGCCGGAAGACCTGAACGTGATCGCGCAGGTGGTGGTGGAGGGCACTCCGATGGACATGCGCCTCCCCACGAACGCGGAGATGGCGCCGCTCGCCCCCTTCCCCGGCGTCAACCTCCCGGCGGTGGCCAACGGGGTGCAGGAGGCGGTGTTCAAGCTGGGGAGCGACCTGCAGCCCACCGACCCGCGGATCTACTTCCAGATCAACTACGCGGCCTTCAACGACTCGCGGATCCGCTACGTGCAGCTCGACAGCGTGGACATGTGGTCGCTCACCACGGTGGGCGACCCCGCCGCCGTGGCCGGCGGCATCCCCCCGCTCCCGCACGTCTTCCACATCCACGTGAACCCCTTCCAGGTGTACCGGACCGGGCCCAACAACCAGCAGCAGCTGGTGTGGAAGGACACCCAGATCATCCCACCCGGAACCACCGTCAACGTCTACACGCAGTACCTGGACTTCACCGGGAAGTTCGTGATCCACTGCCACATTCTGGACCACGAGGACCTGGGGATGATGGAGGTGGTGGAGGTGGTGAAGGAGCTACCGCGCCCCCACCCCCGCCCCGACGGCCGGCCCGGCGCCGCGACGGGCCACACCCACGGAAACGGCTCGCACCCGGAGGAATGAGGCGATGGCGGAAGCAACACGAACGCGATACGAGCGGGTCCGGGAGATCCTGGACCGCGCGGCGGGCGGGAGCACCTCGGACTACGGCGGGGTGGGGCGCCCGTGGAGGCTCCCCCTGGCGCAGCTGGAGCGGGTGGAGGTGTACGGGGTGCGGATGATCGCGCCCCCCGCCCCGGCCGGCACCCCCGCGAAGCAGGGGTGCGGGTGCGGGTGCGCCACCAGCGCGCAGAGCCCGGAGGGAGACCCCCCCGGAGAGCGGATCCCGCGCTACCCGGGGCGCGGCGCCGCGTCGGGGCTGGTGAAGGGGCTCCGGGGCCAGGCGCCGTACGACGGCTCGGTGTTCCCGCGCCTCCCCTGGGGAGGCGCGGCGGTGCCGGATGAAGATGTGCAGCTCATCAGCGACTGGATCGACGACGGGCTCCCCGCCGACGACCGCGAGACGGTGCTCCCCGCCGAGCCGGAGACCACGGAGGCGGCCGGCACCACGCGCATCGGGGAGGGGGCGGTGGAGCCCGCCGTGCTGCGCGTCTACGCGCCGCGGGAGGAGGGCCCCGCGTACGGCGGCCGCCCCGGCGAGCTGCGGCAGCGGGTGAACCTGGACTGCATGACGCCGCACCAGCTGGAGGAGCTGCGCGGCGCCTTCCGCGAGCTGTACGCGCTGAACAAGTGGCCGGCGGACCGCCGCAGCTACAACAACATGGCGCTCATCCACCAGGACCACTGCCAGCACGGGTGGGAGCGCTTCCTCCCCTGGCACCGCGTGTACCTGTACGAGTTCGAGCAGGTGGTGCAGGACGTGGCCCCCGGCGTCTCCCTGCCGTACTGGGACTTCACCATGCCCCAGTACCGCCCGGAGTGCCCGGAGACGGGGCTCATCATCCCCCTCTCGTTCCAGGCCTTCCTGACCACCGCCTCGGTGGAGTGGCTGGAGCACGGCGCCGATCCCGCGCTCCCGCCCAAGGTGGCGGACCGGGTTCGGGGGATGGTGGGGAAGCACTACCCGTCGCTCTACCGCTTCTTCACGGCGATGACCCGGGAGTACGGCGTCCCCCCGGAGTACACCGACGGCGACTACCGCAAGCGCTTCATCGACGCGCTGCTGGAGGCCAACTCGCTCTGGTACCCGTTGCGCTACCCGGCGGAGTACTTCACCAAGGCGGGCCAGCCCACCACCCTGAACAAGCTGATCCACTACCACTACCCCAAGCCGGAGGACATGCGCGAGATCCTGGCGCTCCGCACCTTCCGCGACTTCGGTGGGGGGAGCCTCTACAACGACTCGTTCGGCTTCCTGGACCAGAACCCCCACAACACCATGCACCTCTGGACGGGGGGGATGAACCCGGAGGTGGGGATGAAGCCCGAGCCGGCGGTCGGCAACAGCGGCGACCGCGAGGTGCTGCGCGGCGACCTGGGGACGGCGCGCAACCGCGGGGTGCGGGTGACCGGCCGCCGCTTCCACACCCGCGAGGACATGTACGCCCAGCAGTCGCACGGGGACATGTTCAGCAACCTCACCGCATCGGCCGACCCGGTGTTCTGGCCCATCCACGTCAACATCGACCGCGTGTGGTGGGAGTGGCAGCAGCTGAACCCCGGCGGGAAGCCGGAGGACCTGGACTCGGTGCTCACCCCGTGGAGCTACACGGTGGAGGACACGCTGGACATCTCCCGCTTCGGCTACGAGTACGTCAAGAGCACCTGCCACGTCCCTGTGGGGACGGAGGTCCCGGTGGGCCGCTTCGTCTCGCGCCGGCTGGAGGTGCCGCGGTCGGTGCGCGACGGCTTCCGCTCGGCAGAGGTGCGGCTGCACCGGGTGCCGCAGCTGGACCGCTCGTGCTTCGTGCGCGTGTTCCTGAACGTCCCCGACGCCAATGCCGACACTCCGCTGGACCACCCGGGCTACGCCGGCTACCTGGCCATCTTCGGCCACGGGGAGTGCATCGGCGGCCCCAGGCACTGCGCCGTGCCGGAGCGGCGCCCGTTCGACCTGCGGCCGCGCAGCCACAACACGCCCCGCAACCACCGCGTCAACGTGACGCGCGCCGCGCGCCGGCTGCTGGAGGGCGGCGCCGACACCCTCCAGGTCACGCTGGTGACGGTGGGCGCGGACTACTGCGAGGACGCCGAGCTGCTGCGGCTGGCAGGCGTGTCGCTCAACTTCCTGGACTAACGGGCTCCCGAGGACGACATCCCATGCCCCCCATCTACCGGATCCACCCCGCCATCGGCATCGCGCGCCTGGGGAACAGCCCGGACGAGTTCTACATCTCGCCCGAGGCCCCCGCTGCGCTCCCCATCGCGTGCGACGCCGCCGGCAACGCGCGGCTCTCGCCCGACGGCACCACCGAGCAGACCGTCACCTCCTTCAAGGATGCCGAGGGGCGCGTGAAGCGCCAGGCGGCCCGCTTCCAGATCTACGTGTACGACGAGGAAACCCCCGCCGGAAGGCCGCTCCGGCTCGGCGACCCGGTGGCCGGCGGCGGCAACCAGGGGAAGCTGGTGGACATCCAGTGGCGGGTGTGGCTGGCCAACAAGAAGGCGTCGTGGTACGAGTTCAGGCAGCTGGAGGGGGAGCACGGCTACGCCCCCGACCACCCGCTGCGCAACGCGGCCATCACGGGGGACGAGGCGCGGGGACGGCTGATCATCGACCCCGGGCCGCGCACCGTGAGCCAGGCCGCGCGCACCGCCCGGTTCGACCGCGACGGGACCGACCTGTACGCCACCACCTTTCCGCCCCCGCTCCGGCCGCACTCCATCGACACCCTGGGCGAGCTGAAGGCCGATTCCATGGGGCGCCTGCTGGTGCTGGGCGGCCACGGCAACTCGGGGTGCTGGGACTACGACCGGTTCGGGCAGCCGCGCATTGACCACTACGCCAACAACGACACCTGGTTCGACGACACCAGCGACGGGCCGGTGATGGCGCGGCTGGTGATGCAGTCGCCCGAGGTGGAGGGGGCGCTCCGCTACGTGGATGTGGAGTACCCCGCCTGGGTGATCGCGGGGTATCCGGGGTACGTCCCGGAGATCCTGGACATGATCACCATGGACGAGGTGGTGGAGGACCTGAACATCCGCCAGTTCGCCACCCGCACCGACATGTACGGCCAGTCGGGGACCTTCGACCACCCGCAGCACGTGGACTGGCAGGACGCGGACGCGCTGGACATGTGGCGCTCCGGGCGGCTGCAGTGGAACCCCGCGTACAAGCCCTGGTTCTACCGCGACATCTGGAACATCCTCTTCCGCCCGGACGAGTTCAGCTGGCTGAGCGACATCCTGGCGCTCTCCAACTTCCCCCACAACCAGTCCACCCGCGGCACCTTCGACCCCACCAAGCTGGGGGTGCCCCCGGAGGTGAACTGGAGGCGGGTGCGCGAGACGGAGGCGCGCTTCGTGGAGCGGCTCCGCACCGGCGAGCTCTTCGTGGAGACGCTGGAGCCCGTGCTGGACGTGCTGGAGAAGCAGGCGCAGGCGGAGCTGCGCGGCCTGCTGGCGGACTCCGCCGCGGACGGCGAGGGGCGGGCGCTCCAGGAGGAGCTGGCGGGGGTGCTGACGCGCCACGCCGCGGAGGCGCTGCGGGCGGCGGTGGCCGCGTACGTGGCCGCGCTGGGCAGCGCCACGGGGGGCGAGGAGGCGGCGCGCCCCGACCCGCGCACCGCCCCGGACGTACTGGCGGGTGCGGGCACGGCGGCCCAGCCCGGGGTGGCGCCGGCCGGGCCGGACGCCGCCGCCACGCCGGGGACGGGCATGGAGGAGGCAGCGGGGCCGGAGGGGATCGACGGCTACCTGCGCGCCTTCCGCGAGGCGGGGCCGCGCCCCGGGCTGGCGGAGGCGAAGGCGGAGCTGGACCGCCGCGTGGAGGCGTTGCTGGGGGCCCTCCCCTGGGCGGAGGAGGTGAGCCGCGCCCTGGGCGGCGTGCGGTACGAGATGGCGCCCCCCCCGCCCGAGTCCGGCGGGCGGGACGCCGCCTCCGCTCCGGACGCGGAGGGAGACCCGGTCCGGGACGACTCGGTGAAGCAGGTGTTCGTGCAGCTGGGCGCGCAGCTCCGCATTGCCGTGCAGGAGCACCTGCGCGGGCTGCACACGGGGCGGCTGCTGGAGGAGTGCCGGCGCAAGGCCATCGCCGAGCACACCCACGACCCGTACCGCGCCTACCGGCGTTTCCTCTTCGACCTGCTGCGCCAGCCGGGGGAGGAGAACCGCTTCTTCGCGGGGGGGAACCCCGACGGGCGCACGCACAACCTCCCGCTGATGCCGCTGCTCAACGGCGACAACCCGCTCACCAACACCCTCCCGTCCAAGTTCGTGCGGCTCACGGACACGCAGTACTTCCTGCTGCGGCAGTGGGCGGAGGGACGCTTCTACAACGAGAAGCGCGAGGGGTGGACGGACCCCGACCCGTGGAACCCGTACGCGGGATGGAAAAACCTCACCGGAGCCGACCTGGACCGCGGGGTGCTGAGCAACCTGGCGGGCGGCGCCTTCTGCCCCGGGTGCGAGGTGGGGTGGATCATGCGCAACCCCTCCATCTACCAGGCCCCGTACCGCATCAAGGCCGACCCGACGTTCTCCGCCTTCCAGGAGACGGCGGCGCAGGCCAACACCTCCACCGGATCGGCCGAGAACGAGTTCTTCTCGTACATCTCGCAGCCGCTCAGCCTCCGGAACGACTTCGCCGCGGGGCTGCAGCCCGGGGACCTGACCAAGTACATGGCGCTCCCCTGGCAGGCGGACTTCAACGAGTGCTCCACGCAGACGGTGGACGTCACCTACCTGCAGTGGAACCTGATCTACCCCGAGAACGAGGGGGACACCCAGGCGCTGCGCGCGGGGCGCACCTGGGAGGCGCTCTGGTGGCCCGCGCACCGGCCCATGGAGGTGTACCAGGCGCCGTCCGGCACCGCGCTCAGCAAGGACACCGCCTTCGAGTGGGTGGTGTGGGCCCGCGGCGTCCCGCAGACGCAGCAGGGCGACCTGAAGATGGTGACCGAGTGGTGGCGGCTGGGGTTCGTGCGCAAGAACCCCTTCGCCGACTTCGACATGCGGACCAACATCCTGCCGCCGCCGCAGCCCCCGCTGTACATCAACACCGAGTACACCTACCGAAAAGGGGAGAGCCAGACATGAGCAAGAGCGTCAATCCGTTCGTGGGAACGTGGACGTACCGCAGCTTTCTGAACGACCCGGACCTGCACCTGGACAAGCAGGGGAACGCGGACTTCAACGCGGTGCAGTTCGGCTTCGGGACGCTGGTGATCGAGGAGACGGGGCCGGAGCAGCTGGGCGGCACCATCGGCGGGGACGGCTGGTCGCTGGCCCTGTTCGGCTCCATGGCGCCCGGGAACCCGGGGCAGGTGCGCTTCCAGGGGAAGGGCGTGGTGGGGGGGAACGAGTGGATCTACGACTACATCGGCTGGCTGGTGCCGGTGTGGCCCAACGGCGTGCAGCAGGTGCGGGCGCTGGTGGGCTCCATCGTCCGCACCATCCCGCACCCCAGCAGCGGCGGCGGCGTCTCGCCTGCGGGGGTGGTCGGCTCCTGGTACGCCGTCCTGGACGATTGATCCGCGGGTGAGCCGGACGGACTTCGACGTTGCCGTCGCGGGCGGCGGCCCCGGGGGGTGCGCGGCGGCGCTCGCGCTCCGCGCCCACGCTCCGGGGCTCTCCGTGGCGCTGGTGGAGGCGTCGCGGTACGCGGACGCCCGGGTGGGCGAGACGCTGGCGCCCCCCGCCGCGGAGGTGCTGCGGCACCTGGGCGTGGACGGCGCCTTCCGCGCGCAGGGGCACCACGAGGCGTACGGCACGGCGGCCGCGTGGGGCGCCGCCGTGCCGCACGAGAACGAGTTCCTGTACCACGTGCGCCAGGTGGGGTGGCACCTGGACCGCTGCGCCTTCGACGGGATGCTGGCTGCGCAGGCGGAATCCCGCGGCGTCTCGGTGCTCCGCGGGACGCGGGTGCTGGACGCTGCGCGGGACGGGGAGGGATGGCGGCTCCCGCTCTCTTCCGGGGGCGAGCTGCGGGCGCGCTTCCTGGTGGACGCCACCGGGGCGGGCGCGGCGCTGGCCCGGCGCGCGGGGAGCGCCCGGGCGCGCGCGGAGGACCGGCTGGCGGGGTTCGTCCGCTTCTTCCGTCAGCCCGGCGGCGCGGGGGTGCCGCACACCCTGGTGGAGGCGTTCGAGCACGGCTGGTGGTACACCGCGCCGCTCCCGGACGGGCGGCGCGTGGCCGCGTGCATGACGGACACGGACCTGGCGCGGGAGCTCG
>Ga0247718_1000639_pt1 | contig 10252 bp, 6 predicted proteins | sample 21E_DmetaG_FD_189045 | JGI IMG/M metagenome (GOLD analysis project Ga0247718, IMG submission 189045) | Soil microbial communities from hillslope of Landscape Evolution Observatory, University of Arizona, Oracle, AZ, United States - 2-1-E_D | ecosystem: Engineered > Artificial ecosystem > Mesocosm...
GTGCTGCACGGCCTCGCGCTCCTGGTGCTCGACAGCGCCGGTTTCACGTGGACGCTGATCGGCATCACGATGTACGCGGCATCTCTGTCGCTGTTTCTTGCGGCGATCGAGGCCGCGCGCCGTGCGCCGCTGACCCGCACGTTCGTCTACTCGCCCGCGTGCGACACCATCCTCAAGACCGGACCGTACCGGTTCATCCGGCATCCCATCTATCTCTCTTACTCACTAGCGTGGCTGGCCGCGCCTATTGCGATGCTCAGCATCCCCCTTGGCCTCACGGCGATCTTCATGATCGCGTGCTACGCCGTGTCCGCCCGCGAAGAGGAGCGCCTGCTGGCCAGCGGACCAAAGGGCCCTGAGTACGCTGAGTGGTCGAAGAAGACCTCGCGGCTGATTCCGTTCATTTACTAGGCGGCACGCCTCAATCCCGGCATTCATCCCAGCAGATTCGTTTGCTCTTGTTGACATTCGACAAGAGGGCGGCGATGCTCTTGTCGGATGTCGACAATACTCGCCGCGGGCGGGTCGACACCGCACAAGCAAATGGCAAAGCTCGATCTACTCCAGGGAACGCTGGACCTCCTGATTCTCAAGACGTTGGCGCTCGGCCCTCAGCATGGCTGGGGCATCTCGCAGCGAATCCAGCAGATCTCCGACAACGTGTTGCGCGTCAACCAGGGTTCGCTCTACCCGGCACTGCAGCGCCTCGACACTGCCGGATGGATCGAGTCCGAGTGGGGCGCATCGGAGAACAATCGCCAGGCGAAGTTCTACAAGTTGACGAAGAAGGGTGAGCGGCAACTGCGCGACGAGCAGGAGCAGTGGGAACGCATGACGCTCGCGGTCCAGAAGATCCTGGAGACCCAGGCGTAACGACGATGTGGAAACGCCTGTTCGCGCTGATCAAACACGGCGAGCTCGATCGCGGGCTGAACGCGGAAGTCCGCTTTCACATCGAAATGGAAACCGAGAAGAACATCGGGCTCGGCATGAGCCCTGAAGAGGCGCGGCGGTCGGCGCTCAGGAGTTTTGGCCCGATGGAGAAGCACAAGGAGGAGACGCGCGATGCGCGCGGGACGATGGGCGTTGAGGCGCTGGCGCAGGATCTCCGCTATTGCATGCGAGCGTTCATCAAGAATCCGGGCTTCGCGGCTATCGCCATCACGACGCTCGCGCTCGGCATCGGCGCCAACACCGCGATCTTCAGCGTAATCAACGCGGCGTTCTTTGCGCCGTACGGAGTGCGCGACGCGGAGCGGCTGGTGCGGTTGTGGGGGCAGGACCTGCCGCGCAACGCCCTGCAACTGGGGTTCTCGGTCCCCAAGTACGAGCTGATTCGCGATCAGCAGACATCGTTTGAATCGTTCGGCGCGACCGCTGGACTTGCGCAGACGCTGTTGTTGGACGGCACCGAGCCAATCCAGGTCAACGGATCGCTGTCAACGAGTACGTTCCTCGACACCTTCGGCGCCACGGCGATTGCCGGACGCTTCTTCCGCGCGGACGAAGAGCGCGACACCACGGTCGCGGTGCTCGGCGAATCGATCTGGCGCGCGCGATTCGGCGCCGATCCAGCGGTGGTGGGCCGGACGATTACGCTCGACGGTTCGCAGTACACGGTGATCGGCGTGAGCTCGCGGCTCCCGTCGTTCTGGGACGCGGACGTGTTCACGACCAACCCCTTTCACTATCCGGGCGTGACTCAAGACACGATCCAGCGCGGCTTCAGCTACCTGCAGCCGGTGGGGCGGCTCAAGCCGGGCGTATCGGACGAACAAGCGGAGGGCGAATTGGCGGTGCTGGCCGAGCGATTCAAGGCAGCCCGTCCCGGCAACGCCGACGCGGCCTGGTCGATGGCCGCAATCCCGTTGCGAGACGATATCGTCGGCGCCTCGCGCGCGTCGTTGTTGACGCTGCTGGCCGCGGTCGGTCTCCTGCTGGTGGTCGCCTGCGCCAACGTCGCCAACCTCCTCCTTGTCAGGTTCACGGGCCGCCGGCAGGAGATCGGCTTGCGGACGGCGCTCGGCGCCTCGCGGTGGCGCATCGTGCGGCACTTCCTCGTCGAGAGCCTGACGCTTTGCCTGGCTGCCGCCGCGCTGGGCGCGGTGTTCGCGAGCTGGGCGATGCCAGGCTTGCTGCTGCTGGCGCAGAACAATCTCAACTTCGCGGCCGAGATCCGCATCAGCATGACCGTGTTGTCGGCGACCGGCGTGCTGGCGTTCGCCGCGGGGCTGGTGATGGGTGCGTATCCGGCGATGCAGGGATCGCGCGCGGACATTGTGTCGGTGTTGCGCGACGGCGGCCGCACCATTGCCGGCGCGTCCGGCAGTCACCGCGCGCGCCGCATCATCGTGGCCGCGCAAGTGGCGGTGTCGCTGGTGTTACTGATCGGCGCAGGGTTGCTCGTTGCCAGCTTCTCGAAGCTGCGCAACCAGCCGGCCGGATTCGATCCCAATCGCGTTTTCGTCGCCGGCGTCGCGCTGCCGTCAGCACGCTACCCGGACCTCGCATCGCAGAGCCGCTTCTGGGAGCGTCTCAATGCGGAGCTGTCACACGCGCCGGGCGTTGAACGCGCAACGCTGAGCGCGGCGCCGCCGCTAAGCGGCGGGTTCGCGCGCGCACCCTACGCGCTGGCCGAAGGCGCTGTGCCGCCGTTGAACGAACGGCCGCTGGCGATCACCACGTCAGTGATGCCTGGCTATTTCGCAACGTTGCGCATCCCGATGATCTCGGGCCGCGACTTCACCGAGCGGGACACCGCGGAGGCGCCGCTGGTCGCCATCGTCTCGCGATCGACCTCACGACGGATCGGCGGCGAACGAGGCTTGCTCGGCCGCCGCATCATCATGGGTTCGCAGGGCGGCGGACAGGTGATGGAAGTGATCGGCGTGGTCGAAGACGTGCGCACGCAGTCACTCGCCGCCACGTCGGAGTACGAATTCTATCGCCCGGTTGCCCAGCGCGGCCGGCCGTTCATGCAGATGCTGGTCAAGACCGCGGGGGATCCGGCAAGCTTTGAATCGACCGCCCGGCGCGTGCTGGCGCAGCTCGATGCGACGTTGCCCATGACGGGAGTGACCACGCATGCGCAGATGGTCGGCCAATCCCTGGCGCAGCAGCGCCTCATGTTCGTCCTGCTGGGCGTGTTTGCGCTGCTGGCAGTGCTGCTGTCGTCGGTTGGGATTTACGGCGTCGTCGCCTCATTCGTGGGCCAGCGCCACGCGGAGATCGGCGTGCGCATGGCGCTTGGCGCCACGCGCTGGCAGGTTGTCCTCACGGTTCTCAAGGAGAGCATGACCCCGATTGCCGCCGGCCTGCTGCTTGGCGTCGCCGCATCGGGAGCGCTCGGGCGCTTCATGCAAGGGCTGCTGTTCGAAGTCTCGCCGCTCGATCCGCTGCTGCTGGCGGGGAGCGTGCTGACGCTGGCGCTGGTGGCTGGTGCCGCTTGCGCGATTCCGGCCGGGCGGGCCGCGCGGATCGATCCGGTCGCGGCGCTCCGGGGTGAGTAAGCCATGTGGAAACGCCTTCTCGCATTGCTGCGGCATGGCGAGCTCGATCGCGGGCTGAACGCGGAAGTCCGCTTTCACATTGAAATGGAAACCGAGAAGAACATCCGGCTTGGGATGAGTCCCGATGACGCGCGCCGGGCGGCCTTGAGGAGTTTTGGTCCGATGGAAAAGCACAAGGAAGACACGCGCGATGCCCGTGGCATCAGCTGGCTCGAGAACCTCGCGGCGGATTTGCGCTACGGCGCCCGCGCGCTGGTCAAGCACCCGGGCTACGCGCTGCTCGCGGTCCTGACGCTCGGCCTCGGCATCGGCGCCAACACCGCAATCTTCAGCGTGATCAACGGCGTGCTGCTCAAGCCGCTGCCGTACGAGCGCGGCGATCGGCTCGTGGTGCTGCAGCAATCACGTCCGCTCTCGGGCCAGCCGCAGGTTGGTGTCGCCATTGCGGAGTACTACGACTACCGCGAGCGCGGCAAGGACGTGTTCGAAGGTCTGGTCGAGTACCACCAAATGAGCTTCGACCTGATCAATCGCGGCGAACCCGATCGGGTCAACACCGGCGTCGTCTCGCACAACTTCTTCGACCTGCTCGGCATCAAGCCGATTCTCGGCCGCACGTTCGTGGCCGACGACGATGTGCGCGATGCAGAGGCGGTACTGCTGCTCAGCCACACCTACTGGCGCACCAAGTTCGGCGGCGATCCGAACATCGTTGGCCAGGTGTTCGAGATGAACGACCGGCCGCATCGCGTGATCGGCATCCTGCCGAACGTGCCGCACTATCCTCAGGAGAACGATGTCTACATGCCGGTGCTGGCGTGCCCGTTCCGCGCCGCCGGCGAACGCTCGATGGCGCAGAACCGCCGCGCTTTCGGCGCGCTCAACGTCTTCGGCCGCCTGAAAGACGGCGTCGATCCGGAGCAGGCCGCGACCGCGGTGGGATCGATCTGCCACACGTTCACGCAGGACAACAAGCAGGTGTATCGCCCGGAGACGTCCGGGTTCCGCGCCACCGCCGTGCCGGTCACCGAGGCGATGACCAGCGGCGCGCGTGAACTGTTGCTGATCCTGCTGGGCATCACCGGCTTGATCCTGCTGATCGCGTGCGCCAACGTGGCGAACCTGACGCTTGCCCGCATGCTCGGCCGCGATCGCGAGCTGGCGATGCGCACGGCACTCGGCGCCGGCCGCGGCCGGCTGGTGCGACAGTTGCTCACCGAGAGCACGCTGCTCGCCACGGTTGGCGGCGTGCTCGGTATCGGCTTCGCGTGGCTGACGGTCGGGATGTTGACGACGTTTGTCGGCCGGTTTACGTCGCGAACGGGCGAGATCACCCTCGACCCGGTGGTGTTGATCTTCACGATGGGCATCTCAATCGTTACCGGCCTGCTGTTCGGGACCATTCCCGCGCTCGGCAGTCGCGTGGATCTCGTGTCGTCGCTGAAGCAGGGTGGCGGACAAACCGGCGACTCCGGCAATCGCAAGCGCATCCAGGGTGCGCTGATCGTCGCGCAGGTGGCGGTGTCGGTGGTGCTGCTGGTCGGCGCCGGGCTCCTGCTCGCCAGCTTTTATCGACTGCAGCGAGTCGAGACGGGTTATCGCACTGACGGTGTCCTGTCAGCGCAGGTCTTCGGCAATTTCTCGCGCTATCCGACGATCGTCGAGCAGCGCAATCTCTATCTCCCGGTGCTCGAGCGTCTACAAGCGCAACCGGGCGTGACCTTTGCCGCCGTCACCAATGCCGTGCCGCTCGGCGGCGGCGCACCCGGCACGACCCGCTTCACCATCGAGGGCCGGGCCGTCGACGATCCCGAGCGGCGTCCGACCGCGGACGTTCGTGTGGCGACCCCTCAGTACTTCGCCACCATCGGCGTGCCGGTGATGAGCGGACGCGTGTTTGCCGAGCTCGACAACGAAGAGTCGATGAAGGTCGCGGTGATCAACAAGTCGATGGTCAAGTACTGGGATGGTGCTGACCCGATTGGCAGCCGCATCGAATTGCCGGCGCCGTCTGCGCCGGGGCAGCCGCCCCGCACGGAGTGGTTCACCGTGGTTGGTATCGTCGGCGACGTTCGCCAGTTCGGCCTCGCGCAACACTCGGTCGCGCAGATCTACTTGCCGCTGAGACAGACCACGTTTGGCCTTGCCGGCCAGGTGCTGGTACGAACGGCCGGCGATCCGGCAGCGTTTGGCAACGTGCTGCGCAGCACGGTCCACGCTGTTGATCCGCTCCAGCCGGTCGAGCAGGTCCAGACGCTCGACGATCTGCGATCGAATGCACTGGCGGCGCCGCGGTTGACCGCCACGTTGCTGGTCGTGTTCGCCGGGCTGGCAATGCTGGTCACGCTTGCCGGCATCGGCGGCGTCATTGCCACCTCCGTGCAGCAGCGCACGAAGGAGTTCGGCCTGCGCATGGCGCTGGGCGCCAAGCGCGAAAGCGTGTTGATCATGGTGGTCAAGCAAGGCCTGACACTGGTCGTGGTCGGCCTGGTGATCGGCATTGTCGGCGCGCTCGTCGCGGGCCGCGTGCTGAGCGCCTATCTCTACCAGACGGCGCCGCGGGATCCTATGATCTTCGCCGGCGTGGCCGCCGTATTCGTGCTCTCGGGCATCATCGCGTGCCTGATTCCGGCGCGAAAGGCGACGACGGTTGACCCGTTGATCGCGTTGCGAGCTGAGTAACCAGCTCAGCCAGGTGTGAGTTGCACGGAATTTGAGCCGAGCCGCTCGAAAACAGTGATGTAGCTATTGTTTTCGATGACGCTCCGCAAAAAGATGGCGGCAGGAGCGCCATATGCGGATGCAACTGGTTCGACTCGGATTCCTCGCGTTGTTCACCGCGGTCCCCCTGGCCGCCGCAGCTCAAACGTCCGACTACATCGTCACGGCACAAGGCTGGGGCGCTGCGCAGGCCGAAGCCGTCGCCGCCGCCGGCGGCACCGTGATCTTCGGCCACGACGGCTCCGGCGTCGGCGTGGTGCGATCCAGCGCGCCGGACTTTCTGTCCCGCATTCGTGGCAGCCATGCCATCCAAAGCGCTGAGCGCGACGTGGTTGTGTCGTGGCAGCGTCCGCAGACCGGCGGGACCATCGATGCGGACTTCACCAACCCTCCCAACAACGACACGTTCTTCAACGGCGTGCAGTGGGCGCCGCAGGCGATTGACGCGCCCGCCGCGTGGGCGGAAGGGTGCACCGGACTCGGCGTGAGGGTCGCGATCCTCGATGGCGGGATTCGCCACAACCATCCCGACCTCGCGCCGAATCTCGATACCGCGCGGTCGACATCGTTTGTGCCGGGCGAGCCGTACAACAACGACACCGGCACGTTCTGGCATGGCACGCACGTGGCCGGCATCGTTGCCGCCGTTGACAACGTGGGCACCACCAATTCCGGTGTGATCGGCATCGCGCCGCGGGCGACGCTGGTCGGCGTCAAGGTTTTGCACAACGGATCCGGTGCGTTCGGCTGGATCATCCAGGGCATTCTCTACGCCGCCACGCCGATTGCGCAGGGCGGCGGCGGCGCCGACATCATCAACATGAGCCTGGGTGCGGTGTTTAACAAGAACGATCCCGATGCCCGCGGCCTGGTGGCCGCAATGAACAAGGCTCTCAACTACGCCGACCGGTTTGGCGTGCTGGTCGTGTCGGCGGCCGGCAACGACGGCATCGATCTCGATCACAGCGGCAACGTGATCTCGGTGCCGGCACAGTCGGGCTCGGGCGTATCGGTGTCGTCCACCGGCCCGGTGGGATTCGGCTATGGCGCGACGAACTTCGATTCGCCCGCGTCGTACACGAACTACGGCAACTCGGCGATCAACGTCGCCGCGCCGGGTGGCGACTTCCAGTTGTTTGGTACGCCGGCCGGCAACGCCGGGTGCGTGGCCGGATTGATCGTGCAGGCGTGCTGGGCACTCGACATGGTGTTGAGCACAACGAGGAACGGATGGGGCTGGGCCGCCGGCACCAGCATGGCCGCGCCGGCCGCATCAGCGGTGGCGGCGATCATCAAGCAGCGCAATCCCGGGATCTCGCTGGGGGCGCTCAAGACGTCGCTTGCCCGGTCGGCGCTCGACCGGGGCAAGCAGGGCAACGACCCGTTCTACGGCAAGGGCTGGGTGAACGCCCTCGCCGCGTGCCGGCAGTAGTTACTTCTTGACGCCATCGAGTTGATCGATGGTGGCGGTGGATGGCTGGCGGGTCTTCTGAAGGCCCGCCGCCACTTTCTCGGCCTGGCGCATCACGCGAAGGATGTTCTCGCCGTTGATCTTCCTGATGTCGCTGTCCGAGTAGCCGCGCTTCAACAGCTCCGCGGTGAGGCCGGGATACTTCGACACATCCTCGAGCCCTTCGACCAGTTGCGTGATGCCGTCGAAGTCCCCGCCAATGCCCACGTGATCGATGCCCGCGACCTTGCGGATGTGGTCGATGTGATCGGCGACCTGCGACAGCGTGGCTCGAGGAGCGGTCAGGCCCTTGCGTTCCGCTTCAGGCCGGGCGTCGAAGTCCGCAACGGCCTGGGAAATGAACCCGGGCACGAACGTGACCATCACCACGCCGCCGTTCTTCGTCACCATCTGCAGGACGTTGTCGGGCACGTTGCGAGGCACGTTGCACAGCGCGCGCGCTGATGAGTGCGAGAAGATGACCGGCGCTTCGGATACGCGCAGCGCCGCTTCCATGGTGCCGGGCGAGACGTGGCTCAGATCCACGAGCATCCCGAGCCGGTTCATCTCGCGAACGACCTCTTCACCGAACTTCGACAGTCCGCCAAGCGCCGGCTTGTCGGCCGCCGCATCCGCCCAGCGCAGGTTGCCGTTGTGCGTCAGCGTCATGTAGCGCGCGCCGAGCGCGTAGAACATGCGCAGCGTGCCGAGCGAATCGTCGATCGAGTGGCCGCCTTCCATGCCGATCAGCGAGGCGATCTTCCCGGCCTTGATGGCGCGCTCGGTGTCGGCGGCGGTCAGCGCGAGCTGAAACGTCTCCGGCCACTGCTTCATCATGCGATGCACGGTGTCGATCTGCTCGAGGGTGACGCGCGTCGCCTCCCGGCCCGACATCATGGTTGATGGCGTGTAGACGGACCAGAACTGTCCCCCCACGCCACCCTGGCGCAAGCGCGGAATGTCCGTGTGCAGCTTCGGCACGGGCTTGGAGATATCGGCCTTGCTGAAGTCCTTGCCCGGATCGAGGTCGCGCAACGCCCACGGGTAATCGTTGTGGCCGTCGATCACCGGCGCCTGCTTGTGCAGCGCGATCGCGCGAGCCTTGAAGTCCTGTGCGCCAAGCGAACTGATAAGCATCAATACACCAATAGCCGCCGTGAGCTGAATCCGCATGCCGGAGAGATTATCAGAGGAGGCGCAGGGGCGAACGTCCGTTCAAAGTCTCAAGAGCGTTTCTCGAAGCAGTTTTGCCTGGATGCGGCTGACCTGAAGCGTCTCGCCATTCGCCATCAGGACCTGGTAGGTGCCGCCGGGCAACGGATTCACCTTGGTGATCTGATCGACCGCAGCCAGTGTGCCGCGGCTGAGGCGAACGAACTTCCGCGGGTCGAGGCGCGCCTCGAGCGCATGCAGGCGATGCGAGATCACGTACCGCTCGTTGCCAATCGTCGTCAGGTGCAGCAGCTCGCCGTCGGCGACGATGGAGGAGATCTGGCGAACGGGCAGGATGACCGTCTCGTCGCGGCGCCGGACGGGTATGCGCTCGAGATACTGCGGCTGGATGGCGCTGTCGAGCGCCGCGGAGGCATTGGTGAGGTTGCGCGCGCGATCCGCGGGCGCCGCCAGCGCGCGAACCCGGGCCCGCTCAATCGTGCCGGCCAGCCGCTCACGCTCGACCGGCTTCAAGAGGTAATCGATCGCGTTGAGCTCGAAGGCCTGGATCGCGAAGTCATCATGGGCGGTCACGAAGGCGATCGACGGCGTTGCGCCGGCCTTGACCAGGCGCGCCACGTCCAGGCCGCCGGCTTCGGGCATGTGCAGATCGAGCAGGGCGAGATCGGGCCGTTCGGCCTCGATCAAGTCGATCGCCTCTTTGCCGTTCCCGGCTTCGCCGACAACCTCGACGTCCGGAAACGAGCGCAGCAGGTTGATCAGAAACCTGCGGGCCGGCCGCTCGTCGTCAGCGAGAACGACCCGCAACGGCCTGGCCATCACGATGCTCCTCGATGCCGGCTGCGTCGGCGAGCGGCAGCAGGATCTCAGCCACGGTGCCGCCGCCGGCCTCGCTCGCGAGCGTCAACGACGCATCCGCGCCGTAGTGTCCCGCCAATCGGCGCCGGACATTCTCGACGCCAACGTGCTCGCCCGGGTAACGCGGCGCCGCCGGATGCAGCGGCGCCCCTGAATTCCTGACCGCGAGCCTCAACGATCGGCCCTCGGTGACCGCGGTGACTTCGACATCACCGCCGGTCTTGCTCGGCGCCACGCCGTGCTTGATGGCGTTCTCGACCAGCGGTTGCAGGACGAGCGTTGGAATCCGCAACGCGCGCAGCGATTTCGGCACGTCGATGCGCACGCGCAGCCGCTCTTCGAAGCGTTCGTGCTCGATCTTCAGGTAGTGCTCCACGAGTTCGAGCTCACGGCCGAGCGTCGTGAACTCGCCCTCCGACTTGAGCACGCCCCGAAGCAGCGCGGTGAGCTGCATCAGGGTGTTCAGCGCGCGCGGCGGCGCCGTCTCGATCAAGTAGCCAATCGTGGTGAGGGCGTTGAACAGGAAGTGGGGGTTGACCTG
>Ga0247718_1000640_pt1 | contig 10248 bp, 11 predicted proteins | sample 21E_DmetaG_FD_189045 | JGI IMG/M metagenome (GOLD analysis project Ga0247718, IMG submission 189045) | Soil microbial communities from hillslope of Landscape Evolution Observatory, University of Arizona, Oracle, AZ, United States - 2-1-E_D | ecosystem: Engineered > Artificial ecosystem >...
TCCCCCACGCCTCCCCCACCTCGGTGGAGGAGAGCGAGGTGAGCACGGTGACCGCGAACAGCCGCGGGCCGCTCTCGTCGGCGGCCTGCCGGGCGGCGCGGAGCATGGCGCTCCCCCCGGAGGCGTGCACGGTGAGCAGCTCCGCCCCGAGGGCGGCAGCGGATTCCACCGCGCGGGCGACCGTGTTGGGGATGTCGTGGAGCTTGAGGTCGAGGAAGACGCGCCGTCCCCGCTCCCGGAGCGCCTGCACCACGCCGGACCCGGCGGCGGTGAAGAGCTGGAGCCCCACCTTGACCCACTCTGCCTCGGGCCCTACACGCTCCGCGAGGACGAGGGCGCCCTGGAGGTCCGGGACGTCCAGCGCGACGATGGGTACGGGGGGCCGATTCATTCCGGGCACGGGTTCGGGGAGCGGGTCGGGGCCAGACTACGGGGAGGTACCCGCGCGAGCCCTGGAGGTGCCCTCGAAGAAGGCGTGGATGGCCCGGGAGAGCTGCCGCGCCGCACGACCCTGCCACGCGGGGTCGGCCAGGAGGCTTTCCTCGCGCGGATTGGTGATGAAGCCGAGCTCCACCAGCACCGCGGGCATGAAGGCGCCGTTCAGGACGTAGAACCCGGCCTGCTTCACCCCGCGGTCGGGGCCCGGGTGCACCTCCCGCAGCTCGTTCTGGATGAGGGACGCCCAGTGGTCGGAATCGCGGAGGTACTTGTTCTGGCGCAGGTCGTGGAAGATGAAGTCCAGGGCGTCCATCCCGCCCCCGGCGTCCTTCTCGAAGCGTTGCGCGGCGTTCTCCATGGCAGCCACCCGGCGCGCGTCCTCGGTCTTGGCTTCGGAGAGGAAGTACGTCTCGAACCCCCGCGCGGAGCGGGAGTCGTTGGCATTGCAGTGGATGGAGATGAAGAGCGCGGGGCGCTCCCCCTCGCGCCAGGCGTTCGCCAGGCGGGTGCGCTCCCGGAGCGGGACCAGGACGTCGCGGTCGCGCGTCATCCGCACCTCCAGCGTGGGGTCCTCGCGCAGAATGGCGGCGAGCCGCCGCGCCACCGCGAGCGACACGTCCTTTTCGCGCGTTCCCGCCGGACCCTTCGCGCCGGGGTCCACCCCCCCGTGCCCGGCGTCCACCACCACCAGCCGCCGTGGCTTCGCGGCGCCGGGGAGGACACCGGGCAGGGGGGAGGCGGGCGGCGTGGGCTCCGCCTCCCTCTCCGGCTGCTGCGGCGGCGGCGCGGGGGCGCTCCGGGAGCCCTCCGGGACGCGCACGCGGCGGAGAGTACGCGCGTCCGCGTCCACCTGGAGCGAGGCGATGCCGAGGCCGGGAAGGACCCGGGTGAAGAACTCGACCGGGACGAAGGTGACCTCGTCTTCGCGGTACACCGGGTGGGGGAGCCGGTGCGTCGCGCCTCCCACGCCGAACTCTGCCGACCCCACGCGGAAGCGGAGATCCCGGCCCCCCAGGCGAACCTCCACGTCGTCGCCGCGGGAGGAGATCTCCGCGCCGACCGAGGTGAGGGTGAAGAGGGGGAGCGCCTCGTACCCCTGCGTCCGCGAGACGCGCACGGTGACCGTCTCCCGCCCTCCCTCCACGCGCCACGACGCGCCCCCCTTCTGCGGCAGCGCGGCGGAGAGGGGGGCGAGGAGGAGGACGAAGAGGGCGAGGAGGAGCGGCCCGCGGAGGCTACCCACCCTTGTAGGCCCGCTCGATCTCGCGCTGGGCGTCGCGGCGCCGGAGGTCGTCACGCTTGTCATGGAGCTGCTTGCCGCGGACCAGGGCGAGGGTGACCTTGGCGATCCCGCGGGTGAAGTGGATGTCCAGCGGCACCAGGGTGAGACCGGCCTTCTCCACGCTGCCGATGAGCTTGCGGATCTCGCGCGAGTGGAGGAGGAGCTTGCGCGGGCGCAGCGGGTCGTGGTTGAAGCGGTTCCCCTGCTCATACGGGGAGATGTGCAGGTTGTGGAGCCACACCTCGCCACGGTCCACCCGCGCGAAGGCATCCTGGAGGTTGGCGCGCCCGTCGCGGAGCGACTTCACCTCCGTCCCCGTGAGTGCGATCCCCGCTTCCCAGGTCTCCAGGATGTGGTACTCGTGCCGCGCCTTGCGGTTCTGCACCACGATCTTCTGCGCGGGAGCCTTCTCGGACATGAGTTTCGAACGTGTGAGAGAGCGCAGGCCCTCACCCCCCGGCCCCCTCTCCCAGCATTGGGAGAGGGGGCCGGGGGGTGAGGGCCCGACCTAGTAGATGATCACCGGAGTCCCGACTTCCACGTCATAGTACAGCCGGCGGGCGTCCTCGTTGGTGAGCCGGATGCACCCGTGCGACACCGCCTGGCCGAGCAGCTCCGGCTTGTTGGTGCCGTGGATGGCGATCTGCTCCTCCAGGTAGAGCGCGGTGGTCCCCAGCATCCCCGCCTCCCGCCGCTTGGGCGAGTCCAGCGGCGGGATGGGCTCCCCGCGCTCGATGAAGGCCCAGTCGGGGACGAACCACACCGGGTCCTTCTCCTTGAGCTGCACCCGGAACATCCCGCGCGGGGTCGAGAAGTCCCACTTCTGCCCCGCTCCCTCCAGCCGGGTCCCGGTGCCCGTCCCCACGATGGCCGACCAGATCACCCGCTCCTCCTCCATGAGGTAGAGCCGGTGCTCCTCCAGCGAGATGACGATGTAGCGCCCCTCCACGTTCACCGGGGGGTCGCGGTACCGCGCGGTCCCCTCGCGGTCGGCCCCGTGGACCACCGCGAGCGGCGCCACCGGGAGTGCCTGCGCCGCGCCCTGGGCGGCGGCGCCGGCCAGCGCAGCCAGGACCGCCAGCAGCACCGGCAGACGGCCCGCCTTCGAAGTCATTCTTCGGTCATCCACGATTTCCACTCCCTCTACTCCAGCAATTCCCTCTGCTTGCGGCGGACGCGGTACATCTGGTACACCTGTCCCACCTCTCCGCCCAGGATGAACACCATGGCCGAATAATAGATCCAGAAGACGAGCACGATGGCCGTGGCGATGTTCCCGTAGGTGGTGGCGAAGTTCGCCACGTAGGTCACGTACCACGCGAACCCTCCCTTCAGCAGCTCCCACGAGACCGCCGAGAATCCCGCCGCCACCAGCGCCACCCGGAGCGGGACCCGCCGCGCCGGGAGGTACCGGTACATCAGCACGAACATCGCGAAGATGAAGACGAAGGCCAGGATCTGCGCGTACAGCGTGTCCGCTACGCGGATCATGGGGAGGTCCCGGCTCTCCAACCACTCCGTCCCCTGCGCCCGCACCCCTTCCAGCGCCAGGGTGATGGCGGTGTTGGCCAGGAAGAGCGTCCCGGCCACCACCACGATCTGCGCGTCGAAGATCTTCCCGGCGATGATCCCCCGGTCGTCCGGGATGTCGAAGATGTCCCGGAGCACGGTGCGGAGCGTCCCCACCAGCCGGGTGGAGGTCCAGACGAAGAGGACCAGGCCGATGGTCCCGTAGCGCTTGCGGCCCCCGATGATCCCGGTGACCAGCCGCTCGGTGTGCTCCCGGACGTCGCGCGAGGGGGGAAGAATGCTGGTGACGTAGTCCACCGCCGCCCGGATGGGGTCCTCGTCGACGGCCGGGAGGATGTAGCCGAAGATGGCGACGATGAGGAGAATGAAGGGGATCGCCACGACCAGCATGTTGAAGGCGATCCCCCCGGCCAGGAAGAAGATGTCGTCCTCTTCGGCCTTCTTGTAGACACGGACGGTGAAGTCCCACGCGCCGCCGAGCGTGCGGACCAGCGCCGCCCGAGCGGCGGCCGCGATGCTGACCGCCCGGGTCCTCTCCCTGCGCTCGCCCATGAGGGAAAGCTAGGCCGCTGGCGGGAGACCGTCAACGACCCTGCGCTCCCGCTCAGCTCAGCCCGTCGTCCTCTCCGCCCTCGGTCCGCACCTCGGTGACGGTCACCCCGGTGTCCTCGCCGGTGTCGCCCCCGCGGTAGGCTGCCTTGGCCTGGTCGAGCCGCCGCTCCAGCTCCGTCCGGGCGTCGCGCGCGGCCCGGCGCCCCGCGTCCACCGCATCGCGGGCCTGGCCGGTGCGCCGCTCCAGGGTGTCACGCACCGAGCCGATCCGGTCCGTCAGCCGCGTGCGGGTACGGTCGACCGTGCCGACCACCCGGTCGCGCGCCCCTCCCGCGGTGTCGCGGAGACGCTGCACGCTGTCCCGGATTTCCTGCTGGGTCTCCGCGCCGCTGCGCGGGGCCAGGAGGAGCGCCACCCCCGCGCCCAGGAGTGCACCCCACAGGAACGGCACCATCCCCCCACGCTCGCGCTCGATCACGATGTGGGGAAGGTCGTCGTACTCGCGCATTGAACGCTCCTTCCGATGTGGTCTGTCAGTGCTGGCGATGCAGCTCCCTGCGCCTCGACGGTCCCTGCAGGGCCCGCCGGAAGGTGGAGAGATCGATCGGCTTCTGGAGGAAGACGTCCGCTTCCCGCCGCAGCGCCTTCTCCGTCTCCTCCCCCGCCCCTCCCGCCGTGATGACGATGAAGGTCATGTCCGCGGGGCTCCCGGCCCGGGCCGCCCGGAGCACCTGGAGCCCGTCGATGTCGGGGAGGTAGAAGTCGCAGATGACGGTGTCGGGGCGGAACTCGCGGAGGCGCTCCAGCCCGGTTCTCCCGGTGCCGGCGCTGCAGACCGCGTATCCGTCTTCCGCGAGCAGGCTTTCGAGCGCTTCCCGGGCGCCGGGCTCATCCTCGATGAGCAGGATTCTACGTGCCGCCATACTGCTAACCTCTTCACTTCCTGGGACGGACCCCGGCGGGGGTCGTGCGCTTGGACAGGCGAGGGTAGCAAGCGGCATGCCATGCACCTCCCCGGGAAGGGGACAAAAAAGGGCCGCGCCTCCCCGGGGGAGGCGCGGCCCGGACGGGCCCGCGAGGGGCGCCGGATCAGACTTCGGCGGTCTGCAGCGACATGATCTGCGAGAGCCGGTTGCGGAGCTCCTCCTCTTCCATCCCCAGCAGCGAGGCGGCGCGGTGGTAGTCGCCGTCCACGAAGGAGAAGGTCTTGAGCACCAGCGTCCGCGCCGCCTGCTCCACGCTCGTCCCCACGGGGATGCGGACCTCGCGGTCGGCGGTGAGGATCAGGTCGTTGGCGTTCAGGTCGCCCAGCGCCACGTGGTCGCCGCGGGCCAGGATGACGGCCCGCTCGATGGCGTTCTTGAGCTCGCGGACGTTCCCCGGCCAGCGGTAGGAGTTGATGAACTCCAGCGCCTCGGGAGAGAACCCCTTGAGCGGCTTCCCGTTCTCCTCGGCGAAGCGGCGGAGGAAGTGCTCGGCGAGGATGCGGACGTCGCCGCGGCGCTCGCGGAGCGAGGGAAGGTAGACCGGGATCACCGCCAGGCGGTGGTACAGGTCCTCGCGCAGCTCCCCCTTGTCGATGGCCTTCTTGACGTCCTTGTTGGTGGCGGCCACCACGCGGATGTCCACCTGGATCTCCTTCTTCCCGCCCAGGCGGCGGAAGGCGCGGGTCTCCAGGGCGCGGAGGAGCTTCACCTGGATGTCGGGCTCCATCTCGGCCACTTCGTCCAGGAAGAGCGTCCCGCCGTCGGCCAGCTCGAAGCACCCGGCCTTCTCGTTGAGCGCCCCCGTGAAGGCCCCCTTCTCGTGGCCGAAGAGCTCGTTCTCCAGGATCTCGCGGGGGAAGGCGGCGCAGTTGATGGCGATGAAGGGACCTTTGGCGCGGGTGGACTTGTCGTGGATGGCCTGCGCCACCAGCTCCTTCCCGGTGCCGCTCTCGCCGATGATGAGCATGCTGGCCCCGGTGGGGGCCGCCGCCTCGATCATGCTGTAGATACGGCGCATCTCCTCCGACTGCCCGATCAGGCTGCCGAAGCGGGTCAGGTTCGCGAGGCGCTCCTCCAGCGTCCGGTTGGCCTGCTTGACCCGGTACGCCTCCAGCGCCTTGGGGATGAGCGCCTTGAGGCGGCCGACGTTGAGCGGCTTCTCCAGGTAGTCGTATGCCCCCTCGCGCATGGCCTGCACCGCCGAGTCGACCGAGGCGGCGCCGGTGATGATGATGACCTCGCTCTGGATCTGCGCCTTGCGCATGCGGGCGAAGAGCTCCAGCCCGTCCACCTCCGGCATGCGGAGGTCGGCGAGGACCAGGCCGTACCCGCCCTCCTGGATCATTTCCCAGGCCGTCTTACCATCTGTTGCGGTGTCGACTTCGTACCCGTCGTCGCCCAGGAGCATCTGGAGCCCCTCGGCGACGTGGCGCTCGTCGTCCGCGACCAGGATCTTCGCTTGCATACCCTGCCGGGTGAAGGAGTTGCTTTATGCCGTTTTGAAGATAGCGGAGCCGCGCGGCAACGGTCAACCGGCCGCGCGCGGGCGGAGCGGGGCCTCAGGACCCCGCGAGAGGGAGGGAGAAGACCAGCCCGAACCCCTCGGCGCCGTCGGCGCCGGGCGAGGCGTGCAGACGCCCCCCGAACCGCTCCGCCACCAGGCGCGAGGCGGCGAGCCGCTCCTCGCCCGCGGTGTCGGAGGCGAGCGAGAGGGGGGCTCCGTCACCGCCGCTGGCGTGGAGGAAGATCCCCACTCCGCCGTCCGCCGGGCCGGTGCGCAGCACCAGCGTCCCCCCCTGGCCGATCCGGTCGAGCGCCTCCAGCACCAGGTCGAGGAGCACTTGGCGCACTTCCGCGCGCGGCACGTTCAGCCGCGCCATCTGCGGGGCCGGCTCGAAGCGGACCTCCACCTCGTGCTTGCGCCCCTCCAGCTGGAGGAGCTCCATGATCTCCTCCACCAGCTCGTCCGGGGTGGCCGGCTCGGCACTCCGCGCGGGGCGGGCCATGCGCAGGAGGAGCTCGATGCGCCGGTTGACCCGCTCCAGCTCGGTGGAGAGCACCCCGATGTAGCGCTGGAGGTCGCTCTGCTCGTCGGCGTCGCGCCGGGCGACGCGGCGCCGCAGCACCTCCAGGTTGATGACCATGGAGTGCAGGGGGTTCTTGATCTCGTGCGCCAGGTCGTCCGCCAGCCGCTCCAGCAGGTCGAGCTTGCTGGCGCGCACGAGCAGCGCATCGGTGGCTTGGGCGTCGGCGGTCACGTCCTGTTCCTGCTCCTGGAGCATCACGGACCTGCATCCACGTAGGGTACGTCGGCTGCCCGGCCCGCGGCCGGGAGGGCCGCGGGGGCAGAGGATGGCAGGGGCAAGAGCATGTTTCGTTCCGCGATTCGCGCAACGCAGCGGGGGGCCGCAGTCGCGGCCCCCCGGCTCCGGCGCGGGTACGCGCCGCCTCGTGGAGTTTTGCTGAGCGCGGCTCAGTCGGAGAGGTCCCAGTCGTCGGCCGCCGCCTTCATGCGGAGCGCGGCCGGCCCCGAGCGGCGGAGCGGCACCGGGGTGGTGTGGCGGCGCGCCGCGTCCATGGTCCCATCCACCCGGAGCTGGCGCAGGAGGAAGGCGAACTGCTCGCGCAGCGTCTCGCGGATGGCGGCGCGGTTCTCCTCGGGGAGGTCCCACAGCTCGCGCTTGAAGGCGCCCAGGGCCTTCTTGCGCGCCTTGTAGATGAACTGCTCCTCGGTGTCGCCGGGCTTCCGCTCGTCGGGGAAGTTCTCGCGGCAGTGCTGGTACATCCGCTCTCGCAGCTCGGCGGGGAGCGCCGGGTGGTCGTAGAGGATGTTCTGGAAGCCGGTGGCCAGGTGGATCTCGGCGGTCTCCACGCTGGGGAAGTTCCCGAAGGCATCTGCCGGAAGGGTGGAGGCGCCGTGCTGCACCGCGCCGGAGAGCCCGTACTCGTCGCGGGCGATCACCGAGAGGGCGCGGAGCGTCTCGAAGTCGATGGCGACCTCGGCGATGGAGCCGTCGGGGAGCACGGTGCCGCCGTGGCTGGTCCCCGACTGCACCGAGATCTTGGCGAGCCCGGCGATGGGCTTCCCCTCGCGCCCGGAGAGGCGCTCCAGCTCGCGGTTGTACCCGTCCATGTACGCCCGCAGCTCCTCGGGGGTGGAGTTCTCGGTCCCCACCTCGCCGATCTCCCCGCCGATGGAGACGGTGACGCCCTCGGGCTCGTAGTGCCGCACGTAGGCGGTGAGCTCGGCCGAGAGGCGGGAGTTGAGCGCCTGCTGGGCGTCGAGCCCCTCCTGCGACAGGTCCACCAGGGTGGAGGTGTCGATGTCGATGTTGTAGAAGCCGGCGTGCAGCGCCTCGCGGATCAGGTCCTTGACCGCCCGCACCTCGCTCTCGGGGTCGGCTTTGTACTTCTTGGCGTTGATCTGGAAGTGGTCGCCCTGCACGAAGAGCGGCCCGGCCCACCCCTCCTTGATGGCGGCGGCGGTCATCACCGCCACGTACTCGGCGGGGCGCTGGTCGGTGTAGCCGATCTCGGAGCGCGCGATCTCGCAGATCAGCGCGCCGGCCCGCAGGTCGCGGGCGGCGGAGAAGAGGGCGCGCGCGGTGTCGTACGAGGCGGCGCGGACGTTGATGGCCGGGACGGTGAAGCCCGAGACCTCGCCGCGCCCGCGCGCCATGTAGAGGTCGTGGATGGAGGCGGGGCGCACCCCCACCCGCTCCCCCACCGCCCCGATCAGCCAGCGGGCGGCGTCGCGCACGTCCGCGTCCTCGCCGAACACGGCGGCGCGCACCAGGCGGTCGATCCCCTGGCGTCGGAGGGCCTCCTCGCTCGCCACCTCCACCTCACCTTCGTCGGAGACGCGGACCGCGTCCCGTACCTCGTCGAGAAGGGCGCGCACGTCGGGGCGCTCCAGCACCTCGCGGTCTTCGCTCTGCAGGGTGAGAGTCTCGCTCATCGGTATTCCTCTAGGGTGCAGTACGGTTTCCCGGAGTCTCGTATCAAAAGCCGGCAGCAAGATGCGCCCGGGGGCCGGCCACGGCAAGCGCGGCTCCGGGCCCGCGCGTCTGGTCTGTCGCTTGCACGCGCCCCCGGCCATGAAGACACGCACCCGACGAATCCTCTCGTCCGCCGCGCTCGGCGCCGGGGCCCTGGGGGTCTACGCATTCCTGGTGGAGCCCCGCTGGCTGGAGCTCACCCGCCCCCGCATTCACGTCCGCGGGCTGCACCCGGCGCTGGAGGGGCTGCGCATTGCCCTCCTCACCGACATGCACGCCGGGGCCGGGACGCCGCTCTCCCTGATCCGCCGCGCCTGCCGGATGGCCATGGCGGAGAGCCCGGACCTGATCGCGCTCACCGGCGACTTCGCCGCGGACGACGCCCCCGGCTTCGGCCGGGTGCTGGACGCGCTCTCCTGCCTGCGAGCCCCGCTCGGGGTCTACGCCGTCCCCGGGAACCACGACTACGTGGTGGGGATCGAGGCGTGGCACGAGGCCATGCGGGCGCACCCGGTGATCCGAGACCTCACCAACGCCGCGGTGGTCCGGGAGAGGGGCGGGGCGCGCGTCTGCATCGCGGGGGTGGACGACTACTCCCTGGGGAGGCCGCGGATGGAGGGGCTCCCGCCCCCGGAGGAGCGCGATTTCACGCTCCTCCTGGCGCACGATCCGGACCAGGCGGAGCGCGCCCGGCGGGGGTACGACGCGGTGGACCTGGTGGTCAGCGGGCACACCCATGGCGGGCAGGTGCGCCTCCCCTGGGTGGGGGCGCTCCAGAACCCGGCGCAGTTCGACGACCTGTACGAGGAGGGGCTCACCCGCCGCCCCTGGACGCAGGTGTACACCTCGCGCGGGGTGGGCACGGTGCACCTCCCGGTGCGCTTCCTCTGCCGGCCGGAGGTGGCGGTGCTGGAGCTGACGGGGGCGCCCCGTCCCCCCCGGAGGTGAGGGACACGGAACGCTCTTTGCTGTTTGTCGTGCCGCTAAATCACCGGGGCGCCGCGGGACGGGGCGACGCCACGGTCTCAGAACCGGTTCCGTCATAGCGGAGGCGTCATGGCTCGACAGACTGGCACGGTGGAGTTCTTCAAGGACGACAAGGGCTTCGGCTTCATTCGTCCGGACGATGGGGGAAAGGACGTGTTCGTCCATCACTCCGCCATCGAGATGGAGGGGTTCAAGACCCTCAAGCGCGGGGACAAGGTGGAATTCGAGATCGTGGACGACCCCAAGGGGCCGCGGGCCGCGGGGGTAAAGCGGGTCGACGACTGAGAATGCCGCTTGAGCACGAAATGCGGTGACGGCTCCACCCGGGAGCCGCCACCGCATTTCGTATTTTCGCGCCGGGGCGCGCTCAGGGGACGAGGACGACCTTCCCGAACTGCCCCCCGGCTTCCAGCCGCTCGTGCGCCTCGCGGGCCCGGTCGAGCGGGAGGACGACGTCGATCACCGGGCGGAGGTC
>Ga0247718_1000641_pt1 | contig 10246 bp, 7 predicted proteins | sample 21E_DmetaG_FD_189045 | JGI IMG/M metagenome (GOLD analysis project Ga0247718, IMG submission 189045) | Soil microbial communities from hillslope of Landscape Evolution Observatory, University of Arizona, Oracle, AZ, United States - 2-1-E_D | ecosystem: Engineered > Artificial ecosystem > Mesocosm...
AACAAGCTCAGCCGCACAGATGGCCCGGGCGTCGAAGTGTGGACGCGTGATGGCGACAGCCTCAACAAGGTCTCGTTCTTCGGCGGCATCGGCGGCGGCCTGCCGATCTACCGCGAGCGCAACAAGAAGGAAGCGCCGCTGCCCAAGGTGACCGCGAACATGCTGCTGCCGGACATTCCGGTCCTGCTCGAATCGACTTATCGCAGCCAGTATCAGGTCAACAAGTTCAGCCTCGAGAGCCAGGACATCGTCACCATCGAAGGCAAGCAGGCGATCCGGTTCACCTACAGCTTCGTGCGCAGCGACGATGAGGTCGAGCGCAAGGGCGAGGCGATCGGTTCGATCGTCAAGGGCAAGCTCTTCATGGTCACCTATGAAGCCCCGGCGATCTACTTCTTCGACAAAGACTTGCAGGATTTCCGCAAGATGGCGGAGACGCTGAAGTTCTGATGTCGCCGCCCGATCCGGGTTGACGGTTCAGGTTTAACCGGGCAGTTAAAGGCTATGACCGACATGACTGTGGCAGACGCCGTCCTCACCCGCCGTTCCATCCGCGCCTTCCAGGACAAGCCCGTCCCGCTCGATGTGCTGCGCCGGGTGATGGACACCGCGCGCTGGGCGCCTTCGGGGTGCAATTTCCAGCCGTGGGAAGCGACCATCGTCACCGGCGAGCCGCTGAAGGAACTGCAGGCCAAGATGGCGGTTACGCCGCCGCAGGACCCGCGCGAATACAGCTGGGACGATCCCGAAGTGATCCCCGAATGCAAGGCGCGGCTCCACGGTGTGGGCAAGGCGATGTACGCCGCGATGGGGATCGGCCGCGAGGATGTGGAAGCGCGCACCAAGTTCATGGGCGCCAATCTCGTCTCGTTCGGCGCCCCTGCGGTCCTGCTGTGCTATTTCGACCGCCGCATGGGGCCGCCGCAGTGGTCGGATGTCGGCATGTGGCTGCAGACGATCATGCTGCTGCTGCGCGGCGAGGGGCTGGACAGCTGCCCGCAGGAATTCCTCTCGGTCTATGCCAAGCTGATCAAGGACTTCCTCGGCGTTTCGGACGAGACGCACATCTTTTTCTGCGGCATCGCCATCGGCTACCGCGTCGAAGAGAACCCGGTGAACAACTTCCCCCGCGAGCGTGAGCCGATTGACGGCAACGTGAAGTTCCTCGGTTTTTGATGGGGTTCAGTGCGCTGCGGCATAGGCAGCAGCGCACGAGGCGGCTACTCACCTGCAAAACGCTGGGAGTTGGTCATGCCTGATTCCAAGGGCAGATCGGTACAGGCGCTGCGGCAGGGACTGCGGCAGCTCGGCTGGCAGCGGCTGGCCGTGGCGGGTTTGCTCCTTGCACTGGCGCTCTTTACTGCGCTGCGCAGCTGGAACCTGCCGCTGCTCAGTGCGGCGGAGAACACGCTCTACGATGTCCGTGCCGCCGGTTTCGCGCCGCGCAGCGATACCGACAAGCGCATCGTCCTTGTCGTCTACACCGACGATACCAACCGCAAGACCGGGCAGATTTCCCCGGTCGACCGCACCGTGCTGGCGCAGGCACTCGCGCAGATCGAGGGCCTCAAGGAAACCGGGGAGGGAGCGAAGGGCATCGGCATCGACGTGCTGATGGACAGCGCGCAGGATGATGATCCCCTGCTGCAGGCCGTGCTGCGCGGCATGCGCACGCCGGTATTCCTCGCCTTCGCCAACAACCGCACCAATCCCGAGGCGATCACCTGGGAGCAGGAGCAGGACCTGCGGCGCTATCTGGCGGCTGTCACCACGGAGACGACGAAGCCTGCGAGCATTCTCCTCGTGACCGACAGCGACGGCGCCGCGCGCCGCTGGCCGCGCCATTATCCGGGATTGCCGCCACTGCTTTCAGAGGCGCTGACGCAAGGCACAAGCGATGCCGCGCCGCAGTTCTCCGGCTTCACCGGCCCGATCCGCTACCGCCTGCCGACCGCGAAAGACCGCCCGGTCTTCGAGAAGATCCCCATCGATCTCCTCGCCGATCCCGCCACCGCGCCGCTCGTCGCCGATACGATCCGCGGCCGCTATGTGCTGATCGGCGGCGATTTTGCCGATTTCGACCAGTTTGACACGCCGTTCACCCGCACCGGCCTCTCGCCCGATCCGCGGGGGGGGCAATCGCGGATGATCGGGGTGGAAATCCACGCCTCGATGCTGGCGCAGCTGCTCGATAAGGCGCTGCCGCGCAGCGTGCCGGGCTGGGCGCAGACTCTTGGCGCAGTGCTCGCGGTGCTGCTCGGCATGGCGACGGCGGCGGCGCGCGCGCGGCCATGGCAACTGGCGCTGGGCGTTGCGGTGCAGCTGGCGGCGTTCGCGGCCTTTCCGTTTCTCGTCGCGCAGGCGGGGTTCGATACGCTGGGCTTCCCCGCAGTCGGTTGGCCCGCGGGCTGGCTCATCGCCTATGTCGCGGTCAGCGCGGCCCTGCGTGCGATCAACGCTGCGCAGCGCGAATTTGCGCAAGGCGCGCTCGGCAAGTACCTGCCGCGCTCGGTCGCAGCCGAAATCCTGCGCAATCCGGAACGGCTGCGGCTGCACGGCGAAAAGCGGGAGATTTTCTGCCTGTTCAGTGATCTCGAGGGCTTCACCAAGCTGACTCATGCGGTCGAGCCGGAGATGATCGCGCGGCTGCTCAACGAATATCTCGACAAGCTTTCGGCGGTGGTCCTCGAACACGGCGGCACGCTCGACAAGTTCGTCGGCGATGCGGTCGTCGCGTTCTGGGGCGCGCCGATTGCCTATCCGGACGATGGCGAGCGCGCGGTGAAGGCCGCCATCGCGATGTACCATGCGGGTGAGGCGTTCCGCCGCAATGCGCCGCCGGGTGTCCCGCCGATCGGGCGGACGCGCGTCGGTGTCCATTTCGGCGAGGCGATTGTCGGCAACTTCGGCGGTGACGGGCGAATCCAGTACACCGCGCTCGGCGATGCGATGAACACCGCGGCGCGGCTGGAGGCGGCCAACAAGCCGCTCGACACGACGGTACTGGTCAGCCGCGAGGTGCTGGAGCGCTGCGGATTGGACGGTTTCCGGCCGATGGGCAAAGTGGGCCTGCGCGGGCGGGCGACTCCGGTCGAGGTGTTCGAGCCGGTACCGGAGGGCGCACCCGAGGCCCTGACGCTTGCGGAGGACCTCCTTGCCGCGCATGCTGCAGGAAACCGCTCCGGTGTGCAGGCGCTCACAGCGCGAATCGCGGCGGAGGGCCACAAGGATCCAGCGCTGGCCAATCTGGCGCGCCGCCTTGCGGAACTGGATGATGGAGAGAGCTATGTCCTTGGCTAGTCGCACGCTTGCTGCTGTTGCCCTTGTTGGCGCCAGCTTCGGCTGGAGCGTCGCCGCGCACGCGCAGGCGGTGGTGATCCGCTCGACCGGCCCTTCCGCCGCCGCTTATCCCGCAGGCCGCAAGCTGCCGGCGGGCGCTGCGGTGACGCTCAAGGCGGGCGATCAGGTGACCGTGATCGACCAGGCCGGCTCGCGCGTGCTTTCGGGGCCCGGCGCGTTCCGCATCGACAATGCTGTCAACCGCGATGCAGCGGGCGGCGCGAACACCGCGCTGGCAGCCCTCATCGCCCGGGGCGGCGCGCGCACCCGCACCGGGGCGGTGCGCGGCGATACCGAAGTTCCGACCGAAGCGGTGCGGCCCGACAACGTGTGGTACGTCGATGTCAGCCGCGGCGGCACTGTCTGCATCGCCGATCCCGCGCAAGTCGTGCTGTGGCGCCCCAACCGCACCGAGACCGGCAACGGCACCCTCTACGGCGCGGACAACACCCCCGCCGAAGTCACCTTCCGCGCCGGCAGCGCGATCAAGCTCTGGCCGGTGGCCAGCCTGCCGGTGGTCGATGGGCAGACCTACCGCTTCACCAGCCCGCTCGGCCAGACCGTGAAGATCACCACGCGGCTGCTGGTCGATGTGCCGGAAGACCCGGTGGCGGTGGCGGCGCTGCTCGCGGAAAAGGGCTGTTCGGCGCAGATCGACGTCCTCGCGAGCGCTCCGGCTGCGGCGGAGTGATCGCGCGCGCTTGACCGGCAGGCGCGCGGGCTGGCAGAGCGCGAGGCATGGAACTGACCCTGTTCAACAGCCTGACCCGCCGCGCCGAGCCCTTCGTACCCGTCCATGAAGGGGAAGCGCGCGTCTATACCTGCGGGCCGACGGTCTACAATTACCCGCACATCGGCAACATGCGCGCCTATGTCTTTGCCGACGTGCTGGGGCGGGCGCTGAGCTTCAAGGGCTACAAGCTCACCCACGTCATCAACATCACCGATGTCGGTCACCTGACCGACGACGCGGATGAGGGCGAGGACAAGATGGAGCGGATGGCCGCCGCCCAGAAGCAGTCGATCTGGGACATCGCCGAGCACTACAAGCAGGCCTACTGGGCCGATGTCCGCGCGCTCAACATCCGTCAGCCGGCGCAGTGGACGGTGGCGACCGACTACGTTCCGCAGATGATCGACTTTGCGAAGGGCATTGCTGGGAAGCACTGCTACGAACTCGACAGCGGGCTCTATTTCGACGTCTCGACTGTCGCCGACTACGGCCGTCTCGCCCGTGCCCAGACCGAGGACGGAGAGGGCCGGATCGAAGCGGTGGAAGGCAAGCGCAATGCCGCCGACTTCGCGATCTGGCGCAAGACCCCGCCAGGCGAGACACGCCAGATGGAATGGGACAGCCCATGGGGCAAGGGCGCGCCGGGCTGGCACCTCGAATGCTCGGTCATGTCTGGCGCGGTGCTCGGCTTTCCGTTCGACATCCACACCGGCGGCATCGACCACCGCGAGATCCACCACCCCAACGAGATCGCCCAGAACCAGGCGCACTGCTGCACCCATGGCCTCGACGACCCGGCCAATTCCGGCGCCAAGGTGTGGATGCACAATAACTTTCTCGTCGAGCGCAGCGGCAAGATGTCGAAGTCGTCGGGCGAGTTCCTGCGGCTCCAACTCCTCATCGACAAGGGCTACCACCCGCTCGCCTACCGGCTGCTCTGCCTGCAGGCGCATTACCGCAGTGAACTGGAATTCAGCTGGGAAGGGCTGGGGGCGGCGCTGACGCGGTTGAAGCGGCTGGTGATGGCGGTCGAGCAGCTCAAGACGCGCGCCGAGCAGACTGCACCTGCTGCGCCTGGCCCTCGCTTCCAGCCGTTCCTCGAACGCTTTGATGCGGCAGTTTCGGACGACCTCAACACGTCTGTCGCGCTGACGGTGCTCGAAGACGTCGCGGCACTCAAGAAGGTCGATCCGGTGGAGAAGCTGGCGACGCTTGCCGCCATGGACGCCGTTCTCGGCCTCGACCTCCTCAACCTCACCCGCGCCGACCTCCGCCTCCGCCCCAAGTCCGCCGAGATCACCGAAACCGAAATCGAAGCCACCCTCGCCGCCCGCAAGGAAGCCCGCGCCGCCAAGGACTTCGCCCGCTCCGATGCCCTGCGCGACGAACTCGCAGCAAAGGGCGTCGAGGTGATGGACGGCGATCCGCTCGGCTGGGAGTGGAAGCTGGGGTGACCTAACGCTTGGGCACCACCACCAGCTTGTAGGGAATGTAGAGCAGGACCTCGGAGAGGCTCGCACGGGTCCATTCGACCGGACGGTTGAGGCCTTCGATTTCTACCCCGTAGTCCGGGCCGAGTTTGGCCGCCATTGTGCGCGCATCGGCGGCAATCGCATCCGCCACGGCGCCGCGGTACTGGTCCGGCGCCACGACCGAGAGCGTCAGGTCATCGGCGTTGCCGAATTCCGCGCGCCCCACCGGCTCCACTGCCTTGATGAATTCGGCAATTTTCTTCTCGGCGACCACTCCGGACATCGTCCCGCCCAGCGGCACCTTGATCAGGAACACGGCGCGTGAGGTATCGGGACGGCCCGCTCCTGACAACGCGAGGGTCTTGTAGTTCTGCAAGGTCAAGGGCTCGACCGTGCGCTGCCCATAGGCCAGCTGGACGCCATGCTTCGGCGCGAGGCGGATCGCATTTTCGATCATCTGATAGACCTCGGCGATACGCTTGCCCGCATCGCGCGTATCGCCGGTGATCGAGACTTCCTGCACCGCGAAATCAGCAATGCGCTTGAGCCCGACAGCCGGCACCCGTTCGTCGAAGCCATCGGAATCGCGGCGCGTCGCCGTCACGATGACTTCCGCCATGCCATCGTCCTCAGCCATCGCAGCTGCCGGCCACCCCGCGCAGGCGAGGCAAACTGACAAGAAAATCCGTTTCATTGGCATGCCTCTCTCCGCTATCCCGCTTGAACGAAACAGTGCGGGAGAGCCTTGTCAATGACGGTCCTTGTGATGAACGCGCTCGCCGCGCCGCTGGTGCAGCCGCACTTGCCGGACTGGATCGAGCCGCGCTTCTTCCGCCATACCGCCGAACTGATGGAAATGGCGCCCGAGGCCGAGATCGGCTGGTTCGACCTTGAAGACACGGCGCCGATGGCCGAGGCGGTCAAGCTGGCCACCAAGCTCAAGTGGCTCACCAGCATCTATGCCGGGGTCGACGGCCTGCCTCTGTCGCTGATGGCCGAGCGCGGCGTCGTCATGACCAACGGCGCGGGGATCAACGCCATCACCATCGCCGAATATGTCGTGATGGGCATGCTCACCGTCGCCAAGGGCTACCGCGAGGTGGTGCGCGCGCAGGATCGGCACGAGTGGCTGACCGATTCGCCCGGCAAGCTGGAGCTGGCGGACAGCAAGGCGCTGATCCTCGGCTATGGCGAAATCGGCCAGCGCGTCGACCGGGCTCTCACGGGCTTCGGCGTCGAGGTGACCAAAGTGCGCCGCTCGGCAGGGGAGGGCACGCTGCTCCCCGACCAGTGGCGCGCGCGGCTCGCTGAGTTCGACTGGGTGATCCTCGCGGTGCCGGGCACGGCGGAGACCGAAGGCATGATCGGCGCGGCCGAGCTCGCGGCGATGAAGCCCTCGGCGGTGCTGGTCAACGTCGCGCGCGGCAGCGTGGTCGATCAGGATGCGCTGGTCGCGGCGCTCACCGCGCAGAAGCTGGGCGGCGCTTTCCTTGACGTCACCACGCCCGAGCCGCTGCCGGCGGATCACCCGCTCTGGGCCATGCCCAATGTCCACATCACCATGCACCTCTCGGGCCGCGCGCAGGGCAAGATGTTCAAGCGCGCGGTGGAGCGCTTCCTCGGCAATCTCGAGCGCTTCCGGCGCGGCGAGCCGCTCACCCATCAGGTCGATCTCGCGCGCGGCTACTGACCCTTCGCGCGGGGCGTGACTCCCGCGCACGGCTTTGTTACCCCTAGGGGCAGGGCGGCAGCGCACAGGCTGTAACCGCCAGTTGGTCGCGACCGTATTGGGATGAGGGAGCAGCGAGGCGCGCGCTCCCCGTGGGGAGCGAACACACATGACCGAAGGTTCCGGTAAGAAAGCCTCTGACCTGTTCATCGAATGCCTCGAGGAGGAAGGCTGCGAATATATCTTCGGCGTGCCCGGGGAAGAGAATCTCGATTTCCTCGATTCGCTCTCGCGCTCGAAGAAGATCAAGCTCGTGCTCACCCGGCACGAGCAGGGCGCGGGCTTCATGGCCGCGACTTATGGCCGCCATACCGGCAAGACCGGCGTCTGCATCGCCACCTTGGGGCCGGGCGCGACCAATTTCGTGACCGCGGCGGCCTATGCCACGCTCGGCGGCATGCCGATGCTGATGATCACCGGCCAGAAGCCGATCAAGAAATCGAAGCAGGGCCGCTTCCAGATCCTCGATGTCGTCTCGATGATGGGGCCGATCACCAAGTTCACCCACCAGATGGCAAGCTCGGACAACATCCCGAGCCGCGTGCGCGAGGCCTATCGCCTGGCCGAGGAAGAGAAGCCGGGCGCCACGCACATCGAGCTGCCCGAGGACATCGCCGACGAGCACACCGATTCGCGCCCCCTCAAGCGCAGCCAGGTCCGCCGCCCGAGCGCCGATCCCAAGTCGGTGCGGCAGGCGGTCAATGCGCTGGAGAATGCGAAGTCGCCGGTGCTGGTGATCGGTGCGGGCGCCAATCGCACGATGACCGGGCGCATGCTGCTTCAGTTCGTCGAGAAGACGGGCATTCCCTTCCTCACCACCCAGCTCGGCAAGGGCGTGATCGACGAGCGGCACCCCAAGTTCCTCGGCTGCGCCGCGCTGTCCGCCGGAGATTTCGTCCACCGCGCGATCGAGGACTCCGACTGTATTGTCAACATCGGCCACGATGTGATTGAAAAACCGCCGTTCTTCATGCGCGATGGCGGACCGACGGTGATCCACGTCTCGTCCAAGACCGCCGAAGTCGATCCGGTCTATTTCCCGCATATCGAGGTGATCGGCGATATCGCCAACGCGATCTGGCAGATGAAGGAGGACATCGTCCCCAACGGCAGCTGGACCTGCGGCAAGATGCTCGAATATCGCGCCGCCGAAGTCGCCCACACCGCGCCGCTCGCGGCCGACGCGCGCTTCCCGATCTTCCCGCCGCACCTCGTGCAGCAAATCCGCGATGCGATGCCGGACGACGGGATCATCTGCCTCGACAACGGCGTCTACAAGATCTGGTTCGCACGCGGCTACACCGCCTACCGGCCCAATACCGTGCTGCTCGACAATGCGCTCGCGACGATGGGAGCGGGGCTGCCTTCCGCGATGATGAGCGCGATGCTCTACCCCGAGCGCAAGGTCATGGCGATCTGCGGCGACGGCGGGTTCATGATGAACAGTCAGGAGATGGAAACCGCGGTGCGCCTCGGCCTCAATCTCACCGTGCTGATCCTCAACGACAGCAGCTATGGCATGATCCGCTGGAAGCAGGCCAACATGGGCTTCGCCGACTTCGGCCTGACCTATGGCAACCCGGACTTCGTGAAATACGCTGAAAGCTACGGCGCGCATGGCCACCGCGTCGAAAGTTCGGCGCACCTCAAGGAACTCCTCGCGCATTGCCGTGATACCCCGGGGGTGCACCTGATCGATTGCCCGGTCGATTATTCGGAGAACGACCAGATCCTGAACAAGGACATCAAGGACCTCTCGAAGGCGCTCTAGGCATACCCTTTCGTCATTGCGAGGAGCGCAGCGACGAAGCAATCCAGAGCCGAAGCGCGCATCCGCTCTGGATTGCTTCGCTCCGCTCGCAATGACGAACCGAGGGGCGGGCTTGCCCCCACCAGAGGCTGACCATGGTTCAACTCAAAGACGTCTACCCGCTCTATCTCAACAACAAGGCGGTGCAGCCCAACACCGATCTCGTCGTGACCGACAAGTTCACCGGCGAGGTCGCCTTCCGCACCGCGCTGGCGACGCCGGACGTGATCGACGAGGCGATTGCCGGCGCCGTCCGCGCCGCCGAACCGATGGCGCGGCTGGCAAGCTACGAGAAGCGCGATGTGCTCGCCCACTGCGTGCGCCGCTTCATCGAACGCTTCGACGAACTCGCCTATGCGCTCTGCGTCGAAGCGGGCAAGCCGATCGCCGACGCGGAGGGTGAGGTCACCCGCCTGATCGATACGTTCCGCATCGCCAGCGAAGAGGCGACTCGCAACTATGGCGAAGTCCAGCCGCTCGATATCTCGGCGCGCGCAAAGGGTTACATGGGGATGTGGAAGCGCGTTCCCATCGGCCCGTGCAGCTTCATCTCGCCGTTCAACTTCCCCTTGAACCTCGCCGCGCACAAGATCGCCCCGGCCATCGCGGTCGGCTGCCCGTTCGTGATGAAGCCCGCGAGCCTGACGCCATTGGGCGCGATCATCATGGGCGAAGTGCTGGCGGAATGCGATGTCCTCCCCGAGGGCGCCTTCTCGATCCTGCCGGCCAGCCGCGCCGGGGCCGATCTGTTCACCACCGACGAGCGGCTGAAGCTGCTGTCGTTCACCGGCTCGCCGGGCGTGGGCTGGGATCTCAAGGCCAAGGCGGGCAAGAAGAAGGTCGTGCTGGAGCTCGGCGGCAACGCGGCGGTGATCGTCGACGCCGATGCCGATCTCGACCACGCGCTCGCGCGCATCGTATTTGGCGGGTATTACCAGTCGGGCCAGTCGTGCATCCATGTGCAGCGCGTGATCATCCACGAAAGCATCTACGATACCTTCCGCAACATGCTGGCAGCCAAGGTGAAAACGCTGATCTCCGGCGATCCCAAGGCACGCGATACCTTCATCGGCCCGATGATCTCGGCCAAGGAAGCGCAGCGCCTCAAGGGCTGGATCGACGCGGCAGTGGCCGGCGGCGCCACCCTGCTCGCCGGCCACTGC
>Ga0247718_1000642_pt1 | contig 10241 bp, 11 predicted proteins | sample 21E_DmetaG_FD_189045 | JGI IMG/M metagenome (GOLD analysis project Ga0247718, IMG submission 189045) | Soil microbial communities from hillslope of Landscape Evolution Observatory, University of Arizona, Oracle, AZ, United States - 2-1-E_D | ecosystem: Engineered > Artificial ecosystem >...
GACGGCGGCGACCTCGACGGCGGCCGCGTCTCCCTCGACCGGGGCCAGAAGGTGACGATCGCCGGCGAGGACTCGGCGCGCGGCGACGACCTTCCGATCGCACCCGCCGTGCTCGGGTCCGTGCTCCAGACGGGGCACGACGTGCTGATCGACGACGGGGCGGTGCGGCTCCGCGTCGAGCGCGTCGAGCGCGGCCGGGCCGTCTGCGAGGTGATCGTCGGCGGCGTCGTCTCCTCGAACAAGGGCGTGAACCTCCCCGGCGTCCCGCTCCCGATCCCGTCGCTGACGAAGAAGGACATCGACGACCTCCAGCTCGCGCTCGAGCTCGAGTGCGACTACGTCGCGCTCTCGTTCGTACGCTCCGCCTCCGACGTGCAGGCGCTGAAGACGCTGATCGAGGCCTCCTCCTCGACGGCGCACGTGATCGCGAAGATCGAGAAGGCGGAGGCCGTGGCCGTCCTCGACGACATCCTCCGCTACGCCGACGCGGTCATGGTCGCGCGCGGAGACCTCGGCGTCGAGATCGGCGCGGCCGAGGTCCCGCTGCTGCAGAAGCGCATCATCCTCCGGGCGCTCGAGCGCGGGAAGCCGGTGATCACGGCGACGCAGATGCTCGAGTCGATGATCCACGGCCCGGAGCCGACGCGCGCCGAGGCTTCGGACGTCGCGAACGCGATCCTCGACGGCACCTCCGCGATCATGCTCTCCGGCGAGACCGCCGTCGGCGAGTACCCGGTCGAGGCCGTCGCGTACATGGATCGGATCGCGCGCGCCGTCGAGCCGAGCCTCGGCTACCGGCACGAGATCCCGGGCGCGGACGACGAGCCGACCATCGGTCAGGCGATGTCGAACGCGGCGTGCGACATCGCCGAGGCGCTCGCGGCGACGGCGCTGCTCGTCCCGACCTTCACGGGGAAGACCGCGTCGGCGGTCGCGCGCCTGCGCCCTCGGCGGCCGATCCTGGGGCTCACGCACCACCTTCACTCGCTCCATCACATGGCGCTCGAGTGGGGTGTCACGCCGCTCCACATCCCCGAGTGCGCCGACGTGGAGGAGCTCTGGCAGACGTCGATCGACGCCGCCTGCGCGAGCGGCCTCGTCGACCGCGGCGACCGCGTCGTCCTCACCGCCGGGACCGCCGTCAACATCCCCGGCTCGACCAACGTGATCAAGGTCGAGATCGCCTAGGAAGGACCCCACGGCGCGCCGCTGAAAGGGTGCGCGTGGCGAAGCGAGCTCGAAAGGACATCGCGCCTGCGGGCGCGGCGCGGCGGAAGACGAGGCGGAAGCCACGTCCGCTCCGGACGACGGTGCTGCTGCGTTGGTGCTTCCTCGGCGTCGTCGTCCTGGTCGGGTTCCTCTACTACCGGCCGCTGACGACGTACTTCGAGACACGCGCGGCGGTGCAGGCGCGCGCGGCCGAGGTGCAGGAGCTGGCCGCCGAGAACCGCAAGCTGCAGGCCCGGCTCGCGCGGTCGTCGACGCTCGAGGCGCTCCAGCGGGAGGCGCGCCGCAGCAGCCTCGTCCGGCCCGGCGAGCGGCTCTTCATCGTCAAGGGCATCGCCGAGTGGCGGAAGGCGCAGCGTACGATGCGCCGCGATGGATGATCGCGCGGCCGTCGAGCGCCAGCTGGGCCGTCCGCCGCGCGCGTTCCACCGCGTAGCCGCGCGCTGCCCGTGGGGGCGGCCGGCGGTGACGGAGCAGCTTCCGTACTCACCCGCGGGCGAGCCGTTCCCGACCACCTACTACCTCACGTGCCCGCACCTCGTGGCGGCGGTGTCGCGGCTGGAGGCGGCCGGCGGCGTCGAACGCTGGAGCGCTCGCGTGGCGGCGGACGAGGAGCTGGCGGCGGACCTCGCGCGGGCGACGGACGAACAGCGACGCGTCCGCCTGGAGCTCGCCGCGGGGGTCACCGGCGACGACGGCGGCGCGTCGCTCGACCTCGGGATCGGCGGGAGCCACAATCCGGCTCGGCTCAAGTGCCTGCACGCGCACGCGGCGTTCGCCCTCGCGCGCGGCGGTCATCGCGTGGGGGAGGGCGTCCTCGGCGAGCTCGAGCCGCTGTGGCCCGAGACGTGCTGCACCGCCGACTAGGGTCCGCGCGATGTCGCAGGCAGAGGTCGAGAGCGCGCGGCGCGAGTGGGAGGACGGGCATCGCCGGCTCCTCGACGAGACGCGCGACCGCCTGGCGCGGGAGCGGCTGCACCGGCAGGTCGAGGTCGTCCTCGACGAGCTGCGGCGGCGCGTGGGCGGCACGTTCACGCTCGCGGAGCTCGCGCGGGAGTACGCGGGGGCCGAGACGTGGACGCGCGCCGCGGTCTCGGAGCACGCGCCGGCCCCGGGTTGGCCGAGGACGCTCTCGACGGTCGAGGCCGCTGCCTTTCATCTCTACGCCCGCGGCGCGGTCGACTACGAGCCGTGACAGACATCCACCTCAGCTCGCGGCGGCGCCCGCGCCGCCGCCGCCACCGGCGGCTCGCGCGGATCCTCGCCGGTCTCGCCGCTGCGCTGCTGCTCCTCCTCGTCGGCATCTCGATCGGCCGCGCGCTCGGCGACGGCCCGTCGCCCGGCGGCGTGCGCACGCAGGTACGGACGCTCGACCCGCGCCCGCTCCCGCCGGCGCCGCGAACCGTCACCGTCACGGTGACGAGCGGCTGAAGCCAGGTTTCAGGTAGCTGCAAGTTTGGGTAGGTTCCCAGCGCGATGGCGTTCAGGGAGACGAGGACGGGACGGAGGGGCGGGTCGGAGCCCGAGTGGCTCACGCTCGGCCAGGCCGCGCGCTACCTCGGCGTCGCCCAGAGCACGATGCGGAAGTGGTCGGACGTCGGCCGCGTCTCCGCCTTCTACACGCCGGGCGGCCACCGCCGCTACAAGCGCGCCGACCTCGACCAGTTCCTCGACCGCTCCGGCCGGACGGGCGGCGGCGGCGGCGTCGTGGACGGGCCGCTCGTGCTGATCGTCGACGACGACGACCGCATCCGCGAGTACGTGCGCGTGAACCTCGAGGCCGAGGGCTACATCGTGCGCGAGGCGGCGAACGCCGAGGAGGGGCTCGCGGCGCTCGACGAGGAGCCGCCGGACCTCATCCTGCTCGACGTGATGATGCCGCGCGTGGACGGCTGGGAGATGCTGCGGCGCGTCCAGGAGCGGCACGGCGTCGGCTCCATCCCCGTGATCATGTTCAGCGGCAAGGTCGACGACCGCTCCGCCGACGAGGCGACGGCACGCGGCGCGCAGGGCTTCATCGGCAAGCCGTTCGACCCGCGCGCGCTGATCGACTCGACGAAGCAGCTCCTCCCGGTCTAGCGCGCCGCCACGGACGCCGAGCTGCAGCGGTGGGTGGTCGAGCACCGCGTCGAGTTGCTCGACCCGCTCTTCCAGGCGCTCACGTACATCGGCTCGTTCGGGCTCGTCTGGCTCCTGCTCGCCCTCGTCGTCGCGAAGGTCCCGTGGCGCCGCCCGTGGCTCCCGGCCCGCGTCGCCGCGACGGTTCTCGTCGCCGAGGCCGTGCAGGGGTCGCTGAAGCTGCTCGTCGGACGCGACCGGCCACCGCTCGTCGACCCCGACCCCGAGCCGCTCGTCGCGCTGCCACACACGAACTCGTTCCCGTCCGGCCACGCACTCGTCGCCTTCGCGTGCGCGACGGTGATCGCGGCCGCCGTGCCGCGCTTCCGCTGGCCGCTCTACGCCCTTGCAGCAGCGATCGCCGCGTCGCGCGTCTACGTCGGCGTCCACTACCCGCTCGACGTGCTCGCGGGCGCGCTCCTCGGCGTCCTGCTCGGGGTCGCGATCGAGGTCGTGCGCCGGCGGCTTCGCGCGTGGGCGCGCAGCGGCGGGACTACAGCTCTTCCGAGACCTCGAGCAGCCCGGCCACGATCACCGCAAGAGCGGCGGCGAGGCTGATCCAGAGTCCGATCCCGCGCCCGGCGAAGAAGAACTCGTCCGGGATCGAGATCGCGCGCACGAGCGCGCAGACGAACGCCGCGCTCCCGAGGAGGATGACGAGGAGGCTCTCGGGGACGGCGGCGGGGAGCGTGATCCCGAACCGCCGCGCGAGTGCGAGCGCGATCACGGCGAGCCCCAGGAAGAGGACGAGCTTGCCGAGCAGGCCGGTGTTCCAGGCGATCACGCTCACGGTGACGCCCTCGCCCGTGCCGCTGTACCAGCCGGTGAACGCAGAGAGCGCGAGCGCGAGACCGGCGATCCAGGCGATCCGCTCGCCGAGGCCGCCGAACGGCACGAGCGGCCGTCGCGGCGCCGGCGCGACCGGCTCCTCGTCGTCGAACAGCAGCGGCTCGGGCGTTTGCACGACGCGAAGTATGGGCACATCGACGGCTGGAAGTCACGCGGAACCGCACCACCTGGGGGTCACGCTTGGCGATCGACGAGAGCCGCACCGACCGCGGTGCCACGGACCGGGCGCCGTTGCTACACGTTGCCGGCACTCTGCGTACGTCCTACTTCTGCTCGGGTTGCGGCTACGGGATCGCCGTGCGCGGTCACCTGCCGACCTGCCCGATGTGCGGTGGCGACGCCTGGCAGCCGGAGACGCCGACGCGGTCCGCGGCGCGGCGCTGGAACCGCAACGACTAGCGCCGCGGGAACGCCGCTCGGGGTGGCGCACCAGCGCTCCCGGATTACACTTCGGCGCATGGCCGAGCCTGCGAGGCGCCCAGCGGCGGGCGGCGAGGCGCCGCCTGCCTTCGATCCTGCTGCCGTCGACCGCGCGTACCTCCAGGAGCGCGCGCGCCGGCGCGCGCGGATCGAGCGCGAGCGTGCGCAACGGCGCGCCAGCCTCCGGTTCTGGCTCGTGCTCCTCGCGCTCCTCGTCGTCAGCATCGCGCTGTCGCTGACGGTGTGGCGCGAGATCGAGCGCCTCTTCGGCCTCTAGCCGTGGCCGACGCAGTCACAGTTCGCGACGCGCGCGTGTCGGCGCTCGGGGCGATCGCCGAAGCCGCGCGCGCCGTCGCCGACGGCACCGAGCTCCAGCCGATGCTCGACGCGGTCACGGACGCGGCGCGCGTCGCCGCCGGCGCCGACGTCGCCGCGATCTGGCTGCGGGAGCGCGACGCGCTCGTCGCGACGTCCGTCGCCGCCGAGTCGTCCGCGCTCGCCGCGGAGCTGGAGGGGCTGCGCACACCCCTCGGAACGCGGACGGCCGACCTGCTGCGGGAGCGTGTCACGGACGACGACGACGTCGCGACGATCGCGCTGCCGCTGTCGGTCGGGGCGCAGACGGGCTCGCTGGAGCTGCTCCGCGCGGGCTCTCCGTTCGACGCGGGCGGCGAGCGGCTGGCCGCGCTCGCGGCCGACCTCGCGTCGGCGGCACTCCGGCTCTCGGCCGGTGGAGCGACCGGCGCCGAAGCCGTGCTGCTCGACGTGGGCGGCGACGCGCTCGCGGCGGTCTCGGAGGCCGAGCACGCGGCGACGCGGATCGCCCGCCTCGCGACACGGGTGAGCGGCGCCGAAGGCGCGCTCGTCTGGACGGTGCGGGACGGCGACGTAGCGCTCTCCGGGATCGACGGCGTCCTCGGCGCCACGCCGGACCTGGAGCAGGCGGTTCGCGCGGTGATCGGCAACCACCACGCCGCGGAGGTGGCGGACGACCCGCGGCGCGGGACGCTCGTCACGCTGCAGCTCGGGCAGCCGCCGCTCGGCGCGCTCCAGCTCGTGTTCGCACCGGGCAACGTCGGACGCGAACCGGAGCTCGACCGCCTGACGACGTTCGCCGTCCGTGCGGCGCACGCGCTGCGTGCGACGGTCCGTGCAGAGCAGCTCGCGCACGAGCTCGAGCGCAGCCGCGCGCTCCTGACGGTCGTCGGTGAGGCGACGGCGCGGCTGTCGCTCGCGCACACGCTCGACATCGCGCTCGACCGGCTCGGAGACCTCTTCGGCACCGCGCGCCTCGCCGTCTACCTCGACAGCGACAGCGCGCTCGCGACGGCCGCGGAGCGTGGCCTCGAGGGGCCTCACGAGCAGGTGGCGCGGGCACTGCTCGACGCCGTCCTCGGCCCGCGGCGCGGCCGCGACGTGCTCGAGATCGCGGACGTCACCGACGACGCCGCGCTCGCGCCTGCGGCCGAAGGCGCCCGCGCCGCCGGGATCGGTGCGGTGATCGCGGTCCCGCTCGTCGTCGAGGAGCAGCCGATCGGCCTGCTCGCGCTGTACCCGGTCGTGCCGCGGACGCTGACGGCGCACGAGGCGGCCCTCCTCGTGGCGCTGGCGGCACAGCTCGGCGTCGCCGTCCAGAACGCCCGCCTGCACGAGGAGGCGACGGCGCTCGGACGTGAGCTGGAGACCGTGCTCGAGTCGGAGCGCGAGGCGGCGCGGCGGCTGCAGACGCTCTACGACATCTCGCGCTCGTTCGCCCAGAGCCTCTCGCTCGAGACGACCCTCGACGTCCTCGCCGAGTCGATCGTGACGCTCCTCGAGGTCGACGCCGCGATCATCCGGATGCCCGACGAGCGGGGACTCGACTTCACCGCGCGGGCGCTCCACGTCAACGACCGCCGCGTCGACGCCGCAGCGCGCGCGCTCCTCGCGCGGCCGCAGCCGCTCTCGCGCGAGCAGCTCCGGCGGCTCGTCGCCTCCGGCGAGCCGCTGCTCGTGGACGCGCGGGTCGCGGAGGAGCTCGGCGGGTCGCTCGCGCTGCTCGCGCCGTTCCTCGAGAAGGGCTCGAGCGCCGCCGTCGTCCCGATCGTGTCGTCGGGCGACCTGCTCGCGACGCTCACGATCGTGTCGTTGCACCCAGGCCGACCGGTGGCGGGGGAGGTCGTCGAGACGGCGGTCTCGATCACGGGCCAGGCCGCGCTCGCCATCGACAACGCGCGCCTGTACGCGCAGCAGAAGGAGTTCGCGGACACGATGCAGCGTTCGCTGCTGCCGCGCGCCGCGCCGGAGCTGCCGGGCCTCGAGCTGGGCGACGTCTACGAGTCGTCGGCGCGCGTCGACGTCGGCGGCGACGTCTACGACTACCTGACGCTCGACGACGGCCGGCTCGCCGTCGTCCTCGGCGACGTCACCGGCCACGGTGTCGACGCGACGGCCGACATGGCGATGGCGAAGTTCGTCTTCCGCTCGCTGGCGCGCGAGCACGTCGACCCCGGCGCCTTCCTCGCGGCCGCGAACGAGGTGGTCGCGTCGGAGATCGCGCCCGGCAAGTTCATCACGATGGTCGAGCTCGTGATCGATCCCGTCCGCGGCGAGGTGGCGTGCGCGGCGGGCGGGCACCCGCAGCCGCGACTCGTGCTCCCGGACGGGCGCGTCGAGGGGATCGCGGCGCGCGGGCTCGCGCTCGGGATCGACGCGCCGCAGGAGTACGAGACGGTGAAGGTCGACTTCCCGCCCGGTGCGTGCGTCGTCGTCTACACCGACGGCGTCGTCGAAGCGCGGCGCGAGGGGGAGCTCTTCGGGCTCGCGCGCTTCGACGAGCTGCTCGCCGAGAAGCGGCAGCTCCCGGCGAAGGAGGTCGCCCTCGCAGCGCTCGCCGCGTGCCGCGAGTGGAGCGACGGCGACCTCACCGACGACTTCGCCGTCGTCGTGATCAAGCGCGCCGACTAACCTCGACAGCGTGGATCGCCGTTCGCCCGCAGCGCTGTCGCTGCTCGTCTTCGGTGCGGGTACCGGCTCGCTCGCCGCCGAGATCGCCGCGTCGCGTCTGCTCGCGCCGTATTTCGGCTCCTCCACGATCGTCTGGGCGAACCTGATCGGGCTCGTGCTCGCAGCGCTCGCCGTCGGCTACTGGCTCGGCGGCCGCCTCGCCGACCGCCGCCCCGACCCGCGGCTGCTCGGGGCGCTCGTGCTGGCGGCGGCGCTCTGGGTGGCGATGACGCCGTTCGTCGCGCGCCCGTTCCTCGACGCGACCGTCCGGAACCTCGACACCGCGTCGGCCGGTGCGGTGATCGGGTCGTTCTTCGCCGTGCTGCTCCTGTTCGCCCCGGCGGTCGTCGTGCTGGGGACCGTCTCGCCGTTCGCGATCCGGCTCGCGATCACCGACGTGAAGAGCGCGGGCGCCGTCGCGGGAAGGTTCTACGCGCTCTCGACGATCGGCTCGCTGCTCGGGACGTTCCTGCCCGCGCTCGTCCTGATCCCGCTGATCGGGACGCAGCGGACGCTCCTCGTCACGGCAGCCGTGCTCGCGCTCTCGGCCTCCGTGCTGCTCGGGCGGCGGACGCTCGTCGCCGTGGCGGCGGTGGCCGCGCTCGCGCTCGTCCCGCCCGGCGCGGTCAAGGCGGAGCCGGGGCTGCTGCACGAGGAGGAGTCGGAGTACCAGTTCATCCAGGTGCTCGAGCGCGGCGACGGCCGGCGGCTGCTGCGGCTCAACGAGGGCGTCGCTGTGCACTCGATCTGGCGCGACGACGCGGTGCTCACCGGCGGCGTGTGGGACGCGTTCCTCGCACTGCCGCCGCTCCTCGAGCGGCCGCTCGAGTCGGTCGCGATCCTCGGCAACGCGGGCGGGACGACGGCACGCGCGCTCGGCGTCCACTACCCCGGCGCCGAGGTCGACGGCGTCGAGCTCGACCCGGCGGTGAGCGAGGTCGGTCGCCGGTACTTCGGGATGACGGACAACCCGCGCCTGCGCGTCCACGACGCCGACGCTCGGCCGTTCCTGCGCGCGACGGACGGTCGCTACGACCTGATCGTCGCCGACGCCTACCACCAGCCGTACGTGCCGTTCTACCTCGCGACGCGCGAGTTCTTCGAACTCGCCCGCGACCGGCTCCGTCCCGGTGGGATCCTCGCGCTCAACGTCGCCGGCGTCCCCGGCGACACGACGCTGCGTGACGAGATCACGGGGACGCTCCGGCACGAGTTCGATCACGTGTGGGTGTGGCCCGCGCTGCGCTTCAACTCGATCGTGGTCGCGTTCGACGACGAGCCGCCCGCCTTCGCGCGGGTCGTCGACGACGGCCCGGAGGCGCTGCGTCCGCTGCGCGAGCTGCTGGCGCAGCAGGCGTTCCGCGTCGACGGCCGGTCGCCCGACCCCTGGACGGACGATCGCGCGCCGGTCGAGTGGGTGACGGACAAGATGATCGTCGAGTACGCCGCGAGCGGCGGCGCGCTCGACGAGGACTTCCTCCCGACGCGGCCGTAGCGCGTGCGACTGCGGCGCGGCGACGGCGAGCTGATCCGAGTTGGGCACCGCGGCGCGGCCGCCCTCGAGGCGGAGAACACGCTCGCCTCGCTCGAGGCGGCTGTCACCGCCGGGGTCGACGCCGTCGAGTTCGACGTCCTCGACCTCGTCGACGGCCCGCTCGTGCTCGCGCACTCGAACGACCTCCACGAGGTGAGCCACGGCGCGGCGACCGGCACCGTCCGCGACCGCTCGCTGGCGGAGCTCCGCGAAGTCGCGCCGCAGCTGCCGACGCTCGACGAGGCGCTCGAGCTGCTCGCGGCGACGGGCGTCGGCGTTCACGTCGACCTGAAGCTCGCCGCGCGGTTCGACGAGGTCGCGGCCGCGCTGCGGCGCCACGGCGTCGACGGCCGCGCCGTCGTCAGCTCGTTCCACCCCATCGGGCTCGACGCGGTGCGGCGCGCGTCACCGAACGTGCGGATCGGGCTCACGTACCCCGAGGACCGCTACGGCGTCTCGCGCCGCCGCGCCCTTCGCCCCGTGCTGCGCGCGGGGACGTACGCGATCCGGCGCTCCGTCGTCGCGCGGATCCCGCAGTTGATCGCGCGGGCGCGCCCGCAGGCGCTCATGCTCCAGCACCTCGTCGTCTCGGCCGCCGCGGTGCGGCGCGCGCACCTGCACGGGGTCGCCGTCTGGACGTGGACCGTCGACCACCCGGAGGAGCTCCGCCGCGTCCGCGCCGCCGGAGTCGACGCCGTGATCACGAACGACCCGCGGATCTTCGGCACGGCCGCCTGAGCAGCGGAAACACCTGGCTACACTTCGACCCGTGAGACGCGGAGGCGCTGCAGCTCTCTTCCTCGTCGTGAGCGCGGTGGCCGGAGGCTTGAGTGCCGCGCTGCTCGCCGCGACCCCGTCCGCGACCGCCCAGGTCACGCCGACCGGCACGACCGGCACGACCGGCACGACCGGCACGACGACGACCGCACCGCCGCCGGCGACGACGACGGCGCCTCCCACCACGACCGCGCCGCCCACGACGACCCCGCCGCCGCCGCGGCCGCGCCCCGCGACGATCCCGGCGGGCGTCACGATCGGGAAGAGCGTCTTCGTCGGAGGGCTCTCGCCGGCAAGGGCGACCGACCTCGTCCGCGAGTTCTTCGCCCGG
>Ga0247718_1000643_pt1 | contig 10228 bp, 8 predicted proteins | sample 21E_DmetaG_FD_189045 | JGI IMG/M metagenome (GOLD analysis project Ga0247718, IMG submission 189045) | Soil microbial communities from hillslope of Landscape Evolution Observatory, University of Arizona, Oracle, AZ, United States - 2-1-E_D | ecosystem: Engineered > Artificial ecosystem > Mesocosm...
TCTACGCGCTCTACGAAATTGCCGGCAATTTCGTAGAGCGCGTAGATCTCGCGATGCGCGAGGGCGATGTCCTCGAACACCGTGCTGCTCTTGGTGCCTTCCGGCTGGAAGCCGACCGCCGGGCGTCCACGCTCGTTGGTTGGCTCGAGTGACAGCCGCCGCGGCGTGGCGGTCTCGATCGTCCCCGCGGCCGCTTCCATTTCCGCCGCCATCTTCACGAACATCTGCACGACGGCCGGATCCAGCGCGCGACCCGCTTCCTGTTGCAGGAGGGCGAGCGCGGCTTCGGGTGTCATGGCCTTGTGATACGGGCGGTCGGAAGTGAGCGCGTCGTAGTAGTCGACTACGGAGAGGATGCGCGCGCCGAGGGGAATCTCTTCGCCCTTGAGCCCCTGCGGGTAGCCCTTGCCGTCCCAGCGTTCGTGGTGGCTGAGGATCAGCGGCGCCACGGGGTACGGGAACGGCACCGCGCTGATGATCTCGGCGCCCACCTGCGGGTGCACGCGAATCTTCTGGAACTCTTCCTGGGTCAGCGGACCCGGCTTCGAGAGAATGTGCTCAGGCACCGCGAGCTTGCCGATGTCGTGGAGCAGCGCCGCCGTCTTGACACCCTGGATTTCGGTGTCCGACATGCCGAGGCCCCGCGCGATGCTCGTCGCGTAGACCTGCACGCGGCGGATGTGCGACTGCGCGGTTTGATCCTTGGCGTCAATGGCGAGCGCCAGCGCTTCGATGGTGGCGAGGTGCAGATCCGCCATCTCCTCGACGTGCCGCCGTTCGTCGTCAATGCGGCCGAGATAGACCTTGTAGGTGCGATAGGTGATGTAGAGCGGGGCGGAGGCGAGCAGCAGCAGCCACACGCCGGAGGTCATCACACCCCAGGTGAAGATCGCCGCGGCGCCGGCGCCCACGAAGTAGCTCGGCGCGCTCCACAGAAAATTCTGGTTCCAGACCGCCAGGAACGACTGGCGCGTGGCCAGCGCCACCGCAACCGCGATCAGGCAGGTGTTGAAGACGAAGTAGACGGTGGCGGCGCCGACCAGCGGGCGGGCGATGCCGGCGACGTCATGCGCGAGCGATCCCGGAATTCCGCCGAGCATCAGGTACGCAAAACCCGACGCCTGCACGGTGATGGCGAGGCACGCCATGCTGAACAACGTGCGGTAGACCGGATTCTTTGTCTTCATCCGGAACGTGCATTGGCTCCACGCGCTTGTCACCGCCACGAGCATGGTTTCGTTGGGACCCAGCACGAGCAGCGCCGCGAAGTCCACGGCGTAAGAGACCGACATCGTCGAGCCGCTCTTGGCAAGCGGCAAGCTCACCTTGAACGCGGACGTGACGGCAGAGGTGATGAGGAGTACGGCGAAGAGCGACGGATTGGTGAAGGTGGCGCGAGGACCAAGCAACACTACGAGCACTGCGCCAAGGAAGATCGTGGCGCCAACGTAAAGGCGTGCAGGCAGCGGCAAGGAGCGCATGGGCGCGTAGGTCTTAGTTTACGAACCCCAAACCGCCTTGGCTCGACTGGCCGTCACCGCGTCTGGCCAAATCGGACCGCGACTGAATTTCGTGGGGCGCTGGGGGGCGCGTGTGTTCTTCACGACGGACGGAGAATATATGACCAAAGAGTCACATGACAACAAAAAACAGAACACGAGCCAATACATTCGGAGACTAATTTCTATTAACTGCTTTGTTTTTAGTTATTTAGTGTAGCGGTTCTGTGCCCATGAAAGTGTGCAAAATAGACCTTCGAAGGCACTAAATGACATGACAGTAAACGACAATATGGCCCGAATGGGTCATGGCTCAGCTGGCAGGCCTGCCCCGTCGTCGTGACCCGCCGGCGGCGGGTTCAAGGCCGTACTCGTCGATCTTTCGATACAGCGTGCCCCGGCTGATGTCCAGCACCTTGGCCGCCTCGAGCTTGTTCCACTCCGTCGCCTCGAGGACGCGGATGATGTGTGCCCGTTCGGCGTCACGCAACGAGGGCAGGCGCGTCGAGCTTTCCTCGGGGCGCGGCATGGCGTGTCCGTGCAGGAACTCGATGTCGGCGGCGCGGATCGCGCGGCCAGGCGCCGACAGTGCGGCGCGCGACACGGTGCTTTCCAACTCGCGAATATTGCCGGGCCAGTGGTACGACGTCAGTAGATCCTGCGCCTCCGCCGTGAATTGCTTCGCATCGAGCGGCAGGCCGTTCGACGCGCAATAGCGGCCGAGGAACCGGTTGGCCAGGACCGGGATATCGACCGCGCGTTCGCGCAGCGACGGCAGGCGGATCGCAAAGGCGTTGATGCGGTAGTAGAGGTCTTCGCGGAACCGGCTCTCGCGCACGAACATGTCGAGCGGCCGGTTGGTCGCGGAGATGAGGCGGAAGTCGACGTGGATGGATCGATTGCCGCCGAGGCGCTCGAATCGCCGCTCTTCGAGCACGCGCAACAGCTTGGCCTGGGCCATCAGCGACATGTCGCCGACTTCGTCGAGGAACAGCGTTCCGCCGTTGGCCATCTCAAGGCGGCCCGGCTTGCGATCGTGCGCGCCGGTGAACGCGCCCTTCTCGTAACCGAAGATTTCCGACTCGAACAGGCTGTCGGGCAGCGCCGCGCAATTGACGGCCTGGAAGTTCTCGGGGCCGCGCCTCGACAGCTCGTGGATCATGCGCGCCACGACTTCCTTGCCCGCGCCGGTCGGGCCGAGGATCAGCACCGAGATGTCGGACTTGGCGGCGGTGCGAATCCACTCGAAGATGGCGAGCATCTTCTCGTCGCGGCCGATCATCTCCCGGAAGCGCTGCACCGACGGAGACGACTCTTCGATGCCGAGGTTGGCGCGGCCTTCGAGGAAGGTCTCGAGCAGCCTGGCCACCGCGTCCTGCTCTGGCTTGATCGCGCCATAGGTGGGCGGATCGCCGGCGGTCCTGGCCACGACGCCAAACTCCACCAGTTCCTTGACGCAGTTCTCGACATCAAGGCGCATGCGGCCGAAGGCCTGCATGATCGCATCGGTATCGAACGACTCGCCGGGCCGCGCCGTCAGGAAACGCAGGATGCCGGCACGCAGCGGGGACTGAACGAGGGTCTTGAAGCGGGTCTCGAGGTCGTTCGGCTCGGGACGCTGTCCGCCGGCACTCGCGCGCCGAGCGGCGAAGGTCACATCATCCACGAGCTGCCTCTCTTGCGCCGCTCGCGCCGCCGTGGCCGTTGCCAGGCGCGCGGTAAATCTGCGTTTGATACTGCTCGACCAGCTGTTTCATGCGGACCGCGTCGGCCTTCCGGTGGCCGTGGCACACCACCGGAGACGCACCGCCGGTCGTCTCGATGACGACATCTGAGAACAGGAGGTTGGTGTCGATGCTGACCGAGGCCACGTGGACAATATGGATCGAATGTTCTTTTCGGCCGAACAGCTCTGGCGTGTAGTGAACGACCGACGTTGGCGTGATGAGCACCTGCGTCGGGAACCACCGGTTGCCGCGTGACCACCGGCTGGCGCGGAACAGGTCGCCCTCCGCGAAGGGCCGCCCCTTCCACCAGAAGAGCAGTCCCAGCGCAACGATGATGGCGGCCAACACGCCCGCCGCCGGAATCCAGAGGCCGTCAGCCACGCCCAAGATGCTAACCTAAAGCGATGCCGTACCGTTCCCCAGGCGCGCCCAAAGGCGCGAAATCGTTCCTCAAAGGCAAACCGATCCGTTATTACCGGCCGAAGGGCAGTGCGGCGGTGCGTCAGCTGATCGACGAAGGCTTCCAGGCGTTCAATGCCGCGCGTCTCGGCGAGGCGTGCCGCATCTTCAGCGACAAGATGCTGTCGAAGCAGCACGACACGACGATCGCGCTGACGATTGCCGGCGCACTGACGCCTGCCGGACTCGGCGGCTGCATCATTTCGCTGATGGAGCGCGGGCTGATTGACTTCGTCATCAGCACCGGCGCCAACCTCTATCACGATCTGCATTACGCGTTGAACTTCACGCTGCGCCGCGGCTCGCCGTTCATCGACGATCGCGTCCTCTATAACGAGGGCGTCATCCGCATTTACGACGTGCTGTTCCCGGCGCAGGTGCTGCTCGACACCGACACCTTCATCCGCGACTTCCTGGTGAAGAGCGGCATGGAAGGGCCGGTGTCCACGGCGGAGTTGCACGAGGCGCTCGGCAAGCACCTGCTGAAGGTGCGCCCGGGCTGCGCGAAGTACTCCGTGGTGGCCGCCGCGGCGAAGTACGGCGTGCCGATCTACACTTCGTCACCTGGCGACAGCTCAATCGGCATGAACATCGCCTACCACGAGCTGATCAACCGCAGCACGCTGCAGGTCGATCCCAACAAGGACGTCAACGAGGTCTGCGCGATCATTCGCGCCGCGGAGAAGAACGGCTGCGTGATTCTCGGCGGCGGTTCACCGAAGAACTTCTACCTGCAGGGGCAGCCCACGTTGTGGGAGGTCTACGGCATTCTCAAGGGCGGCAACGACTACTTCATCCAGATCACCACCGATTCAGTCGTGTGGGGCGGGTTGTCGGGCGCGACCCCGGCCGAAGCGGTCAGCTGGGGCAAGGTGAATCCCGGCGTGCTCTCCGACACCGCCGTCGCCTACTGCGATTCGACGATCGCGTTTCCGTTGTTCTGTGAGTACGCGGTCGGCCACAAGAACGGCAGGCGCGCGCGCAAGGGCCTGCTGGGCAAGCGCACCCAGCTCGTCGCCGAACTCGAGAAAGAAGCGCGCAAGAAGATCAAGAAGGCGAAGAAGTAGAACCGAATCCGAATTCCGAATTCCGAGATCCGACATCTATGGGAACCCTGTCGTCGGAACTGGGGCCCGTCGCGGACGCCATCGGTGACCGGCCGCGTGTCTACGCGGACGCCAACGTCCCGGCCGGCATCGTGGCGCACATGCGCGATCGCCTGCGGTGGGACGTGCTGTTCGTGATGGACCATCCCGATCTGCGCCGCGCCAGGGACGCCGAGCACTATCGCCTGGCGCGCCAGTTGCGCCGCACGCTCATCACCCTGGATCGCGACTACCTCGACGACCGCAAGTTTCCCCCTTCGCTTGGCGCCGGGGTGCTGGTGCTGGCCGCGCCCGACGAACGCGCGCTGGCGCACCTGCTTACCCGGCTTGACGCGCAACTGTTCGCCGGTGAAGCATTGCCTCTTGACGGACGCAAGCTGCACGCGCACTCTGATTGGGCCGCAGAGACGGAGCCGCAGAAGGCACAGAAGGCGCAGACAAAGCAGATAAATGAGTGACCTGATTCTCGGCGTTGACGTATCCGACGTGATCGCGCGCCTTGCCGTCGTGCGCGGCGGCGAGATCGTGTCGCGTGGCATCGTGGCCTCGAACAAGACGGCGGCCATCAAGGACGCGGCGAAGAAGGCCCTGTCCGGCGGCAAGGCGGCCGCCGTGACCGTGGCCACGCCGTCGGCAAGTGATGCCGTCCCTGCGGAATTGTCAGACGCGCTGCTCGCCGCCACGGCCAAGGGCACCGCCATCACGCCAATCGCCGCAGGCACGGCCGCAGCCATCGCCGAGCACCGGCTCGGAGCCGCCGTCGGTGCGGCGCAGATGGTGGCGTTCTCGATCGCCGAGCATGTCACCGCCGGTGTGCTCATTGACGGACGCCCGTGGCGAGGCGCTCACGGTCTCGCATCCTCGGTCGGCTGGCTGGCCCTCAATCCGGTGGAGCGCGAAGACTATCGCCGCTACGGTGGCCTCGAAGCCGAAGTCGCATCCGCGGGCATCGTGCGCCGCTTCGTGTGGCGCATCAAGTCCGGCGATCGCTCGCGTGTCGCCGATCAGGTCAACGGCGATTTCGCGAAGATCACCGCGGCGGACATCCTGCAGGGCGCGCGCTCCGGAGACGGCGTGTCGATCTCGGTCGTGCGCGACACCGCGAAGTACATCGGCATGGCGGTCGCCAACCTCGGCGCGATGCTGGATCCAGAGGTGATCGTGCTGGGCGGCATCATCGCCTCGTCCGGGGACATCATGCTCGAGGCGATTCGCACGGAGACCGCTCGCCGCCTGCCGCCGCAGCAGGTCGACCAGGTCCGCGTGGTGCTGTCGACGCTCGGCGACGATGCGGTGGCCATTGGCGCGGCGTTGTCCTCCGCGCGCAAATGATCGCGCTGACCGGCGCTGAGATCGTCCTGCACGATCGTGTCCTGAGCGGCGCGGCTCTCCTCATCGACAACGGCCAGATTCAAGACGTCAGACCTCACCAGGAAGCGATTCCTCCAGGCGCATCCGTGTTCGATCTCACGGGCCACTTCATCGCGCCCGGCTTCGTCGACGTGCACGTCCACGGCATCGAGGGCATCGACGTGCTCGAGGCTCCGGACGCGGTGGCGCGCGTTGCCGAGCGGTTGCCGAAGTATGGCGTCACGGCATTTTGCCCGACGACGATAGCGTGTCCGCCGGATGCGCTGACCACCTTTCTCGACGCGGTTGCCGCGGCGCAGTCAGCTCACGCCGCGAAATCGGCCCGCGTACTGCCCGCGCACCTCGAAAGCAACTTCATCAACTCGGATTGGAAGGGCGCGCAACCTGCGTCGTGCTTGCGCACGCTTCAAGGCGCCTCAGCAGCTTCGGGTGCCTTCAGTGCCAGGGACGTCCTCGACGTCATCGCCGCGCGCCGTTCGGCCGTTGGCATCGTCACGCTCGCGCCGGAACTGCCTGGCGGACTCGAACTCGTGCGCGACCTCGTCTTGGCCGGCCACCGCGTGTCGATCGGCCACACCGGCGCGACCTATGAGGAAGCGAAGGCGGCGATTGCGGCGGGCGCGCGTCACGCGACGCACCTGTTCAATCGCATGTCGTCGATCACGTCGCGCTCGCCCGGGGTGGTCGGCGCTGTTCTCGAGTCGAACCAGGTCACGGCCGAGATCATTTGCGACGGACACCACGTGCATCCGTCGCTCGTGGCGCTGGCGGTCCGCACCAAGTCGATCTCACGCATCATGGCGATCACCGACGGCACCGCCGCGGCGGGACTCCCGATCGGTTCACGCGCCCGGCTCGGCGAGCAATCGATCGTCGCCGGCGAGAAGACCGCCTTGCTCGAGGACGGCACCCTCGCCGGAAGCACTCTCACGATGGACGGGGCGTTCAGAATGCTGCTGGGTATTGGATTCACGGTCTGGGAAGCGTCCCGGATGTGCGCCGGCACCCCCTGCGAGGCGATGAATCTCACGGACTCCGGGGCGATCGCCGCCGGGCAGCGAGCCGACCTGGTCGTGCTGGATCGCGAGTTCCGGGTCAAGCAGACCTATATCGCCGGTCAGCCGGCTCTGTAGCCGTCCGGAACCCGGAACCCGGAACCCGTAACCCTGAATTCCGTCTACTGTCCTGAGGTAGTCATGAGGTTTGCAGCACTTGCGCTCGTTTCCACGACCCTGCTGGCGGGTTGCGAGGTCAATCTCAACACCGAAGGCCTGTCGGCGCGGGAGGTCAAGACCTTCAAGGTGACCGGCCAGGCGGAGCTGGCGCTCGACACGTTCGACGGCGCCATCGAGCTGCATTCCTGGGACAAGAACGAGATCGAAGTCGAGATCGAAAAGCGGGCGATGGAACAGGTGCTGATCGACGAGATCAAGGTGGACGCCCAGCAGCAGGGCGACAAGATCACCATCAAGGTGACCGGCCCGAAACGCACCGAGTATCGCGGCGTCACCATCGGCATGCACATCTCGCCAACCGCGCGTCTCCGCGTCGCGGTGCCGAGGAACATCAACATTCACGCGGTGAGCGGCGACGGGTCGATCCGCGCGGAAGCGATCGAAGGCCGCATCGTGCTGAACACCAGCGACGGTTCGGTGACCGGCACGCGCCTTGGCGGCGACATCCAGATTCGCTCGGGTGATGGCGCGATTCGCCTCGACAACGCCACCGGCAAGCTTGATCTCGAGACGACCGACGGCAGCATCGGCATCGAGGCACAGCCGTCAGTGCTGCGCGCCCATACCGGAGACGGCTCGATCCGCGCGACCATCGAGGCCGACACGGTGATGACCGACAACTGGGAACTCACCACCAGCGACGGTAGCGTGGTCCTCAACTTGCCGAGTGTGTTCAACGGGGAGCTCGACGCGGAAACCAGCGATGGCACGGTCCGGACGAACCATCCGCTCCTCGAGGACGATCGCGAGCGACGCCGCGACGGCGAGAACGGCGACGAGCGCCGCGAGCGTCGACGCACGCTGCGCTCGAAGCTCGGCGACGGCGGCAAGATGTTCAAGATTCGCACGGGAGACGGGTCGATTCGCATCGAGCGCTAAGGGCCGCAGATTGGATCCACCGATTAGGGTCCACCGATTAGGGTCCACCGATTACGATCCACCGATTAAGATCCACCGATTAGGGTCCACAGATTTAGATCCACCGATTTAGATCCACCGATTAGGGTCCGCCGATCTATCAAGGCTTGCGGGCGCGCGACAGTTCCTTGCCGGCTTTCTGAAAAGCATCGACGGTGGCGCGGATGACGGTGCGGCGCGTCGCATGCGTGCGCCACGCGGCGTAGACATGACGTCGCAGCGCCGGCTCCGACGGAACGACCGTCACACCCTTTGGAACGGCGCCGCGGCCAAGTCGCGGCAGCACGCAACACCCGAGGCCGGCTGCCACGAGCGCCAGCTGCGTTTCGTACTCGCCGGCGGTGTGCGCAATGCGCGGCTCGTGCCCTTGCGAGCGCAGCGTATGCATCAGGAAGTCGTGGCAGATCGAGCCTGACGGCCACGCGATCCACTCTTCACCGGCAAGATCGCTGAGGCGCACCGTCTTCGCCTTGCCGAGCCGATGTCCTGGCGGTAACGCAATGTCAGCCACGTCATCAAAGAGGGGAGCCTTGGTCAATCCCTCCGGCAACGCAATCGGGGCATTCTGCCAGTCGTTGATGATGATGATGTCCACGTCGCGGCGCACGAGCCGCGGAATGGATTCGTGCGGCTCCTGCTCATGAAACGTGACCGCCAGTTGCGGATAGGTGCTGCGCAGCGAGCGGATGGCTTGCGGCGCGAGTCCGCGAGCGGCGGTGGCAGTGTCGTTGGCTTCGAGTTCAGCCTCCGCCTCTTCGAGCAGCGACAGCACGCGCTGCGTCCGCGAGACGAGCGTCGTCGCGGCATCGGTCAGCTTGACGCCGCGGCCATGCCGCTCGAGCAGTTGCTGGCCGGTTTCCTGTTCGAGCTTGGCGAGTTGCTGCGATACCGCGGACGTGGTGACGTTGAGCGTCTCGGCGGCGGCAATGATCGAGCCGCGGGCCGAGACCGCGTGCAGGGCGCGCAGGCGATCGAGGTTCAACATACGTCGATCCTAAACCTAAGCGTGGCTAAATGAAACCATCAAGAATTATTCACTTGTCCTTAAGTGCCGACGGGTCCAAGGTAGGAGCATGAAGAGCTCGTTTGCGGATTGGGCGCTGGTGGTGGTGCCGGGCGTCATCTGGGGCGCCTCGTTCCTGTTCATTGCCGAGGGCCTCGAGGCCACCGCTCCCAACGGTGTGACGTTCACCCGCATCGCGATCGGGTTCCTGACGCTGTCCCTGTTCCCGTCGGCGCGACGGCCGGTGGCCCGTGCCGATTGGGCAGGAACGGCGGCCCTCGGGGTGCTGTGGTTTGCGTTTCCGCTCAGCATGTTTCCTTTCGCCGAGCAGCACGTCTCGTCGGCGCTGACCGGCATGCTGAACGGCGCGACGCCGCTGTTCGTGGCGGCGGTCGCAGGGTTTCTCGCCAGCCAGTTGCCGGGGCGTGGAACGATGCTGGGATTGATCGTGGGATTCGGCGGCGCCGTGGTGATGGCCTTGCCGGCGATGGGTGGCGCGACGAGCGCGTTCGGCGTCGGGCTGATTCTCGCTGCGCTGGTGTCCTACGGCGTCGCCCTCAACGTTGCGCGGCCGTTGCAGCAGCGCAACGGCGCGATCCCCGTGATCTGGCGCGCGCTTGGTGTGGCGCTGATCCTCACCGCGCCGCTTGGCTTGCCGGCGGCGCTCGAAGGATCGTGGTCGTTGCGCCCCGCGCTCGCGATGCTCGGGCTCGGCGCCGGCGGCACCGCGATCGCGACGATTCTCACGGCCACCGCGGCGGGCCGCATGGGCGCGACCAAGGCGTCGGTCAGCGCCTTCATCATTCCAGTGGTGGCATTGATTCTCGGTGTCGCAATCCGGCACGAGCACGTGACCGTGGTGTCAATTGCGGGCGCGGCGATCTGCCTGCTTGGCGCCGCGATTCTGCGC
>Ga0247718_1000644_pt1 | contig 10227 bp, 8 predicted proteins | sample 21E_DmetaG_FD_189045 | JGI IMG/M metagenome (GOLD analysis project Ga0247718, IMG submission 189045) | Soil microbial communities from hillslope of Landscape Evolution Observatory, University of Arizona, Oracle, AZ, United States - 2-1-E_D | ecosystem: Engineered > Artificial ecosystem > Mesocosm...
ATCGCCATCAAGGGCGACTCGCTGCTGATCATCGAGCAGATGCGCGGCAACTACAAGGTCAAGAACGAAGGCCTGAAGCCGCTGCACATGAAGGCGCGGATGCTGGTGATGCAGATCGGCGACGTCAAGTTCGACCACGTGCGGCGCGAGTTCAACAAGGACGCCGACCGCCTCTCCAACGTCGGCATGGACGGCAACGCCGTCTAGCGCAGAGCCGCCACAAATCACGGCCATCAAAGGCCGGATGCTGTAGTATCCGCCTCAGCGTGGGGACTGACGGCTTCGTCGTCTCGCACCGTCGGGTTGGGGGCGCCCTCTCTGCCCTCTTTTCGCTCACCGCAGCGTTCCTGGCCGGAAGCTGTTCCAGCGGCGGCTCCGGTGAGCGTGAGGCCGCAAGCGGCCTCGAAACCCATCACTTCTACCTCGGCGAATCGAAGCTCCGCAGCGGCGACCTCGCCGGCGCGCTCGAACACCTGCGCATCTATCAACAGCGGGCTGGAGAGCTGGCCGTGAGGGACCCGGCGAATCGTTCCTATCGACTGGCAGAGGCGTACAGCTACAGCAATCTCGCGGCGATCTACCAGCGGCAGGGCAACCTGCATGCGGCAAACGAGAACTTCCGCCAATCGATCGCGCTTCAAGACGGCTTGCTCGCTACGTCTCCAGACGACGTCAATCTCAAACACCGCAGGGCCGTCTGCCTGTTGCACCGCGGCTTGATCCTGCGGGCGCTCGGGCAGACCACGCTCGCCGAGCACGTGCTCGATGCCGCGCTGACCGAAACGGAGGCCGTGACGCGGATCGCCCCCGCGAATGCGGACTGGCTGCGGGACTTCGCGGCAGCGGGCGTTGCGGCGGCCCGTCTCGATCTCGATCGTCAGCGGACGATCGAGGCGATCACGCGGTTGCGCCTGGCTGGCGCCATCATCAGCGGCCTGTTGAGACAGGATCCGGAACATGCGGGGATGTTGCGCGACCAGGCGAACGTGCACATCAACCTCGCCGCAGCGTTGCGCGCGACGCACCAACTAGGCGCCGCGTCCAGGGAGATCGAGGCCGCGGAGAAAGTGGTGCGGCGGCTGCCTTCGAGCCGGGACCACGACACGCTCCGGCGGCTGGCGGCGGTGCGCGCGGAGACCGGCGCGATCGCCATGGAACGTGGCGATCGCTGGCAGGCCACGATCGACTACGAGGCCGCAGCCGGGGTGTTGCGGCTCTCGATTCTGGAGACGCGCGACCACAATGTGCTCGATCTGTGGACGCGCATCATGCTGGCACTGGGGAGAGGATTCGACGCCAGGCAAACGTTCGCGCGACTGGACGAAATGGGATTCCGGGAGCCGTCACTGATGGCCCTGCGCGCGCCCCAGTAGGTGTAGAGTTTCCAGCCATGCATAAACGATCGATGCTTTACGTCCTGATCGCCGTGGGCTTGGTGCTGTCCGCGAGACACGCGGCAGCGCAGCCTTCGGCTCCACTAGTACCCGCGCTCACCGCCGAACAGATCAAGAACAGCGAAGCCCTGGCGGCGAAGTACGACCAGTCAGCCGCGCGCGAGAAGGTGCGCCTCGAAACTTTCAGGGGGCGGCCACTAGCCTCCGTCATCCAGAAAGCGTTCGACGTCAACGCCAACTACCTGATGATGGCGGCGCGCATGATGCCCGAAACCGCGTACGGGTTCCGCCCCACCCCGGATCTGCGCACGTTCGGTGAGCAGATCAACCACGCGACGGCCGCGCAATATTCGTTCTGCAACCAGGCCGGCATGCCGCCCGGCGTTGAACGCCGCACACCGCCGCCGCTCCGTCAGGTCACGGCAAAGGCGGACATCATCAAGGCGCTGGATGATTCAGTGGCGTACTGCGACCGCGTCCTGGCCGCAGCCACGGAAGCGTGGCTGATGGAGACGGCGCCGCGGCTGGGTGGCGCGTCGAGCGGGCTGATCGAGGGCATCCGCGCGCACGCGTTCATGTACAACAACGTGCACGACGCGGAAGACTACGGAACGATCACCGTCTACATGCGTCTGCAAGGCTTGGTACCGCCTTCGTCTGCGCTGCACCCCGCTGCGCCACCGAAATAGTTCGCGCGCGCGTTCGCTCTGCGATAATTGCGCGTGATGTTGACGCGCGCGCTGCTCATCGCCCTTTTCTCAGGCATCACCATCGCACAGCCGGCGGTCCCCACGGGGCCGCTGGTCATGCGCGACTTCCGGCTGCAGTTCGATGCGGCAGGGACCTTCGCTCTGAGCGGCGCCGGGTGGCCATCGATGACCGGCGCGTGGACGCTATCGGGGAATGAGCTCTCGATCGTCAACAAGACCGGGCCGAACAATTGCTCTGGAACGGCACGATACACGCTGACCGTGAGCGGCGACCAGGTCGGGCTCGACGTTGTCGCCGACGACTGCCAGTCACGACGCATGATCCTCGATCGCAGCCGCTGGCTTCCGTGGCCGCGAAGCATCCGGCATCGCCGACGGCCAGAACCTCCCCGACACGTGGAATCCCGCCACCGGTGAAAACGTGCTGTGGCGCACACCGATTCCCGGCCTCGCGCACTCGAGCCCGATCGTCTGGGGCGACACGGTGTTCGTGACCAGCGCGATTAGCAGCCGCGGCGCCGCGACGTTCAAGCCCGGGCTCTACGGTGATGGCGACGCGTCCGAGGACGCATCGAGTCACCGCTGGATGTTGTACGCGATCGACAAGAAGACCGGACAGATCCGCTGGGAGCGCGTCGCCGCCCAGGGCGCACCGCGCAACAAGCGGCACATCAAGTCCACCTATGCGAGTGCATCACCCGCAACAGATGGCCGCATCGTCGTCGCGTGGTTCGGCTCGCAGGGCATCTTCGCCTATGACATGAACGGCGGTCTACGCTGGTCGGTGGATCTCGGCCGCGTCGACATGGGCGCGTACGACATTCCGGCGTATGAGTGGGGCCCCGCGAGCTCACCGATCATCTGGAACGGCCTGGTGATCGTGCAGTGCGACACGCAGGCCGACTCATTCCTGATCGCGCTCAACGCGCAGACCGGCGAAACGGTGTGGAAGACCGATCGCGAGGAGCTGCCGTCATGGGGAACGCCGACCGTGGTGAACACCCGGGCAGGACCGGAATTGATCACCAACGCGTCCAACTTCGTGCGTGGTTACGACCCGAAGACCGGCAAGGAACTGTGGAAGCTTGGCGGCAGCTCGAAGATCACCGCGCCCACACCCATCTTCGCCAACGGCTTGCACATCGTCGCGAGCGGCAGGGCGCCGGAGCGGCCGGTGTTCGCCGTGAAGCCCGGCGCGCGCGGCGACCTCACGCTGGCAAAGGACGCCACGGAGAACGCCGGCGTCGCGTGGAGCAAGACCGGCCGCGGATCGTACATGCCGACGCCGCTTGCCTATCACGGCATCGTCTACGTGCTGGCCAACAACGGTGTGTTTGATGCGTACGACGGCGAGACCGGGAAAGAGATCTATCGCCAGCGCCTGCAACTGGTGGGCAGCGGCTATAGCGCGTCGCCGGTCGCGGCCGACGGCAGGATCTACTTGTCGAATGAGGATGGAGAGATGGTGGTCGTCGAGGCCGGCGCCACCTTCAAGCAACTCGCCACCAACTCGATGGGCGAAATGCTGATGGCGACCCCGGCACTCTCGGACGGAGTGATGTATGTGCGCGGCGTGTCGACCCTGTTCGCGATCGGTCGACGCACCGCGCGCTAGCTATGCCTTGCCGAGGACCTTCTTGAACAACGGCATCGCCTTGTGCATGTCTTCCATCGTGCCCAGCGAAATGCGCGCGTAGGTCTTTTCCATCGGCGGGAAATCGCGGCCGACCGCCACGTTCAGCGGGCGCAGCGCGTCGCGGAACTCCACTGCGGGCCGGCGGATGTTCACGAAGATGAAGTTGGTGTCCGACTCCGGTGACTCGAAGCCCATCTCGCGGAACTGCGCCTGGGTCCAGTCGCGGACGCGCTTGTTCTCCATCTTTTCCCACTGGAGATGCGCCTTGTCGTTGAGCGCGGCGGTGCCGGCCACGGCCTGCAGCTCGCTGATGCTGCCGAGACCCCACGCGTTGCCGACTTTGCGCATCGTGTCCTGCTGGCCGATCGCGTAACCAAGGCGGAGGCCCGCCATGCCGTAAGCCTTCGAGAAGGTGCGCGACACGAACACGCCCGGCAATTCGAGCGCGAGCTTCGCCATGGTGAACACGCCCGGCTTGGTCGCGTACTCGAGGTACGCCTCGTCGATCAGGATGCCGGTCTCCGGCGAGCGCTGCTTGATCGTGCGGACCGTCTGCTCGATGTCCGCCGAGGTCTGCACCGTCGACGTCGGGTTGTTGGGATTGCACAGGAACACGAGCCCGGCGCCGATCGACGCCTTGATCATGCCTTCCAGATCGAGGGCCAGCGTCTTCGAGTTGACCGCGATGAACTTCACCGGCGCCTTGATGCGCTGTGCCGTCGCCGCGGGAGAACCGTATGACGGGTCGCCGGTGACGAGCGACTTGTCGCCGTTGCAGTACGCCATCACGGCGGCGGTGAGGATCTCACCGGAGCCGGTCGCGATGATCACGTTGTTTGGCTTGGCGCCGTCCATCGCCGCGCACGTTTCCACGAACGTGTTGAGGCTCGGGGGCGGATAGCCGAGTCCCAGGTTGCTGAACGGGTGATTCTTGAGGGCTTCGATCACTTTCGGGCCCGGGCCCCGGAGATTCTCGTTATTGCTTAGCTTGATGACGCCGCCGGTGAATCCCTGCGCGCCGCTCCGCTGTCCCTGCTCGAGCGCGAAAAGCTCCTCGGGGCCGTAGCTAATGATTGATGCTGCAGCAGCCCCACCTGCGCCCAGCCTACGAACGAACTCGCGACGTGAAAATGCCATAACCCGCCTCCTGCGTGGCCGAATGGTAGCACCAATCGAGGTGTCGCGATTCTAGGCGGGCTGGGGCACCACGATGACAGCGGCCATGCGTCCGGCCTTCTCACCGTCTATCCGGTAGGAATCGAAGATCTCAGGATGCGCCATGGTGCTGAGGCCGCTGACAAACACCTGCTGCGGCGGAACGCCGGCGCGAATCAGCTGCTGCATGTTGGCCGCCCAGAGATCGAGCCGCACTTCCCCCTCCCTGCGGCTGAACCACTGGTCGATCTCGGATTGCGGATGCCCCGCATCCTTGAACGCCGTAATCAAGGATTCACCAACGATGTAGTCCTGCGGCCCCGCGCTGGGGCCGATCGCGACGATGAGATCCGCGGGAGAGATGCCGAACTCGCGAACCATGGCGTCGACGGCGGTCAGGGTGATGCGCGCGCAGGTGCCACGCCATCCCGCGTGAATCGCCGCAGCCGCTCCGCCGACCGGATCGCAAACAAGCAGCGGCACGCAATCGGCGACCATGACCGCGAGTGCGAGGCCAGGCTGATTGGACACAACGGCATCGCCGTCAGGACGTTCGCCGGCGGCTCCGGCGGGAATCATCCCCTTCTTCAGCACGCGAACGGTGTTGCCGTGCACCTGCTTGACCCGCATCAGTTGTTCGGGCTGCGCGCCGACGGACGCGACCGCGTTCGCCCATGACTGCGCGTCCGGCAACGCCAGTTGCCTCGTCGTAAACAGGTGTTGCGCATGCGCCCCGAGCGGCGCACATCGCAACGCGTGCCCCCAAGGCTCACGGCTCCAATGAAATACGGGATCCGGAGTCGGCAGCATCATGCGATCCCGTCCGCGCGGCGGCAACCACGGTTGTCACCGCCCTGGCGCGACGCGCGCTCACACGCCGGATTTCGGTGACTTCGCGATGGCATCGCCCTTGATCATCTGCCAGCCAGCAACACCACGACAAGCTGAATGCTGACTGAGCTGATTGGAGAAAACGTATGGTGGTCAAGATCATGCCGATCGAAAAGAGCGCGCCTGCGGGCAAGCTGGCGGACGCCGAAGTGCACTTCACCGATGGCGCCCTGGAGGGTCTGCGACTGTTGGGGTTCGCGATCTGGGAGAAGAAGAGCGGCGCCGGCCGCCACGTGACGTTCCCGTCGCGGACCTATTCGGTGAACGGCGAGCGGCGCAGCTTTTCGTTGCTCCGGCCGCAAGGTGACGTCAAGCCGCAGGAACGGGTGCGAGACCTGGTGCTGCAGGCGTACGCGGACTTCGAGGCGCGAGCGGCGGAACCGATCGCCAGTTGAGCGCTTAGCTCAGGACGGGCAGGAGCTTGGCGTTCTCTTTGGCGCGCTTTGGCGGAAGGGTCCACTCCGCGTTCATGCTCTTTTCGAACTCGGCGCGGAAGAACGGCTCTTTCATGCCGCCGTCGATCATGCTCCAGGGCAACACCTTGTCGTTCGAGCGATCGCGGTAGATATAGAAGTCGCCGTCGACTCCGGTATCCGCGACTGCCCGACGCCACTGGCCGCCATTGGCTTCGGCTTCTTCGATGGCCGGCGCGATCCGGCGATCGCCAAGCGACAGCAGGGCCTGGTAGTAGGAGTGCCGCTCGCTCTTGATGTTGAAGTAGACGTTGTCGATGTCGGCGACGAGCGTTCGCATCCGCTTCATGCGGCGCTCGATTTCGTCGGACGCCGCCATCGGCAGCCACTGGTACGCGGTGCCGGGCTTCGGAACCAGAGGATTGACGCTGGCCACGATCCGTCCGATGCGGCCGCGCGCGCGCGCGTGCTTCAACATGATCGCGTGCAACTGCATCGTCAAATCGCGTATCGCGACGAGATCGGCGTCGTCTTCGGTCGGCAAGCCGATCATGTAGTAGAGCTTCAGGCTCTCGATGCCGCTCGAGAAGATCAACTCGGCGCGATCGAGGATCTCTTCGTTGGTGATCGTCTTGTTGATGACGCGGCGGAGGCGATCGGAACCAGTTTCCGGGGCGATGGTCAGGGTGCGCTCGCCGCTGTCGTGCAGCAGGCCCACGATCGTCGGCGTCAGGTCGTCGAGCCGCAGCGACGCCGGGCTGATGGAGTAGCCCATGTCCTTGAGGCTGCGCAGGATGTGCTCGATGTCAGGGTGATCGCACAGCGCGATCGAGACCAGACCCGCGCGCGACGAATGTGCGCGCGCGGCCTGAGCCAGGTCGAGGATGCGCTGCGTCGGAAATGCGCGGACGGGCAGGTAGTTGTAACCCGCCCAGCAGAAACGGCACAGGTTGGCGCAGCCACGCACGACCTCGACCAGGAAGCGCGAACCGAACTCGGTGTCGGGCGTGAAGATCGTCGTCGATGGCGGATCTACCGCGTCGGTGGTCTTGAGCGCGGCCTTGCGGACCACGGCGGGAGCGCCAGTGCCCTCGCGCGGCACGAACCTCGCAATCGTGCCGTCGGCTTCGTACTCGACGTCGTAGAACGAGGGGATGTAATAGCCGCGTTGCTGCGACAGCCGGCGAAGTTGCTCGCTGCGCGACGAGGTGCCGAACGCGTCGAGCAGCGCGGGCACCAGGGCTTCACCTTCGCCGGCGGCAATGACGTCGGCAAACAGCGCGAGCGGCTCGGGGTTCACGAACGTCACGGCGCCGCCAATGACAACGAGCGGCATCTTGTAGTCGCGATCGGCCGCGCGCACCGGCAGCCCGGCGAGCCGGAGCATCGTCAGGACGTTGGTGTAGTCCCACTCGAACGACACCGAGAAGGCGATGACGTCGAATTCGGACAGCGGCGTTTGCGACTCGAGCGAGACCAGTCGCGTGCCCGCTTCGCGCAACGCGGCGAGTTCCTGCTTCGGCGGCAGGAACGCGCGCTCGCAGACGATGTCGGGCTGGTCGTTGAAAAGGCGGTACATCGTCTGGAAGCCGAGGTTCGACATCCCGACGAAATAGGTGTTGGGAAAGATCAGCGCAACACGCAGCCGGTTCGCGTGTGGCTTGGACACGTAACCAACTTCACGCGAAAGGGTCTGCCGTGCGGCTTCTTGTTGGTGGTACCGGGCTTTCATTCAGGGTCCAGGGGACCGCTCTAAAGGTGGTTGTGGAGCTGTCGTTGCGCCGGCGCCGTTCGCGGCTCCCCTGGGTTTCTCTACTGTATCAGTCCCGGCCCGCTCACGCGGGCCGGTTACCTGCTCAGCCCTCGTTGCGCCTCAGGAATGCGGGCACGTCGAGGTCGAGGTTGAGATCGAACTCTCCCGGGGTGGTTTCATCGCCCAGCGGGACGTCGCCGGGGTTCTGACCGACGGCAATCTTCTGCGCGTTGGAGCTTAGCGGCATCTCGATCGGCGGCCGGCGGGAGATGGTCGGCGTGATGGAGGGGCTGCCGCCCGCGCGCGCGGCGGGCTGCGCCGCCTCGCTGGCGCGCAGGTGCGACGTGTAGGCCGTCATGTCCACCGGCGTCTGCGACGGCGCCATCGCCGGCGTGGAGCGATCGGTCCTGACGTGGTCGAAGCCGGTGGCGATCACCGTGATCTTCACCTTGCTCGACAACTTCGGATCGACGACCGCGCCGAAGATGATGTTGGCATCCTCGTGCGCCGACTCCTGGATGATCGTCAGTGCTTCGTTGACTTCGAGCAGCGACATGTCGGGACCGCCGGTGACGTTGATGATCACGCCGCGCGCGCCTTTCACCGAGGCATCCTCGAGCAGCGGGCTCGAAATCGCGCGGTTGGCGGCGTCCACGGCGCGGGTCGGCCCCTCGGCCATCGCCGTGCCCATCATCGCCACGCCCATGCCGGACATGATCGTCTTGACGTCGGCGAAGTCGAGGTTGATGAGGCCGGGCACCAGGATCAAATCGGAGATGCCCTGGATCGCCTGCCGCAGCACATCGTCCGCGGTCACGAACGCGTCGAGCATCGAGGTGTTGCGATCGATGACGCTCAGCAGCCGTTCGTTCGGGATGGTGATCACTGTGTCGACGGACTCGCGCAATGCCTCGAGACCGAGCTCGGCCTGGCGGAAGCGCTTCTTGCCTTCGAACTTGAACGGCTTGGTGACCACCGCGATGGTCAGCGCGCCAAGCTCGGTCGCCAGCGCCGCGATGACCGGCGCGGCGCCGGTGCCGGTGCCGCCGCCCAGGCCCGTGGTAACGAAAACCATGTCCGCGCCCGAGAGCGCCTGGATCAGGTTGTCGGTATCTTCGAGCGCCGCCTGGCGCCCGATATTTGGATCGGCGCCGGCGCCCAGACCCTTGGTGAGCTTGCCGCCGATCTGGATCTTCACCGGCGCGGGGTTGGCCTTCAGTGCCTGCGCGTCGGTGTTGGCCACCATGAATTCCACGCCGGAGATTCCGGCCTGGACCATGCGCGATACGGCGTTGCTGCCGCCACCGCCAACGCCAACCACCTTGATTCGCGCGCCCATGCGCGCTTCTTCATCGAGCGTCAACCGCAGCGATTCGAAGCCGTCCTGATCCGCCATCTTGCCTCCTGATCCGATTTCGTTGCTCGTAACTGCAAACTGACAAACTGCCTATTGGCCTGTTGGCCCATTGGCCCATTGGCCTATTGGCCTTAGAAGAACTCTTTAAACACCGTCTTGAGCCGGCCCATCACGCGCGTCAGCGCGCCGCCGCCTGCGCTCGACGCCACCGGGCCGCGATGCCGCGCCGCGTAAAGCACCAGGCCAACGGCCGTCGCAAACTGCGGGTTGCTCACGTGATCGGCCAGTCCGCCGACACCCACCGGCAAGCCACGCCGGATCGGCAGATCGAAGATCTGCTCGGCAATCTCGGACATGCCCTCCAGCTGCGCGCCGCCGCCGGTGAGCACCAGGCCGGAGTTGAGTGACTTCTCGTAGCCGGCCTTGCTGATCTCGTCCCAGATCAGGTGAAACATCTCTTCCGCGCGAGGCTGCAGGATGTCCGACAGGATGCGGCGCGCCATGACGCGCGGTCGCCGTCCGCCAACGCTGGCCACTTCGATGGTCTCGTCTTCTTCGACCATCGACGACAGCGCGCAACCCGCGCGGCGCTTCACTTTTTCCGCGTCCGGAATCGGCGTGCGCAGGCCGACCGCGATGTCGTTGGTGAAGTGATCGCCGCCAACGGCAATCACCGCCGTATGCCACAGGCTGCCGCGCTCGAAGATCGCGAGATCCGCCGTGCCGCCACCGATATCCACCACCGCGACGCCGAGTTCCTTCTCATCCGACGTCAGCACCGTCTCCGACGCGGCGAGCTGTCCGATCACCGTGTCCTGCACCTCGACGCCGGCGCGATTCACGCACGCCACCAGGTTCTGCGTCGCGGTCTGGCTGCCGGTGATGATGTGCACGTTCACTTCGAGCCGCGCTCCGGTC
>Ga0247718_1000647_pt1 | contig 10214 bp, 10 predicted proteins | sample 21E_DmetaG_FD_189045 | JGI IMG/M metagenome (GOLD analysis project Ga0247718, IMG submission 189045) | Soil microbial communities from hillslope of Landscape Evolution Observatory, University of Arizona, Oracle, AZ, United States - 2-1-E_D | ecosystem: Engineered > Artificial ecosystem >...
GTGCCGCCGCCGCTGCCACCGTGCGCGTGCATAGACAGGCCGGTGATGCCTGGGCTCGTGGATTCGCTGCCGTTCGACCCCGCCGACGGCGATGCCGCGGCCGCGGCACCGTTACCACCAATGGCCGCCAGGAATCCAGAGCTCCCGGTAACCGATGCGCCGCCGCTGCCGGCCTGGCCGCCGCTTCCGGCCGTGCCAGAGCGCGTTCCGCCACCGCCACCCTTGAGCACGATCGTGTCGGCGGTTCCGCCCATGACGCCGACCGCCGGGCTGATGCGCGTCAGGCCCGCGACGCTCGTGTCGCCGCCGGCCGTGGCAAGGTTGAAGCCGGACCCGGCCGCAGAGCCAGCGCCACCCGCCCCGATCGTGATCGTCAGCGTGTCGCCAGGCCGCACGAAGAGCGGCAGGTCGATCGCGCTGATGCCGCTACCGCCGCCGCCGCCGCCGCCGCGCTGCGTGCCGGTGTTCTGGCCGCCAGCGCCGCCAGCTCCGCCGCCGCAGCCGGACAGGCGCAGCTCGCGCACGTCCTGCGGGACGGTCCACGTCCACGGCGACGCGGTGTCCGATGCGTCCGTGACGCCATCGGTGATGACGCCGACGCCGTCGATGAACTCGACGACGTGCTGGCGAAGGACCGGACCGCCGAGCATGTCAGTCCTCCGTCACCACGGTGCCAGCGTTGATGCGCGGCGTGACGCCGTTGCCGCACACGATGTTCGGGCTGATCGCGCCCTTGTAGAGCAGCTTGCCGGCGCCGCTCGCGTCCGTGCCGATGCCGAAGTGCGTGGCCGTGCCAGAGCCGCCGGTGCCGGCAGGGAAGTCGGCGTTGGCGGCCAGCGCGACGGCGTTGCCGGTGACCGTGAAGCCCGAGCCGGAGCGCGCCACGGCGACGCGAGCGTAGGAGGTGTAGGCGACCTCGTTCGTCGTCTGGTCGCCGGCTTCACCCGGGTCGGACGTGTGCAGGCTCAGATACAGGCTGCCTGCCGCCGAGCTGCCGCGCAGGCCGGTGGCATCCCCAATGCTGCCGGCGTTGGTGTTGTTGAACACCAGCAGCAGCAGGTCGCTTTCCCAGGTGTTGGATTTGCTCACGGTGGCTTCCTCGGGTCAGCGGCTCAGCTCGCGGCCAGCATCTCGACCAGCTTCGCCTTCGAGACGTTGCCGGGAAAATCCAGGCCCTTCGCAGAGGCCAGCGCCTTCAACTCGGCGATGGGCAGCGCGTCGAGAGGCTTGTCGCCGTGGTCGACGGGCGCATCGAAGAGCTCGTGCTTCTTCGGATCGAAGTCGGCGGCGTTGATCAGGTGATAGCCCTTCGGGCCGTCGCGCTTGACCTTGACGGTTTGGATGGCGGACATGGTGTGCTCCAGTGGGTTGCGATGCCCAGGCGATTCACACCGCCCGGGCATCAGGTCAGATCAGCTGGTCAGCCGAGCAGGATGGTGAGGTGCTCCGGCTTGACGCACTTCACGCCCCAGGCCAGGCCGATCTCGTACTTCACGCGGCGGTACTGGCGGTACAGCGCGACCTGGAAGACCAAGCCAGAGACCGGGTCGGTGACGGTCATCACATCGTCGGCGTCATCGCCGCCTTCCGGCATCGCGGGCACGCGCGAGGCAAGCACGATCGCGTTCTGCGAGAACGCCAGGTTCGCGGTGTAGCTGCCGCCGATGGTCATCTCGGTGGCATCCGCCGCCGCGATCAGCAGGCCGGGCGCGCCGATCACGATGTCGCCCGCGGCCCCCGCCAGGCCCGTGGTGACGACGTACTTGTTGGTGTCGCCCGCGAAGGTGACGACATCACCAGCCTTGATGCCGGTCGCGCCAGCGGTGCCGCCGTCCAGCGTCAGGGTGGTCTGGCCGATCGCCTCACCGGCGCCGTTGTTGATGTCGTACAGCGTGCCGCTGCCCGCCACATGCGCGGCGATGCCGGCACTCCAGCCCATCGTGAAGCCCATCAGCTGGCGCATCTGGCGCTGCCGCAGCATCGCGCCGGCGTCGCCCGACTCGTTCACCTTGAACAGCTCGGAGTGCTTGCCCTCGAGGTTCGCGCGCGCCGCGCCGCCCAGGATCATGACGCGGCCCGTTGCCGGGGCGCCGTTGGCGTCCAGGATGCGGTTGGCATTCGCCAGGTCGCTCATGTCGGCGGCGGTGCCGAACGGCGCGGTGCCGGCGGTGCCATAGGCGCGAGACGCTGCCACGTACAGAGCGCCCAGGTCGGTCTCGACCTCGTTGGCCAGCGCACGGAAGGCCTGAGCGAACTGATCGCGCAGGATGGTGTTGATCACGCCGTCCTTGGTGACCGAGAGCTGCTCTTCACCGCTCCAGCGAATCGGGGCGGCCTTCGACTTCGTGATGGTCACATCCACGTAGCCGACGGTCTGGTCGCCCGAATCAGCCGGCGTGTTCCCCGGCGCGATGTTCTCCGTCGTGATTGCCGGCACCACCGGGCTGCGCACGGTCTGGTTGACCGCGCCGCTCGAGGCCTGCGCGTCGCGCTGCACGTTGGGGATGAAGCCGATCAGCTCGCGCGAGACGACGTCGAGGCCGGCGTAGATGGTCGGGATGAGCCCGGTGAGAGTGTTTGCCATGATGGTGGCCTTTCAGAAATGAAAAAGCCCGCTCGCGGCGGGCTCGGATTGCGGAACGTGACGATCAGTCGACGATCGCGGTGTCCCGAGCCGCGGAGGCCTTGGCCGCCGGGTCGAGCGCGTCGAACTGAGCGCGGGTCATGGTCTTCTTGCCGCCACCACCTTGGCCGCCACTGCCGCCGGCGCCGCCACCCGAAGCCCCCGAGCCCTTGAGGATCGAGGCCTTGTGCGGGTAGGCGTCCACCAGCATTTCCAGCGCTTCCTCGAACTCGGCGGGTTCCCCGTGCTTCGTCCGGCTGTAGAGCTGGTTGCCGTTCGCGTCCTTCGCCACCACCTTGCCGTTCTCGATCGTGAAGTGCTTGCCGAAGCTCGCCTGCAGCAGGTCAGCCGGTACGGCCACCTTGTCCGCGATGAACTTCGAGCGCGCGAAGGCGCCGCCGATCTTCTCGCCGTAGAGCTCGCCCTTGAGGGTGTCGCGCTCCTTGACGATCGGCTCGTACTCCTTGCGGATCGACTCGACCGCCGCGGTCTTGACCTTCTCGACCTCGCCGGCATCCACCAGCTTCTTGTCGTCCAGGTTCTTGACCGTCGTCAGCGCCTTGAGCGCGGCCGCCGGGTCCGTGATGCCCTCGAAGGCCTTGAGGGCTCCCTCGGCCTTCTCCGCGCGCTCACGATGGCCCTTGGCCTCGCCGTTCAGCCGGCTGATCGTTGCGACCGTGCCGTCCCCGTCGAACGGCGCTTCCTTGCCGTCGGCGTGGATGAACACGGGGAGCTTCTTGCCGTCGACCTCGGAGAGGACGATGGCGCCGTTGGCGTCGTACTTGAATGGCATGGTGTGGTTGAGGTGATGTGCCACAGGCATCCGCCCAGGCTTGCGGTGAGACCATCCGGCCCCGATGCGCGGCCGGGCATCCGCCCTGCGCCGCAATGAGAAAGGCCCCAGGGCTTGCGCCGAGGGGCCTTTAAAGCAGAAGGCCCGCACAGTGGCGGGCCTTGGTTGATCAGCGGCTAGTCACCGCTTCCAGAGCGGGCAATCCTTGAAGTATTGGACGTAGCCACCTTCTGGACGACACACAAACCAGAGGGCTGTGGCGATCAACGCCAGGATCAAATAGAACAACACGGCGCTCATGCTAGAACTACCCTTTCGCCTCGAATGAGGCAACTCGCGCAGATCAGCTGCTTCGTGCCGCCCTTGGTCTTGCCGGCCTGCCATAGCACGCCGACCTTTGTCTCGATCACCTCGCGTCCGCCGCAGCGCTTGCACTGCAGCATCTCTGCCGGCTTCGGCATTGCCCGCACGCGCTTCCTGACCTGCTCGGCCGGCGTGGCTTGCGCCGGAGTGCCTGGGATGACGTGGAGCTTCACGCCGCCAATGCTACTCCCGCCCGCTTGAACACTTGGGCGTCACGCTCCCGCAGCTCAGCGAGGCTGAGCCAGCGGCCCTTGTCGTTCGCGAACCCGTCGATCGTCAGGCCACCGCGTCGCAGCAGCGCGCCGCGCGTCGGCCCGAGGATGTCGTCCTGCCGCTTCGCGCTCTGCTTCGCCAGCCACTGCCTGTAGGTCTGATCCGCCGGCGCCTCGCCGTCCATGCTGGCCCGCGTGCCCGGGGGCAGCTCGTCCACATCGAGCCCCAGCTCGCGCCAGGACTTCAGCACCGGCACGCTGGTCGATCGGCACTGCCAGTGCAGTCGCCCCGGCCCGCCGAGCCAGGGGATGCTGTGCCCGATCGGCCGATGCGTCCTGGGCGTGTACTCCTTGCCATCCCGAATCCGGCAGCCCTCGCTGGTCCGGCTGTCCAGGGTGCTGACCCAGACCTGCGCCTTGATCAGATCGCCGTTGCCATCCGCGAACCTGTCGCGCGTGAAGCCGGCGACGTGGCTGACCGCTGTGCGAACCACGCTTTCCGCGTTGCGTCGGTCGATCTCGATCAGGCCGTCGCTGTAGCCCTTCGCCCTGGTCCCTCGCAGACGCTGCACGATCTGCGCAACCGGCTGCTGCTCGACCATCCCGATGCGGATGGCGTCGCGCACCCGGGCCATGCGGTCGGCCTCCATGCTGCTCGCCCACTCGCGCAACAGGCGCCCGCGGAACGGCTGCGCGTAGGCGGCGGCGTAGACCTGCTGGACGTCGATCGGCGCCACTGCGACCCGGGCCTGCACCTGAGCCGGGATCGTGGCCTCGAACAGCCGCTGCTGGAAACCCCCTTCGTACTCCGCCAGCGCGCGCAGCTCGGCGCCGAGTTCGCGCTCGACCTGCAGGTAGGCGGCCAGGTTGATCTGCCGCACCGACCCTAGCAGCGCCTCCAGACGCTCGACCGTGAACAACTCGGCCGGCAGCCTCTCGAGCGCCACCGTGATCTGCGCGAACAGGTCAGCATCGGTCCGGTTCAGCAGCCCGATGATGCGGCGCACCACGCCGTTGCTGTACCGCTGCAGGTCGGCCTGGTGGCCGATCTGCCCATCGAGCAGCCGCTCGTTGACCGAAGCCATCAGGCGCCGGCCGCAGCCGGATCGGTCTGGTCATCCTCCATCGATCCAAGTGCAGGCCCTTCCTCGCCGACTGCCTCGAGCTCCGCCTCAGGATCGATGCTCGCCTCCAGCATGCCGCGCCGCTGCTGCTCGCGGATGGCGGTCTGCTTGGTGATCAGGCCGCCCTGCTGCAGGGAGAGGATCAGCTGCGCGCTGGCCACGTCGAGCGTGGCGGCCGAGAAGTCCTTGAACAGCGACACGTGGCCGCCGGTGGGTTCGCCGATCCAGTCGGCCATGAGCTGCAGCGCCTGGTCGAGCGCGTCCTCGAACTGCTCGACGATGCGCTGCAGCTCGCACTTGTTTGCCTCGGCGTCATTCGCTGACTCCGTGGCCGAGCGATCGCCCGGCTTCTTGACCAGCAGCTCGGCACCGGTCTGGATCATCTGATCTTCAAGCGCGGCGAGCGACTCGGCGCCGGCCTTGATCGCCGCGCCGCTGTGCTCGACGAACTTGAGCTCTGCGCCCTGCGGGAGCTTGACAGCGGCCGAGGCGCCGACCGTCAGCTCGAACACGGAGGCGTCATCGAGGCCGATCGCCGCCAGGATGGGCACGCGCGCCACATGCGTGATCGTGTCCTGATCGCTCTGGCTCTGCCAGTGCTTCACGTTCAGGTGCGCCAGCTCCTCGAGCGGTGACTTGCCGCACATGAAGCCCAGTCGCTCGCCGTAGAACGGAACGAAGGGGATCGCCCGCAGGGTCGTCACGCCCTCGCCAATCTTGACGTAGTCGCCGCGGCCGACCGCATCCTCGTAGAGCGACCACTTGCCCGGCTCGAGCACGCGCACGCGCGGCACTTGCTTCGTGCCGAACTCGCCGTCGGGCACCTCAGCCGACTCGGACAGTCGGAGCTGCGTCAGCACCGTCGCGCCGTTGCTCTGCTCAGCCCGCCAGCCCAGCACGCGGCCGTGCTTGACGTGCACCATGTACGGTCGGGCGTTGATCGCCTTCTCGTCGGCCAGCGTGCGCACCTGGCCGTTGGTGGTCGGGTAGTCGACCAGGATGCCGCCGAAGCCGTAGCCGACGGCCTCGGCTAGGCAGTCAGACGCGAAGCTGTGCAGGTTTCGGCCCTGCATGTCGACGTTGTCGCACAGCTCCAGCAGCTTGGGCGGAACGTCCTCTCCGAAGGTCAGCGCCTTCGAGAAGGGCTTGCCGGCCATCACACCGACAGTGCGGGCAAAGGCCGGGAACAGGGTGGCGGTCTTGAGGCGCGACGAGTAGGCCGCCTGTTCCTCGTTCGGCCACTTCGGCAGCAGCGCCTCGCCGGCGGCGCGCATGGCAGCGGTGCCGCCCAGCAGCGCTGAAGCGACCGCCCAGTGCTCCGCCATCGCAGCGACCTCCGGGCTGCGATCTTGAACGCGGATGGGCATAGGCTAGAGGCGCAGATTGTTGACGGTCGCTGACCGCTTGACGATCGGGTAGCGGTGGACCAGAAAGTAGCCCACCGCGTCGTTGGGGTGATCGTGGCCGGTGGACTTGTCCGGCTCGCCGTTCGGCCCCCAGGCCTGCTGTTCCTGTGCTTCTGTCAGCACCGGGCAGGCGTCGGTGTTGACCTTCCAGCGGCGCGCGCCTTCGGCGTTGAGCGTCATCGCGTCGACCGCGTTGATGCGGTCCTTGACCGCTGGGTTCGATTGGTTCGCTCGGACGGTCAGACCCGCTGCTTTGAGGATGCTCAGGTCCGACTCGCTGGCGTTCTTGCTGCTGGTGTTGCCGCCACTGGCATCCGGGTAGACCGTGATTGAGTGCCCCTTGCTGAGGTATCGCTCCTTCAGCAGCCGCGCCATCTCCGGGGTGTCGCGGACCTTGGTCAACTCGGCCAGCGTCAGCGGCAGGTCGCCGCGGATCACGCTGATGGCCGCGGTCATGTTCAGCACGTTGAAGTCCATGCCGACGTGCAGCGGCTCTTTCTCGCGGATCGACTCGCCGGTGTGGTTCAGCGTTCGGCTGAAGTTCGGGTAGACGTTGCCGCTGGCCAGGTTGACGAACAGGCCCCGGATGTAGGCCTGGATCAGTTGCGGCGGGTAGCTGGCCAGCAGCGAATCGATGTAGCCATCCGGCAGGTACTTGGCGTTTTCGTAGGTGCTCGCCTGCACCATGCCGTATAGCTTCGCGAGCTCCGGCTTCTCTCGCACCCGCTTGACGAACTGCTCGTAGACGAACTTGAAGCCCTCAGGCGTCGTCGTGACGTCGACCCCATTCAGCAGGCCGTCGACGTTCATGCGCATGCGCGCGAGGATCTTGCGCCAGGCCAGTTCCGCCTTCGGCTTGGCCATCACGTCGAGCTCATCGACCAGCGCCTTGCCGATCTTGAAGCCGACGATGTCCACCGGCTTCTCCATCGAGCGCGCCAGGATCACGCCACGGAACTGAGAGCCGGCGTAGAGGCTTATCTCATGGTTCGTCTCGTGGACGCTGGTCGTCAGGCCCCACTGGAACGCGACCTCGTCGATGGTCGGATAGAAGATGTCCCGGATGTCTCGGTAGGTAGGCGCGAAATACCCGCTCGGCACCTTCGGCCACCGCCACGCGTGCTCGCACAACACCGACCCGCCGACGAACGTCTTGCCGCTTCCGAAGCCGGCCACGAAGGCCCGGAACTTGTGCGGCAGGACGAAGAACTTGCCCTGCGGCCTATTCAGCCGCGGGTTCGGGAGCGCTTGCATCCTCGACTTGGACGGTGATCTGCACCGGCAGCACCGGCTCATCCTCGGCCGCGCGCTTGGCCATGTCCTTGTTCGCGCTCAGCAGGTTGATCGACAGCTGGCTGGTGTCGTTCACCAGCTTCGAAAGCGCGCCGATGCGACGCAGCGCGTCGATCGACTTCTCTGGCTCCGCGTCGTCGACGTGCTCGACCTGCTGGAGCATCACCCCGGACAGCCGGTGCGCGACCATGGCGCCGTTCTCGGCTGCGCTGGCGACATGCTGGGAGATGCTTCGGAGCTTGGCTGCCAGGTTCACCGCGGAAATCTGCGCGGAAACCGGCAGGGCCGCCATGGCGCTTTCGGCGCTAAGTAGTTGATTCGCCGCGTCTTTTACTTTGCCGTGGAGTGCCGAAAACCGCTCCCGGATTGTCGACTCGCCGATCCCGTACTCACGAGCAAGCGCCCTGATCTTCTCGCCATCGAGCAGGCGGCGGTCTATCGCCGCCCACTGCTTCTCCGTCAACTTCGAGGGTCGGCCCATGCGGAGCCTTTCTTGCCCGCATGGTGCGGTTGATGGGGTGGCCCGCATTGGGGCCTGACGGGGGTTCTTCGGCCCCCGCTGCGTTCCGTGGCTCGCTGCCCTGCCCGGCAGACCGGGGGCAGCGCCCGGCGAGAAATCCGGCCCCCTTGGAGCCCTGGGGGCCGCGCGGCCGGGCTACGCGCGCACGTGGAGCGGGCAGCCGGAATCGAACCGTGCTGCCGAAGGCTTGGAAGGCCTCGCGGTGAACCCGTCACCTTGCCCGCGAATTGGGTTGGCCGCGCTTTCGGGCATCGCCGGATGGTGGCGGGCTTACTTGCGCTGGCCGGATTGGGTGGCGGTCGCTGGATTCGAACCAGCATCTCCCGTCGCGTAGGCGACTTTGCGGGGCGTGATGCCGTTACACCATTCCGCCGTACCGGTAGGTGGGGCTCGATCCTCTAGCTGCCTACGCGAGACATGTGAGGTTGATGGATCGGCCCCGAAAACGACAAAACCCGCGCTGGGCGGGCCTTTTGCAGAGACACCTTTCCATCGACGGGCTCAGTGGCTTGCACTGTTGGGCAGCGGGGCTGCCGGTCGAATTCCCCCGACGGGACGCGTCTGGTCGGGGGCCGCGGTGGACTGCGCGCGGAGTTTAGCCGATCACCAATTGTTCGCGCAAGTGACGAAGCGTCATCATGCCGCCGCCTTCAGCTTCGGCTTGTCGCCCTGACCGGCGGTGAAGATTTCGCGAGCGAGTTGGAGTTGCTCTGCCTTCAGGTATTTGCCGGCGATATTCGCCAATTCTGCTGCCGTCTTCAGTTCCGTCTTGCCGCTGCGCACCTCCTCATAGAGGTCGCTCATGTCCGATTTCAGATCATCCAGCGATTTCATTTCAGCCTCCGGTTTAGCTCACGCTTCAATATCAAGTGGGCACGCTTCGCCTCCAAAAGAGGCGCAGGGATGTCCGATGCCTGCATATTCAGGTGTCTCGCCATGATGTGAGCCACCATGTAATTCGGCAGACGCGCATACCTCTGCCGGCATTGCTCGTTCGCTTGTTCTGGATGCGCGGCCCTGAACGCCCGTGCGCGCGCGATAGCTCTTGCTGTTGACTCGGCGGCAGAGAACTTTGGCGCAGGCCCTGGGTGCTCCAATCTGAGGCAGCCGCAAGAACGCGTGTCGCCACTCACCAGAGAGTGCGCCACAACGTTGCGGCGCGCTCCGCAATCACATAAGCAGACGTAGGCGCGCCGCCGCCCGATGTGACCCCCATCCGTAACAACAAGGAGTCGTCCAAAACGCTGTCCCGTTAGATCTCGTGGTGCTGGCATCGTCGCCCGTCTATCCTTGGTTTCTGAGGAACCTCGCCATCTCGACCTCCACAGCCGACGACAGCCGCTCGATCTCGGCCAGCAGGAAGGCGCCGAACTTGCGCTCCTCGTCATCCCGTCCGATCGTGTGCCGCCGGCGCCCGGACCCGCCGCACGGACGGCACAGCACCTGCGGCCCGCTGTGCTCGAGGCGGCCGCCGCCGCTGAAGCCGCGGCCGTCGCAGTGACCGCAGTTCGGATCGAGGAACACGTCCAGCGCGCGGCCGGCCAGCTTGAGCGCATCGGCATCCGGCCGAATGAAGCGCTGCTTGGTGGCTTGGAGCACGGCCATGTTGCCGATCGCCTCCTTGGCTGCCGACAGACTGGTGAGCCGCGACAGCACCAGCACGCGCTCGGTCAGGTTGAGCGCGGCGCCTGGGCGGATCCCGGCGTGCACCTGGTCGAACTCGCTGCGCAGCCGGTAGAGCATCGTGCCGAGGCGATCGCCGACCCACCCGGCGGCGATCATGTAGTCGACGTCGCAGCGGCCCTCCTTGGCTCGCAGGTCGCTGCTCTCGGTCGCACGGGAGTAGCGCTCGCCGATGGTGGGGGCTTCGTCGATCCGGT
>Ga0247718_1000648_pt1 | contig 10197 bp, 11 predicted proteins | sample 21E_DmetaG_FD_189045 | JGI IMG/M metagenome (GOLD analysis project Ga0247718, IMG submission 189045) | Soil microbial communities from hillslope of Landscape Evolution Observatory, University of Arizona, Oracle, AZ, United States - 2-1-E_D | ecosystem: Engineered > Artificial ecosystem >...
GCTTCTGGGTGGAGATGGGCAACGGCTCCGTCGTGTACCAGGGCACCGCCGTCCTCACCGTGACCGCCACCTGGAGCGACCCGAAGACCACGGGCGTGGCCTTCGACTACAAGGACGCCGAGAAGGACAACTCCGGCACCCTCATCGAGCTCACCTCCGGCGTGGCCCACGAGATTCCCGTGACGCCGAGCACCGCCGACATCCCCCACAGCAAGCAGAGCCGCTGGGCCTTCCGCTTCATGGCGGGCGGCTCGGCCCCCATCATGAACATGCAGGGGCCCATCCACGTGGTCATCGCCATCAAGCGCGGCCTCGACCTCCCCCTCGACCCGCCCCACCCCAACTTCTGGGGCGGCAAGACGGAGCTCGACCTCGGCACCATCACGGGCACCCTGAAGCCTGTTCAGAAGGAGTTCCTCCTGTTCGGCCCCGTGTGGGACTACATCCGCCTCCCCGAGGGCACCATCATTCCCCCCGGCACCGGCCAGGTGACCGTCCACTTCACCTACACCGTGAAGGACCCCGTGCAGAACGTCGAGTATCGCGTGTGGCCGCTCTACGCGAGCGCCCAGCACCCCTACATGATGGGGGTGGAGGACGAGGACGTGCAGCTTGAAGCCGGCAGCGGCAGCTTCACCCTGCAGGTGGAGCCCGAGATGACGGACTCGCCCTACGCCACCACGAGCCAGTGGCGCTTCAGCCTGTGGCAGGGCCAGAGCGCGCCCGGCACCGGCTTCCCCCTGCCAAGCTCCTGGTTCGGCGGCGGCAGCCCCTTCGACCGCGACATCGACTACACCTGGCACATCGTCCTCACGAAGGCCGGCGCCGAGGCCGCGCCCATGTCCATGGGCGGGGACGAGTGAGCGCGTCGTTTCAATGACCGCGACACTCAGCTTAATGTACCAGCAACCGAGGGGGTTCGCATGCGCGGCCCCCTCGCCCCCTTCGCAGTTCTCCTCGCGGCCTCCCTCCTGCTTGCCGGGTGCATGAGCGACGACCCGGCGCCCCCGCCCTCCGGGAAGCAGAAGGGGGACACCAAGGAGGCGCCCCCCGTGGACACGGGAAGCCCCCTCGACGATGCGAGCGCCACGGGGGACGCGAGCGACCCCGGCAGCCGCGCCCACAGGCACGACTACTGGGGCGGCAAGACCGAGGTGGTGCTCCTCGACGGCACCTACCCGCTCGATTTCTTCTGTGCCGAGGACGCCCTCGTGTTCCACTTCGGGTGCGTCATCATCGGCATGGGGAACGGCTCCGTCGTGTACCAGGGCACGAGCCGCCTCACCCTCGCCGCCACCTGGGACGACCCGACGCTCACGGGCCTCGCCTTCCGGTACCGGGATGCGGCCGCCATGCATGACGAGCTCACCCCGCTGCAGTCCGGCGTGAGCGTGGAGATCCCCGTGACGGCCGCGACGGCGGACATCCCCCACAGCAAGGAGAGCAAGTGGGAGTTCCAGCTCATGGCCACGAGCGCCGCCGGCACCGGGTACGGCATCGGCGTGCCCGTGAAGCTCGTCGTCACCATCTACCGCGGCCTCGACCTCCCCCTGGACCCGCCTCACCCCAACTTCTGGGGCGACAAGGCGGAGCTGCCGCTTGCGACCGTGAACGGCACCCTGAAGAAGCCCGAGTTTGACGCCGTTGCGTTCCACCGCGAGATGGACCGCATCACGCTCCCCCCGCCCGCCATCGTGCCCCCTGGCACGGACCGCCTCCTTGTGCAGTACACCTGGACCGTGCGCGACCCCCAGCCTGGCGTGGACTACCACCTGTACCCCGTGTACAAGACGGCGCGGGACACCACCTGGCAGGACGACCGCGACGCGAAAGACCTTGGTGCGGGGAAGGGCGAGTACGTGGTCATGGTGGACCCCGACATGACCGACTCGCCCTATGCCACCGAGAGCGCGTGGGCCTTCTCGTTCATCCAGTACCACAGCGTCGCCGGCACTCCCGCCACCGCTGGCGGGCTCCTCACCTCGGCGTGGCAGCGGGAGATCGATTACACGGTAACGGTCACGGCCTTCCGGGACGTGACGCCCACGGGAACGGAGTAATCACTCCGCAAGATTGCGCCGGAGCCCGGCCTCCCGGTTCATGAACGTCATGAGGGGGCCTGCGAGGAGCGCCGCCACCTTCCCGTCGCGCGTGAGCCGGTACCGGATGCGGACGCGGGCCCCCTCCAGCGTCACGTGCTTCTCCACGAGGCCCTCGGCCTGCAGCGACGCGAGCTTGTCGGTGAGGGTGCGGCTGCTGACGCCCGGGAGGGCTGCCTGAAGCTCCGAGAAGCGACGCTCCCCTTCCGTGGAGAGGACGAACAGCAGCTCCAGGCACCAAGGCGCGAGGATTGGCTCCGCGCCGCGGATGCAGGCATCCCGCCACGCGTGGGCCTCGCCAGGGACGGGCCGCCGGGAGAGCAGGGCGAGGAGGGCGTCGCCGTGCAGGACGCTTGCCGCCTTCGCGCCGCGGAAGGCGGCCTTCAGGGCGGCGTCGGGCTTTGGGGATGCACTGTGCCGGGACACAGCAGCTTTGCGGGGGCTCACGTTACCCTGATGGTTCCCGGGACACATGAAGCCGCATGAACCCGTGGCTCGTGGGCGCGGGCGCCTTGGCGCTCCTTCTTGGCACCGCCCACTCCTACCTGGGCGAGCGGTACGTCCTCATGCGCCTCTTCCGCCGCCCCCTGCCGCCCCTCTTCGGGGACGACACGTTCACGCGGCGGACCCTCCGCTTCCAGTGGCACCTCCTCACCCTTGCCTGGTGGGGGATGGGTGGGTATCTCCTGCTCTCGCCGACGGACCCGGTGGCGGTCAGGGCGGTGGCGGCCACGTTTGCGGCCTCCGCGCTCTTTACGCTCGGGATGTCGCGGGGCCGTCACCTTGCGTGGGCGCTCATGGGGGCGATCTCAGGCCTCGCCTTCGCGGGCGCGTGAGGGGCCCGTGAAACGGCGCAGCACGAGCCACCAGTAGAGGAGCATCCACGCCACGAACAGGATCCAGCCCAGGTGCGCGTGGGCCTCCTGGAGCGCGACACCGCCCCACTGGTACCCGACGAGGGCGAGGGCCACGAGGCGGATCAGGTTCGCCACGTACACGCCGAGAAGGCCCAATCCGAGGAGAAGCGCGAAGCGGGCGGGGGGCGTCCGCTCCTCCCAGGCGTGCATGCCGAAGACGCCGAGGAACAGGACTGCCGGCTGCAGCCCCGCGCACACGAGACCCACGCCGAGCACCAGGAGGCCGCGCGGCGTCTCCAGGAACACCGTTTGGCCGGCGGTGGCGGCCTCGAACCCGAAGAGGGCGAGGACGGCGCCCAAGGGCGCGACGAGGCCGTGGGCGATGAAGCCGTCGATGGGGGAGGAGCCGCCCGCCGCGGCTGTCGTGAGGGCGGCATCCACCGCGTAGATGCCGAGGGGCGCTGCAAGGAGCGGGAAGCTCCAGGCGACGGCGGCGCTCACGCGGGGCCGCGAGACGAAGGGGGCGGCGGCAAGCAGGGCGGCCCCGTAAGCGAGGATGGCGAGCTCGGGAAGATCGAGGGAGGAACCGCGGAGGAGGTTCCAGGAAAGCACGCCTCCGGCCGCGAGAAGGCCCAGGAGGGCCACGAGGAGACCGCGGCGGCCGGGCGCCAACGAGGGGCTTTGGGGCGCAGGGGCATCAGTGCGACCCCGTCCCGAGAGGAGGGCGAGGAGCCCACCAAACGCCAGGAGGAGGCCACCAATGATCCTTGACTCATGCGCGAGGACCTGCAGGAGGATGAGGGCACCGTACCCGGCAAGGCCCAGCCCTGCGAGGAAGAGGAGGACACGCGCGCCTTCGTTGCGGTGGCTCATCCGGGGACCTCGCGGCGAGGCCCCCGGAGGCGGGCTTAGGCGCTCTGGTTCAGCGGGCGAAGAAGGGGGCCGTTGGCGGCCCTCGGGATTACTGGAGCCCCAGCTGCTTCGCGATCACGATGTGCTGGATCTCGTTGGTGCCCTCATAGATCTGGGTCACCTTGGCGTCGCGGAAGTAGCGCTCCACGGGGTAGTCCGTGGTGTAGCCGTTGCCGCCGTGGATCTGCACCGCTTCGGTGGCGGCCCACATGGCGAGGTCCGTGGCGTACATCTTCGCCATCGACGCCTCCTTCGTGTAGGGGCGGTCGTTGTCCTTGAGCCAGGCCGCGTGCTGGATGAGGAAGCGGGCCGCGTCCACCTTGGTGGCCATGTCCGCGATCTTGAACTGGATGGCCTGGAAGCTCCCGATCTTCTTGCCGAACTGCTCGCGCTCCTTGGCGTACTTGATGCTCTCCTCGAGGCAGGCGCGAGCAATCCCGAGCCCTTGGGCGCCGATGCCGATGCGGCTGCCGTCGAGGCTCTTCATGCCGATCTTGAAACCGTCCCCTTCCTTGCCGATGAGGCGGTCCGCGGGGACGATGCAGTCTTCGAGATGGACGGTGCTCGTGACGGAGCCGCGGATGCCCATCTTGTGCTCCCGGGCGCCGAGCTTGAAGCCGGGGAGGCTGCGGTCGCACACGAAGGCGCTGATGCCCCGGTTGCCGGCCTTGGGGTCCGTGCGGGCCATCACGATGAAGTGGTCGGAGACGTGGCCGTTCGTGACCCAGATTTTCGTGCCGTTGAGGCGGTAGTGGTCGCCCTCGCGCACGGCGGTGGCGGCAAGGCCGCCGGGGTCGGAGCCGGCGTTGGGCTCGCTCTGGCAGAAGGCGCCGATGGCCTCGCCGCGCGCGAGGCGGGGGAGGAAGCGCTGCTTCTGCTCTTCGCTGCCGCTTACCAGGAGGGGGACGGCGGCCACGGAGGTGTGCACGGCGTAGGTGACGCCCACGGAGGCGTCCCACCGGGACAGCTCCTCGATGATCTGGACGTAGGTCTGGTAGTTGAGGCCGGCGCCGCCGTACTCCACGGGGGTGATGGGGCCGAGGAGACCGAGGTCCGCGAGGCGCTTCATGATGTCGTGGGGGAACTCGCCCGCGGCGTCGCGGTGCTTCGCGGAGGGGGCCACCTCGCGCTCACAGAACTCGCGAACCGTCTGGAGGATAAGCCGCTGCTCGTCCGTGAACGAGAAGTCCATGGGAATCGTTTCGGCAGAGAAGCGGGGGGTTATGAAGGTTCCTGGTGGCGCGGCTCAGGGAAGATAGGTCCAGGGGACACCCGACGGGAAGGGGCACGAGTGGACGGCCGGGCGCAGGAACGCCGTCCCGTAGGTGACGTCGTCCACCACGACCTGGCCGCCCGCGCTTTCGGGCCCCATGGGAAGGAAGGCGAAGAACAGTTGGGTGGCCGTGGCATCCCCCATCGGAGGGAAGGTGAAGTGGGCCTGCTGGAAGCCCCGCTGGAAGGCGGGCGTGGGAGTCCAGGTGGTGAGCGACAGGACGGGCTCCTCCTCGCCCACGAGGTAGACGCCAGCCACGACCGCCACACGGTTCCCCGGGGTGGGCGCATGGAGCCACGCCGACACCTGCAGGGGGGCGCTCACCGTTCCCGCGAGAGGGCGCTGACCGAGGGCTTGGACGAGGATGGGAACCTCGCTCGCCGCGTCGCGGGGGTCGTAAGTGACGCGCACGGCGCCGTCCCGCGCCTCCGGATTGAGGCGGGAGGCATCGCCAAGGCGCGGCCCCCACTCGAGGCGGCTTGCCGGATGCTCCGAGCCGCGCAGGGGGCGGAAGGACCACCCGGGGACGAGGACGTCGCTCCGATTCTCGAGAAGGCCGGGGGCGAGGCCCGCAACCCCCGTGAGAAGCTCGTTCGTGAGGGGCTCCCCGGTTTCGAAGGCGGAGGCGAGCCCCAGCTCGAAGTCGGCATTCACGAGCGGGTTCACCGGGTAGGGCTCCCCGCTCTCCCAACCGAGGACGCCGGGGCAGTCCGCCGCGCCCCCGGGCGGGACGAGCGGCAGGGACGTCAGGAGGAGCGCGAGGACGAGGAGCAGGGGGCGGAGCCGCGTCATGGGAGCACCATCCCTTGCGCGCCCGCCTCGGCGCCGCGGAGGAACCCGTCGAACCGGGGTGGGTCCGCCTGGAAGGCGAGGGGCGCCATGCCTGGCGCCTGCAGGACGAGGACGGCCTCGGGGACGCCGTTGCGGTCGAAGTCACCGAAGCTGAGCCCGGTGGGAAGCTCCGAGGGGAGCCACCGCGTGAGGGCCGGGGGCTCGGAGGTGACGCGCGCGCCTTCATCGTGCACACCCGGCGTCCGCGAGAGGGCGATGGCGCCGGGGGAGCGGAGGCGGAACACGTTATCGTCCCCGGTGACGCGGACCGTGTGGCCGAGAAGCTGCCCCACCATGAGGTGGCCGGAGCCGGGGACGCGGACGTCCCCCAGGGGCGTGTAGTGGATTCCCTCGAGGCGCGACCCGTTGCCGCCCACCTCGATGACGCTCGACCCGTCCGAGAGGGACCCGAACAGGAGACCGTCCCGGAAGGCCCGGAACGTGTCCTTGATGCCATCGTAGCGAACGTCCCGAGTGGCCACCACGGTGACGTTGCGCGTGAGACCGCTGGTCTCGATGGTGGCGGTGCCTTGCACGTAGTGGAGGCCTTCCTGGAGGAGCGCCCCATTGAGGCGGACGCTGCCCGCGTGAAGGAAATACTTCCCCTTGGCGGCCGCGTCGAGGGCCGCCTGGCCCCCGGGAGCGTACCGGAGGAGGTCGAGGCGGTGCGGCATGGGCTCGGGGTTCACGGGGAAGGGCTCGTAGGCGAAGCGGTGGCCCTTGCCCGAAATCTTGAGGACGCCAGTGTAGCGGACCGTGCGGTTGAACTCGCTGAAGCGGCCGGAGATGGCCACGTCGCCGTTCCCGTGGAGGCACCCCTCGTACCGGTTGCGGTCGCCGCCGGCGCGCAGCACGTCGCCTTCCGCGGTTCGGTTGGCGAAGAGAACGCACCCGGCGCCCGTGGGCACGGAAGCCCGCAGGTGGTTGCCCGTGCTCGCCTCCCGGTCGTTGAACTGGGCGTAGCTGCCCCGCTCCTCGAGCAGGTGGAGGGCGGTGCCGGCGAGCATGAACAGGCCGGCGAAGACGACGGCGAGGACCTTAGGGTAAGGTGCCATGCTCCTGCGGCCCGGGAGAAGCCGCCTTGCCTCCCATGCGTTTCGCCTCCCGTTCGTTTTCCCATTTTTCCATCTCGCGGTACAGCACGATGCCCTCCCGGAGGATGATGGCCATCCCGGGCACCAGAATGAACATAAAGTATCCCAACTTCGAGCGGAGGAGTTTGAGCAGTAACCCCCACCAGGGGATCTGGCCCACGTACTTCCCCTCGACCATCTCGGGCTTCACCACGAAGGGATCGGGGTCCTCGTTGGCGTCGCCCTGGGTGATGTAGCGGACGCGGCCGCCGTCCGTGAGGCGCTCGACAATGCGGTGGGTGTAGAGGGTTTTGCTCCCCACCTTGTCGTGGAACGTGATCACGTCTCCCACCTGCAGCGTGGTCGGGTCCACCTTCTCCACGAAGATGACGTCCCCGGGGTGGAAGAAGGGGACCATGCTTCCCGAGAGCACCGTGTACGCCTGGTCGGCGCCCACGAGGGAGGGCGCGGCATAGGCGAGGCCCGGCAGCACGATGGCCAAGCAGAGGAGGGTTCCGAGGACCTGCGTGGCCCAGTGCTTGCGGACGCGCTGGACGCGCCCGGCCCAACCTGCCTCAGTTGAGGTCGGCGTCGTTGACGCTTGCGAGGTACCAGGTGAAGGTGACGCGGAGCTGCTCGACAGCGACCCTTCCTTGAGCTTCCGGAGGCAGCGCGCGAGGGTCGAAGACCACCTCCACCTCGAAGGGGCTTCCGCCGCGGGCGCTTGCTGCGGGGGGAGGGAGGTCGTTGACGCCGGCCTCGAGCTCCCGGAGGCTGAGGCGACCGTCCCGGTTCCCGAGGAGGGGGTTGCGATCGATCTCGCGGAGGAGGTCCCGGCCCTTGTCCGCACCAGAGAGAAGGTCGTCATCCCGGTAGCGCAAACGGGTGAGGAAGAGGGCGTCTGCGAGGTGGAGGCTGGCGGCCTTGTCGGCGTTGGTGTGGACGTTGCGGACGTCGAAGTCGAGGTCATGGAGGTCCCCCGGGAGAAGGGCTCCGGTGGAGAGGGTGACGACGCCGCGGGACCGGTCCCCGGGCGCCATGTTGGAGTGGCCGATGAAGGCTCCGTTCTCGCCCCGGCCCCCCACCTGCAGGTCAATGGCCTGCACGAAGAGGAGCCCGGCATGGGTCTCGGAAGCCTCGCTCACGGAGAGGTGGTACCCCGCACCGACGAAGCCCGCGGCAAAGGCGATGAGGGCGACGCTGAGGGCAGCGCGCCGGTAGCCTCCAAAGCCAGCGGGATTGGTCACGGGTCAAGCCTCCCCAAATAACGAAGCCGGTGCGCAGCCCGGAGGCCACGACACCGGCAGGGGCGCCCTCGGGCGCCAGGTGGGTCAACGGTTCGGATTAGCTGAGGTCCGCGTCGGCGGCCTGGCTGAGGTAGAACGTGAAGTCCACGCTCACCTGGTCGCGCTTGAGGTCGTTGCCGGCAGCGGGGCTGAACTGCACGGTCACGGCGAGGCTCTTGCCGGTGGCGCCGGGGTCGGCGAGGTCCTTGAAGACGCCAGCGAGCTTGGCGTCGGCGAGGGTGTTGGCGCGGCCGTCCGCGTCGAGGTCGCCGATCTGGCCGAGGAGGCTCGTGCCGTCGTAGCTGAAGGTGGTGAGGATGAGGAACTTGTCGAGGCCCACGGTGCTCACGCCGCCATCCTCGGGGTCGGCGGGGTTGCCCTGGTCGTCGATCACGGTGACGTTCACCTTGAGGTCGAGGTCCACGGTGTGACCCTGAGCATCGCCGGTGAAGATGCTGCCCTCGTTGCGGAGGAGGAGGGAGCCGGAGGTGGAGTCGCCGGGGGCGAAGTTGTTGCTCGTGATGGTGCCGGTGACGCCGTTCTGACCGTTGAGGGTGAGGTCGAGGTCGCCGGCAAGGAAGGTGTTGCCTGTGCTTGTTTCTGTGTCGCTGAAGAAAGCGAACGTGCCATAACCGACACCGGCGCTCATGACGCCGATCACAAGGAGCGAAGCAAGGATGCGGAAGTTCATTGAAACCAACCTCTGGGGACCGGGACACGGCCTCCGCGTGTGCCACAGCGGGGAGCCGGGGGAGCCCGGGATAGCCCCCATGGCTCGGCCATGGGAGATAGCCAACCCGCTGTCACGACCGTGAGGAAAAACGGGTACGGCCTGTGAAGGTGTAGAACGGGAGATATCCAGGCTTGGCAAAGCGCGTCAGGGGGCTTACGCGAAAGGTATCTGCCCCCCTGAGAAGACTCGGGTGCATGGCCTTCGACGGCATCCGGGAGGAAGCGGTGCGCGACCTCAGCGACCTCCTCGCCCAGGCCACGCCCGACCGGCCGGACCCCGCGAGCGGGCGCCTGCGGAGCCGCATCGTGTTCCGCGGCATCCAGCGGCCCGACTCCCGCCTCCTCACAAGCCTCGACCGCCTCGGCACGGACGAGCGGCCGGACCTCCCCTACCACTCCAAGATCCACCTGGAGGAGGATCTCGTGCGCCACTTCGTGCGCCGCGCCCAAGGCCTCCTCCCCAAGCCCGTGCACAGCTGGTGGGAGGCCCTCATCCTTGCCCAGCACCATGGCCTCCCGACGCGGCTCCTCGACTGGACGCGCTCCCCCCTCGTGGCCGCCCACTTCGCGACCCTCGGCGGGCTCCCCGGCCACGACCGCGTCCTGTGGCGCCTCGACTGGGGCGAGATGCAGCGCCACTTCGGCCTCTCCGAGCGCGCCTACACCGTCCTCGACCTCGACGGGCCCACCAACCTCACCCAGGAGGCCGTGAACGCCCTCGACATGTGGTCGCGCCTGCGCGAAGCCGAAGAAACGGGCCGCCACTTCGCCTTCCTGCTGGAGCCCCCCGCGCTTGACGCCCGCATCGTCGCCCAGGGCGGCGCCTTCACCGTCTCCTCCGACCCGCGGCGGCCCCTCGACGAGCTGCTCCTCAACGAGGGCCTGGGCCACACCCTTACGCGGCTCGTCATCCCCGCGGACCACGTGGACCTCATCCGCGACCAGCTCGACCTCGTGAACGTGACCGAGGGCCACCTGTTCCCCGACCTCGACGGGATTGCCGCGGAGATCCGGCGGTGGTATGCGGCGACGCCCGGAGAGGCCGCCAGGGCCCCCAACCCACGGACACCTGATCTGTCAGGTGGTTCCACCGGTGGAACCACCTGACAGATCAGGTGTGGCCCCCTCCGAGGC
>Ga0247718_1000649_pt1 | contig 10188 bp, 7 predicted proteins | sample 21E_DmetaG_FD_189045 | JGI IMG/M metagenome (GOLD analysis project Ga0247718, IMG submission 189045) | Soil microbial communities from hillslope of Landscape Evolution Observatory, University of Arizona, Oracle, AZ, United States - 2-1-E_D | ecosystem: Engineered > Artificial ecosystem > Mesocosm...
TCGAGCCCTTCCACCTTGTCCTGCGTGGAGTCGCGCGCGGTGACCAGGATGATGGGGATGTAGGGGAGCGACTCGTCGCCCTTGATGCGCCGGGAGACCTCGTACCCGTCCATCAGCGGCATCATGACGTCGCAGAGGATCAGGTGCGGCGGGTTGGCGTGCACCTTGTCCAGGGCCTCCTGGCCGTTGCTCGCCTTCTCGATCTCGTACCCCCGGCTGGAGAGGCGCGCGTCGATGATCTCCAGGTTGTCCGGGTGGTCGTCGACCACCAGAATGCGGGTGGCCGACTCCATGCCGTCTCCCGGAGCCGTCAAGCCTTCACCTCACGTCCGGCGCCGATGAACTTCTCCACCTCGGCCACCACCCGGCGCGGCTCGCAGGGCTTGGCGAGGTAGCCGTCGCACCCCACCTCCTGCGCCTTGGCGCGGTCGGTGGCGAGGGCGTGGGCGGTGAGCGCGATGATGGGGATCGCGGAAGTGCCGGCGTCGGCCTTGAGGATCTTGGTGGCCTCCCATCCGTCGATGAGCGGAATGGAGATGTCCATCAGGATGAGGTCGGGGTGGTCCTCCCGGGCCATCCGGATCCCGTCCTCGCCGTTGCGGGCCTCGATCACGTCGTAGCCGAAGTGCTCCAGGATCGTCCGGTAGACGGTCCGGTTGTCTTCGTTGTCCTCTACCAGCAGGACTGTCTTGCTGGACTCCGCCATTCCGGGGTGCCTCCTGATTGGATCGCCGGCTCCCCCGGTTCTCGGGGAAGCTCGCAGCCGGGTTCCGAACTAGGTAATGTACAGTGCGCCGCGACGTTGTCGCAAGCACGCGCCGCCCTCCGCTCCCACTCCCCGGATGGCACGCGCGTTGCGCACGCCGCACCGGGATTCCCCTGGACCGCTCGCCACGGCCGCCATGTACTACGAAGACCAGCCGCGACGCTTCAACCTCCTGAGCGGCCTCCTCGCGGGGGCGGTGCTCGGAGCGGGGATCGTTCTCCTCCTGCGCCCCGCCCGCGGGCGGTAGCGGGGCGTCCCCAGCTATTACCAAGCCCCTTCGGGCCGGTTCCTCAGCTCCGCTCGTAGCGGCCGAACGGGATGCCGGCGTCCTGCAGCGCCCCGGCCAGGCGGCCGGCCTCCTCCGGGAGGGTCTCCAGCGCCAGGCTGCAGCGGGCGCGGGCCTCCGGGGGGGCGGGGACGACCTCCGCCGGGATGCCGGCCTCCAGGGCGGTCTCCTCGGCCCAGAGGGCATGGTGGGTGGTCTCGAAGGTGAAGAGGACGGGGACCATCGGCTCGCGGGTCGTGGCGGGGATCTCTATGTTTCAGGCTCCGTACTGTCGCTCCAACGCATAGACCAGGCAGCCATCCGTGTCGTTTCCGTCCGTCGCCGAGCAGCTCGACCTCATCCGCGAGGGGGCGCTGGAGATCATTCCCGAGGAGGAGCTCGTCCGCAAGCTGGAGCGCTCCGCCCGCAGCGGCTCGCCGCTCGTGGTGAAGCAGGGCTTCGATCCCACGCGGCCCGACCTCCACATCGGGCACGCGGTCTCCATCCGCAAGCTGCGCACCTTCCAGGAGCTGGGGCACGAGGTGGTGTTCGTGGTCGGCGACTACACCGCGCTGATCGGCGACCCCACCGGGCGGAGCGAGCTGCGCCCCCAGCTCTCCCCCGAGGAGGTGGCGGAGAACGCCCGCACCTACACGGAGCAGGTCTTCACGATCCTGGACCCGGCGCGGACGCGGGTGGAGTTCAACTCCTCGTGGCTGGCGCCGCTGCAGCTGGCCGACCTCCTCAAGCTCACCGCGCAGTACACCGTGGCGCGGATGCTGGAGCGCGAGGACTTCGCCAACCGATACCGGGAGGGGCGTCCCATCTCGGTGGTGGAGTTCATGTACCCGCTGATGCAGGCGTACGACTCGGTGGCGCTCCGGGCGGACGTCGAGCTGGGGGGCTCGGACCAGAAGTTCAACCTCCTGGTGGCGCGCGACATCCAGGCGCGCTACGGGCAGGAGCCGCAGGTCTGCCTCCTCATGCCCATCCTGCGCGGCACGGACGGCGTGCACAAGATGTCGAAGTCGTACGACAACTACGTCGGCCTGTCGCACGCGCCCGAGGAGCAGTACGGGAGGACCATGTCCATTCCCGACGACCTCCTGGAGGAGTGGTACACGCTGGCCTCGGGGCTGCGCGGGGCGGAGCTGCGGGAGGCCGTCGCGGAGGCGCGGGCCCACCCGTACCGGGCCAAGAGAAGGCTGGCGGAAAAGGTCGTTGCAGCGTACCATGGAGAGGCGGCGGCCCGCGCAGCCTCGGAGCACTTCGACCAGGTGTTCCGGCGGCACGAGGTCCCGGGGGAGATCCCGGAGGTGGTGCTGGCCGGCGACGACCCCGAGCTGGGCGCGTCCGACGGCGGGGTGGGCCTCCCCCGGCTGCTGGTGCGGGCGGGGCTCGCGCCCTCCAACAAGGAGGCGGTGCGGCTCATCGAGCAGGGGGCGGTCTCGGTGAACGGAGAGAAGGCGGCCTCGCGCGACGTGCGGGTCGCGGCCTCGGGCGCGCACGTCCTCCAGAAGGGGAAGCGACACTTCGTGCGGGTGCGGTTCTCCACGCCTTAGCCAGGGCAAACGCGTGTAAATGCTGCGGATTCTCGTGAGGCATGGCGACATAGGCTCCTCCGCCTCGCCGCCCCTGAGCCTGCGGAGATCTGGGTGCGCTTGCCCTGACGCCATAGCTGCTTCCCCTTGACACGGCACCATCCCGTTCGGCAGGTTGCGGGAACCTTATACCATTTATCATCGGTCGGGAGCCCGGCCGGGTCCGAGTGATCGCAGGGGCGGGCAATTCCAGATGTTTATCATCCGGGTGCGTGCTCCCGCGGGAGGCAGGGAAGCGGCCTCTCCGGCTCGAAACTTGCGAAGGCGGGCTCGCAGTCCCAAATCGGTAGTTCCGCTTCCGGTCGAAGTGCTCGTTGCAACCACGGTCCCGCTCTTCGCGGGTCCGACTGCATGTCCATCCACATCCAAGAAAGGAGAAAGGACTCGCCGCGGGAACGTTCTCTGGTTTGGTCTTCAGGAATCCTAATGTCTCAGGAGAACTCTGATGTCAAAGTTTCGTAGGCTACTCGCGATGATCCTCGCGATAGCTGCCCTCCCCGCGGGCTTGCTCGCGCAGGGGGGTGGAACCATCGCAGGCCGGGTGACTGACCAGGGCACCGGTCAGGCCATGGCCGGTGTACAGGTGGTCGTGACGGGGAGCACCCAGCGCGCCGTCACGGATGCACAGGGACAGTATCGGATTACCGGGGTCGCTCCCGGCCGGCATGGAGTGACCGCGTCCTTCCTCGGCCGCGAGGGGCAGACGCAGCAGGTTACCGTCACGGCCGGGCAGACCGTCACGGCGAACTTCACCCTCCGCTCCGCGGCGGTTGAGCTGGAGGGGCTGGTGGTGAACGCCATCACCGGGCAGGCCGAGCGGAAGCGTGAGGTGGGCGCCAACGTCACCACCATCGCGGTGGGTGACATCCAGAAGGGCCCCATCACCCGGACGTCGGACATCCTCACCGGCCGCACCGCGGGCGTGAACCTCCAGGGCGTTGCGGGTGGCGTGGGCACCTCGCAGAAGATCCGCATCCGCGGCGCGAACAGCCTCAGCCTCTCCAACGAGCCGCTGATCTACGTGGATGGCGTGCAGTTCAGCAACTCCGGTGGCGGCGTCGGCGTCGGTGGGCAGAACTACACTCGCCTGAACGACATCAATCCCGAGGACATCGAGAACATCGAGGTCCTGAAGGGGCCGGCGGCTTCGGCGCTGTACGGCACCGCGGCGGCCAACGGCGTGCTCCTCATCACCACGCGGCGCGGCCGGACCGGCCGTCCGACCTGGCGCGGCTACGTGGAGTCCGGGCGCTCCGAGAACTCGGTGGAGTTCCCTACCAACTACCTGGCCGTCGAGGTGGTGAACGGGAGCATCCCGCTCTACAACGAGAACGGGCTCATCAACAACGGCCTGCAGGGCCGCCAGCTCGGCTACCGGGTGTGCACCAACATCGATGCCGGGACCATCAACCCGACCACCGGGCAGCCCTCCTGCCGGCAGCAGCAGGTGTTCTCGCGTAACCCGCTCACCGAGGGCATCACCAGCCCGTACTCCACGGGCGAGCGGACCAAGTACGGCGTGAGCGTCGCAGGCGGGAGCGAGACGGTCACCTACTACCTCTCGGGCGACCGTGAGGACGAGGTGGGCGTCATCTCGTTCAACACGCAGACGCGCATGTCGGCCCGCGGGAACCTCTCCGCGCAGCTCCGCGAGAACCTGACGGTGCAGGGGAACGTCGCCTACATCAACAACGACCTGGTGGCCCCGGGCGGCGACAACAACATCTTCAGCCCGCTGATCAACGGGCTCCTCGGGCTCGCGGTGGAGCTCGACCCGGCGATCGACGCCAGGTTCAACCCGCGCGCACGGCCGAGCTACGGGTTCGGGCTGTCCCCCCAGGACATCTCGAACTTCAACGCCGGCCAGGGGGTGGACCGCTTCACCTCGGGCCTGAACAGCACGTTCAACCCGGCTTCGTGGCTCTCGTTCAACGGGAACGTGGGGCTGGACTTCTTCACCCGGGCCGACTTCCAGACGGTCCAGCCGGGCACCCTCCCCATCGGCTCGCCGTACACCGAGGGCTTCCGGCAGTCCACCCGGTCGAACACGTACCTCATCACCGGGAACGCCTCCGGCCGCGGCACGTTCAACCTGGGCTCCGACCTGGTCGCCACCACTACGCTGGGCGGCAGCTACAACCGGAACCTTTTCGAGAGCACCTACTGCTTCGGCGCGGGCATCGTCGTCGGGACCCGCTCCTGCGGCGCGACCAGCGCGCAGTTCTCGGTGGACGAGGACTTCTCCGAGGTGATCACCGTGGGCGGCTTCGCCCGGCAGGAGCTGGCCTTCCGTGACCGGCTCTTCCTGAGCGCCAGCGTCCGCGGCGACGAGAACAGCGCCTTCGGTACGGACTTCGGCTTTGCGGTCTACCCGAGCGCCAGCCTTTCGTGGGTGGTCTCGGAGGAGCCGTTCTTCCCGCAGGTCGGCTTCCTCAGCAACCTCCGGTTCCGCACCGCCTACGGGACCTCGGGCCTGCGCCCGAACTTCCGCGACGCGGTGACGCTGGCCTCGCCGGTGTCGGTACAGCTCACGAGTGGCTCGGGGTTCACCGAGGCCTCGGCGGTGACGTTCCGCAGCATCGGGAACGTGGAGCTGAAGCCCGAGCGGAGCACCGAGTACGAGCTCGGGTTCGACGCCGGCTTCTTCAACGACCGTCTCTCGGCCGAGTTCACCTACTTCAACAAGCTCTCCGAGGACGCGCTGATCCGCCGCCGGATCGCCCCGTCGCTCGGCCTCACGGGGAACGAGGCGGCGAACCCGACGGGCTCGATCTTCGCGAACCTGGGGAGCATCCGGAACTCCGGGACCGAGCTCTCGCTCAACACCCGCTTGCTGGAGTCCGACCGCGCGCGGCTCAACATGCGCGTGTCGGCGACGACCCTCCAGAGCAACATCGAGCAGCTCGGCGCGGGCGTGGAGCCGATCATCTTCAACCGAGGCCACCAGCGGTTCCAGGAAGGGTTCGCCCCGGGTTCGTTCTTCGCGCGGCCGTACACCTATGAGGATGCCAACGGGGACGGGAAGCTGTCGCAGAGCGAGGTCAAGCTCGACAACACGCAGTTCACCCGCGTCCGGCGCGTGCTTCAGGACGGCACGGTGCGGATGGATTCGATCCCCGAGGTTCTCCTCGGCGGGGTGCTTCCGACGAACACCCAGTCGATGACGGCTGACCTCACGCTCTTCCGGTACATCACGTTCACGTCGCTCTTCGAGCGCCGCGCGGGCAACAAGCAGCTCAACTACACGGAGCTGTTCCGCTGCACGCAGGGGTACGCGAACCGGCTCAGCAACGGCAAGGCCGGCTGCTCGGCCATCGCGAACCCGGAAGCCACCCTCGACGAGCAGGCGCGCTTCATCGCCAGCCGCTTCCTCGGGACCAATGCGGGCTTCATCGAGGACGCGGACTTCGTGAAGTGGCGTGAGATGGCCATCACCCTCGGGGTGCCCGAGGCGCTCTCGAACCGCTTCCGGGCGCTGAGCGGGGCGAGCGTCACGCTCGCGGGCCGCAACCTGAAGACCTGGACGGACTACACGGGGCTCGACCCCGAGACCAACGAGTCCGGGAGCCAGACATTCGCGGTGGGTGGCGACTTCTCGCAGAACGAGTTCAACACGCAGCCGCCCCTGCGCCATTACACGGTCCGCTTCGACGTCAAGTTCTAGATGACCAAGGAACCCTTTATGAAGAATCTGATCCAAGGGAGGGGCCGTCGGCCCCTCCCCGGCACGGCCTTGCTGGGGGGGGCGCTCGTCCTCTCCCTGACAGCCTGCGACCTGGACACGATCCTGGACGTCGACGACCCGGAGTTCGCCACGCCGGAGTCCCTGGACAACCCCGCGGGTGTCCCCGTTACGGTTGCCGGAGCCATCGGTGACTTCCAGATCGCCTACAGCGGCGCCGGCAACGACGCATACCTCTCGGTGAGCTCGCTGCTTGGCGACGAGTTCTACCAGTCGGACACCTTCGAGACCCGTCGTGCCACCGACCAGCGGGAACAGAACGCACCCGCGCAGGGGAACACGTCGGACGCCGCGTTCAACCGGCTCCAGTACGCCCGGCGGTCGCTGCTGGACGCCGAGGGCGCGATTTCGGCGCACAACGTCAGCACCGCGCGTCTCCCCGAGCTGCGCGCGCTCCGCGGGTACACCTACCTGGCGCTGGCCGACGGATGGTGCTCGGCCGTTCCGTTCAGCCAGACCCTCAAGGGGGGCGTGCCCTCGAACTTCGGTTCGCCGGTGAACACGCGTGCGGTGTACGACTCGGCCATCGCCATCTTCAACCAGGCGCTGAACCACAACCTGGCCGCCGTCGGCAAGGGCCGCGCGCTGCTGGCACAGGGCAGGTACCAGGAAGCGGGCGCCGCGGTCGCGAACGTGCCCGACAACTTCGTGTACTTCGTCCTGCACTCCGTGAACTCGACCCGGCAGAACAACCCCATCTTCGCCCTGATGGACAACGGGCGGTACGGGGTGTCTGATGACGAGGGCGGGGCCACGCTGGTGACGGTGCAGGGGGGGAACGACGGGGCGGGGCTCGAATACCGCCGCGACCCGCGGATCGTCGTCTCCGATCCGCGCGCGGGCTTTGACCCGAACATCGTGCAGTACGTGAGCCGTCTGTACCCGGACCTCGGCGCCGACGTGCCGATCGCGTCCGGCGTGGAGGCGCGGCTGATCGAGGCGGAGGCGGCGCTGCAGACGGGGAACACCACCCGCTGGCTGCAGATCCTCAACAGCCTGCGCTCGAACTTCGTGACGCTGATGCGGCTCCGGTACCCGACGGTGACGTTCACCGGGACGCTGCCGGCGCTCACGGATCCGGGCAACGCCCGGGCGCGTGAGGACCTGATGTTCGCCGAGCGTGCGTACTGGCTGTACAACACCGGCATTCGCCTGGGTGACATGCGCCGGCTGGTCCGCGAGTACAAGCGCCCGCAGGAGCAGGTGTACCCGTCGGGTCCGTTCCACCGGGGCGGGGTGTACGGCAACGACGTCACCTTCCCGGTGCCGTTCGACGAGGTGAACAACCCGAACTACCAGCACTCGCAGTGCGACGTGGACAAGGCGTAACCCCGGTCCGCGGGTAATCAGAAGGGGGGCTGCCGGGATTCCCGGCAGCCCCCCTTCTACATGTGGTATGCCCGACATGGGCAGATGTCAGGAGGTGAAAGTCCTCCCGGAACCTGGTCGTAGGGACCGAAGCGAGCCGAAAGGCGCCGACCGTGAGGGGAACGTTGGAGGAAGCGGGGTAGCGAAGCCGCGAGCTGACGAACAGAAATCGGATAGGAGGCGCTGTGGACCAGGGCGAGCGGGCCACTTGACCGCGAAGGGAAGCGGCGTAGATCCGGCGGCTGTGCGGCGAAGGCAACTGTTCTTAGTTTGGGGAGATCTCGTCTTACGCTTGAACGGGCGACGCGGGTAGAGATGCCGGCAGCGGAACCAGAAGTCAGCAGAGGCCGTAGTAGCAGGCGGATGCAAAATGCGCTTGGACCAAGATCCGTCTGACGAAGGGCCTGTCAACGCCGGGTGAAAGTCTGACAGAAGTGGCGGCCGAAAATCTGACAGTCGGATCGGGGGGTGAGCCCGGGGTGCGCCGTCGTTCCAGGGGGCTGATCTGTGGTCCTACCGCTCGGGAGTCGGGGCGGAGCCCTGAGGCCCTTCGGCTGCATCACTGCCCTGCCACAGCGCTGCGTGCTGGCGCAGGCGGTAGCTGTTGCCGCGCACGTTGACGATGTGGCAGTGGTGCAGGAGCCGGTCGATCAGCGCCGCGGCCATGACTTCGTCGCCGAAGACCTCGCCCCACTCCTCGAAGCTCTTGTTACTGGTCAGCACCGTGGAGGCCCACTCATAGCGGTGGCTCATGAGTTGGAAACGGATGGGCCGCTCCACCTTGCCCTTCGTCTGCGCCCGGTACGGCCGGCAGGCCCGCGGACGGAAGCCCCAGTGGGAGGCGAAGCGCAGGAACTCCTCGTTCAGCACGAGCTGCCCGCCCAGGAGGCGCAGATCCCGCGTGATGATGGCCTTCATCTGGTCGAAGAGCAGTTCCCTCGGCACGCCGCCGAAGAAGGCGAACGCCTCCTCCAGGCCCAGGAACAGGGTGCGCATGTCCTGCCGCCGGTAGAAGCGCAGCCACAGCAGGCGCGAGTAGCCGAGGACGACCACCAGCGCGTAGCGCTTCCCCCAGGGGAAACGGAACTCGGCGAAGTCCACCTGCGCCTGCAGCCCCGGCGGCGTCTCGAAGCGCACCACCGGCTCCGGAGCCGGAGACGGCCGCACCCGGCGGACGAACTCCTTGACCTGCGTGTAGCCGCCCGGGTAGCCGGCGGCCTTGACCTCCTCGAAGAGTCGCACCGCCGAGAGCAGCGGGTACGCCTCCAGGCGCGCCGTGATGATCCCTCGGTACGGCTCCAGCTTCGTCGCTACGGGCGGGCGCGGACCGTAGCGCACCGGCGCCTCTATGTCCCGGTCCGGTAGATGGTGTCACGGCTGAGGTCGAGCTTGCGCGCAATGGCGCTCTTGCTGAGTCCTTCGTCCAGGTAGTGTCTGAGCAGCATCCGCTTCTCTCGTCCGATCACGGGCTCCTCCGGCTAGAGTGGAGGAGCCAAGTTGCGGGTTCGGCCGCTCCGGCGCTCTACCTCCTGCGCCGTGCAGCCCGAGTGCGATGCCGACTGTCAGATTTTCGCTCTCCGGATGTGTCAGATTTACATCCGCCGCTAACACGGCGAAGCTTCGATCCAGCAGCGCATCCAGCTGGAGCAGTAACGGAGAGAGGAAGTCCCACAGCCGCTGGTGAACTATGCGGGCGCAGAGTGTGCTCGTCTGTCGAGGAAAGCCCTCCGATGGACGTAACCCATCAGAGGACTTCTCTTCCTCATCTCCCGGACCGTCCAACTCCGGGATGACTCATGTCCAGCAATAGAAGTTTGCCTCAACAAACCCAATTACGGAACCGGCCGGTACATCTAGAGGATTATTTGTAAAGTTCCCGATATCGGTCTTCCAGAAGCTGAGCTCGCATCCTGGATTCAGGCTCGCCTGGAGCCGGACAGCCGCACCAGTTGGTATGCTGAAGGTACTCCCCTGCTGGGACATATCACCGGAGACCCACCCGAGTGAGGTCCATCCATTATCGCTCTGTACCAGAACACTCGCGATTCCGCCCTCGTAGGTTTTGGAGTCCGGCGAAGAGAAGACGGAAGGGGCGCATTTTACATCCATTCTGGATGTATGGATTACCCCGCTCCAGATAATTTCGACCGTAGTGCTCCTACAGAGTTGGTATTCCCCCGCAGTCTGCCACAGGGAGCCGTCAGGCCCAATAGTTTGGCCATAAACATAAAGACTTGAACCATCCGAAGCAGATCTCCGGGAAAGCTCGGGTGGGGAAACGATGTTACTATCAGTACAAGAAGCCAAGAGGATTGCGGTAACCGCGAGAATTGCTCGTTTCATACCAGCCTCCGAAGTGTGGAATGGAAGATGATGGCAGATTAAGCAGGAAGATAACGTCCATGCCGGGCACGTTCAAGAATTTTCCGTAATTATATGTAACGTT
>Ga0247718_1000650_pt1 | contig 10177 bp, 9 predicted proteins | sample 21E_DmetaG_FD_189045 | JGI IMG/M metagenome (GOLD analysis project Ga0247718, IMG submission 189045) | Soil microbial communities from hillslope of Landscape Evolution Observatory, University of Arizona, Oracle, AZ, United States - 2-1-E_D | ecosystem: Engineered > Artificial ecosystem > Mesocosm...
GGGCTTCGGGCTGGGCCGGGGCGTGCCCGAGGTGCGGCGCGTGCTGGTGCTGATGCTGCCGGTGACCCTCGGCCTGGGCCTGATCAACGTGAACGCGGCCGTGGACAACGTGTTCGCGAGCCTCGTCAGCGAGCAGGCGGTGCGCGCGGTGGACGCGGCGTTCCGCCTGTACATCCTCCCGCAGGGCGTGTTCAGCGTGGCGATCTCGACGGTGCTCTTCCCGGCGATCGCCCGGATGGTCGCGCGTGAGGACATGCGGGGCGTCTCGGACGCCGTGGCCGGCGGCGTGCGCCAGATCTTCTTCATGCTGCTGCCCGCGTCGGCGTTCCTGATGGTCCTCGCGGAGCCGGTGACCCGCCTGGTGTTCGAGCGCGGCGAGTTCGACGCCGGGTCGACCGACCTGACCTCCTCCGCACTGCTGGCGTTCACGGTCGGGCTGGTCTTCAACGGCGCCAGCCTCCTGGTGATCCGCGCCTTCTTCTCGCTGCAGCAGCCCTGGCTGCCCACCAAGGTCGCGGCGGTCGGGCTCGTCCTGAACCTGGTGCTCGACGCCCTGCTCTACCGTCCGCTCGGGGTCGCGGGCATCCCGCTGGCGACCTCGATCGTGAGCGCGGTCACCTTCGTGATGCTCCTGGTCATGCTGCGCCGCGAGATCGGCGGCCTCGAGACGCGCGGGCTGGTGGACGGCTTCGCCCGGTCGGCGGCGGGGGCGGCCGTCCTGGCGCTGCTGTCCTGGTGCACCTGGACGATCCTGGACGGCGCCCTCGGACGGGGCCTCGTCGCCCAGATCGTGGCCGTCACGGCCGCCATGGCGGCGGGCGCGGTGGCCTACCTGGCGGCCGCCCAGGCCCTGGAGCAGCCGGAGCTTCGGCAGCTGGCCCGCGTGGTGCGACCGCTACGATGAGCCGGTGGATCAGTCGCTCATCCGTAACTTCTGCATCATCGCCCACATCGACCACGGCAAGTCGACGCTGGCGGACCGCATCCTCCAGCTCACCGGTGCGGTCAGCGAGCGGGAGATGCGCGACCAGATCCTCGACTCCATGGAGCTGGAGCGCGAGCGGGGGATCACGATCAAGGCGCAGGCGGTGCGCGTCGCGTACACCGCCCGCGACGGGCGCACCTACCAGCTGAACCTCATCGACACGCCCGGGCACGTGGACTTCAGCTACGAGGTCTCGCGCAGCCTGGCCGCCTGCGAGGGGGCCCTGCTGGTGGTCGATGCCTCGCAGGGCATCGAGGCCCAGACACTCGCCAACACCTACCTGGCGATCGAGTCGGACCTGGAGATCATCCCGGTCCTCAACAAGATCGACCTGCCCCAGGCCGATCCCGAGCTGCACGGGCGAGCGGTCGCCGACCTCATCGGCGAGGACCCGGACGGCGTGCTGCGCATCTCGGCCAAGACGGGCATGGGCATCCCCGAGGTCCTGGAGGCGATCGTCGCCCGCGTGCCGCCGCCCCGCGGTGAGCCGGCCGCCCCGGCCCGGGCGCTGATCTTCGACTCGGTGTACGACCAGTACCGCGGCGTGGTCGCGTTCGTGCGGGTGGTCGACGGCCGGCTCACGGCGGGCGACAAGCTGGTGGCCATGCAGAGCGGCCTCGCCATCACCGCCGACCAGATCGGCGTGATGAGCCCGGCGATGGTCCCCGTGGGCGCGCTCGAGGCGGGCGAGACCGGCTACATCGTCACCGGCCTGAAGTCGGTCGGCGACCTGCGCGTGGGGGACACGCTCACACCGGCCACGCGGCGCGCCGCCGAGGCCCTGCCCGGATATCGCGAGGTCAAGCCGATGGTGTTCTGCGGGCTCTTCCCCGTGGACTCCGACGACTACCCGGACCTGCGCGACGCCCTCGAGAAGCTGTCGCTCAACGACGCGTCGCTGGTGTGGGAGCCGGAGACCAGCCAGGCGCTCGGTTTCGGCTTCCGCTGCGGCTTCCTGGGCCTGCTGCACATGGACATCGTGCGCGAGCGCCTCGAGCGCGAGTACGACCTGGAGCTGCTCGCGACGACCCCCAACGTGGAGTACCTGGTCACCGACACGGCCGGCCGCGAGGTGGTGGTGCGCTCCCCCGCGGAGCTGCCGCCCCCCAACAACGTCGAGGCGGTCCACGAGCCGTACGTGCGCTGCACGGTGCTGGTGCCCAACGACCACATCGGCGCCGTCATGGAGCTGTGCCAGGAGCGCCGCGGCAAGTTCGTCACGATGGAGCCCATCGAGCAGCGCCAGCAGATCGTCTACGACCTGCCGCTGGCCGAGATCGTCATGGACTTCTACGACCAGCTCAAGAGCCGCACCCGCGGCTACGCGTCGCTCGACTACGAGCTCGCCGGCTACCGCGAGAGTCCGCTGGTCAAGCTCGACGTGCTGCTGGCGGGCGACCCGGTGGACGCGCTGTCGATGATCGTGCACAAGGACCTCGCCTACCCGCGCGGCAAGGCGCTGGTGGAGCGCCTGCAGAAGACCATCCCCCGGCAGATGTTCGAGGTGCCGATCCAGGCGGCGGTCGGCGGCCGGGTGGTGGCGCGCGAGACCGTCAAGGCGCGCCGCAAGGACGTGCTCGCCAAGTGCTACGGCGGTGACATCAGCCGCAAGCGCAAGCTGCTCGAGCGCCAGAAGGAGGGCAAGAAGCGCATGAAGCAGGTGGGGCGCATCGAGGTGCCCCAGGAGGCGTTCCTCTCGGTGCTCACCATCGGCAACGGCAACGGGGACGGGAAGGGGAGATGACCCCCCCGGTCGCCGCACCGACCGGCGGCCCGGACCTCCACCGACCGTCGCGCCCCCGCGACGCCGGCGCCGGGGAGGGGTCGCCCGCGCGGCCCGCGCCGGTGCGGCATCTGTACGTCCACCTGCCGTTCTGCCGCGCGCGCTGCGGCTACTGCGCGTTCGTGGTGGAGACCGGCGCCCTGCACCGGCGCGACGCCTACCTGGAGGCGCTCGGGGCGGAGCTCGGGCACGAAGAGCACCGCCTCGGGGTGCTCGACACGGTGTACCTGGGCGGTGGCACCCCCACCCTGATGCGGCCGCGGCGGATCGCGCGCCTGCTCGACGGGGTCGCCCACCGCTGCGCACCGGACGCCGAGATCACCATCGAGGCGAACCCGGAGACCGTCGACGGGCGCCAGCTCGCCGACCTGCGCGCCGCGGGCGTGACCCGCCTCTCGCTCGGCGCTCAGTCGTTCCAGCCCGCGCTGCTGCGCGCGCTCGACCGCGGCGCCACCCCGGAGCAGGTGCGCGCCGCGGTGCGCTGCGCCCGCCGTGCCGGTTTCGCCTCGCTCAGCATGGATCTGCTCTTCGGCGTACCCGGGCAGACCCGGGCCCAGCTGGAGGCCGACATCGCCGAGCTGGAGGCCCTCGGCGTGGACCACGTGTCCTGGTACGAGCTCGAGATCAAGCCGGACACCGCCCTGGCCCGGATGGGCGCCGAGGTGCCCGACGAGGACTGGTCGGCGGACGCGTACGAGCGCGTGGTCGCCGCCCTGGAGCAGGCCGGGTACCGCTGGTACGAGACGGCCAACTTCGCCCGCCCGGGTCACGAGTGCCGCCACAGCCTGGCGTACTGGGGAGCTGCGGACTACCTGGGCGTCGGCGTGGGCGCCGTGAGCACGGTCGGTGGCCGGCGCTGGCGCAACGCCCCGGGGGTCGCCCAGTACGTCGCCGCCCTCGCCGCCGGGGACCCGCCCGCCCGCGGCGTCGAGGAGCTCGACCCCGACACGCGCCGCAGGGAGCGGTGGATGCTCGGGCTGCGGCTGGCCGAGGGGCTCGACATGGCCTGGGCGGGGCCCGCCGACCGGCCGGAGGCCCTGGAGCGGCTGATCGCGGGCGGGCTCGCCCGCCGCGACGGCGACCACCTGACGCTCAGCCGCCGCGGCCGCATGCTGCAGAACGCGATCCTCGGCGAGGTCATGGAGTACGCATGAGCGACGTGACGCCCCCCGCCGACCGCGCCGGCGCCGCCGAGCCGGCCGTCGGCGCCGAACCGGAGCTCCGCCCGCGGCAGGAGAACGTCCTGCGCGCGGTGGTGGAGCAGTTCGTCGCCACCGGCGCGCCGGTCGGAAGCCGGCACATCGCCGGCAGCCCGGGCATCGACTACGCGCCCTCGACGGTGCGCTACGAGCTCGCCCGCCTGGAGGAGCTCGGCTACCTGCGCCAGCCGCACACGTCGGCGGGGCGCGTGCCCACCGACCGCGGGTACCGCTACTACGTCGACCGCCTGCTGCCCCGTGGCGGCACCGAGGTGGTGCCGGCGTCCTCGGCGATCGCCGCCGCCCTCGACACGGGCGAGATGCGGCGCGAGGTGGACGCGGCCCTGCAGCGCCTGGCGGACGTGGTCAGCCAGGTCACCAACCTGCTCGGGGTGGTGACCGCCCCGGCGGTGCAGACCGCGACGATCCGCCACGTCGAGGTGCTGCTGCTGCAGCCGCAGCTGGTGATGGTGGTCGTGATCACCTCCACGGGCGAGGTGAACAAGCGCGTCCTCGCCTTCGACCGCCCGGTGGACCCGGGGCTCGCCGACTGGGCGCGGGCCTTCCTGAACGAGCGCGTGACGGGCGTGGGGGCGGGCAGCCGCCTGCTGGAGTCGCGACTTCAGGACCCCTCGCTGCGGCCCGTCGAGCGGGCGTTCATCGAGACGCTCGCCCCCGCCCTCACCGAGATCGGCACCGCGCCGGCCGAGGCGCTCTACATCGGCGGCCGCGCGCGCGTGCTCACCGAGATGCGCCGCGACCTGGCCGCGATCGACGTGCTGATGGCTCAGCTCGAGGAGCGCTACGCGATCCTGGCGCTGCTGCGGGGCGCGCTCGCCCGGCACGAGGTGTACCTGCGCATCGGGCAGGAGATCCCGGCGCCCGAGCTGCGCGGGCTCGCCGTCGTCGCCGCCAACTACGGTGTCGCCCGCCGCAACCTCGGCACGGTCTCCGTGTTCGGGCCGACGCGGATGGACTACCGCCTGGCCGTCACCACCGTCAGGGAGGCCGCCGGCGCCCTGTCGCGTTACCTGGAAGGGGTCTACCAATAGACGACCGCTACGAGATCCTCGAGGTCTGGCGCCGGCCCCTGCGCGGCGAGACCAGCGCGGCCGTGCGCGTGCTCGCCAAGGTCGAGGCGGGCGCGGTGGGACCCGAGGAGTACGCCGTCGGCATCTCCGTGCTGCCCGAGGCGCAGCTGATGCCCCTGCTCGACGAGGCCGACCTGTTCACCGGGCTGTCGTTCACCGGCGCCCACTGGCTGGCCGCCGTCGTGGCCAGCGCGGCCGAGCGCGTCGACGACGCCGAGTCGCTGCTGTTCGACCTGCGCGTGCCGATCGACCTGGCCTGGCGCGACCACGACCTCGTGGCCGAGGTCATCGAGCCCGACGGCATCCAGTCCGAGCCGCTCCTCCCCTGGCGCCCCGAGGGCACGGACGTCCCCGCCGGGACCCAGTACGGCATCGCCGTGTACACGCTCGACTGCGGGCACCAGGCGGTGGAGCTGCTGCGCCAGGACATCGACGCCGCACCCTTCTGGGTGGAGGAGGCCGGCGTGGAGGAGCTGGCGGCCGCCGACGTGCGCGGGCTCTCGCGCCTGCTGCGCAACGAGACGACCCTCGAGGGAGCCCACCGGCTGATCTCGCACTACCAGGCCAAGATGGTCGTCCACCCGGACGGGGAGGAGGACGAGGAGGGCGAGGACGACGACGAGTAGCGCCCTGTAGTCCGCCCGCCGCCCCGCCGATGCCGGGGCTGAGCCCGGGCGGCGGACCATTGCTACTCTCGGACACCGATGGCGACGACCAAGCGCGACTACTACGAGATCCTCGGGCTCGCGCGGGGCGCGACCGAGGATCAGATCAAGAAGGCCTTCCGGCGCAAGGCCCGCGAGCTGCACCCCGACGTCAATCCGGAGCCCGGGGCGGAGGCGCAGTTCAAGGAGGCCGCCGAGGCCTACGAGGTCCTGTCGAACGCCGAGTCGCGCGAGCTCTACGACGCCTACGGGCACGAGGGCCTGCGGGGCCGGGCGGCGTCCGACTTCGCCGACTTCGGCACCTTCCAGGACCTGTTCGACGCGTTCTTCGGCGGCGACGTCTTCGGGCGCGGCCGGCGCACCGCACACGGCCAGGACGCCGCGGTGGCGGTGGCGATCAGCTTCGTCGAGTCCGCCCAGGGCGTCGAGCGCGAGGTGGAGTTCGACGCGGTGGTGGCCTGCGGCACCTGCCAGGGCAGCGGCCAGGCCGAGGGCGCGCGCATGGAGCGCTGCGCCACCTGCGCCGGGCAGGGCCAGCTGCGGCAGATCGTGCGCGGCCCGCTGGGCCAGTTCATCCGCACGCAGGTCTGCTCCAGCTGCGGGGGCGCCGGCGAGGTGCCCTCCGAGCCATGCGGCACCTGCGGGGGCGCGGGAAGGGTCGCCGAGACGCGCCGGCTCACCGTGCAGATCCCGGCCGGCATCGCGCCGGGGCAGCAGGTGCGCCTGGTGGGCCGCGGCCACGCCGGCGAGCGCGGCGCTCCGCCCGGTGACCTCTACGTCGCGGTGGAGGTGCAGCCGGACGAGCGGTTCCGGCGCGATGGCATGGACGTGGTCACGCGGGTGGCGGTGCCGGTCACCGACGCCATGATCGGCGGCACGCTCAGCGTGCCCACGGTCGACGGCGAGGCGCACGTGGAGATCCGGCCGGGCACGCAGTCGGGCGACCAGGTGATCCTGCGCGGCAAGGGGTTCCCGGCAATCCAGGGGCGCGGCCGGGGGGACCAGCGCGTCGTGGTCGACGTCCGCGTGCCCAAGGTGCAGAACGACGAGGGACGCAAGGCCGTGCAGCGCCTCGCCGAGACGCTCGACGACAAGAGCTATCGCGAGGACGAGGGTTTCTTCGGGCGCCTCAAGCACGCATTCCGCTGACGCCCCGCTCGCGCGGCTGCGCGTGACGGTTCCGCCGCAGGCGGCCGAGGACCTCGTGGTCGCCGCCGTGGCGGCCCTGGGCACCGGGTGCCGCCAGGAGGAGGATGCGGAGGGCGTGACGCTCACCTTCTGGGTCCCCGCGCACCGCACCGGCCGTGCCGCCGCGCTGCTGGCCGACGTCGCCCCGGGGATGCCCGTGCGGGTGGATGCCGAGGACGGCGCGTGGCGGGACGCGATGCGCGCCTTCCACCGGCCCATCGACGTGGGCGGGCGGCTGCGCGTGCGCCCCCCGTGGGAGGAGCCGGTGCCGGGCCGGCTGGACGTGGTGATCGATCCGGGCATGGCCTTCGGGACGGGCCAGCACGACACCACCCGGGGCTGCCTGGAGCTGCTGCTGGAGGTGCCCCCGCAGCCGCTCGCCGACGTCGGCTGCGGTTCCGGCGTGCTCGCCATCGCCGCCCGGCGGCTGGGCTTCGACCCCGTCTGGGCCTGCGACCTCGACCCGCTCGCCGTGGAGGCGACGCTCGCCAACGCGCGGGCCAACGGGGTGGCCCTGTCCGTCGCGCGCCGCGAGATCGGGCGCGACCCGCTGCGGCCGGCCCCGGCACTGGTGGCCAACATCACCGCCGACGTGCTGGTGCGCCTCGCCGACGTGCTCGCCCCCGCGCCGCCGCGGTTCGCGGTGCTGAGCGGGCTGCGGCCGCAGGAGGCGGGCGAGGTGCTGGCCCGGTGGGAGCGCCTGGGCCTGCGGCTGCGGAGCCGCCGCGACACCGCCGAGTGGTCGGCGCTCCTGGTGGCCGCGTAGACCGCCGGTGCGCCACACCTTCCGCTACCTGCTGACCGCCCCCCCGGCGCCCGGCGCCACCGTGATGCTCGCCCCCGCGGACGCCCATCACCTGTCGCGTGTGGTGCGCCGCCGCGCGGGGGATCCGGTGGAGATGATCGACGCCGACGGGCGGGTGTGGCCCGCGGTGGTGGTGGACACCGGCGCCGAGGCCCGCGTACGGCTCGCCGACGGACCGCGACCGGGGCCGCCCCCCGCGCCCGTCGTGCTCGCCCAGGGCCTCGCCGAGTGGGGCCGGCTGGACACCCTGGTCGAGAAGTGCGCGGAGCTGGGGGTCCCGCGGATCGTCCTGCTGACGACCGAGCGCACCCGCCGGGTCCCCGACCCGGACGCCTGGCGCCGACGGCGCGAGCGGCTGGTGCGTGTCGCGCAGGCGGCGGCCCGCCAGTCGGGTCAGTCCCACCTGCCGGCGGTGGAGGGGCTGGTGCCCGCGGCGGCGGCGCTGGCCGGGCCGGGGGAGCGGGTCATGCTCGACGGCCGCGGCGACCGGCCGCTCGGTGCGCACCTGGCCGGCCGGCCCGACGCGGCCGCGCAGCTGACGCTGCTCGTGGGTCCCGACGCCGGCTGGTCGGGCCACGAGGTGGCGGCCGCACGGGCGGCGGGCGTCGCGGTGTGCACGCTCGGGGCGGCGACGCTGCGCGCCGAGACCGCCGGTCTGGTCGCGGTGACCCTGGCCCTGGCCGCGGCCGGCCACCTGGACGGCGCCCCCGACGCGGGGGCCACCCACGACGGAGGGGAGCCATGAGCAGCTGCATCTTCTGCGCCATCGCCGGCGGCACGGGCCCGGCGGACGTCGTCCACCGCGACGACCGCTTCGTGGCCTTCCGTGACATCAACCCGAAGGCGCCGGTGCACCTGCTGGTGATCCCCGTGCGCCACGTCACCTCCATCGCCACCGCCGAGGGCCTCGACGACGCGGAGCGGGCGGCGATGCCGCTGTTCATCGCCGAGACGGCCCGGCGCGCGGGCCTCGAGCAGTCCGGGTACCGGGTGGCGACCAACCACGGCCCGGACAGCCGTCAGGCCGTGTTCCACCTGCACTGGCACGTGCTGGGCGGCAGGCTGTTGTCGGACACGATGTAGGAGGCGGAGTGCAGCGGGTCATCGAGGTCGCCGACACGGTCGCCGTCGAGCTGGCGGGCGAGCAGGACCGCGTCCTCCGCGAGCTGGAGGAGCGGCTGGACCTGTCCATCACCCTGCGCGGCAACCGGGTGACGCTGGAGGGCGAGCAGGACCGCGTCGACGCCGCGGCGGGCGTCATCGGCGAGATGACCGCGATCGTGGACGCGGGCCGGGAACTCGGCCCCGGCGCCGTCGAGGCGCTGGCGAGCGCGGTGGAGACGCGCCAGCCGGTCTCGGCGATGCTCGACGACGTCGTCTGGCGCCACCGCAACCGGGTGGTCACGCCGCGCACCGCGGGGCAGAAGCGCTACGTCGACGCGATCCGCGCGCACACGATCACCTTTGGCATCGGCCCGGCGGGCACGGGCAAGACCTACCTGGCCGTCGCCCTCGCCACCGCGGCCCTCAGCCGGCGCGAGGTGGGGCGCATCATCCTCACCCGCCCGGCGGTGGAGGCCGGCGAGCGCCTGGGCTTCCTGCCCGGCGACCTCGCCGCCAAGGTCGACCCCTACCTGCGCCCGCTGTTCGACGCCCTGCACGACATGATGGACGCCGAGCGGGTGGAGTCGCTGCTGGGTCGCGGGCAGATCGAGATCGCGCCGCTCGCCTTCATGCGCGGCCGCACGCTCAACGACAGCTTCATCATCCTCGACGAGGCGCAGAACACCACGGCCGAGCAGATGCGCATGTTCCTGACCCGGCTCGGCTTCGGGTCGCGGATGGTCGTCACCGGCGACGTGACCCAGGTGGACCTGCCGCGCGAGCGCCGCTCGGGCCTGGTGGCGGTGCGCGAGGTGCTGGAGGGGGTGCCCGACATCTCCTTCCAGCAGCTCGACCGGCGCGACGTGGTGCGGCACCGGCTGGTGCAGCGCATCGTGGATGCGTACGCCGTGGCCGACCGGGCCCAGCCCGCGTGATCGACGTCACCCTGGAGGCCCCGCCCGAGGTGGGGGCGCCGCTCGCCGAGGTGGTGCGCTGGACCTGCGGGCGACTCGGCGTGGCGCGGGCGTCGGTGGGGCTGATGGTGGTCGGGCCCGACGAGATGGCCCGGGTCAACGGCGAGCACCGGGGGAAGGCCGAGCCCACCGACGTGCTCGCCTTCCCCGTCGACGGGCCGGAGGTCCTCGACGGCGAATGGCCCGCGGAGGGCCCGCCCCCGGAGCTCGGCGACGTGATCATCTGCCCGGAGGCGGCCGACCTGCCCCTGGAGACGCTCGCGGTGCACGGCCTGCTGCACCTGCTGGGCCACGACCACGAGACCGACGCGGGGGAGATGCTCGAGCTGCAGGACCGGCTGCTGGAGGAGTGGGCGGCGCGGGGCCGCTCTCGGTGCCGCGGG
>Ga0247718_1000651_pt1 | contig 10175 bp, 10 predicted proteins | sample 21E_DmetaG_FD_189045 | JGI IMG/M metagenome (GOLD analysis project Ga0247718, IMG submission 189045) | Soil microbial communities from hillslope of Landscape Evolution Observatory, University of Arizona, Oracle, AZ, United States - 2-1-E_D | ecosystem: Engineered > Artificial ecosystem >...
CGGTGGAAGGCCGCAATCACGCGCAACCGGGCAGCGATCATGTCGGCCTGGCGCGCGTGCTCATCGACGCGGGCTCGCCCCTCGACTGGGCGCCGCCACCCGCCGCGCCCGGCCCGGAGCGCACGATCGCCGGCTTGAGGCAGCTTCGCAGAGACGCAATGTCGGCCAAAGCCACCGATTAGCGCCACCGATCAAGATCCACCGATTGGACACCGATTACCGAGTTCGGCGGCGCCGGGCTGAGCCCGGCGCGCGTAGCGCCGCCGCCGAACTGCTCCAAAAGCAACTGATCCGGAACGCTGGTAATCGGTGTAATCGGTGGATCCTGAATCGGTGGACATCACTCTGCGTTACGATGGTCTGTGGCCTTTGACGAGAAAGCGTTCTTCCAGGACAAGCCGGAGAGCCGGACGGCGAAGTATCCGTGTCCCAAGTGCAAGCGCACCAACGAATACAGCATCCGCTGGATGCGGCGCACCAAGCGGAAGGACCGGCAGCCCCAGAGCGGCGAGGACCGCGCCAAGTTCGACAAGCTGCGCGATCACCTGCTGCGCCTCGATGACGAGGTGACCTGCAAGACCTGCGGCCGCAAGTTCGAAGTGCCCTCGCATCACTCGATGCTGTTCATCGATCAGCTCGAGGGCCTGCCGAAAGACGAGGACGTCGACGAGTCCGAGGCGCAACAGCCGCCATCGGCGCCGATCGATCGCTCCAAGCTCCCGGCCCGCTTCACGCGTCCCACGAAAGGCTGGCGCGGCTGAGCATCGTGTTCTACATCTCGGGGCATGGTTTCGGCCATGCCTCGAGGTCGATCGAGATCATCAACGCGCTCGTCGATCGGCTGCCTGACCTCCACGTCATCATTCGTTCCTCCGTAGCCCCGTGGCTCGTCGAACGGACGGCGCGGCCCGGCGTCACACTCTCCCCCGCCGAAGTCGACACCGGCGTCATCCAGATCGACAGCCTTCATCTCGACGCGCCCGGATCGATCGCGCGCGCCGAAGCGTTCATGTCGACCTTCGACCGGCGAGTCGAAACCGAAGTTGCCTTGCTCCGTCAACACAACGCGGTGCTGACCATCTCGGATCTTCCGCCGCTCGGCATTGCCGCGGGGCTCGCCGCTGGACTGCCGGCGCTGGCCACCGGTAACTTCACGTGGGACTGGATCTACGAGCACTACGAAGGCGGGCAGCCGGTGGCCGATCGCATCGGCGAGATCTATCGCGGCACGACCAGGGCGCTGCGCATGCCGATGTGGGGCGGGTTCGCGACGTTCCGGTCGATTCACGATCTGCCGTTCGTCGCGCGCCGCTCAGCGCGCGATCCAATCGAAGTGCGGAAAGCATTCGGGTTGCCGCTCGATCGACGGGTCGTGCTGACCTCGTTCGGCGGCTATGGTCTCGATGCGCTGGACACCGCGGCGCTGCAACAGCTCGACGGCTATCACGTGCTCGTCCCGGAGTCGATCGGCGAGGCGGGACTCTACGAACGCGGCTATCGCTACGAGGATCTGGTCAAGGCCGCCGACGTGGTCGTGACCAAGCCGGGTTACGGCATCATCTCCGAGTGCATCGCCAACCAGACTGCGTTGCTCTATACCTCACGCGGAGATTTTCGCGAGTACCAGGTGCTCGTGGACGCGATGCCGGCCTACCTCCGCTGCGGATTCATCGACCATGGCGACTTGTTCAGCGGGCGCTGGCAGGCACATCTCGACGCGGTGCTCGCCCAGCCGGCGCCGCCGACGCGTCCGGCGACCGATGGCGCGGATGTCGCCGCTGATATCCTCGTGGACACTCTGTGAATGAACCATTGAACCCGTCTGAACCGCCGGCGCCAAAGCCCGAGGCGGGATGGGAACCGGTCGAACCGTTTCCATCACCGGAAGGCACCTTCCTGGCCGAGAGCAACCACGTGCGCCTGGCCTACTTCCGCAAGCCGGGCGAACCCACGCTCTACGCCAAGGCGTGGTTCGGCTCGAAGACGATGGGGCCTCCGGGACACGTGCACGGCGGGGCGATGGCCGCGACGCTCGATGAAGCGATGGGCGCGGCGGCGTGGATGAACGACTACAAGAGCGTGGCCGCGACCATCACCATCTCGTTCATGGCGATGCTGCCGCTCGGGACGGAGACGACCGTCGAAGCGCAAATCGAACGCGTCGACGGCCGCAAGGTTCACGTGCGCAGTACGCTAAAAGACCCCTCAGGACGCGTGGTCGCCGAGGGGTCTGGATTGTTTGTCGTGCTGCGCGAAGATCAACTTCGCGCGCTGGAGCGGCCTTAGTCTTTGACTACGGTGATCAGCGTCCAGATCTTCGGGACGTTGACCTTCTCGAGCGACACCGGCGTCAGTTCCGCCTGCTCGAGGAAGCCAGGCAGATCGAGGTCGGCCTTGAAGCCCACATGCACCGTCATCGGCGAAATGGCGGTTTCGATCTTCGCCATCAGCGGATTGGCGCTCTTGAAGTGATTGAGGATCACGACGCGGCCACCGGGACGGCACACGCGGTACATCTCGCGCGCAACGGCCACCGGGTTCGGCACCACGCTGATCACGTACGGCGCGTAGACCACGTCGAACGAGTTGTCGGCGTAGGTCATCTTGGTCGCGTCCATTTCCGCGACCTTGCAGTTGGTCAGGCCCTTCTCGTCGATGCGCTTCTGCGCCTTCACGAGCATGCGGCTCGACAGGTCGATGCCGGTGATCTTCGCGGTACGCGGATACATCCCCAGGTTGATGCCGGTGCCCACGCCCACCTCCAGCACTTCCGTGCCGGGGCGGATCCGCATCTTCTCGAGCGCTTCGATGCGGCCGGGGTGCAGCGTCGGCCCATACGTGTAGTCGTAGACCTTCGCGATGTTCTGGTAGACGAGGTGCATGAAATCGGTCCCGTAGTTGGTGACCGAAAGCGCCTTCGTCGCGGCGTTGCCAGAACGCTGAGTCTCTTGCTCAAATAGGGCCATATTTTCTCACTTGCTAAGTCGGAACCGGACTATACCACGTCGAGCACATCGAGGGCGGCGTCCAGCCGGCCCGATGGCGTCGAGATTTGGACACCCGCGGCCATCCCTTTGACGGCCGTCACTATCTCCCGCGCAATCGCCACACCTTCCGCGACTGCCGCCTCCGCACTGCTCGTCTTGCGCATGCGCTCCACGAGCGCATCCGGGACCGTCACGCCCGGCACTTCGTTCGCCATGAACTCCGCGTTCAGCGCGCTCTCGAACGGCCAGATGCCGACGATGATCGGCAGGCCGAGCGAGCCGACGCGCGCGAGGAACCGCTCGAACGCGCCGACATCGAACACCGGCCTCGTCACCGCGAATTCCGCGCCCGCTTCCACCTTGAACTCCAGCCGGCGAATCTCCTGATCGAGATCGCGCGACGGGTTCACCATCACCCCGGCATGAAACGCCGCCGGATCGCCGATCGGCTGCCCGCCGATGTCGAGGCCGTGATTCAGCCGGTTGATCACGTTCGTCAACCCGATCGAATCAACGTCGAACACCGCGGTCGCGTCCGGAATGTCGCCCAGGTTGCGCACATCACCGGTGATGCCGAGCACGTTACGCACCCCCATCGCGTGCGCGCCCAGCAGATCCGACTGGATGCCCAGCAGGTTGCGATCGCGACACGAATACTGCAGCAGCGCTTCGACGGCCGCGTGTTGCTGCACCAGGACCGCCATCGACAGCGCGCTCATGCGCGCGCCGGATCGCAGTCCATCAGGAATCGTGACCACGTCCACACCGCGGCTCGCCAGCCGCGATGCGTCGGCCAACGCCTTCGCGGATCCGTGACCGCGCGGCGGCACCAGTTCGATCGCTCGCACGAACCCGCCGTTCACCAGCTTCTTCGCGAGCGCCGATTTCTCTTCCCGCTCGACCGGCGGCTTCGCGTGAGGCTGGCTGGCGATCGGCGTCTTCACGTCGACACCGCCCGCGTGCCGGGCGAGGCCGGGCCCCATCGATTTCGCCGCCAGTGCAATCTGTCGGATGTGCTCCGGCGTGGTCCCGCAACACCCGCCGACCAGCCTTACACCTGAAGCAATGAAGCGCCGCGCGTACGACGCCATGTATTCCGGAGAGCAGAGGTAAAGATTACGGCCCTCGATGTCGCGCGGCTTACCTGCGTTCGGTTGCGCCGAGAGCCATACATCTATGATGTCGGACAGCCGCTCGACAGTTTCAAGCATTGGCGCGGGGCCGACGCTGCAGTTAACGCCGACCACGTTAGCGCCACGCTTGATCAGCTCTGGCGCGAACTGCTCGGGCGGGGCACCGTCGAGGCTGAGGCCATCCTCTTCCGTAGTCATCTGCGCCACGATCGGAAGGTCGCAGATGCTGCGGACGGCCGCAATCGCGGCGCCGATCTCGTTGAGGTCGCGAAATGTCTCGAGGATGAAGAGATCGACCTTGCCGTCGAGCAGCGCCTGCGCCTGCTCGCGGAACATCTCTTCCGCTTCATCGACACCCGTCTTGCCCCACGGCTCGACGCGCACGCCGAGCGGGCCAATCGCGCCGGCCACATACGCTTCCGCGTCAGAGAGCTCGATCGCCTTGCGCGCGGCGGCGGCGCCGGCGAAATTGATCTCGCGCACCTGGTCGCCAAGGCCGAACGCGCGCAGCTTCATGCGGTTCGCGCCGAACGTGTTGGTCTCGATGACGTCCGCGCCGGCCTTCAGATACTGGCCGTGCACGTCGACGACGAGTTCGGGCTGGGTGAGGTTGAGCGATTCGAAGCAGCGATTGATGAAGATGCCCTTGCCGTACAGCATCGTGCCCATGGCGCCGTCACAGACGAGCACACGATCATCTAACGCATTGAGAAAGGGCTTTTTCACTGCCTTAATGGAAACAGGGCGCTATGTTACAGACGGCCGCCGGGGCCGCGCGGTTCTCTATCGCGCGGCGTTGGGCGCCTTTTGATCGGCAGCGGCCGGGACCAGCAGCTCCGTCTTGTCCCACACAAAGTCGTCTTTGCTGTAGACCGCGAGCTCGTAGTCCTTGCCCATGAAAATCGCCGACACCGGGCACGCCTCTTCGCAGTAACCGCAGAAGATGCAGCGCGTCTTGTGAATCTGGTAGGTCGACGCGTAACGCGGACCGGCCATGACGGTGCCGTCGTTCTCCGCCGCCTCGAGGTAGATCGCGTCGGCCGGGCACGCCACCGCGCACAGCCCGCAGGCCACGCACTTCTCGAGCCCGTTCTCGTCCCGCATCAACACCTGTTTGCCGCGATACCGCGGAAACATCGGGATTTTCTGGTCCGGATAGTTAACGGTGATGGGCTTACGGAACAGGTGCTTGAAAGTAAGCGCAAAGCCTTTGGCGAGCGGACCGAGCATATCCATGAATGATACCATCCGGTGGCCGGGATCCGGGAGCCGGGAGCCGGTAAAGCTTGCTGTTTTCGCCAGTTACGGCTCCCGGTTCCCGGTTGCCGGTTCCCGGATGATAGAAGAGCAAAAATTTCTCTCTGCGGGCCAGTTCCTGCTCACCACCCTGGTGGTCAAGCTGGCGGCGATGGCGGCGTTGGCGACCATGCTGGCCCGATATCGGCGCTTCCGCCATATCCTTATCTTCGAGCAGCGAAGCTGGCCCGACCGCCTGGTGTTCGCGCTCGGCCTCGCCGTCCCCTTTGCCGCCGGGGTTGCCTCCCGCATCCTGCTCAATTACGACGCGGCGGACCTGACGCTCGAGGGCGCCCTGCTCGCCGGCCTGATCGCGGGTCCTTACACCGGTGCCATCGTCGGGCTGTTCACGTCACTTCCGGCCCTGGCCGCGGGCGAGTACGGCGCGCCGTTCTTTGCGATCGGCTGCGGCTTCGCCGGCGGCGGTATTCGCGAGGCGTGCCCGAAAGAAGCGATCTGGAACTTCTCGCCGTTCGGGTTCTTCACCCTGCCTCGCTACCTCTGGAGCATGCTGCGACGGATGCGGATCAACTGGCAGGTCGTGCTCGTCCTGGTGCCGATCGGCCTCGAGTTGGTACGCCAGACGATCGGTGCGCGCTACCCGTCCGGCCTGTTCCGGCTCCCTGGCCCCGAGCCCTGGCTGACGATCATGATCTACGTCGCCACGGTCCTCACCGTCGCGACGCCGATCAAGATCTGGAACAGCGCGCGCATCGAGCATCGGCTGCAGGAGCAGGAGAAACGGTTGCTCGCCGCCAAGGTCGAAGCGCTCAAGAGCCAGATCAACCCGCACTTCCTGTTCAACACGCTGGCGTCGGTGTCGTCGCTGATTCGCTCGCAGCCGGAGACGGCGCGCGCGGTGGTCCACAAGCTGTCGGGGCTGCTGCGCCGGCTGATGCAGAACCAGCAGCAGTTCGTCACGCTGCGCGATGAACTCGCCGCCATCGACGAGTATCTCGACATCGAAATGATTCGCTTCGGCACCCGCCTGTCGGTGAGGAAGTCGATCGCGCCGGATACACTGGATATCGTCGTGCCCAGCCTGCTGCTTCAGCCGCTCGTGGAAAACTGCATCAAGCATGGCTTCGCGCGGAAGGTCGGCCCCGGCACCATCACGATTCGCTGCCGTCGCGAGCTGGATCTCGCGGTGATCGAAATCGCGGATGACGGCATCGGCATCCCCCGCGAGCGCCTGCCGCAGGTGATGACGGGCGGCATCGGCCTCAACAACGTCAACGAGCGTCTGCGCGTGCTCTACGGCAACGCGGGGCGGTTCACCCTGGTCGGCGAGCCTGGCAAGGGCGCGGTCGCGCGCGTCGAGATCCCCTACGCCATCGCCGTCGAACAACGGATCACGGCATGACCAATCGCCCACTGACCGCGGTGGTGGCCGACGATGAGGAGCTTGCGCGGGACGAGTTGTGCTTCCTGCTCGGTCAACTGGACGGCGTCGACGTGGTGGGCGAAGCGGCCAACGGCGTCGAGGCGCTCGCCGAAATCGCGCGGCATCGCCCCGACGTGGCGTTCCTGGACGTGCAGATGCCGGGGCTCACTGGCTTTGAAGTCGCACGGAAACTGATGGAATCGGGAACCGGGCCCAGTGTCATCTTCGTCACAGCCTATGACCAGCGCGCCATCGAGGCCTTCGAGGTCAATGCCGTCGATTACGTCCTGAAGCCGGTGGAAGGGTCGCGGCTCGAGCTTGCGGTCTCGCGGGCGCGCAAGCGCCGGAACGACAGCGAGCCCATGGTCGGGCAGCTGGACCGGCTGGTCCGCATCATCGAAGGCCAGAAAGACCGCCGGGATCAGGTGGCCGTCAAAGTAAATGACAAGTTTGTACTCGTGAGGGCGGACGAGATCATCCATGCCTCCCTCGTCGAGGATTCGATTAATATTGTTACGAATCAGGTATCGGGGACATCGAACGACCGGACGCTGGAGGAGCTGCACGCGCGGCTCGATCCCGAAGTGTTCTGGCGGGTGCACCGATCGCACCTGGTCAATATCAACAAGGTGAAGGAGATCGTTCCTTGGTTCAGCCGGAATTACATCCTCAGGATGACCGACCAGAAGGCGACGGAAATCCCGGTCAGCCGTTCGCAGACCAGGCGCCTGCGGGAGTACCTGAAGCTGTAGTCTTCGCCGACCCCGGCGATGAGAATCCGGCTGCGCTGGACAGCACCAGTCTCGTCACCACCACCGATCCCTTCGCGCGGCCGGCGACCACCCCGCTGCCGATGCAGATCGACGTCGATTCGCAGCAGATGATGCGCCGCCTCGAAGTGTGGCGCGATGAATTCTTCGCCTGGGTGCGCACGCTGGCGTCCGCCGCCGTGTACGCGACGCTGATCGTGACGTTCGGCTTCCAGGTCGCGCGCGTGGAGGGCCAGAGCATGGCGCCGACGCTGGCCGACCAGGACCGCCTGATCGTCAACAAGCTCCGCTATCGCCTCACCTCGCCGCAGCGCGGCGACATCGTGATGCTCTACTACCCGCTCAACCCGGACAAGTCGTTCGTCAAGCGCGTCATCGCCGAGGAAGGCGACACCGTGCGCGTGGTTGACGGCCGCGTCTACGTCAACGACGTGCCGATGCGCGACGACTTCGTGCCGGCCGAATATCGCAGCCACGACGACTGGGGCCCGCAGGTGATTCCCGAGGGCTACTACTTCGTGATGGGCGATCACCGGAACAATAGTTCCGACAGCCGCCACTGGGGCTTCGTGCCGAAGAAGTACATCATCGGCAAGGTCCAGGTGCGCTGGTGGCCCGTTCCCCAGGCGCGCGTGTTCTAGCGAATTTCCGTGCGGGACCGTGCGACCGAAGTCTCGGCGGTCCTTTACCGGGTCCTCTTCCTCAACCTGATCGTCGCCGCCGCGAAGATCGCGCTCGGCATGGCCACCGGCGCCGTCTCGGTCCTGTCGGACGGCTATCACTCCCTCACCGACACCGCCTCGAACGTCGTCGCCATCATCGGCGTCCGCGTCGCTGGCGCGCCGCCGGATGAAGACCATCCGTACGGCCATCGCAAGTTCGAGACGATGGCGTCGCTGGGCATTCTCATCTTCCTGCTGCTCGTGCTGCGGGAAGTGCTGTCCGCGGCATGGGAGCGCTTCCAGACCGGCGGCGAGCCCACCATCACCGCCCTGACGTTCGTGGTGATGGGCGGCACGTTCCTCGTCAACCTCGGCGTGGTGTTTTACGAACGCAGCGCCGGCAAGCGATTGAACAGCGAGGTGCTGCTTGCCGATGCGCACCATACGTTGAGCGATCTGCTGACGTCAGCGACCGTGATCGTCGCGCTGATCGGCGTGAAGGCCGGCTACCTGTGGCTCGATCCGGTGGCGGCGGTCGTCGTCGCCGTGTTCATCGGCTACGCGTGCTGGGAGATCTTCAATTCCACGACCGGCATCCTTGCCGATCGCTACGTGATTGCCGAGGAGGAGATCCTGGCGGTGGTGAGGAGCGTGCCCGAAGTGATCGGCAGCCATCACATCCGCACGCGCGGCTCAGCGGATTTCGTGTTTCTCGACCTGCACATCTGGATGGACGCGAACATGCCGCTCGACAAGGCGCATTCGCTGTCTCACGTCGTCAAGGATCGATTGATGGCGCGCTTCCCACAGATCAAGGACGCGATCATTCACATCGAGCCGCCGCCGAAAGCGGGGCATTAGGATTTGGGAATTGGGAATTAGTTCCTAATTCCTAATTCCTAATTCCTAATTCCTAGCTCCTAATTCCTAGTATCCGAGCTCCGGCTCGACGCGGAATTGCAGCGGCTCGCCGCGTCTGAATCGTTCGAGATTGTCCCCAAACAGATCGACGACGTCATCCCAATGCCCCTGGCGGAAGCCGGAGGTGTGGGGCGTGAGAATCACGTTGCGTGTCTTCCACAGGCGATGCTCGGGCGGTAAGGGCTCCTGCGGGAACACGTCGAGCGATGCGCCACCGAGGTGCCCCGAGTCGAGCGCGTTCATCAGCGCGTCGGTGTCGAGGATCTTCGCCCGGCCGACGTTGACGACGACCGCGCCTTTCGGAAGCTGCGCGAGCTGCCCTTCACCGAGCAGCGAGTGCGTCTGCGGCGTGAGCGGAGCGGCGATCACCAGCACGTTGCACTGCGACAGGAACGGATAGAGCTGTTCCGGTCCGAACATGCGCTCGATGCCCGGGACGGCCGTCGTGGCATGACGGCGCATCGCGATGACGCGCATGCCGAAGGCATTGGCACGGGCGGCGATCTCGCTGCCGATGGTGCCGACGCCGATCACGCCGAGCGTCTTTCCCTTCAGCAGCCACGGCAGGCGCTCGCCCATGAACTGGTTCTGCGCCCACGAACCGCTGCGCTGATGCTCGAGCGCGAACGGCAGTTGCTTGGCAAACGAGAGCACCACCGCCATCACGTGCTCGGCGATCGGCACGGCCTGCACGCCTCGGCTGTTGCTCACGGCAATGCCGCGGGCCGCCAGTTCGGTGAGGCAGATGGTCTCCACGGCGACCGCGGAGGTATGCACCCATTTCAACTTCGCGGCGTCCACGATCTCGCCGGCCTTGAGGATCCACGTGTAGGCGACGTCGCAATCCTTTAACGCCTCGGCGCGTTGCTCGGGCGTGGTGGCGTGGATGAATTCGATGTCGGGAAATCGCTGGCGGAGGGCTTGAACGCCGGTGGCAGGAATCTGCCATTGAATCACCGGCTGCTGGATCGAGATGAGAACTTTCATTTCCGATAGTGCCCGGAACGGCCGCCCTTCTTTTC
>Ga0247718_1000652_pt1 | contig 10175 bp, 9 predicted proteins | sample 21E_DmetaG_FD_189045 | JGI IMG/M metagenome (GOLD analysis project Ga0247718, IMG submission 189045) | Soil microbial communities from hillslope of Landscape Evolution Observatory, University of Arizona, Oracle, AZ, United States - 2-1-E_D | ecosystem: Engineered > Artificial ecosystem > Mesocosm...
AGCGCGCATTTCAGTTGTCATCCGCTGTAGTCTGCGCCGCGTTCAAGCGGGCAAAGGCATGGGCCTCGTCATTGCGTGCGTCGATTGCATCAAGCTCGACCGCGCGCAGGGAGCGGCGCGCATCGAGCAGTTCAAGCAGCGATGTAGCGCCATTGCCGTAGGCGAACTCGGCGATCCGGGCGGCGTGGCGAGCCGCGGGAAGCTGCTCGTCCTCGATCGTCTGGCGCCGGGTCGCTGCTTGCTGGTAGGCATTGCGGGCAATCACGATGTCGGCAGTGGCCACGGCAGTCGCCTTGCGCAGTTCGGCTTCGGCCTGAACGAGCTGGGTCCCCGCCGCATCGACCTCGCCGCGATAGCGATTGCGGATCGCGAGCGGAACCGAAACGCCGAAACCGACCGAACTGCCGATGCCCAGCGATGCGGGTGCGCGTTCATACTGGAGCGTGACCGTGACATCCTGCTTGCGCAGCGCGTTGGCCCCGTCGAGACTGCGCTGGGCCGCGCTGAGCCGCGATTGCGCCGAAAGCACCTCGGGTCGCTGCAATGCCAGCAGATCGGCAGGCGCCGACTGGCCGGAAACATCGCTGCCGGGCCAATCCGATGTGGTGGAGATCGTATCGGCCAATCGCTCCTGCCCGATCAGAGTGGCAAGAACGAGGCGCGCGCTCCGCAGATCGGCCTGGGCCTGCTGAAGATCGGTATTCGCGCGCGATGCCTCTACCTTCTGGCGTGCCAGATCGGCACCGGAAATGGCACCGGAACGCGTTTTCAGGCCGGCCAGCTGCAGGCCCTGCGTATAGCTGGCCGCAATGTTTCCAAGCAGGTCGACCCGCTGTTCGGCAGCCTTGAGATCGAAGTAGCTGTCGAAGATGGCCTCGCGAATATCGCGCCGGGTTGCAGCCAGATCGGTTCGGCTTGCCGCCAGCAGGGCGGATGCCGCAGCGGTCCTCGCCCGGCGCTTGCCACCGCGTTCCAGCACCATGTCCACGCTGACCAGCGTATCGGCGATCTGGTCCACGCGCCTCGTACCGATCAGGTTCGGACGGATCTGGACTGCGCTGAGATTCAGGTTGGGGTTGGGTGCGGTATCGGCGATCTTCCGGTTTGCCTCTGCGGTTCGGACTGCGAGCCGGGAACGGAGCACATCGATGTTGTCGTTCTCGGCAGCCAGCATGGCCGCTTCCAGCGTCAGCTTCGAAACAGCGGCTTGATCGGCGGTTGAAGGACCGGCTTGTGCGAAAGAGGTTACTGGCAGGCTGCAAGCAACGGCAACCCACCAGAACTGTCGCGTAAGGGACAAAAATCGGACCATCTCTGCTGCCTGCTGTCAAATTGACGACATGCCCAGCAGAGGTCCAGCCTGCCGGTAACGAATGCGGGCGCCCATAGTCTCATCGCAACATGTCTTGCAATGGCCTTGTGGCAAATCATGTCCGGATCGGATCAAACTGCAGGCACGCCGGTTGTGGCCTTCCTGCGGAGACCTGGCCCTGTCCTGCCAACATGACGCATTCGTAACCCGCCAGAAAAGCCGCCGCAAAGGCCGCAGGCGCAGAGAGCCCATGCCGAAAGGGATAACCAACAGCCATGCTCTATGCGGCGAAGGGACTTATCATGTGTGGCATTGTGGGGATCGTCAGTGGCCAGCCTGTTGAAGGTTGCCTGTTCACAGCATTACGTCGGCACCAATACCGCGGGTATGCCTCAGCCGGTATCGCTACCGTCGAAGACGGAGCGATCGTGCGCCGCCGAGCCGGGGGCAAACTGATCAATCTGGGGCAAGTGCTGGCCGAGGAGCCCCAACGCCGCGGGCTGGCAGGGCAAGCCTCCGGTCCAAGGGCCGGAGGCTTGTTTCGTGCTGGCCGGTCCGAGCCGTCCACAGCTGCGGATGAGCAACCCCACTGCGGCGAAGCGCGCGTTAGAAGACTTTAATCTTGGCGTATTCCAGCTGACAGGCTCGCAACCCCAGTGTCTGTCATTCCGGTGCCCACCACTCACGCCAAATTTGGTTGCACGAGGAAGGCACCAGGCGCATGCGGACCCGAATCACCCGCAAACCTCTGCTCTTCTTTGATCTTCTTGGAATGCCCGGAAGCATCTGGAAGCTTCCGGATAAGCGATTGGTAGCGGAGGAGGGATCTATAAGGCAGCTCTAACCATCTGATGTTGTTATTCATTATCTTAGAACAGGCGCAAATACCCCCACCAATACCCCCGCGAACTTCGTTTCTGCGATCGTATGTTTCGGCGATCAGATGAATAGAGTTTCGGCTGTTGAACTGATGTACCATCACAACAGGATACTGCCGCAACGCGAATGAGAGATCCTAGCGCAAGGCTACAACTGCACAGAAGCGCCGCCGTCCATCAGTGCGAAAGCGCGCATGCTCTTCTCGATCGACCTCGTGATGCCGAGGATGCTCGTGCCGGAAGTTGGAGACGCCGATGGCGCGCACTCTGCCCTCGTCGCGCAGCCAGATCAGTGCCTTCCAGGGCTCAACGTAGTTCTTGCGGGTAGGCAGTCGCCAGCGCAGCAGGTAGAGAGCGACCGTTTCGAGCCATGCCGATCGACTGTCCGGTCGAAAGCCGACAGCGCCTCCTCAGGACGGCTGCTGGAATTCCAGAACTTGGTTGTGGGGAGCAGTTCCTCGCGCAGCACTGCGGCTTTGCGCATGGCTTTGCCCACGACGTGTTCACTGCAATAGATTGGCGCGATAGCCAGTTGACCAGTGGCGATCGTCTGTTCGGCGGGAATCGCAAGGGTGCCGCGTTCGAGCGCCGGATAGCCCAGCGGGACATCGGCACACGATGGATCGAGTACAGTCATGGGCTCCTTGAATTTGGTAAATCAGTTGACATTTTTTGAACCCTACCCTAGTCACATAGTCAAGAGCACGCGGAAACGCTGCTGCGGACCGGCTCACCGGGAGACGTTTCGATGCCTATCGCCAAAGCCGCTGGCTGACACGGGACCAGGATATGTGGCTCTATCCAGAAGTGCGCACGCTCGGTGATACCATCGCCTATTTCGCACGACACGAACCGGATCGGCGAGCACTGGTACACGGCTCACGCACCATCGAGTTCACCGAGTTCGACCGCATCGCCAACCGCATCGCACGCGGACTTCTCGCAAGAGGCGTCGGTGCTGGCGATCGCATCGGATTTTTCGGTCTCAACAGTCCGGACCTCTACTTCGCGCTGATCGGCACGGCGCGTACACGCGCAACTTTCGTACCGCTCAACTGGCGGCTTGCTGCACCCGAACTGGCCGCTCTGATCGCCGATTGCGAAACAGGGCTGGTCTTTGCCGAGCGCGCCCTCGAGCCGCTCTGGCGGGAGGCTCTTGCAATGGCTGGCAGCGAGGTCGAGACGGTATGGTTCGATGACGAGGACACGCTGGAAGCGCGGTTCGCTGGCGAACTGGACAGCTATCCTGCAGTCGCCGTAAGCGAGGAGGACATCGCGCTCCAGCTCTATACCTCAGGCACCACCGGCGTACCCAAGGGGGTGATGTTGAGCCACGGCGGGTTGAACCGAATGCGCCTGTGCGAGCATCTGGAACCGGCCTATCAGTGGCAGCACGACGACCTGTTCCTCAATCCCTTGCCGAATTTCCATCTGCTTGCGCTCGGCATCGCGATCCAGTGCCTCTACAACGGCGTTGCAGTCGGGATCCTGCGCCAGTTCGATCCAGCCGTGATGTGTGCCGCGATCCAGCGCGACCGACCGTCGCTGCTGACGCTGACACCCACGATGATCCAGATGCTGATCGACCATCCGTCAGCGGAGCACACCGATTTTTCCTCGGTGCGCCTGACACTCTATGCCGGCTCGCCCATTTCGCTCGGGCTCATTCTGCGGGCGATCCAGCGAATGCCAGGGCAGTTCATGCAGTTCTACGGATCGACCGAAGCTGGCGGAGCGTTCTCGATCCTGCGGCCGGACGAACACGATCTGAACGATGAGGGCCGTCTGCAATCGTGCGGACGGCCACTGCCACTCATCAGCTTCCGGATCATCGATAGCGAGGGTGAGGACGTGCCCGATGGCGAGCCGGGTGAACTGGTCGTACGCGCGCCTGCGATCACGGCTGGATACTGGAAGCAGCCTGAGGCAACCGCAAAGGCGATCCAGCATGGCTGGTACCGTACCGGAGACATCGCCCGGCGCGATGCGCAAGGGTTCTACTACCTTGTCGACCGGCTGAAGGACATGATCGTCTCCGGCGGCGAGAACATCTATTCCGCCGAAGTGGAGAACGCGCTGTCGACCCACCCTGCGGTCGCGCAAGTCGCGGTGATTGGGGTGCCTGATGCGCGCTGGGGAGAGGCAGTGCTGGCCTGCATCATGCTCCGCCCGGGGAGCACGGCCGACGAGGCAGAACTCATCGCCCATGCGCGAACCCTGCTTGCCGCCTACAAGGCGCCCAAGCGCGTGGTTTTCATGGAAAGCTTCCCATTGGTGCCCAGCGGCAAGATATCAAAGAAAGACCTCCGCGCGCCCTGGTGGGCAGGCGAGAACCGCAGCATCTCCTAGAGCACCGGGTAGTCGGTGTACCCCCGCGCTTCCCCGACATAGGCATAATCGAAATCGGGTGCCGCGATCTGAAGCCCCTCGCGCATGCGGCGCACGAGATCAGGATTGGCGATGTAGGGGCGTCCGAACGACACGGCATCGGCCTGCCCGCTGGTGATACAGGCATCGGCACTGGCCGCATCGAAGCTGCCGTTCTGAATGGTGACCCCAGGGAAGGCCTTGCGTACCCGTTCGACCACAGGATTGTCCGGGCGCTCCATGAAACCCGAAGCAATGGGTTCGATGAGGTGGACATAGGAAAGACCGAAACGGCCTGCTATCGTGGCTACCCCTTCGGCGAGGGCGCCCGGATCCTCATCACCCATGCCTTTGCGCGCGCTGGTCGGGCTGATCCGCAGCCCGACACGATCCGCCGGCATCTCGGACGTCACCGCCTCCAGCACCTCCTCGAGCAGCCGTGTGCGGTTGGCAAGGCTGCCGCCATAGTCATCGCTTCGCCGGTTGCTCGCGCTTTGCAGGAACTGGTCGATCACGTAGCCGTTGGCGCCGTGGACCTCGACCCCATCGAAACCCGCATCCCGGGCGCGCGCGGCACCTTGCCCGAACGCTTCGACGAGCCGAGCAATGTCTGCGGTGTCCATCTCGCGCGGGATGACATAGGGCTTCATCGGCAGGAAACCGCCTTGATACCCTTCGCCGGGCGGGGCGAACGTCTCGCCCGTGGCAGCGATGGCCGATGGCCCCAGCGGCTGCGCACCGCCGATGTAGTCGGGCAGGACCAATCGCCCCATATGCCACAGCTGAAGTACGATACGCCCTCCCGCAGCATGGACCGCATTGGTGACTGCGCGCCAGCCTTCGACCATTGCATCGGTCCAGATTCCCGGGACGCGGTACCAACCCATGCCGAGCGGATCGACGGCCGTCGCCTCGGACACGATCAACCCGCAATCGGCACGCTGCGCATAGTAAATCGCCATCAGCGCAGTGGGCACATTGTCCACACTGGCACGGGCGCGCGTAAGCGGAGCCATGACGACCCGGTTCGGCAGCGCCAGCGCGCCCATCTGCAATGGACTGAATAGGCTGGGCAAGGCGATTGTCATGGTTTCACTTTCCAAGCGATCTGCCCGCCGTCGAGCACTTTGCGCGTGCCGACATGGGCGGTGAAACGGGCGGCGTGATTGCCATCGCGCCAGATGCACCAGTCGAGTTCGTCGCCCGGCATGACCACCCCCGAAAAGCGGCAGACCAGCAGCCTGAGCCCCGCCGGATCGCGGCCCAGCGCGCGCGATATGGCTGCGCCAGCGACGCCGTAGCTTGCAAGGCCGTGCAGGATCGGTCTGGGGAAACCGGCCTTCGCCGCAACGGCAGGATCGAGGTGCAACGGGTTCCAGTCGCCCGAGAGCCGGTAGATCAGCGCCGCGCGCGAGCTCGTCGCAAAGCGCGCCATCAGATCGGGTTTGCGTTCGGGCAAGGCATCGAAACTGCGCGGCGCGGGCAGGCCGCCAAAGCCGCCGTCTCCGCGTAGAAGCAAGGTCTGCTCAAGCCGGCAGAGCAGTTCGCCGCCGTCGGCATTGAAGATCCGCCGCTCGAGCACGAGCACCGCGCCCTTGCCTTCGCCGCGATCGGTCAGCGAGATGACCTGCGCCTCACCCCGCACGCGCGCCGAGGGCGGCAGGGGGGCGAGGAATTCTGCGGACTGCGCGGCATGGACCAGCTTGCCGAAATCGACGCCCAGCGCAGGTTCCTTGATCCACATCCCCGGCGAGCATAGCGTGACCGCAAAAGTCGGCAGGACCGAAAGCGCCCGCTCGTCCAGAAACGCCAGATCGGCCGCATCGCAGGGATCGCAGCCCAGCCCCACGCCCAGCGCATAGAGGATCGCATCGCGCGGGCCATAGGTCTGTTCCGGCCGGCCAAAATCATGCGCGAGGATCGCAGCTGGCTGGATCACACCGGATCCCAGCTGAACACATCGGCAGAGCGGTGCAGCGGATAGAAGTCGTTCGCAAACTGGGGGAAGACCCGCTCGGTGATCGCTTCTGGCGTCCAGCCTTCCGCCGTGTGCGCGGCACGCATCGGGCGCGGCTGCGAGAACAGGAAGATCTCGTTGTTGCGCACGCCGAAGATCTGCCCCGTAACCTTGGCCGCGCCATCGCCGCACAGGGCGACGCACAGCGGCCCGATCTTGTTGGCATCGAGCTTCTTGAGGCCATCGACCCGCTTCTGCTGCTCAGGCGTATCGGTCGGAATGGAATCGATCATCCGCGTCCAAGCGAACGGCGCGACGGCGTTCGAGCGGACACCAAAGCGCTGCATATCGAGCGCGATGGACTTCGAGAGGCCGACGATCCCCAGCTTGGCGGCGGAATAGTTGGCCTGCCCGAAATTGCCGATCAGGCCGCTGGTCGAAGTCATGTGGACATAGGCCCCGCTGCCCTGCTCCTTGAAGAACGGGGCCGCCGCGCGGCTGGTGTGGAAGCTGCCCATCAGGTGCACGTCGATCACCGCGCGGAAATCCTCGGGGCTCATCTTGTGGAAGTAGACATCGCGCAAGTTGCCCGCGTTGTTGACCACCCCGTCGATCCGCCCGAAGCCATCGACGGCGGCCTTGACCATGCGGCAGGCTCCGTCCCATTCGGCCACGCTGTCGTGATTGGCGATGGCCTTGCCGCCCGCCGCGCGGATTTCCTCCACGACCTGCTCTGCGGGGGAGCCTTCATCGGCGCCCTCGCCGCTCAGCGCCACGCCCAGATCGTTGACCACGACCGCAGCGCCGGCCTCCGCCATCGCCAGCGCGATCCCGCGTCCCACGCCGCGCCCCGCGCCCGTCACGAGCACGGCCTTACCGTCCATCAATCCCATGGAATGTTCCTCAATAGCTCTTGGGCAGATCGAGCACTTTCTCCGCGATGAAGCAGAGGATCAGTTGCTCGGTGATCGGGGCGAGCCGGGTCAGTGCGCTTTCGCGGTAGAGCCGCTCGACATGGTATTCCTTGGCGTAGCCGAAGCCGCCGTGGGTCGCGACGGCCTGCCAAGCCGCATCATGGCAAGCACGCGCGGCAAGGAACTTCGCGGTATTGGCTTCGGCCCCGCAGGGCAGGCCCTGATCATAGAGGCGTGCTGCCTGCTGGGTCATCAGCCAGGCGCTTTCGAGGTACATCCACTTTTCCGCGAGCGGGTGCTGAATGCCCTGGTTCATGCCGATGGGCCGATCGAACACCACGCGCTCCTTGGCGTAGTTGACGCCCCGGCGCAGTGCATCGCGGCCGATGCCGATGGCTTCGGCGGCGATCAGGATGCGCTCGGGATTGAGGCTGTGGAGGATATAGCCGAAGCCCTTCCCCTCCTCGCCGATGCGGTCTTCCTCGGGAATGAACAGCCCGTCGATGAAGATCGCGTTCGAATCCACCGCCTTGCGGCCCATCTTGGGGATGAGGTGCACGTCGATCTTCGAACGGTCGAGATCGGTGTAGAAAATGGTGATCCCGTCGGTCGGCCGGGCGCAGTCTTCCAGCTTGGTCGTGCGGGTCAGCAGCATGATCTTGTTGGCGACCTGCGCGGTGGAGGTCCAGACCTTCTGCCCATGCACCACGTAGCCGCCGGGCACCTTCTCGGCGAAAGTCTTGATCCGGGTGGTGTTGAGCCCCGCATCGGGCTCTGTAAAGCCAAAGCAGCACTGGTCCTCGCCCGCGACCAGCCGCGGCACCCAGCGCGCCTTCTGCTCGGGCGTGCCCTTCACCACGATGGGGTGCGGGCCGAACAGGTTGATGTGGATGGTCGAAGCCGCCGCGAAGCCGCCGCCGCAGGCCGCAACCTCGTTCATCATGGTCATCGCCTCGGTCACCCCAAGGCCCGAACCGCCGAATTCCTCGGGCATGGTGATGCCGAGCCAGCCGCCATCGGCCATGGCGCGGTGAAACTCGCGCGGGAACTGGCCGTCATTGTCGCGGGCCAGCCAATAATCATCGCCAAACGGCGCGCAGGCAGCGCGGACGCCCTCGCGGATGGCCTGAAGGTCTTCCTCGGTGGGAAGCGGACGGGTGTGGATCATGCGGTTTCTCCGACAGCGGCGAGCGTCTTCAATGCGGCCTTGAGGTGCGGGATATCGACCATCTTGCCATCAATCCCCAGCGTGCCCGCATCGGGATTGGCGGCGAACGCGTCCACGATCCGGCGGGCATGGGCGACTTCCGCCTCGGACGGCGTGAAGCAGCGGTTGATCGTGGCGACCTGATCGGGATGGATGGCGATGCGGCCAAGGAACCCGTCGCGGCGGGCGCGGCGGCAATCGGTCTCAAGCCCCTCGGCATCGCGGAAATCGGCATAGAGCGTATCGACCGGCGCAACCCCGGCCGAAGCGGCGGCGAACAGGCACAGCGAGCGCGCGTAGCGATAGGGCTCAGTCCACCGCCCATCGGGTTCCTTGTTGTCCGTCGCGCCGATGGCAGCGGCCAGGTCTTCCGCCCCCCAGGTCAGGCCGACAAGGCGCGGATGCGGCGGCGTGTAGCTGCCGAGGGCGAACATCGCCTGCGGGGTCTCGGTGGCGACGACCATGATCCTGACCGTGCCCGGCGCCATCCCGGCGGCGGCTTCCAGCGGATCAATCATCGCCGCAATGGTGGCAATATCGTGCGCGCCGTTGGCCTTGGGCACGAGAATGCCGGCAAGGCCGGGGCGCACCACGGCGGCAAGATCATCGGCGGTCAGCCCGGTGTCGAGCGGGTTGACCCGCACGAAGAGGCTGGCCTCGATATCGCCCGCCTCACCCAGCCATCCCGCGACCAGCTCGCGCGCCGCCGCTTTCATCGAAGGCGCGACGGCATCCTCGAGATCGAGGATCAGCACGTCCGCACCGGCCGCACGGCCCTTGGCGAACTTGCGCTCGCTGTCTCCGGGCACGAACAGAAGCGAACGCAGCCTCATGCCACCGGCTTCTTCATCATGAGCGCATTGCGCACGGTACGGCACACCACTTCGTCGCGCTGGTTGAGCCCGACATGCTCAAACGTCACGATGCCCTGCGTCGGGCGAGATTTGCTTTCGCGAAGCTCCAGCACGCGCGTTTCGGCGCGGAGGGTGTCGCCCGAGAAGACCGGCTTGGGGAAGGTCGTATCGGTCATGCCGAGATTGCCGACCGTGGTGCCCATCGTCGTGTCCTGCACGCTCAGCCCGATCACGAGACCCAGCGTGAAGATCGAGTTCATCAGCGGCTGGCCGAATTCGGTGCCTTCGCAGTAAGCGTGATCGATGTGGATCTGCGCCGGATTGTAGGTGAGCGATGAAAACAGGCTGTTCTCGTAATCCAGCACGGTCTTGCGCACCTCATGCCTGAACACCTGCCCCACGGTGAATTCGTCAAACCAAAGACCCGCCATTTGCCTCTTCCTCTCAGTTCAGCCGGCCAAGGATCGCGACAGCGGCCACGCTGTTGAACGGCGATCCGCCAAGGTTGTGCGTCAGGCCGAAATCGACCTTGCCCCGCTGGCGCTCACCCGCCCGGCCCTGAAGCTGGGTGTAAACTTCATACGCCATGCGCAGGCCCGAAGCGCCGACCGGATGGCCGAAGCACTTGAGCCCGCCATCGAGCTGGCACGGGATCGCGCCGCCCGAATCATAGCGCCCATCGAGGA
>Ga0247718_1000653_pt1 | contig 10169 bp, 16 predicted proteins | sample 21E_DmetaG_FD_189045 | JGI IMG/M metagenome (GOLD analysis project Ga0247718, IMG submission 189045) | Soil microbial communities from hillslope of Landscape Evolution Observatory, University of Arizona, Oracle, AZ, United States - 2-1-E_D | ecosystem: Engineered > Artificial ecosystem >...
CCGGCAGGCTGCGCCGCCAGCGCTGTGCCCAGCGCGGTGTGGATATCGCCAAGCTGCTTGCGCCCCGTCTCCGAAAGCACGGCAGGGTCCGCAGTCACCGCCTCCGCCAGCTCCGCCAGCGAACCGATCAGCGGTGCGAAGGCCGCTTCCTTCAGCTCGGCCGACTTGACGCCGAGCGTGCCGGTGCCGACGCCCGCGCCGCGCAGCACCGGCGAGATTTCGAACACGTCGAGCTGCTGCAACTCGCGCGCAGATTTGTTGCCACGCTGCACCCGGGCAGACTTGAGCGTCTGGAAGCCGAACGACCATTCCTGCACCGGGCTGCCCGTCTTAAGGTCAAAGGCGAGCGCCGCGTGCCAATCCTTGCCCGCCTGCGTGTCGAGGTTGAGCGTGAAGTCGGCGACGGCCCAGTCGCCCTCCTCGTGCAGCCAGGCCTTGCCAAAGGGCATCGCCTGCTTGTTGTGCGCCGGGATGATCTGCACCCACTGCCCGCCGCCGCTCTTCCAGCTGAAGGCGCCCTTGGCATAAGTGTCGCCATCCTTGTCGATCGCGGAGAGCTGCGCGATGCGGGCACGCCCGGTGCCGGCCTCGTCCATCTTCTCGATCGTGATGCTCTTTATCTGCATTGCCAGGGTTCCTTTTCGGATCAGTCGAAGCTCGGCGCGAAGCTGAGCGTGCCGTTCGGGTGTTCATCGTTCGCCATCTGCAGCGCCTCGGCCGGGCTCACGATCGAGCCGTCGCGCGCGATGTGGCTCAGCAGTGAGCGGCCCGGGCCGAGCAGCCCGTCGAAGACGATGAAGCTGGTCGCGCCCGCCGCCTTGCCGCGCTCGATCGTGGCGATGTTGACGGCATAGGCGGTTTCGGTCCGCGCGATCCGGCGCGAGCGCACCAGTGGCGTGTCGCTCGGCCCGCTCTCGACCAGGTCGGCGATGCGGCCCGCCAGCTGGGTCGAACCTTCGCCTGCCGCGCGGCCTGCCGCCAGCGCTTCGAACAGCGCGTCCTTCGTCTGCTGCTCAAGGTCGACCAGGCCGACGCGCCGGCCGCCGGCCGCAAGGATCGAGCGCGTCACCACGTCCGGGATCTGCGTGCCAAGGCCCGCCTGCTCGGCGACATCGTTCACCGCCTTGGCGACCTCAAGGTACTGCGCCTGATAGGCCGCGCTAAGCTCGCCCTCGAACTTCGGGATGCCCAGCTTGTCGAGGATCATGGCAACGAGCAGATCGTCGGCCTTCTCTTCCTTCGGGAACTCCTGCTCAAGCAGCGGCAGCGCAGCCTCGCTCGCGGCCTTGCCCAGCTTGCCGAAGAACGACTCGAGGGTGACTGTAAACCGCGCGGCCAGCGGCGCCGCCAGTCGCTCGGTGCCCTTGATCCAGGCGCGCGCGCGCTTGATCGCATCCGCGCTTGGCGCAGCCTTGGCTTCTTTCGGCGTGTTGGGATCGGCGGGCGGCGTCGCCGGCGGCGTCGCTGGCGGCGTCGCGGTCGGCGGCTGACCTTCCGGCACCTCGATGAGGCTGATCGGGCGCAGGAAGAACTTGTGCGTATCGTCCGCCGGATAGCCCATCTCGCTGCGCCACTCGAATAGCGTGATCGCGCCCTGGGCCAGCTGCTTGTTGAGCCGGTCAGTCCGCTTGTCCTCGTCCTCCTGCAGGGCAATGACGTCGGAGGTATCCCACTCGACTTCCATGCCGGTGGCATCGCCGAACTGCCACAGCAGCGAGCGCTGCAGCTCGTCGGCCAGCATCCGCGCGAAAGGCAGCACGCCGTTGTTCCAGGCGAGCTTGCGCAGCTCCTCCATTGTCGCGCCGACCTTGGTCTGCTGCAGGCCCGCGCCGAAGCCCACGACGGCGGCCGGAATGCCGAGGCAGGCGCAGACGCGCTCCTCGGCCACGTCGCGGCCCTCGCTCATGTTCATCTGCTGCGGGTTGAAGCCATAGGGCGTCACATCGGTCGGCGCGCCCATGATCAGCGGCCCGCCGCGGTTGTCGCCGCCGAAGGCCTGCTTGAACCAGGTCTTTGTCGCCTCGACGTCTTCGGGCGCTGGCATGGCGCCGCCCTTCGGGCTGATCACGACGCCGGGCACGCCCATGTTGCGCAGGAGCGAGGCGACGAAGTTGCTGCTCTCAAGGTCGATGAAGATCTCGCGGATCACGCCGTCCAGCGGCGATAGGCCCTTGCGCCCGTTGCGCGGATTGATGCCGTGGCGGAAATGCACGACATCGTCGAACGGCAGGTCGACATAGCCTGTGCCGCCGCCGGGCATGTAGCGGTAGTGGCTTATGAAGACGCTGCCGTCGGCCGGCCACATCGGCTCGATCATCCAGTGCGGCACGTACCACAGCTCGGCCGGGCGCCCGACGCCGTCGCGCACGATCGCCCAGTAGGCGTTGCCGTCCGTCAGAAAGCTCAGCAGCGTCGCCATCCAAAGCGCGATGTTGCCGTAGAACGGATTCGGCGTGTCGATCAGCGCCAGCATCGGATGGTCTTCGAGGTACTGCTCCTCGCCGTCCGGCAGCTTGCGGCAGATCGTCAGGTCGGCTTCGGGCAGCGCGCGCTGTATCCACGCGATCGGCGCGGTCACCACTGAGGAATCGAGCCCGTCGCCGATCTCGCGGCGATAATCGAAGCGGGTGCGCTTGAGCAGCCCCATGAACAGCTGCTTGCCGCCGCCCTGATGCGACATCGCCGTGATTGAGCGCGCTTCCTTCACAGCAAAGGGGTTCAAGCGGGTCAGCCAGTTCATGCGGGGATCCAGTTCGAATCGAGGTCGCGCTCGGCCGGCTCGGTCAGCGCGGCAAACCCTTGCGGGGTGAGGCGGAGTAAGCCTTCGGCATTGGCGGCCATCATCGCGGGCATCAGTTCGCGGCGGAGCATCGGCCCGATCGGCTCGTGATCGTCGTCGAAGGCGGCGATCGTCGCGCGTCCGCCGGTGTTGATCACATACTGCAGCGCCTTCACGGCGTTGGGTGTCAGGCCGCGCTTCGGCTCGGTCAGCAGGTTGGCGGCGATCAGCGGCCGCCACTGCGCACCCTCGGCGCCCGTTGCCGAATGGATCGCCAGCGCCAGCGCCCAGAAGCGGTCGGAGTGCCCGTCCGGCGTCCGCTCGGCCGTGAAGCGGATGTTGCCCGCCGCCGTCACCTGCTTGGTCACCGCGCGAAGATCCGCGCGGATCTTGCCCTCCATCGGGATGCGCAGCCGCCGGTCTTCCATGCGGCTGCGGACGGGATAGGCGAGCTGCTCTTTCACCGGCCCGGTAAAGGTGACGCCTTCCACCTTGTACGTGCCGAAGCGCGCCTGGGCGTCGTCGGTCCAGCCAATGCCGAGGCCGGTGGCGTCAATGCAAACCCGCTGGCACCGCGCGAACCACGGCCAGAGCACCTTTTCCTGCTCGGCCTTGGTCATGTTCTGCAGGCACTCGACATGTCGGGTGTAGAGCACGTCGCCGAGCAGCTCGAGCACCCACAGGACGGTGAGGTCGTTCTTGCGGCCGATATCGACGCCGGCGAACAGCGTGCCGCCCTGGATCGTCTGCCAATCGGTGCCCTGCTGGTACTCGGCCGAGGCGATCAGGTCGTACTCGAGGAAGGCCGCGTTGTCGTCGGCCGGGCGGCACATGTATTCCTGCTGGAAGCTCTCTTCATCTGCGCAGCCGCTTCTCACGAAGTCGAAATAGGCCGCCTCGTCCATGTCCTGGCGCTCGTCGTCGGCGGGCAGGCTGGCCTGGAGCTTGTAGAGGAAGCCCTCGTCCAGTGCGTCCTGCAGCGTCACGGTGTGCAGGCTGATGCCCTTCGGGTTCCCGCCTTCCTTCACCTCGCGCACCAGCTGGTTGAAGAAGTTGCCGGTGCCGCGGTGCGTGCTGATCAGTTCCATCGCGCCGCCCCAGGTGATGCCCGGATAGGCGATGGCCCAGAGCTTGCGCGGATCGGGATGCAGCGCGAACTCGTCGAGGATACGCCCGCCGCGCTTGCCCGCCTGCGCGTCCGGGTTCGAGCTCATCGAATTGATGCGCCGCCCGCTGTCGAAGTGCATCACATAGGCGGTGTGCTTCTTCTCCTGGTCCAGCACCACTTCGCCCAGATCGCGCGCCGCCATGTCGAGGATATTGGCGAAGAGCTTGCAGTCCTCGAGGAACAGCCGCGCCTGGATATCGTCGCGGCTGCTCACCCACTGATCATGCCGCGCGCCTTCCTTGCCGGTCCGCGCGACGGCCGCGTAGGCGGTCGACCACGAGATACCGATCTGGCGGCTCTTCTCCATGAGCTTGAGCCGCCCTTCGTCCGCAATCCACCGCGCCTGATAGGGCAGGAAGATCGCGCCGGGATTGGCGGGGATGATCTTTGCCGCGCCCATCAGCCGCTCGCCGCTTCCAGCGTCAACTTGAAACTCTGGCCATCCATCTCAAAGCCATAGGTCGCTCTTAGGGTCGGCGAGATTGCAAGCATCGGGCCGAGCCGTTCGGCCATCTCGATAACCTTTTCGCCAAGCCGCAACTTCGCGTCGAAGTCATCAAGCTCTTCACCGTCGTCCGGCAGGTCGGGAATATCGGACATCACCCCTTGACCCCCAGCAGCTCGTTGATCGTCGAAAGCGTTTCGGCGCTCACGCCCGCGCGGCGCGTCTGCTGCGAGACGGCCTCGGCCTTGCGCTTCTCGTCTTCGTCACGCTGCTTGCGGCGCTCGCGGTTCTCTTCGGAGATCCGCTCGGTCTCGGCGATGATCTTGATCGTGCGCGCCAGGGCGAGCAGGCCGTCCTCGTCGATCTGCCCGGGCCGCACCCGCGCCAGCGCGCTCACCTTCAGCATCTCGGCGAAGGCCACGTCGAGCGGTTTGTCGCCCTTGAGGTCCAGCTTCTCGATCAGCTCGGCCGTGGTGCGCCGGCCTTCCTCGATCTCTCGGTAGAGGATCGCCTGGCGCACGGCATAGCGGGAGAACGCCGACTTGGAGACCGGCTCCAGCCCCAGCGCCACGAGCCGCCGATTGAACTCGGCGAGGATCTCGTTGAGCGGCAGCTTGCGCTCCTCGATCGAGGTCGCCGCCCAGTTCACGGCCTCCTGCGCCTCTTCGGGCAGCATCTCGATCGACGAGAGACGGCCGCGCCCCTTTCGCCGGTTTGCGGCCCCGTCGCTCATTCCTCGATCTCGCGCGGGCGCGCCACGCCCTCGATGATCGCGCGCTCCTCGACATGGTCGAGCCCGGTGCGCGTGATCGTGGCCACCATCGTCTGCCCCAGCAGGGCGATATCGATCGCGCCGAGCATCTCCAGCTTGCGCAGCTGGCTCGCCACCCAGTCGCGGTCGCGCTTGATGCCATAGAGATCGAGCACCGGGCGCAGCGCCAGTTCCGAGGCGCGGCCGTCCGTCTGCCGCTCCAGTTCCTTCAGGATGCGCAGCCGCGCCTCGCGCGCGACATGATCGGCAAAGGCGTTCAAGGCTTGCTCCTCAGGAAATCGTCGATGCGGCGGACGGCGCTGGCAATGCCGTCCAGTTCGGTCTTCACCGCCGTCAGCTGGTTGGCGACCTTGTGCAGGTCTTCCTTGGTCGGCAGGTGGGCGAGCTGGTCTTCCAGACGCTGGATGCGCCGGTCGTGCTCTTTCAGGTCTTCGCGGTGGCGATCGATGCGCTGCTCAAGCGCGCCTTCTAGCTCTTCGACCTTGCCGTTCGTGTCGTCGATCCGCTTGTTCGTGTCGCGCGCCGGGCGGCTGATCCACAGCCACAAGGCATTGGCGATGCCGATTGCAAGCGCGACCAGCGACAACGCCTGGTTGAGCGTAGTGAGGTTGCCCAGCATCGCCTCACCCGATCTTCTTGGTGGCGCGGAACCGGCCAAGGATGCCGAGCAGTGCAAAGATCCCGGTCGCGATCTCGATCACCGCGCTCGATGCATTGGCGCTGTCGGTCGGATCGGGCGCAACGCCCGAAGCGATGCCCGCACCAAGCACGAGGAACTGCCCGATGCCGCCCCAGATCGTCATGGATTGCCACCAGGGCTTTGTGTTGGTCGGGGACATTCGTCAGCTCCTCGTCGGGTGTCTAAACATCGCTGCCCAGCTCCGCAGCGCGCGCCAGCCAGCCTTTGAGAAAGCGCTGCTGCGACGGGAACCGCCGCACGATCGCGCGGTATCTTTCGCTCACCGCGTCGCGGTATGCGTCCACCACGGCGGCCTTTCCCAGCGTGGGCCACTTCATGACTTCGGCGAGCGATCGGCGCGTCTGCGGCCCGATCTGCCCGTCGACCGTCACCGCCATGTTCGGCCGCGCCGCGCGAAAGCCGGGGTGCATCACGCAGGTGTTGATCGCCCGCTGCAGCAGCTTGCGCGCTGCTCGCGCGCCGCCATTCACCGCCTGGTCGAACAGCATCTCGCCGATCGGCTGCGGGAACGTGTCCGCCTGCAGCGGCACCCAGAAGCACTTGTGGTAGAGGAAGATCGCGTCGCCGCGCGTCAGCAGGCGGATATCCCGCCCGTCGATATCGCCGTCGAGATCGAGGTCGAAGTCGGACTTGCCGTCTGCGTCTTCGTCAAAGGCGCCCTCGGCAGCCAGAAAGCGCAGCGAAATGCCGTACTTCGTCGCGCCGCCGCGATCCTTCGGATCATCGACGAAGCCGCCCTCGATCTGGAGCAGCTTGCGCGCGGCGCGGGCGTAGCGCGGCGAATAGCCCTCGACCGTGATCAGGGCGACTTCGGCGCTGGTCTGAGAAGGGGTTTGGGGCTCGCTCATGAGCCCGCTTCTGGCCTGTGGCCGGTGGAGGCGCGCCCCGGAACACGGTCCGGCCCGCGCCTCGTTATCGGGTCAGAGCAGAGAGAGCTGGCGTTCGGGCTCGATCACGCCCAGCTGCTGGCGGCGCTTGCGGATGCCGCGCGTGGAGTAGCGCGTGGCGAGCGCAATGTCACGTTCCGAGCGTCCCTCGCGCAGCATGGCGTCCACGCGGGCACGCACGCGGGCCTGATGGCCCGAAGGGCCGAGCGGCAGATCGATGCGGCGCCCGATACCGACGCCGCCGGTGAAGCGGTCGGCCACTTTCTGCGCCGCCTCGTGGCCGATCAGGCGGCACAGCCAGTGATCGGCGTCGGGCGCGGGGGGAATATAGATCTGCGTCCCCCCGCGCACGTCGGCGATCGCGATGGCGGCGTCGTAACCCGCCACCTCCGCGATCTCGGCCAGGATCGGCGGCAGGTCAGCCGACATCGTCGCCGTCCTGCGCCTCACCGGCCAGCGAGCGCAGCCGGGCAAGGCTGGCGCCGTGGTTGTGCCGCCCGTCGTCCGAAAGCACCGTGATCACGGTGCCGTCGCGCACGACATAGACCAGCCCGCCCGAAAGAATGAGCAGCTCCTCCTGGTTCATCTTCGAGGCAGCCTGATAGGCCCGGTCGAGCGCGACAGTGAGCGCCATGCGCAGCCGCTCCACGTCGACCACGCCTGCCCGCTCGAGCCAGCGGAACAGGGCATGGTCGGACACGCGGACCCGCCCCGAAGGCGCAGCCGGTGCAGGCTGCGCGTCCTTCGCCGTCTGGCGGCGCCGCGCCTTCACAGCAACCACCACAGGGCAGCGCAGACGCCCAGCCAGAACAGCGGCGCACCGATGATGATACCGCGCGCGGCGATCGCGAGCGGCGTCAGACGCGGCTTTTCCTCGGCAATGGCCAGCTCGTACCATTCGGGCTTGGGATCGGGGCGGTTCATGCTGCCTCTCCCAGCCCGAGTGCATTGGCGTGCACGATCATCTGATCGAGCTCGGCGAACACGGCTTCCAGTTCGGCGCGCTTCTCGATGATTTTACGGGCGATGCCGGCTGCGATGCCGGAATCGGCGCCGATGCGGCCAAGGATGGTGGCGATATCGGCAACCGCCGCGTCGATCGGCGCGTGGTGCATCGTGCCGGCGTTGTCGGCATAGGCGAAGACGACACTAGCCACGAGCGCCTCCCTGATCCGACTTGGCGGCGCCGGCGCGGCGCAGCCGCTCGCCCAGCTCGGCCGCGAGGCGGGCATAGTCCTCGGCCGTCCAGCGCTCGTTCTGCTCGATGCCGCACAGGCGCACCTGCGCGATATGGATCGTCCAGTCCTGCGGCACGACGCCGGCCTTCTTGAGCCGCCCGAGGATCGCCTCGCATAGGCCGGACTGCAGCTGCAGCGGCGTGAGCATTTTCTGCGTCACGATGTTGTGCTGTTTCCAGCCCGCGCGCTCGGCCCAGCTCTTGAGCGCCTCGATCAGCTTGTAGGCGTCGGACTGCCGCGCCCACGCGAGCTTCTCGCAGCCGAGCTGGCGCTTGGCGAAGGCCTCAAGTGCCTGATCGCTGGCGTTGTGGACTTCGCCGAGCTGGTAGAGCGAGATCCACAGCGCGCGCGCCTTGCGGGCCATGGGATGGCTTGCTGCCCGATTTTTAGGCAGCGCCGAGAAGCCCTTGCTCTTCATGAACTCGAGCACGAGCGAAAGCTGCGCGTCGCTGCACTGGGTCAGGCTGGTATGCCCGGTGCGTTCAAACAGCGCCTGCCGGTAGTCATCCTCGATCATGCCGATCTGTTTGCGGGCGATCTGGATCTTGGCGATCATCGACCGGCGGTGCTGGGTAGCCCGGTCGAATGTCGCGGGAGCGTGATTAAGCGCGTTCATGTGCGCCTCCGTTGGTCAGGATGAAGTAGCGACGCATCGCGGTGCAGCAGTCGGCGAAGAAGCCGTTGCAGAGCCGGAGCGCGATCGCCTTGACATGCAGGTTGGTCACCGTGCTGTGGTCGCGGCCGTCCATGTGGCGCCCGATCCGCACGTAGGACAGCGGCTCTGTCGGGATGGTCCACAGGCACCACACGACGAGCGCGCGCGCTTCCTCGAAGCGGGGATTGCGCCGCCGGGAAAGCAGCTCGCTTTCGTCGATGCCATAGAGCGCGGCCGCGACGCGGATCACCACGTCGGGCGATATCCAGCGCGGCCGGGGTCGACCTTCGATGCTCGGCCCGACATAGGCGACGGCCCTTGCCGTGTTCTCGCGGTTGACGAACACGTTGAGCGGAGAGTGTGCGTTCATGACAGCAGCCCTCCGATCAGCAGCGCCAGCACCGTGCCCCACACCGCCGCGTTCGCGACGAAGAGGAAGTCGGCCATCGGATCGATGCCAAGCTCGCGCGCGGCCTCAAGCGCTTCGCGGATGGTGCTGATCATGCCGCACCTCCGCGCGTCGAAAGCTGCACCCATGCCGACTTGAGATCGTCCACCTGCAGCGGCCGGCGCTCGGAGGCCGCGATCATGCTCGCGATCTCAAGGCTCATGGTCGCGCCGCGCAGCCCGCCCGGGTATTGCGCGATCCGCACAACCTCATTCGTCAGCGCGTCGTCGAAGATCTGCCAAGCCTGGGCCAGCGCGACCGCGTCGGCCTTCAGCGGCAGCGGCCGCACCATCCGCATCGAAAGGCGGCTGTAGAGCTGCGCGAAGGCATCATCGCGCCCGCCTCCCTCGATCCGCTTGAGCACCTTGATGTTGCCGAACAGCGCGATGCCGAGCCCGGCCTCGTCGTTCCAGCTGCGGATCTCCTCGACCGCCTTTTCCGAAAGGTGCTGCGCCTCGTCGATGATCAGCAGCGGCAGGTGCGAATTGCGCGCGATCTCCACGACGCGCTGGGAAAGCGCCTGCGGCGTACCCTTGGGGCTGCGCTCGCCCATGGCCTTGAGCACCTCGATCTGCATGGTGTTCACGCCGGCCGTGCTCGGCTTCATCGAAGCATAGAACACGTTGGGAAAGCACGCCTTGAACTGGCGCGCCGTCTGCGTCTTGCCGAGCCCGGCGCCCGTCGCGGCGCACACGATGCGGCCGCGCTGCGCCCAGGCAAGCAGCGAAGTCAGCTCGCGGCTCGTCTGCGTCTCGAAATAGCCGGGCACTTCGGGCAGCGCGACGGCAAGGCTGGCCTGCTGGTTGAGCTGCTGGCGATAGCGGAACACCGCCTCGGCAATCTTCTGCTCGTCGCCGGCGTAGCCCTTCTCGCTGCCAAACTGGCTGATCGTGCCCATCTTCACGCCGATCCGCTTGGAGAGATCGGACCAGGTGAAGCCGGTACCGGCGCGGTGATCCGCGAGCCAGGCGCGCTGCTCCTCGATGTCGATGGGCTGTGCAGTGGGGTCGTTCATGGTAGTGGGTCCTTTGTCTCTTCGTTGGGACAGGCGCGCGGGGACGGTTTTCCAGGCAGCCC
>Ga0247718_1000654_pt1 | contig 10164 bp, 8 predicted proteins | sample 21E_DmetaG_FD_189045 | JGI IMG/M metagenome (GOLD analysis project Ga0247718, IMG submission 189045) | Soil microbial communities from hillslope of Landscape Evolution Observatory, University of Arizona, Oracle, AZ, United States - 2-1-E_D | ecosystem: Engineered > Artificial ecosystem > Mesocosm...
CACCGGGCACGCACCAAAATCACTGCTCATTACTTCCAGCTTGCCGGCGGAAGGAAAGACCACGACGGCCACAAACACGGCGATCAGTCTCGCTCAGACCGGGGCGAAAGTGCTGCTGATCGATGCCGATATGCGACGGCCTCGTCTACATTCGCTTTTCGGGATCTCCAATGCCGAGGGGCTTAGCACAATACTCTCGAGCGATATCGGCACACCGGAAATTCTGAAGATCATAAACCGCGACGATGAGTCAAAACTTTATCTCTTGCCATCGGGTCCCATACCGCCCAATCCGGCCGAGCTCCTTGGATCGGAACAAATGGCGGGGCTGCTCAAGGTACTTCAGGAAAATTTCACTCACGTAGTTATCGACTCTCCGCCGATCGCGTCGTTCACCGATGGCGTGCTGATCGCGTCGCTGGTTGACGGTGTCCTGCTTGTGGTGCACTCGGGCAAAACGTCCCGCCAGGTCGCCAGGCGTTCAAAGCAGCTGCTTAGTGACATTGGGGCCCGTGTGTTCGGTGTGGTCCTCAACAACGCGAACCTGAGTGGGGACGATAACTACTACTATTACCAGAGCTATTACCATCGCGATAACTACCGGCACGACGATGAGGCATAGCCGATCGTGACCGTTTGCAGCAATTTATGACTATTTCAACTCGGGTCCTGGTTACCGGTGCGGGCGGCTTCATAGGAAGTCATCTGGTCACTTACCTCAAAAGCAAGGGATATTGGGTGCGCGGGGTCGATCTGAAGTACCCGGAATTCAGCGAAACGGACGCGGACGAGTTCGAGATCCTCGACCTTCGCCGCTGGGACGCTTGCCTGCAGGCGACCAGAGGTGTCGGCGAAGTTTATGCCCTCGCCGCCGACATGGGCGGGATGGGCTTTATTTCAGCCCACCATGCGCAGATCCTCTACAACAACTCGCTGATCAACCTGCACACCCTCGAAGCCGCGAGGATTAACGGCGTGGGCCGCTATCTTTATACAAGCTCGGCGTGCATTTATCCCGAGTATCTGCAGGAAGACGCTGACGTCAAACCGCTCAGAGAAGAGGACGCTTATCCGGCAATGCCGCAGGACGCGTACGGTTGGGAAAAGCTTGTCTCCGAGCGACTCTGCATGCACTACCGTGAAGATTACGGCATCGAGACGCGCACAGTCCGGTTCCACAACATCTTCGGCGAAAAAGGAACTTGGGAAGGCGGACGCGAAAAAGCTCCGGCCGCCCTCTGCCGTAAGATAGCCACCGCGAAGCTGACCGGCAAGCACGAGATAGAGATCTGGGGCGACGGCGAGCAGACCCGCTCGTTTTGCTACATCGATGACTGCGTCGAGGGTATTTATCGGCTGATGCGATCGGATTTTCACGAGCCGCTCAATCTAGGCCAGGACCGGATGGTCTCGATCAACCAGCTCGCGGATATCATCGCAGAGATCGCAGGCGTTTCCATCACTAAGAAGCATGTTGATGGCCCGCAGGGCGTCCGCGGCCGCAATTCTGACAACACGAAGCTGCGTGAGGTGCTCGATTGGGAACCGGCCATCTCGTTAGAGGCCGGTTTGGCGCGCACTTACGAGTGGATCGAGAACGAGGTGCGCCGATCATTGAGCATCAAGAGCGAGGCAGCGGCAAATGCTATTTTGGTATGACGACGGATTTCGCCAAAGTTTCAATTCAAGAGGTCCGCGACTACTGGAACGCGCGGCCATGCAACATCCGCCACTCTCAGGCCGAGATCGGGAGCGAGGAATACTTTAATCAGGTCGAGGCTCGAAAGTATTTTGTTGAGCCGCATATTCCAGCTTTCGCCGATTTTGCGGCTTGGCGCGGTAAGCGTGTTCTTGAGATCGGGTGCGGTATCGGCACCGATACGATGAATTTTGCACGTTCCGGCGCCCGGGTGACCGCGGTGGATCTTTCAGTCGAGTCCCTCAACCTCGCTAAGCGCCGGGCCGAGGTCTTTGGCCTGGCTGACCGGATCGAGTTCTTCGAAGCAAACGCTGAGCACTTGAGCGACTTTGTCCCGCCGGCCGAGTACGATCTGGTCTATTCTTTCGGGGTGATTCATCATTCGCCACATCCGGAAAAGATAATTTCTCAAATTCGCGACAATTTTGTCCGGCCGGGCAGCACGCTCAAGCTGATGGTATACAACCGATATTCCTGGAAGGTGTTTTGGATGTTGCTTCAGGAAAGGTTGCGATTCTGGCGGCTCGACGACATCATCGCCAAACACTCCGAAGCGCAGACGGGCTGCCCGATAACGTACTCGTACTCGAAGCGCACCGTCCGCGATCTCGTTGGTGACGGATTTTCGATCGACGAAGTCTTCGTGGACCACATCTTTCCGTATCAGATCCCCAAGTACGTCAAGTACCAGTACGAGAAGGAGTGGTACTTCCGGATGCTGCCCGAGAGTATTTTCAGATCACTTGAGAGAAAGCTGGGCTGGCACCTCTGTTTAACGGCCACCGCGAAATAAATTCAACAAAGGAAAGGTCACTTTTTGATGACAAATCGTGTTTCGGTAATCGGACTTGGGAAGCTTGGCGCAAGTATGGCGGCGGCGTTCGGCATGCGCGGCTTTGAGGTCATTGGCGTGGATGTCAACCATAAATCTGTTGACGCCGTGAACGAGGGTCGTGCGCCCGTTCAGGAAACGGATCTCGACGCGACGATAGCGGCGCACAAAGATCGAATCCGCGCGACGCTTAGTCACGAGGAAGCCATCCTGAATTCTGATATCTCGTTTGTGATCGTCCCGACACCGAGCGATGACCGGGGTGCGTTTTCGCTACAGTACGCCGAGTGGGCGTTCAAAGAAATCGGAAGAGCGCTTGCGAAGAAGAATGGTTATCACAACGTCGTTTTGACGAGCACCGTTCTTCCGGGCTCGACGCGCCAGGCCCTGCTGCCTATTTTGGAACGCGAATCAGGCAAGCGTGCGGGCAAAGACTTCGGCCTTTGTTACAGCCCTGAGTTTATCGCTCTCGGCAGCATAATCAGGGACTTTCTGAATCCCGATTTTACCCTGATCGGCGAGCTGGATGAGAGCTCCGGCAGCCAATTGGAGGAGGTCTACTCGCGCGTGATGCTCAACGGCGCTCCTGCCGCGAGGATGAGCCTTGAGAATGCGGAGCTGACTAAGATCTCCATCAACACCTTTGTCACAACAAAGATCACGTTTGCCAACATGCTTGCGGAGATATGCGAAAAGCTCCCGGGCGGCGACGTCGACGTAGTCACCAATGCGCTGGGGATGGACAGCCGTATTGGCCGCAAATATCTCACAGGCGCGATCGGATATGGCGGTCCATGTTTCCCGCGAGATAATGTCGCCCTTTCGTTCATGGCTCGCGAACTCGGGATCGAGGCGCGGCTCGCGGAGACGACCGATTCGATGAACCGCGCAATCGCTGAAAACGTGTCAAACCGGCTTCAAAAGATGATTCGAAAAGGGGCGACCGTCGCGGTTTTGGGTCTTTCCTACAAGCCCTACTCTCACGTCACCGAAGAATCTCAGGGCGTTTATGTCGCGAAGCATTTGGCGAAGAGCGGCGTTCGCGTGGTTGCGTTCGACCCGATGTGGAACGAAATGGCGCTCGATGACTTACGTCGAAATATCGTTGTGCTGGACTCGATTGAAGACTGTCTTAGCCAGGCCGAAGCGGTCCTCATAACGACTCCAGATCCTGCTTTTTCTAACCTTAAAGCTTCCGACTTCAAGAATGAATGGGCTGAAATCCTGGTCATGGATTTTTGGCGTTTGCTGCAGGATCGTCTAAGCGGGCAGCCCGGGATCCGTTACGTCGCGATCGGGCGCAGTGAGGATGATCAGGCGAACACGGAGCGGCTGAAACAATTGTGGTGGGGCAAGGACGGCGAGGCGCTTCGAACGGCGGGCGAATGAGTTCTGAATTGATACGAGTGGCTGTTGTTGCCCCCGTTTACAATCGCAGGGACCTCACCCTGCAGTGCTTGAGAAGCCTTTCCCGCATCGACTCCACAGGCCTCGATGTGCAAACGTGGATCGTCGACGACGGTTCGACAGACGGCACCGCGAAGGCGATCCGGAGAGAGTTTCCGCAGGTAAATATCATCACCGGCTCGGGCGACCTGTGGTTCACGGAAGGAACGAACGTCGGCGTCAGAGCGGCCCTGGATTGGGGCCCGAAATATGTGCTGATGATGAACGACGACCAGGTCTTCGACGATCAATTCCTCCAACATCTCGTCGCGACTGCGGAGCGTCGTCCGCGGTCGGTCGTCGGTCCGCTCCTGTTGCTCTGGGATCAACCCCATAAGCTCTTTCAAACGTCGCCCGTTTGGGAAACCCGTAACGGCGGATGGCAGCATTGGTCCCATCAGACTGTTTGGACCGTCCCTAACAAACCTTGGAAAGTGGATCTGATCGTCGGCAACTGTCTGCTCGTGCCGACCGCGGCAATCCGGGAATGCGGCCTTATGGACTCGAAACGCTTTCCAAATTTCGGTGACGCCGAGTACACGCCACGGCTTAAGCGAAATGGCTGGGAACTCCTGATCGAGCCACGATCGAGGGTCTTTTGCCAGCCGAACAACATTCCGCCGCGGGTCAGAGATAAGGGAATCGCGAAGTTGTTCTACGATCTTTTTGTGGATCTGAAGAATATTCATAGTCTGCGGCGGCGCTACTACGCATGCGTGATGGGCGGACCTTCCAAATTAAAAGGCATGGCGGCCCTTTTTTCGTTTCTGGTTCTGGCGGTGACCGGGCGGAGTGCGGAGAGCTTAAGGCGTGCACAGGAAAAGACGGAGCCGCCGTTGTCGGAGACCTTCGCCCACGCGGTGATCAATGACTAAAAAGCGTCGCCTCATCTTTGCCTGGCCGTACATCGAATGGGGCGGAGCTCAAATCTACTTTCTCGCCATCATGAAACTGGCAAAGGCGGATTGGGACGTCGTGGTGCTGCTGCCGCAAAACTCTCTGCCGGATATTCTCGGATATTTGAAGGATCTGGATGTTCGCTGCGAATTCATAGATGGCGCTAGCGACGCTAAACCTGCTCCGACACTCAGACGCAAGCTGGCCCGACAGTGGGCACGGATACGGTCGCAGATCATCATGTATAGGCACCTGAAAGAATTAGATCTGCGTCAGAGCATCCTTCATATCGAATTAGCGCCGTGGCAGGACTGGATCTTCTTCACGCTGCTGTCGATGCGCGGGGCGAATGTCTTCGTGACGATGCACAACTTTCTGCCGCGGCACTCGGCTCTGAGAGAGGCGATCTGGAAGTTCCGTCTTCAGTTTGTCTCCCGGCTCCCGGGCTTTCACATATTCGCCTCGAATCACGACACGCGCAATAAACTAAAGGGTTGGGTCGCCGACAAATTCCAGGAGCGCATCCCAGTCACATACACGTGCGTCAACCCGCCGGAAATTGACGAGGCACTCAACGCGGAGACCGACACCGCCGAACTTCGCCGCTCGATAGGCGTCTCCGAAACAGATTTTCTTGTCCTTTGTGTCGGTCAGTTTGTCGATCGCAAGGGAAGATGGGTGTTTCTCGAAGCAGCAAAGAAGGTGGTCGAGAGCCAAGGAGGAATCTCTTTCGTATGGGTCGCGCCGAAGCTTCCGAACGATGAGGACAAGCGTCGGATCGCGGAGTATCACTTGGGTGATCGATTTAAGCTCGTGCTTTCTGAAACCATCGGGAAGACGCGTAAAGAGGTTCTGACATTCTTCCGGATCGCCGACGCGTTCGCTCTGCCGAGTTTTGTCGAGGGACTGCCAATCGCCCTGCTCGAAGCCATGGCCCTCGGGATCCCCAGCATTTCCACAAATGTGTACGCGATCCCTGAGGCACTGAAGCACATGGAGACCGGAATGCTAATCGAAGCCGGCGACAGCGACGCTCTGGCGGACGGGATTCTCGACCTCAGTAGATCGCCGGAGCTATCTGCTAAATTAGGCCGGCAGGGACGCGAATTTGTGATGAGGAACTTTGACGAACGGGAGGCTTCACGCATCGCGATCGCCGCGTATAAGGAGTGTTTCGCCGATGCCCGTTGAGGCCGCTGTGTCTCGCAAAAAGCGGCTCGTAAAGAACGGCATCTTCAGCGCCGTTTCGTGGTTTGTGCCGCTCGCTCTTACGTTCGTGGTGACGCCGATCGTTGTTAGGGGCCTCGGGCACGAGATTTACGGTCTTTACGCCCTTATATTGGGTTTCATCAGTTATTCATTCGCTTTTGGCGTCGGCAAGATCGCTGCCAAGTTTGTATCGGAATACAGGGCAGCGGGTGAATCTGAGAAGATTGCGGAGATCGTTTCCGCGACCGTTTGGTTTAGCCTGGCAATAGCTTTTGGCGGAACGATGGTGGTCGTGCTCGCGGCAAGAACGATCGTTGACGATCTGCTTGCGATCCCCGCTGAGCATCACGATACGGCCGTGGTCGCGATCTATCTCGCGTGCGGGACGATCACGGTCACAATGCTCAGCCAGATCTTTCAGTGCGTGCTGCAGGGCGCTCACCGGTTCGACTGGTACCTTTTGCTGACCAATCTGAGCGCGGCTTTGCTGAATCTGGGTAGTGCCGCTTTGGTCCTGTCCGGCTACGGCGTCGTCCCGCTCGTCGCATGGAATCTGATCATCGTTTCTGTCATCGCCGCGCTGTTTTACTTCAATGCACGGCGGCTGGTTCCTGAATTTCGTTTGACGACCCGCGTCCCGGGAGCTAGTTGGAGCGTCGTCGCGAGATACGGGGGCAGCATCATTCTTTATCAGGTCTTTGGCAATCTGATCGTCATCGTCGAGCGCGGCTGGACCGTGCGACACTTTGGAACCGAATCGCTGACGTTCTATGTCGTCCCGATGATGCTCGGGATGTACCTGCACGGGTTCGTGGGCAGCCTCGTGCTCGTGCTGTTTCCGGTCGTCAACGAACTTCTCGGCGACCGCACACGGCTGATCGAGCTGTACAAGAAGGCGACGAAGCTGATACTGGCCATCGCTGTCTTTTCGTTTATCTCGGCCGCGACCGGTGGGGCGATGCTGCTCGGCAAGTGGATCGGTCCCGAATTCGCCGAGGTCTCCTACCGCCTTCTGGTGATCCATATCGCGACGTTCGCGGTTTTGTCCGTCGGTACTATTGCCTGGCAAATCACGGAGGGTTTTCACCGCGCTGGAATGAACTCGGTGATGGCGATGTTGTGGTTTGTGATCTCGGCCCCATTAATTATTGTTTTGTCGGGCGCGGTCGGAGTCGAGGGAGTCGCTCTCGCACGCTTTGCGGGCGTGCTGGTAACAATACCGATGATTTATTGGGTCGAAAAGCGACTATTGGGCGGCGGGCTTACTCGCTTCTGGCTGATGAATCTGCCTCGTCTCGCACTGGCGGCGATCAGTGCCGGATTTGTTCAATGGATCGCCTTTTCGTCGTTGCCTTCGTCGTGGGCCACACTCCTGTTTGGCTGGGCAGCCGGATTCGTTGGTTATGCCACCGTGCTTTTGGTTTCGGGATTTTTCGACCGCGAGGAGAGGGCGCAATTCGGAGCGCTCGTTTTTGGGCGGTAACAAGATCCTAGGCGCCCGTTTCCAAGTATGAAGCTTGTACAGCGAGTAGACTTTATCAAAGCCGCGTGCGCGGGAAAGAAGGTGCTCCACCTCGGGTGCACGAATTATCCGTACACTCGCGAGGCCGTAGAAAACGACATGCTGCTGCACTTCGAGCTTCAAAAAACGGCCGCCGAAATTTACGGCTTGGACTTTGATCAGAAGGGAATCGACGAGCTGGCCGCGCTCGGCGCCGACAAGCTTTATCGCGCCGATCTGGAACGTCTGGATGAGCTTGATCTTAACGAAACCTTCGACGTCATTGTCGCCGGCGAGATGATCGAGCATCTGGACAATCCTGGTTTGTTTCTAAATGGTATCCAGAGATTCATGACAGCCGACACAAGGCTGCTGATCACGACCATAAACGCATACTGCGGAATGCGTTTCGTTTTATACGGCCTGCGCGGCCGCGGCGGGATTGCGGAGCCCGTCCATCCTGACCATATCGCATACTACTCATACTCGACGCTCAAGCTGCTGGTCGAACGGCACGGCTTAGAAGTCGACGAGTTTATGTTCTATGATATTGGGACCGAGCACCGACCTCACAATCGCTGGTACCTGAACGCGATCAATGACATTTGTGTTCGGTTAGCACCGCAGCTGGCAGATGGCGTGATCGCGGTCTGCCGTTTGCCCGATCGCCATCGCTCCGGAAGTTAAGTTTAAATGGCAGTTGATTTTGCAAGACAATACGCAAGAACGCGGCCCGACCAGTCGGTTGTTCCGGGCTTAATCGTAATGGCCCTGGCCGTTTTGGTCGGACTTTTTCTTCTGCTGCTCAACAGTGGCCTGACCGAGTCGTACCCATACTTTTTCATTCTGCCCTGGCTTGCAGCGCTCGGAGTCGTTTTCGCCGCACCGTCGGCAATACTCTACTATCAGGGTAAATTTAGCTTTGCCAATCCGATAGTGTTCGCGACGTGGTCCTATTTATTCCCGGCCTTTGTTGTCGGCGGTTTCGTATTGGCGGCCGGCTGGTCCGAACCTTATTTCCTCGTGCTTATACAAGATCCGGAAAACGATCTGCCTTATACGATCATTTTGATAATGCTTGGTTTTGTAGGGCTATCGTTCGGCTATTTTCTTCCAGCGGGCGAACGCGTCGGAGCGACTGTTAGCAGGGTGTTGTCCAACCGGACTTACGAAACCTCGAGCTACCTCTTACCGGGACTCTTTTTGTTGGTTCTTGGTGTGATGAACTCGATCATAGCCTTGGCGCTTGGCCTTTTCGGGTTTCAGCGTGCTGAGGAGATCAGCGCCTACGACGGACTGATTTTCCTGACTACACTTTTCTGGCTGGAAGCGAGTTTTCTGCTGTGGTACGTGTTGTTCCGGCAAAAGTCGTGGAACTTTACATCACTTCTAGTGATCGCCGCATTGGTCATAACCGCTATAAGTAAAGCGCTGCTTGCCGGTAACCGCGGCAGTCTGATCCAGGTGTTTACGACCGTCGCTTTGGCGTACGTTTTGTCTGGAAGAGAATTCAAGCTTAAGCACGGATTTTTGTCCGGCATATTGCTGTTCTTCCTGCTCGTGATCGGGATGATCTATGGCACGACATTTCGAAGCGTTAAGGGTTCAGAGTCGGTGCAGTCGATCGACCGGTACACAGAGAATGTGTTCAACACCATCGATCAGTTGGGACGGAGCGACAATTTAGCCCTGCTCCAATATGGCTTCACCAATCTGGCCGAACGGATTGACGTCCTGAGCACGGTCGCAGTCGTCGTGTCGAACTACGAGAAACTCGCACCCTACGAAGAAAGTTACGGTTTGGATAATAATATTTGGAGAGATACAACCACGTTCTTCATACCACGCGTGATCTGGCCCGACAAACCGCTGGCGTCCGAGCCCCGTAGTTACAGCGCGCTTTATTTTAACTTCGGTGAAAATAGCTTTGCGATCACTCCGTTCGGTGACTTGCTGCGAAACTTCGGCCCTTGGGGCGTTCCGCTCGGAATGCTTGTGCTCGGATTCATATTGCGTGTAATTTACCGTTCACTCGTCGAAGATCAGGCACATATTACATGGAAGGCGACACTGTACTTCATGCTACTGACTTCGGTCTCTTACGAAGCTTTCTTTGGAACGATTATCCCTTACCTTGTTAAATTCGGATTTACCGCGGTTATCGGCGTGATGATAGTAAACTTTCTGGCAAAGAAGACCGGTCGGATCGGCAAATCGCCGAGTATTACAACTGCCGCGTAGGTGAGAAAGGTTACGCCCCACCGCCGAGCGGCGGCGCTTATGGGTATTCGATCGAAGATCAACGGTCTTAAGGAAATATGGAAGTTTGACAATCGCACATATCTGGCATTTTCACGGCTTCTCTTTCCTTCGCAAACCGTCCAACTTTACAAATATCGAAATATTGAGTTCTTGTCCGATCACGGCGCGGGTGACGCGAACGGCGCACGGGAGGTCATTACGGCGGGGATGTATCGAGACCTGTTGGCGCAAATCCGATTATCACCGATTATTTCGGTGCTGGACATCGGTGCCAATAATGGGGGCTTTCCACTACTTCTAAAATCAGAAGGATATGAG
>Ga0247718_1000655_pt1 | contig 10156 bp, 7 predicted proteins | sample 21E_DmetaG_FD_189045 | JGI IMG/M metagenome (GOLD analysis project Ga0247718, IMG submission 189045) | Soil microbial communities from hillslope of Landscape Evolution Observatory, University of Arizona, Oracle, AZ, United States - 2-1-E_D | ecosystem: Engineered > Artificial ecosystem > Mesocosm...
GGACTTCGCGGTCACCGACCGCGAAGTCCTCGGCGCCGGCGGTCTCGGAGTCGATGACGACCTCGTCCGCGGCGCGCGGCGGTGCGCCCTCGATCATGCGCAGCGGGTTGATCTCGTCGTCGTCGACCCAGCTGAACCCCAGCGCCGGGGGGCCGGCGAGGCCCGCCGGCTCGCCGTCCTTGCCCACGATCTGGGCCTGCCCGGCGTAGCCCCCGGCCGCCGCGCGCACGCCCTCGACGCCCTGCACGCGCGGCAGGAGTTCCTCGGGCACCGGCTGGCGGTCGGCGGCGGAGACGGTCTCGACACCGCGGACCTCCACGGACACGCCCTGGCCCGCGGTGCTGAAGACCTCGTCGAAGGCCTTGTTGATGGTGTCGCCCAGGACGAAGGCACCCGCGACGAAGCCGACGCCGAGCACCACCGCCAGCGAGGTGAGCGCCAGCCGCAGCCGGCTGGCGGCGAGATTGCGACGGGCCTGGCGGAAGATCACGACCGCGTCCCCGGGATGGCCGTGATCGCCTTCATCCGGTCGAGGATGGTGTCGGCGCTGGGCGCGTCCAGCTCGTCCACGATGCGCCCGTCGGCGAGGAACAGCACCTGGTCCGCGTAGGACGCCGCGGTGGGGTCGTGCGTGACCATCACGATGGTCTGCCCGAACTGGTCGGAGGCCTGGCGCATGAAGCCGAGCAGCTCGGCGCTGCTGGTGGAGTCCAGCTGGCCGGTGGGCTCGTCGGCGAACACGATCTTGGGCCGGGACGCCAGGGCCCGGGCCGCCGCCACACGCTGCTGCTGGCCGCCCGACAGCTCCGAGGGCCGGTGCGCGAGCCGGTCGTGCAGGTTGAGCGCGTCGACCACGCGGCCGAGCCACTCCTCGTCCGGCTGACGGCCCGCGATGTCGAGCGGCAGCACGATGTTCTCGCGCGCCGTCAGCGTGGGGATCAGGTTGAACGCCTGGAAGACGAAGCCCACCGAGTCCCGGCGCACCTGGGTGAGGCGCTTCTCGGACAGGCCGGTGATCTCCGTGTCGCCGATCCACGCCCGGCCGGCGGTGAGCCGGTCGAGCCCGGCCATGCAGTGCATCAGCGTCGACTTGCCGGATCCCGACGGGCCCATGATCGCGGTGAACCGGCCCGCGGGGAAGTCGCGGGTGATGCCGCGCAGGGCGTGGACCTTCGCCTCGCCGGCGCCGTACACCTTTTCGGCGTCCTCCACGCGGGCCGCGTACGTGGTCGCCGCAACGGTCTCGATGGTGCTCACGGATCCTCCGTGGGTCGTGATCGGCCGCGGGGCGCGGGGGCCGCGTTCGTGGCCGGGGGGGAGCCCTAACCCAAACATCCCGGGCGCCGGAGGACACGGGGGTTTCCCGCACTGTTCACGCGGGCGCGCCCCGCATCTTCGGCCGGGCGGCGCCCGGCGGTGCCCGCCAGCCGGGGCCCGCGGGGCGGGCTCCGCCCCGCGTTACGCGGCGGTGCCCGTCTCGCCGAGCGCGGGCAGCACGCGGGCGAGCGTGCCGACGAGGCCGTCCAGGTCGGCCTCCCCCACCACCAGCGGCGGCAGGAAGCGCAGCGTGCGCGCCGAGGTGTTGTTGACCAGGTAGCCGGCCTCCAGCAGCGCCGCGACGGCGTCGGCGGCGCGCGGGCGGGGCAGATCGATCGCGCACATCAGCCCGCGGCCACGGGCCTCCGTCGCGAGACCGGCATCCACCAGGTCCTGCAGCCCGGCCAGCAGGCGCGCCCCCTTCGCCCGCACCCCGTCCTGCAGGGAGGGCGCGGCCAGCACCCGGCAGGACGCGAGCGCCGCGGCGCACGCCAGCGGGCCGCCGGCGAAGGTGGAGCCGTGGTCCCCCGGCGCGAACACCGCGTCGTGGGGCGGTCGCGCGGTGACGGCTCCGATGGGCACGCCGCCGCCGAGGCTCTTGGCCAGGCACATCACGTCCGGCTCGATGCCCGCCTCCTGGTACGCCCACAGCGGACCGGTGCGGGAGAGCCCGGTCTGCACCTCGTCCAGCACCAGCAGCGCGCCGTGACGGTCGGCGAGCGCCCGCGCGAGGCGGAGCATCTCGGTCGGCACCGGGTGCACGCCGACCTCGCCCTGCACGACCTCCATGAAGATCGCCGCGGTGCGCCCGGACACGGCCGCCTCCAGCCCCTCCAGGTCGTCGCGTTCGACGTGGCGCACCCCGGGCACCAGGGGCGCGAACGCCGCCTGCTTGTCCGGCTGCCCGGTGAGCGACAGGGCGCCGTAGGTGCGGCCGTGGAAGCCGTCGACGAGCGCCACCACCTCCGGCCGCTCCGGGCCGCCGTGCTTGCGCACCAGCTTGAGGGCCGCCTCGTTGGCCTCGGTGCCGGAGTTGCAGAAGAACACCCGCCCGCCCATGGCGTTGTCGCGGATCCACTCCGCGAGCTCCACCATCGGCTCCGTGTAGTAGAGGTTGCTGACGTTGACCAGCCGGCCGGCCTGGTCGCGGATGGCCTCCACCACCTCGGGGTGGCAGTGGCCGACGTTGATCATGGAGATGCCGGCCATGCAGTCGACGTAGCGGCGGCCCTCGGCGTCGTAGAGGTGCGCCCCCTCCCCGCGGACGAACGCCACCGGCTGGCGCCGGTAGTTGGACATCAGGGCGGCGCGCTCCCGCGCGACCAGCGTCTCGTCGATCACCGGGTGATCTTGGTGCCGATGCCGGCCTCGGTGAAGAGCTCCATCAGCACCGAGTGCGGCACCCGGCCGTCGACGATGTGCGCCGCGCTCACGTCGTTGGTGATCGCCTCGCGCACCGCGGCCAGCTTGGGGAGCATGCCGCCGGAGATGGCGCCGGAGGCGAGCATGTCCTCCAGCTGGCCCAGCGAGCACTCCGAGACCACCGAGGCGGGGTCGTCGCCGACGCGCCGGATGCCCTCGACGTCGGTCAGGAAGATCACCTTGCGGGCACGGAGCGCCGCGGCCAGGTGGCCGGCGACGGTGTCGGCGTTGATGTTGTAGCTCTGGCCGTGCTCGTCGACGCCCACCGAGGCGACGACCGGGACGAAGTCGGACAGCCGCTGCAGCACCGTGGGGTCGATCCCGGCGACGCGCCCCACGAAGCCGAGGTCCACCGAGGAGGAGGCGCGGTCGGCGCGGATGAGCCGGCCGTCGTCGCCCGCCAGCCCCACCGCCTGCACGCCCGCGACGTGCAGCTGGGCGACGATCTCCTTGTTGACCTTGCCGACCAGCACCATCTTCACCAGCTCCATCGTCGGGGCGTCGGTGACGCGCAGCCCCTCGTGGAACCGCACCTCGAGCCCGAGGCGGTCCGAGTAGCGGGAGATGTCGGGGCCGCCGCCGTGCACCACGACCGGGTTCATGCCCACGAGCTTCAGCAGGGCGACGTCGCGGGCGAACGAGGCCTTCAGCTCGGGGGCGACCATCGCGGCGCCGCCGTACTTGATGACGATGGTGGCGCCCGCGAAGTCGCGGATGTAGGGAAGCGCCTCCAGCAGCACCCCGACGCGCTGCTCGATGCCCGCCCGCCGCCCGTCGCCGCCGGCGGCGGCGCTCACGTGTGGTACTCCGCGTTGAGCGTCACGTAGGCGTGGCCGAGGTCCGACGCCCACAGCGCGTACTCCGCCGTGCCGCGGCCGAGGTCGATCTCGACGTCGTACTCGGGCCGCTCCATCACGCGGGCCAGGGCGGGGTCGCCGGCGGGGACCCCGTCGAACGACACGCGCAGGTCCACAGGCACGCCCGGGCGGGCGGCGAGCGCCTGTCCCACGGCCTGCGAGATGCGGCCCCAGTTGGGGTCGCGGCCGAACACGGCGGTCTTCACGAGCGCCGACTCGCCCACCGCGCGGGCCACCGCCTCGGCCTCCCCGGACTCGCGCGCGCCGCGCACCACCACCCGCACCGCGTGCTCGGCGCCCTCGCCGTCCTTGACCATCTGGATCGCGGTCCACCGGCACACGGCCGCCAGCCCGTCGCCGAACCGCACCAGGTCGGCGCCGGTCAGGGGCGGGCCCGCCCCGTTGGCGAGCACCAGCAGCGTGTCGGAGGGGCTCATCTGGCCGTCGACGCTGATGCGGTTGAAGGCGCGGGCGGCGGCCGACCGCGTCGCGGCCGCGAGGTCCTCGGCCGCGACGGCGGCGTCGGTCGTGACGAAGGCGAGCATGGTCGCCATCGTCGGCCGGATCATCCCCGCGCCCTTGCCGGCGATGCCGATCGTGACCTCGCCGGCGCCGAGCGAGAGCCGGAAGGCCCCGCCCTTGGGCCAGGCGTCCGTGGTGCAGATCGCCCGCCCGAAGTCCCCGCCGCCGTCGGGGGCGAGCCGGCCGGCCACCGCGTCCACCGCGGGCAGCACGCGGTCGAGGTCGAGGCGCTCGCCGATGGTGCCGGTGCTGCACACGGCCACCGCCTCCTCCGGCAGGCCGGCGCCCGCCGCCGCCCGCGCGGCCATGGCGCGCGCGTCCTCGAGCCCCGGTGACCCGGTGGCGGCGTTGGCCGTCCCCGCGTTGACCAGCACGGCCTGCAGGCCGCCCCGCGGGCGCGTGCGGTTGAGCCGCACCGGCGCCGAGGGCAGGGCGTTGACGGTGTCGACCAGGGCGGAGACCGCCGGGGGCACGCTCCGCAGCAGCCCGAGGTCGAGATCCCCCGAGGGCTTCAGGCCGCAGGCCGTGGCGGCGGCGACGAACCCGGGGGTGGTGGTCGCGGTGCCCTCCGGCACGGCCACCAGCCCCTCCGGGGCCTCCAGCCAGTCCTCGCGCAGCACGGGCGCGAAGGCCGTGCCGGCGGCGGCGGCCCGTGCGTTCACCGCAGCCCCTCGGTCTCGGGGCGGCCCGCCATCAGGTTGAGGTTCTGCAGCGCCTGGCCCGCCGCCCCCTTGCCGATGTTGTCGATCACCCCGAAGGCGATCAGGCGGCCGCGGCGCGCGTCCACCGCGGGGAACACCTGGGCGTAGTTGGTGTTCTGGACGGGCCGCATGCCCGGGGGGGCGTCGACCACCTCCACGAAGGGGTGGTCGGCGTAGAAGGCGCGGTACTCGTCGAGCAGCTCCCGCTGCGACGGCACGGGGCCGGTGACGCGCGCGTAGCAGGTGGCGAGCAGCCCCCGGTCGACGGGCACCAGGTGCGGGGTGAACACGACGTCCTGGCCCAGCTCCTGGGCGATCTCGGGCGTGTGACGGTGGGTGAGCACCTTGTAGGCGGTCACGGAGTCGCTGACCGTGGAGAAGTGGACGGCGTCGGTGGGGGTGCGGCCGGCGCCGCTGACCCCGCTCTTGGCGTCGATCACCACCTCGGCGAGCCGGTCGCGCACGGGCAGCAGCGCCAGCAGCGAGGCCTCCGGGTAGCAGCCCGGGTTGGCCACCACGCGCGCCGTGCGGATCGCGTCGCGGTACCGCTCCGGCAGCCCGTAGACGGCCTCCGCCAGCAGGTCCGGGCGGGGGTGGGCGAAGCCGTACCACTCCGGGTAGAGCGCGGGGTCGCGCAGCCGGTGATCGGCCGAGATGTCCAGCACGCGCGCACCCCGGTCGACCAGCTCGCTCACCAGCGCCGCCGACTCGGCGTGCGGGTAGGCCACCGCGGCGAAGTCGCCCGGCGCCACCACGGCCGGGTCGGGTGTGGTGAGCTCGCGGTCGACCCGGTACCGGGGGTGCACGTCGCGCAGCATGCGCCCGGCGTCGCCGCGCGCGGTGAGCGCGCCCAGCGTGAACCACGGGTGCGCGTCGACGAGGGCGGCGAGCTGGGCGCCGGCGAAGCCCGCCGCGCCGAAGACGTGCACGGTGGCGCTCATGCGCGCGCGGCCGCCCCGTGCCGGTCGGCGAGCGCGGCCCGCACGCGCTCCACGACCTCGGCGATCTCGGCATCCGTGAGCGTGCGCGCGGGATCGGCGACGGTCAGCCGCAGCGCCACGCTCACCAGCCCCTCCCCCACCTGCGCCCCCGCGTACCGGTCGAACACACGCGCCTCGCGCACCAGGGGCCCGCCGGCCGCGCGGGCGGTGGCCACCAGGTCGGCCGCCCGCACGGTGTCGTGCACCACCACCGCGACGTCGCGGGTGGACACGGGCACGGTGAGCAGGTCCTCGAACGCGACCGCCTCGGACGGCGCCGCCGCCAGCAGCGCGGCCAGGTCGACGACGACCGCCGTCGCGGGACCGGTGACGTCGAATCCGCGCAGCACCAGCGGGTGCACCTCGCCCGCCCATGCCACCGGAGGGCCCCCGTCCGGCGCCTGCGGGGGCAGCAGGCGCACCTGCCGCACCGGGTGGAAGTACGGGGCGGCGTTGGGCTCCGGGCGCAGCCGCACGCGGGCGGCCGCCGCCAGGGTCTCGGCGAGCCCGATCGCCGACCACACGTCGTTGGCGGCGGCGGGCACGCGCCAGTGGTCGCGGGCGGGGGCGCCGAAGACCAGCGCGGCGAACCACTCGCGCTCCTCGGCCGTGCCGTCGGGGCGCGGGGCGTAGGTGCGCCCCACCTCGAACAGGCCGCCGTCCGGCCGCTGGTGACGCTGGTTGCGCGCCGCCGCGCGCAGCAGGCCCGGCAGCATCGAGCGCCGCATCACCGCCATCTCCTCCGAGAGCGGATGCGCCAGGCGCACCACCTCCCGCCGCGGATCGTCGGCGGCCAGGCGCAGGCGGTCGGCGTCCGACTCGGGCACGAACCGGTAGGTGACCGCCTCGGACAGCCCCAGGTCGGCCGCCCGCCGGGACAGCCGCAGCACCAGCGCCTGCGCGGCCGTGCGCCGCCCGCGGCCCACGATGCGCGGCAGCACCGCCGGGATGCGGTCGTAGCCGTGGATGCGCCCGACCTCCTCCACGAGGTCGGCCTCGCGCCCGACGTCGCGCCGCCGCTCGGGCGGCACCGCCACCTCCAGCGCCTCCGCCCCGGGGGTCACCGCGAAGCCCAGCCGCTCCAGGATGGCCGCGGACTCGGCGGGCGGCACCGGGATGCCCAGCAGCGCTTCCGCGCGGGCGTGCCGCATGGTCACCCGGGGCGCGGCGACGGGCTCCGGGCCGCTGTCCAGCGTGCCGGGCACCATCCGCGCTCCGCAGAGCTCCACCAGCATGCGCGAGGCGATGGTCATCGCCCGGGCGGGCAGCTCCACGGGCAGGCCCTTCTCGAAGCGCCCGCTGGACTCGGAGCGCAGGCCCAGTGCGAGCGAGGCCGTGAGCACCGCCGGCCCGTCGAAGGTGGCCGCCTCCAGCAGCACCCGGGTGGTGCCCGCGGACACCTCGACGTCCTCGGCGCCCATGATCCCCGCGATCACCGCCGGCCGCTCGGCGTCGCAGATCGCGAGCATCGACGGGTCCATCACCCGCCGCTGCCCGTCGAGGGTGATCACCTCCTCGCCGGGGTGCGCCCGCCGGACCACCACGCCCGGGCCCGCCATGCGGTCCAGGTCGAAGGCGTGCAGCGGCTGCCCGGTCAGCAGCATCACGTAGTTGGTGACGTCGACCACGTTGCTGATCGCGCGCATGCCCGCCGCCTCCAGGCGGGCGCGCAGCCAGGCCGGCGAGGGGCCGACACGCACCTCGGTGAACACCCGGGCCATGTACCGCGGGCACAGGTCCGGCGCCTCCACCCGCAGCCAGGCGTGGTCGCCCACCTGCCCGCGGCCCTCGGCCGGGGGCTCGGTGAGGTCGAGCGGCACCAGCGGCGCCCCCGTGATCGCGTGCACCTCGCGGGCCATGCCGTGCACCGCCAGGCAGTCCGGGCGGTTGGAGGTGATGTCCAGCTCCAGCACCGCCTCGGCGATCGGCAGCACCTCCGCCAGCGGGCGCCCCGCCTCGAGGGCGGGGTCGAGCTCCAGGATGCCGCGGCCGTCCCCTCCCAGGCCGAGCTCGGTCTCGCTGAGGATCATCCCCCGGCTCTCGACGCCGCGCAGGCGCACGACGCCGAGCGGCTCGCGCCCGGGCAGGCGCGCCCCGGGGAGCGCGACCGCGACGGCCTGCCCGGCGGCGACGTTGGGGGCCCCGCAGACGATCGTCCGCGGCGCCTCCTCGCCCAGGTCGACCCGGCACACGCGCAGGCGGTCGGCGTCGGGGTGGCGTTCGGCTTCGCGCACGCGCCCCACCCGGAACAGGGCGAGGTTGTCCGGGTCGGGCGGCACCCGCAGCGTCTCGACGGCCTCCACGGCGGTGCCGGTGGCCGCCAGCCGGTCGGCCAGCTCCTCGGGGGCGAGCCCGTGCCGGACGTACTCGTCCAGCCACGACAGGGGCAGCCTCACGCGACGCCCCCCCGCAGGGGCGGCGTCACGCGAACTGCTCCAGGAACCTGAGGTCGCTCTCGAACAGCAGGCGCAGGTCCGGCAGCCCGTGGCGCACCATCGCGATGCGGTCGAGGCCCATGCCGAACGCGAATCCGGTCCACCGCTCGGGGTCGTAGCCGACGGCCGCGAAGACGTTGGGGTCGACCATGCCGGCCCCCAGCAGCTCCAGCCACTGCGCCCGCCCACGACGGTCGGTCCAGCGCACGTAGAGCTCTACCGACGGCTCGGTGAACGGGAAGAAGTGGGGCCGCAGCACGTACTCGATGCCCTGCCCGAGCAGCTCCCGGGCGACGTGCACGAGCGTGCCCTTGAGGTGCGCCATCGACAGGCCCTCGTCGACCGCCAGGCCCTCCAGCTGGTGGAACATCGGGCTGTGGGTCGCGTCGACGTCGTCGCGCCGGTACACGGCGCCCGGGCTGATGACGTAGACGGGCGGCTGCTGCGCCTCCATGGCACGGATCTGCACCGGCGAGGTCTGGGGGCGCAGCGCCACGTCCGGGTGGCCGGCGACGTAGAAGGTGTCCGACGACGACCGCGCCGGGTGCCCCGCGGGCACGTTGAGGGCGGTGAAGTTGTGCCGGTCGTCCTCGATCTCCGGGCCGTCGGCAATGGCGTAGCCCAGCGCGAGCAGCACGTCCTCGACCTCGGTGCGCACCTGGGTGATGAGGTGCAGCGCGCCCTGCGGGTGGGGGTCGCCGGGCAGGGTGACGTCCGCGCGGTCCTCCGCGAGCAGGCGGCCCATCTCCTCGGCCTCCAGGGCCTCGCGGCGCGCCGCCAGGGCGTCCTCCACCGCACGCCGGGCGGCGTTGGCGTCCTTGCCCACCGGGCCGCGCTGGTCGGGCGCGAGCCGGCCGATGCCCGACAGCACCTCCGCCAGCGGGCTGCGGCGCCCCAGGTGCGCCACCCGCGCCTCCTCGAGGTCGGCCAGCGACCCCGCGCGGGCCACCGCGGCGAGCGCCGCGTCGCGGAGCGCGGGGATGTGATCGAGCGTCGTCACGACGGGTCAGGCTACAGCACCGGGTGCGGCCGGAGCCGGGCCCCGGAGCCGCTATCCGGCGGCGCGCACGTGCCGCTGCCGGAGGGCCTCGGCCATCAGCGCGGCTCCCGCCGCGGCGACGTTCAGCGACTCCGTGCCCGGTGACTGCGGGATCGTCACCCGCACCACCGGGAAGCGTGCGGCGAGCACCTCCAGGGCCTCGGCGAGCCCGGTCCGCTCGGCGCCCAGCGCCAGCACCGATGGGGAGGCGAGGTCCGCCTGCCAGGGCGGCACGCCGCCGTGGGCCACCGCCGCCACGATGCGCAGGCCCTCCCGGGTGGCGAGGTCCTCCGCCCGCACCCCCTCCAGGAGCGGCAGCGCGAAGGTGGCGCCCATCGCCCCGCGCACCGCGCGCGGGTGGAAGGGGTCCGCGGATCCGGGGCCGAGCGCGAGCCAGTCGGCGCCGAGGGCGGCCGCCGAACGCACCAGGGTGCCCACGTTGCCGGGATCCGCGACGCCGGCCAGCCACAGCCCGAGGGCCGCCGGCGGCAGGGCGACGTCCCCGAACGACCGGTGCGGCGGCTGCGGCACGACGGCCACCAGTCGGGGGTGGGCGGCCAGGCTGCTGACGCCCGCCATCAGCGAGGGCGGTACCGCGTAGCGCTCGGGCACCTCGCGGGTGCGACGCAGCAGCGCGTCCACCTCGCCGGCGCGCTCGGCGTCGACCAGCAGCACCTGCGGACGCACGCCGTGGTCGAGGGCGGCCGTGACGAGATCCTCGCCCTCGGCCACCAGCAGCCGCCGCTCGCGCCGCACCTTCTTGGCCTCGAGGGCGCGCGCCAGCTTCAGCGCGGGGTTGCGCGCGGACGTGACGAGCCGCAGGCCGGGAACGGCCGCGGCGGGCGGCGCCGCCGCCGCGGCCGTTCCCGGCCTGCGGCTCGTC
>Ga0247718_1000656_pt1 | contig 10156 bp, 4 predicted proteins | sample 21E_DmetaG_FD_189045 | JGI IMG/M metagenome (GOLD analysis project Ga0247718, IMG submission 189045) | Soil microbial communities from hillslope of Landscape Evolution Observatory, University of Arizona, Oracle, AZ, United States - 2-1-E_D | ecosystem: Engineered > Artificial ecosystem > Mesocosm...
ACCAGGTCCGGCGACGGTCGCGGCCGCGGCATACGTCACGGATTACTACGTCGTGCCCAAGCGCCTGACGCCGGGCTTTGAGAAGCGGCTGAGTGGCCGCTCGATGTTCTGGATCTACGCCGCGCTGGCCGCGGGTCTCGCGGCGTCAAGCATCTCCCGCTCGGGCTCGACGCGGGCGCCCCATCGGTGAACGCCAAGGCCGTTCGTCCGTGGGTGTCGCGTCTCGTGCGGCTTGGCTACTTCGCCAAGGGCGTGATCTACACCTTGATGGGCGTGTTGGCGATACGCGTTGGCGTGGGCATGGGCGGCGCCAGGCTCAGCGACCCGAGCGGTGTGCTCATGCGCATCGTGCAACAGCCGTTCGGGCTGATCCTGCTCACCACTCTCGGCATCGGCATCGTCGCCTACGCCGTCTACTACATCGTCGAAGCGGTCGCGGATCTGCGGCACAAGGGCGGTGGCTGGCGCGGATGGGGCGATCGATCGCTGACGATCGCCAAGGCACTGGCGTACGGCGCGATCGGCGTCCAAGCCTTGGCACTTGCGTTCCTTGGCGATCGGCCGGACGGAAGCCCCGAGGCGCAGGCGCGCACGGCGCTGCAGCTTCCGCTTGGTTCGATACTGCTGGTACTGATTGGACTCGGTGTCGCCATCTACGGGCTGACGCAGCTGAAGATGGCGTGGACCGCCGAGTTCGACGAGGACATCGACACAAGTCTCGCGCGCCGCGAAGCAAGCTGGATCCTGCCGCTAGGCCGTATCGGCACCGGCGCCCGCGCCGTGGTGTTGGTGTTGATGGGGGTGGCGCTCTTGCGTGCGGGTGTCAGCGAGCGCCCGACTGATGCTGATGGGTATCGCGAGATCCTGCTGACGATCTCCTCGATCAATCCGTGGCTGCTGGCGGCAATGGGGGCGGGGCTGCTTTGCTTTGGCCTCTACCAGCTGTGCCACGCGCGCTACGCGAAGCTCGCGCTCCCCAAATAGCGCTAACGAAGCGCGCTGTCCGGTTCCCGATGAGGTAGGATGCGGTTGCTGAGGCCAACGTGAAAGTGCTGCTTCTCGCCGTTACGTTGTCGCTGTTTCAGAATCCGGCCGGCGTGCCTGCCGAGTCCGCACCCCTCGCGCAATTCAGTGCGGAAATCGAAACCTACATGGCGATTCGGTTGGGCCTGCTGAATGAGGTCTCGGGACCGCAATCGAATTCAACGGCGGTGCAGTTGAATCAGGCCAGTGATGCACTGTCGGCCGCAATCCGCCGCCGCCGCCCGAACGCGAAGCCGGGCATGCTCTTCACCCCCGAAGTCGCGGAAGCACTCACGCGGCGCCTGAATGAGGCGGTACGTCGCGAGAACCTCGCGCCAGTGCTCGCCCGCATAGACGATGAGGATCCCGGCACTGGCAAGCCGTCTATCTATCAGCGCTTCCCCGCCGGGGCGCAATTGGCGACGATGCCGCCGGCACTGCTCGCGGTGCTGCCGACCCTTCCGAAAGAGCTCGAATACCGCATCGTCGGCACGTATCTCGTGCTGCGAGACGTCGACGCCGCGCTGGTGCTCGATTTCATTCCCGGAGCGGTGCCGCGGAAATAGAATGCCTCAACCTATGAGGCACCTGCTCATTCTCGCGTTCGTGTTCGCAGGCGCTGGGTCGGTCTCGGCACAGCCCAAACCGGACGAGTCCGTCCGGCCGTTTACGATTCGGATCCCGGACGCGACGCTCAAGGACCTCAAGGCGCGGCTGTCGATCGCGCGGATCCCGGAGCCGCTGCAGGGTGACGGCTGGACGCATGGGACGGACGTCGCTTATCTCCGTCAGTTGGTCGCCTACTGGCGCGACAAGTTCGACTGGCGCGCGCAGGAACGAAGGCTGAATCAGCTCGAGCAATTCACGACCACCATCGACGGACTCGCTGTTCACTTCGTGCATCGTCGATCGAAGCACGCCAATGCGCTGCCGCTATTGATCACGCATGGGTGGCCGGGCTCGTTCGTGGAGTTCATGAAGATCATCGGGCCGCTCACCGATCCGGAAGCGCACGGCGGCACGGCGGCCGATGCCTTTCACGTGGTCATGCCGTCGATCCCCGGCTTTGCCTTCTCGCAGGCGCCGAAGGAAGCGGGCTACGATCCGGCGCGCATCGCCGCGCTCGAGGCAAAGCTAATGGCGCGCCTTGGCTACACGCGTTATGGCGTCCAAGGTGGCGACTGGGGCTCAATCATCAGCACGCAGATCGCGCTCATCGACGCACCGCACGTCGCGGGCCTGCACCTCAACATGTGTTTCGGCGCAGCGCCTGCGGGCACCGACCCCAATGCGGGCCTCACCGATAAGGAACGAGAGCGCGTTCGAGCGCGCCAGGTCTTCCAGAACGAGGAGACCGGTTATCAGCAGATCCAGGGCACAAAGCCGCAGACGTTGGGCATCGCGCTGAACGACTCCCCGACTGGCCTCGCCGCGTGGATCGTCGAGAAGTTCAAGACGTGGTGTGACTGCGACGGCAATCCGGAGAACATCTTCACGAAAGACGAACTGCTCACCAACATCACGCTGTATTGGGTGACGCAGACCGCGGCCTCCTCAGCCCGCATCTACTACGAGAGCCGCCACGCCGCGCCGAACCCCAATGCCGGCCGCCGCATCGAGGTCCCGACCGCGTGCGCGGATTTCCCGAAGGAGATCATCTGGTCGCCGCGGAAGTGGCTGGAGGGCCGCTACAACATCGTCCGGTGGACGGAGATGCCGAAAGGTGGGCATTTCGCGGCGTTCGAGCAGCCGCAACTGCTGGTCGATGACGTGAGAGCGTTCTTCAGGGATCTGCGCCAGAAATAGAAAAGGCACGGAAGCCATTTGGCCTCCGTGCCTCTGTGTCTCTGTCGCTACGTCCGTCGTTATTCGACTTCCGTAATCCCGCGGGCTTCGGCTTCATCTGGCTCCACGAGATATTCCATCTCGCGATCCAGCTCCAGCTCGTCGTCGCTCGGCTGCTGCACCGGCGGCGGCGGTGGCGGTTCGTCCGCCGGAATCTGCACGTGCCGGTACCACCAGAAGCCCGTGCCGGCGGGAATCAAGCGTCCCATCGTCACGTTTTCCTTCAGGCCGCGCAGGTAGTCGATCTTGCCGGAGATCGCCGCTTCCGTGAGGACGCGGGTGGTCTCCTGGAACGAGGCCGCCGAGATGAACGATTCGGTCGACAGCGACGCCTTGGTGATACCGAGCAGCAGCGGCTGCGCGGTGGCCGGGCGGCCGCCGTTGCCGATGACGCGCTCGTTCTCTTCCATGAAGCGGAACTTGTCCACCTGCTCGTCGACGAGGAATTCGGTGTCGCCGACGTCCTCGACGCGGACCCAACGCATCATCTGGCGAGTGATCACCTCGATGTGCTTGTCGTTGATGTTCACGCCCTGCAGGCGGTAGACCTCCTGGATTTCGTTCACCAGGTACTTCTGCAGTTCCTTCTCACCGAGCACGTGGAGAATGTCGTGCGGGTTCGAGGGGCCGTCCATGAGCGGGTCGCCCGCGCGGACGCGGTCGCCTTCCTGGACGTTGACGTGCACACCACGCGGGATGCTGTACTCGCGCGGCTCGCCGTTCGGGTCGTCCGGCACGATCAGGATCTTGCGCTGACCCTTCACGACGCCGCCGTACTTGACGTTGCCGTCGATCTCGCTGATGACCGCGGGATCCTTCGGCTTGCGCGCTTCGAACAATTCGACCACGCGCGGCAGACCGCCCGTGATGTCCTTGGTCTTCGTCGTCTCGCGAGGAATCTTCGCGAGCACGTCGCCGGCGTTCACCGTGTCGCCATCGTTCACCATCAGGTGGGCGCTGACCGGCATGATGTAGCGGCGGATGGTGTTGCCGTTGGCGGCCTTGATCTCGACCGTCGGCTGCTTCTTCTCATCCGGCGAGTCGACCACGATCAAGCGCGACAGACCCGTGACTTCGTCGAGGTCTTCCTGGACCGTGACGCCGTCGATGATGTCCTTGAACTTGATCTGGCCCGGTTCCTCCGTGAGGATCGAGAACGTGTACGGATCCCATTCGACGAGGATCTGGCCGTTCTCGACAGCCTGGCCGTCCTTGACCTTGAGGCGCGCGCCGTAGACCACCTGGTAGCGCTCGCGGTCGCGGCCCTTGTCGTCCTGCACCACGATGAAGCCGTTGCGGTTCATGACGATCGAGTCCGATCCGCCCTGCGCGTTCGGGCGCTCGACGAACTGGACGTTGTCGTAACGGGCAATGCCCTTGTGCTTCGAATCGAGCGTGCTCTGATCCGAAATGCGTGACGCCGTGCCGCCGATGTGGAACGTGCGCATCGTCAGCTGCGTGCCGGGCTCGCCGATCGACTGCGCGGCAACGACGCCGACAGCCAGGCCGAGCTCGACCAGCAAGCCGGTCGACAGGTCACGTCCGTAGCAGCGCTTGCAGACGCCGCGGCGTGACGCGCAGGTCAGCACCGAGCGGATCTTCACCTTCTCGATGCCGGCATCCTGCACCTGGGCCGCGAGCTCTTCGTCGATCTCCTGGTTGAAGTCGAGAATCACGCCGCCCTTGATCGGGTCCATGATCTTCTCGAGCGACACGCGGCCGATGATGCGGTCGCGCAGCGGCTCGATGACTTCGCCGGATTCCACGATGGCGCGGGCCTCGATGCCGTCGAGCGTGCCGCAATCGTGATCGGAGACGATCACGTCCTGCGCCACGTCAACGAGACGACGCGTCAGGTAGCCCGAGTCGGCGGTCTTCAGCGCCGTATCGGCCAGACCCTTGCGCGCGCCGTGCGTCGAGATGAAGTACTCGAGCACCGACAGGCCTTCGCGGAAGTTCGCCTTAATTGGCTGCTCGATGATTTCGCCCGAGGGCTTGGCCATCAAGCCGCGCATACCCGCCAGCTGGCGAATCTGCTGCTTCGAACCGCGGGCGCCGGAGTCCGCCATGATGTAGACGGGATTGAACTTCCCTTCCTTGTCGCGGCGTTCCATTTCCGAGAACATCGCGTCGGCGATCTTTTCGGTCACTTCCGACCACACGGCGATGATCTTGTTGTAGCGCTCGCCGTTGGTGATCGCGCCTTCCAGGTACTGCTGTTCGACCTTGATGACCTCTTCGCGCGCGGTCTCGGACAGCTGGGCCTTGGCGGCGGGGATGATCAGGTCCTGGATGCCGATCGACATGCCCGAGCGGGTGGCGTAGGTGAAGCCAACCTGCTTGAGGCTGTCGAGCATCTCGACGGTGTTCTGCAGACCCGTGGTCAGGTAGCAGCGCTGCACGAGCTGCTGCAGACCCTTCTTCTTCAACATGCCGTTGACGAACGGAATGTTGCCGGGCAGCGCGGCATTCAGGATGACGCGGCCGACCGTGGTGTTGATGATCTTGTTCTGGACCTCCTGCACATCGGCGTGCAGCACGTCCTGGTCGTCACGCGACGCGGTCATGTCCTGCAGCTGACCGGTGTAGCGCAGGCGGATCGGCGACAGCGTCTCGACTTCGCAAGCCTCGAGGGCCAGCAGCACGTCGTTGACGGTGGCGAAGGCGCGGCCTTCACCCTTGGCGCCCGGCTTCGCCTTGGTCAGGTAGTAGCAACCAAGGACGACGTCCTGCGACGGCACCGCGACGGGCGTGCCGTTGCTGGGCGACAGGATGTTCTTCGACGACATCATCAGCGTCGCCGCTTCGATCTGCGCTTCCGGCGACAGCGGGATGTGCACGGCCATCTGGTCACCGTCGAAGTCGGCGTTGAACGCCGTGCAGACGAGCGGGTGAATGCGAATGGCCTTGCCTTCAACCAGCACCGGCTCGAACGCCTGGATGCCCAGGCGATGCAGCGTCGGCGCGCGGTTCAGCAGCACGGGATGCTCGCGGATGACCTCTTCGAGCACGTCCCACACTTCGGGAACCTGCTTCTCCACCATCTCCTTGGCCTGCTTGATGGTGGCGACGAGGGCACGCTCTTCGAGCTTGTTGTAGATGAACGGCTTGAAGAGCTCGAGCGCCATCTTCTTCGGCAGGCCGCACTGGTGCAGCTTGAGCTCGGGACCGACGACGATCACCGAACGGCCGGAGTAGTCAACGCGCTTGCCGAGCAGGTTCTGGCGGAACCGGCCCTGCTTGCCCTTCAACGTGTCGCTCAACGACTTGAGCGGACGGTTGTTGGCGCCGCGCAGCACGCGGCCGCGGCGGCCGTTGTCGAACAGCGCGTCCACGGCTTCCTGGAGCATGCGCTTTTCGTTGCGGATGATGACGTCCGGCGCCTTGAGCTCCATCAGCTTCTTCAACCGGTTGTTGCGGTTGATGACGCGGCGATAGAGGTCGTTGAGGTCCGAGGTCGCGAACCGGCCGCCGTCGAGCGGCACGAGCGGACGCAGCTCGGGCGGAATCACCGGGACCACGTCCAGGATCATCCATTCCGGCTTGTTGCTCGACTTGCGGAACGCGTCCACCACCTTCAGGCGCTTGGCGAACTTCAGCTTCTTCTGCGCCGAGGTCTCAGTGCGCATCTTCTCGCGCATCTCGACCGCCAGCTTGTCGACGTTGACGCGGCGGAGCAGTTCCTTGATCGCTTCCGCGCCCATCTGCGCCTTGAACTTCGAGTAGCCGTGCTCTTCGCGCGCCTTGCGGAACTGGTCCTCGGTGAGCAGCTGGTTCTGCACCAGCTTGGTCTCACCCGGGTCCACCACCACGTAGGCTTCGAAGTAGAGCACGCGCTCGAGGTCGCGCAGCGAGATGTCGAGCAGGTGGCCGATGCGGCTCGGCAGGCCCTTGAAGAACCACACGTGGCTCACCGGGGTCGCCAGCTTGATGTGGCCGAGACGCTCGCGGCGAACCTTCGCCTGCGTCACTTCCACGCCGCACTTGTCGCAGATCACGCCGCGGTGCTTCATGCGCTTGTACTTGCCGCACAGGCACTCCCAGTCGGTGATCGGCCCGAAGATCTTCGCGCAGAACAAGCCATCGCGTTCCGGCTTGAACGTGCGGTAGTTGATCGTCTCCGGCTTGGTGACTTCTCCGAACGACCACTGTTCGATCTTGTCCGGGGACGCGAGGCTGATGCGGATCGCGTCGAAGTCCGCACGAAGGGTCGTCTTGGTGTCGGTAAAGCTCGGTCGCAGATTCATTATTGACCCTCCAACACGGGCTCGGCCGGCGTCGCATCAGTCTCTGCCGGCAGCTCCGCTGCCGGGTGCTTCTTGGTCGAGATCAACTCGACGTCGAGGCACAGCGACTGCAGTTCGCGGATCAGCACGTTGAACGATTCCGGGAGGCCTGCCGTGAAGGACGCGTCGCCCTTCACGATCGATTCGTAAATCTTCGCGCGGCCGGTCACGTCGTCCGACTTCGCGGTCAGCAATTCCTGCAGGATGTGCGCGGCGCCATACGCCTCGAGCGCCCACACTTCCATTTCGCCGAAGCGCTGGCCGCCGAACTGGGCCTTGCCGCCCAGGGGCTGCTGCGTGATCAGCGAGTACGGTCCGATCGACCGCGCGTGGATCTTGTCGTCGACGAGGTGCGACAGCTTGAGCATGTAGATGTAGCCGACGGTGACCTGCTGCTCGAACTGCTGACCGGTCATGCCGTCATACAGCTTGGTCTTGCCGCCTTCCTGCTCCAGCCCCGCCTTGTCGAGCCAGCCGGTGATTTCCTTCTCGGTCGCGCCGTCGAAGACGGGCGTCGCGAAGTACAGGCCGAGCGCGTGCGCGGCCCACCCGAGGTGCGTCTCGAGGATCTGACCGACGTTCATGCGCGACGGCACGCCCAGCGGATTCAGCACGATCTCCACCGGCGTTCCATCCGGCAGGTACGGCATATCCTCTTCGGGCAGGATGCGCGCGATGACGCCCTTGTTACCGTGGCGGCCGGCCATCTTGTCGCCGACCGACAGCTTGCGCTTCATCGCCACGTACACCTTGACGAGCTTGATCACGCCCGGCGGCAGTTCGTCGCCACGGCGAATCTTTTCCTTCTTCTCTTCGAAGAGCTGCTTGATGACCTCGACCTGGCGCTCGGTGCGTTCTTCCACCATGCGCAGATCCGGTTCCATCGCCGCGTCGTCGGTCTGGATCTTCGAGCGGACGAGCGAGAGGAACGGCACCTTGGCCATCGTCTCCATCGTCAGCTGGTCGCCCTTCTTCAGGAGGCGCTCGCGGCCGAACTCATCGAACAGGTCGGCGCGCAGCGTCTGGCCCTGCAGCATGTTGACGACGCGCTTCTTCGTCTCGTCATGAAGAATGCGAACCTCGTCCTGCAGGTTCTTCTCCATCATGTCGAGCTCGTCCTGCTCGATCGCCTTGGCGCGGTCGTCCTTCTCGATGCCCTTGCGCGAGAAGATCTTGACGCCGACGATGATGCCCTCGATGCCCGGCGGGCAGATCAGCGAGGCATCGCGCACGTCGCCGGCCTTTTCGCCGAAGATCGCGCGGAGCAGCTTTTCTTCCGGCGTCAGCTGCGTCTCGCCCTTGGGCGTGACCTTGCCGACCAGGATGTCGCCCGGCTTCACGGACGCGCCGATGCGGATGATGCCGCTATCGTCGAGATCGCGCAGGTAGCCTTCGGACACGTTCGGGATGTCGCGCGTGATTTCTTCCGGACCCAGCTTGGTGTCCCGCGCTTCGATCTCGAACTCCTCGATGTGGATCGAGGTGTAGTAGTCCTCGCGAACCATCTTCTCGCTGACGAGGATGGCGTCTTCGAAGTTGTAGCCGCGCCACGGCATGAACGACACGAGCACGTTGCGGCCGAGCGCGAGCTCGCCGAGTTCCGTGCACGGACCGTCCGCCAGGACCTGGCCCTTCTGGACGCGCTGGCCGACCCGGACGATCGGCTTCTGGTTGATGCAGGTGTTCTGGTTCGACCGCTTGAACTTGGTCATCGGATAGATATCCGCGCCCATGTCCTCGTTGATCTCACCGGTCTCCGACTCGACGCGCACGACGATGCGGGTCGAATCGACGAAGTCGACCAGACCGGTGCGGCGAGCCACCGCCACCGCGCCCGAGTCGCGCGCGGTGATGTACTCCATGCCGGTGCCGACGTACGGCGCCTGCGCGCGGAGCAGCGGAACGGCCTGGCGCTGCATGTTCGAGCCCATCAGCGCGCGGTTCGCGTCGTCGTTCTCGAGGAACGGCACGAGCGAGGCGGCCACGGACACGAGCTGCTTCGGCGACACGTCGACGAACTGGATCTGTTCGCGCGGCGCCAGGATGAAGTTGCCGGCCTGGCGGGCGTTGACGCGCTCTTGCGTGATGCGCCCGTCCTTGTCGAGCTCGACGTTCGCCTGCGCGATGATGTACTGGTCTTCTTCCCACGCCGAGAGGTAGAAGCAGAACGGCTCGAACTCGACGCCCTTCTTCTTCGGACGGCCCTCTTCGTTGACCAGCTCGTCGGCCTCGACGATGTCGCCGTTCTTGTACTTCGGGTGGCCGCCGGCGTTGGTGACCAGCACGTAGTCGATCACCTGGCCGTTCTTCACCTTGCGGTACGGCGATTCAATGAAGCCGAACTCGTTGATGCGGGCATACGACGACAGCGACGAGATCAGGCCGATGTTCGGACCTTCAGGCGTCTCAATCGGGCAGATGCGGCCGTAGTGGGTCGGGTGCACGTCGCGCACTTCGAAGCCCGCGCGCTCGCGCGACAGACCGCCTGGTCCAAGGGCCGAAAGACGACGCTTGTGCGTGACTTCCGACAGCGGATTGGTCTGGTCCATGAACTGCGACAGCTGCGAGGAACCGAAGAACTCGCGAATCGCGGCCATGACCGGCTTGGCGTTGATCAGGTCGTGCGGCATCGCTGTCGCCATTTCCTGATACACCGACATCTTTTCCTTGATCGCGCGCTCCATGCGGACCAGGCCGATGCGGAACTGGTTCTCGAGGAGCTCGCCGACCGAGCGGACGCGGCGGTTGCCGAGGTGATCGATGTCGTCGACGTTGGCGGTGTTCTTACGCAGCTTCAGCAGGTAGCCGATCACTTCGTAGAAGTCCTGCGGATGCAGGATGCGCTCGTCGAGCGGCGTCGTCAGCTTGAGCTTGGTGTTGAGCTTGAGTCGTCCAACGCGCGAGAAGTCGTACTTCTGCGGGTTGAAGAACATGTTCTCGAACAGCGAGCGCGAGCTGTCCAGCGTCGGGGGGTCGCCCGGACGCAGGCGGCGGTAGATTTC
>Ga0247718_1000657_pt1 | contig 10155 bp, 4 predicted proteins | sample 21E_DmetaG_FD_189045 | JGI IMG/M metagenome (GOLD analysis project Ga0247718, IMG submission 189045) | Soil microbial communities from hillslope of Landscape Evolution Observatory, University of Arizona, Oracle, AZ, United States - 2-1-E_D | ecosystem: Engineered > Artificial ecosystem > Mesocosm...
TCTCTGAGCCGGTCAAACTTCACCGTTCTCGAAGACGGAGTCAGTCAGGAGATATCCAGATTCGAGCCGACGACTGCGCCGTTTAGTCTGGTGATGATCCTGGATATGAGCGGCTCCACGCTTTCAATGCGCCAGGTGATGAAGCAATCCGCCTTTCGCTTCATAGATGCACTGTCGCCAGATGATCGTGTAGCTGTGGTCGAGTTTTACGACAAGATCAATTTGCGAAATGACTTCACCACCGACCGTCGCAAGATCATAAACTCGATTGAGGTCTCGAACGGACGCGGGAAAAGTCAATTCTATAGAGCGCTTGATTTTGCTCTTAATAAGCTCGCCGGCGAGGGCAAGCGGCGAAAGGCGATAATTGTACTTTCCGATGGTGTTGATACTGTCGTTCGCGATCAAGACCGCGAACTTCTATCGAAGCTTCCGGACGACTCCGTTGCCGGGGCGATAAAGCCGGAAAACAGTGAGATACTCAAGCGAGTGTTGAATAAAGCCGACGCCCTCGGCGCCACGATTTACCCGTTGGCACTGCCGACTGGGGACCCGTCGAAACTCGCTGACCCGACGCCCCGTCAGGTGGAAATGTTTAAGGCGGCGAGGGATAGACTGCATCTCGTGGCGGTCCGCTCTGGTGGGACATTGCACAGAATAAACCGCCTGGAGGAACTGGCGACGCTTTATGCGCAGGTCGCCGCGGAACTGCGGACGCTTTACACAATCGAGTACCAGCCATTGAATGAGAAACGTGACGGAAAATGGCGTTCTATCAAGATAGAGGTCGATGATTCGGAACTGCTCGCCCGCACGCGACAGGGATATTTCGCTCGCTAGAAGAGTCGCCCGGGTTGTAACCGAAAACTTGACACTTTCGAGCCCAATAGCTAGTCTAATTCTTCGCTTCGGGCACCCGTAGCTCAGCTGGATAGAGTGCTTGACTACGAATCAAGAGGTCGCATGTTCGAATCATGCCGGGTGTACCATCTATTTTGACCGTTAACGGACGCATGCATGCGTCCGTTTTTAATTTATGCGGTCGCCGTGCCGGATCGCTTCAACTAAACGCGGCGCTTAGGCAACTGTCGAGGTGCCTGAATAAGGTGGGGCTACAGTTGGCTTGCGGAGGTCAGACCTCGTCGAGGACCGATCGGATCTTGTCCGAGAGCGTTTCAAAAGTGAAGGGCTTTTGTAGAAAACGAACGTTGGGATCAATTATTCCCTTGTCGATCGCCGCGGCGTCTGTGTAGCCGGAAATAAGCAGCACCTTCAAGTCCGGATGGCTTTGAGACAGTCTCTCCGCAAGCTCGGTTCCGCCCATTTCTGGCATCACCACATCAGAAATGAGCAGGTCTATCTTCGGTTCGAACCGGCGGATGACATCGAGTGCTTCGCGCCCGTTAGCTGCTTCCAAGACGTTATAACCGCATTCCTGGAGTATCTCCTTGGAAAGATCCCTTACCGCGCGCTCATCTTCGACCAGTAATATTGTCTCAGCACCTCTGATCAAATCGCTTTGTCCTTCCTCGTTATCATAATCTTCACAGGATTGTTCAGCTACGGGAAGATAAATCTTAAATGTCGTACCCAACCCTTTTTCACTGTATACCCAAATGTACCCGCCAGACTGTTTGATTATTCCGTAAACCGTCGCGAGCCCGAGCCCCGTGCCCTTACCCATTTCCTTTGTGGTGAAAAACGGCTCGAAAATCCGCTGCTGCGTTTCACTGTCGATTCCTTCGCCGGTATCAGTGAAGACCATTAATACGTATTTTCCCGGAACTGCCGGATAATGCGAAAGCGCGTATCTATCATCCAAAGTAGCGCTGGCTGTTTCGACGATCAGTTTCCCGCCGCCCGGCATCGCATCGCGGGCGTTTACCGCGAGGTTTATTATCACCTGCGATAACTGGCCCGGGTCGGCGAGTACAAAGCCGATCTTGGGATCTAGTCTCAGATCAAGTTGGATATGCTCACCGATGAGACGCTCGAGTAAGGTGCTGGTATCAGATATCACGTCATTGAGGCAGAGCAGCTTCGGCTGCAACACCTGCTGACGGCTGAACGCAAGGAGCTGCCGCGTTAGCGAGGCCGACCTCTCGCCGGCCTTTTTGATCTCGGCCAGGTGGTTGCGGTTTGGATCATCCTTATCCAGCCTGCGCAGGATCAGATCGCTGTAACCGTTGATTGCAGTTAGCATGTTGTTAAAGTCATGCGCGATGCCTCCTGCTAGTTTGCCGACCGATTCCATTCGCTGCGACTGCCGGAGTTGTTCATCCTTGCGGCGCTCCTCTTCAAGAAGGCGCACGTTTTCCAATGCATTTGCGGTGAGATTCGCCGCCATTTTCATCGCCGTCGCATGGCTGTTACTAAACGCTGATTGCGAAGTACTTTGTATCTCGATCGCTCCGATGATCCGGCCCATTACGCTCATTGGAGTGACCAGCGATGATTGCGGCAGCGCCGGGTCTCGATCGAGGCCGACATTTACCACCGGCTGTCCTTCGATGGCTGACTGGAAGTCATCGGTAATGATCGTTTCACCGGTTAGCACGGCGCGACTGTGCGGGCTGTCGCTCATTGGCATCGGCGGGAGCTTCGAGACGTCATCTTCACTGCCGTCGGACCAAGCATAAGACAGTGTCCTAATGTTGTGCTTCGCGTCGTAAAGAGAGATGAACATCCCCGTGCATCCCGTCGACTCCACCGCGAACGTGGTCAGGGCGCTAAATATCGACTGAATGTCACGCGCGCAACCGAAGCATTCGGCCAATCGCGAGACCCGTTCGAGGAGACGCTCATACTCCCGAATGGCACGTTCCGTAGCATCTCGGCTATACTCTTCGGCCCGTCTGGTGTCGTCGACGTCGGTGTATGTGCCGACCCATTGGCGGACGTTGCCTTCCGCATCCATGAGCGGCGTAGCGCGGGCTACCATATGCCGGAACGCACCCGATGCCGCGTGAAAGACACGCACCTCAGCCTCGAAAACACTTCTTTCGGCAACCGCAATATCCCAGCAGTCCGACATTTTATCCCGGTCGTCAGGATGAATGGCTTTTACCCAGCCGAATCCATTCATCTCTTCCCAAGACTGGCCAGTGTAATCAGTCCATGCCGGCTGCATCTCGACTACCGCCCCAATCGCGTTGGTGGTCCAAGGCACGTCGGTCAAAATCGAAACCAGTGAGCGATATCTCTCCTCGCTCTCGCGAAGGGCTTGTTCCGCGCGGGCGCGGTCGATCCGAGACCAAATTCGAGCTGTTAGCTCTCGAAACAACTGGACCTCGTCGTTCCTCCACTTGCGTGCCCCTCTCGTCTGAATGGTGATTGCCGCTTTCAACTGCCCATCGCTCAGGTAAGGGGCGGTGACGAATGCACCAATACTCAGAGCTTCATACTCCCGCGCCGATCCTTTTGTCACCGGATCATCGTTTACGTTTTGAACAATTATCGGCGAGCCCGAGATGAAAGGACCACGAGCCGCATCGGACATGAATTCTGAAATCCTGTAATCGCCACTACGTGGTACGCCGGTATTATCCCGCCGCCAATCGTATGCGACGCTAACCGTGTCGGCCTTTATGTCGAACTCGACGTAAGTACAATTGTCTACATTAAAGAAGCGGCCGATCTTAACGCTGCTGACGGCCATTATCTCGCTGACGTCGGTAAGATTTGCAAGGTCCTCACTTAGCTCCAGCAGCAGCATTTCGGCGCGCTCGGCCCGTATCCGGTCGGTTATATCGATTGATGTCCCCAGAACGCCCCGGATTCGGCCGCTTGCGTCCCGCCTCGGCTCAACCTGAATGTCAAACCACCGCTCCTCACCATTTAGCAGCACAGGTACGGATTGATGGATCCTTTCGCCAGTCTCAATGACCCGCCGCTTTACCGACTCGCGCACTTGAGCTCCCGCCCCGTCGAGATCGCGGTCCGTTCTGCCGATAAGCCGTTCAGTACCTTCATTGTCTGGATAAAGCCACCGGTACCTCAGATCACGGTCCTGCTCATAAACAGAGACGGTGCCGCTCGAAAGGGCAAGCCGAAATCGCTCTTCACTCTCTCTTAGTTTCTCTTCCGCCGCCCAACGATCGGTTATGTCTTGTGCGGTCCCAAGCAAACCGACCGGATTGCCATCCTCATCGCGGGTAACCTGGCCGTGCTGAAGCACTATCCGCTCGCCGCCCGGCACTGTAATGCGGTGACGAAATACGAACCCGGTTTTGCTGCTTACCGCTTCCTCGATAATCGATCGCACTCGCGGCCTGTCATCCGGATGAACAACGGCGAAGTAATTCTCGAAGGTCAGTTGCGTCGCCCGAGGGCTGAATCCGAAGATTCGGTATGTTTCGTCGGAAAGAGTGACTTTTCGGGTGGGGAACTCCAGTTCCCAGCTGCCGATCCGTGCCAGCCGCTGTGCCTGTTCGAGCTGGGCGAGTATTTTGATTACCTGTTCTTTCGATTCGACGAGGCTTTGCTCCTGCTTCTTGTTCTGCGTTATGTCGCGGGCAACCGCGAAGATATGGCCGCTCTCCGCGATCGCCGTCGCCTTCCAGGACAACCAGATATAAGAGCCGTTCTTATGAACAAAGCGATTAATGAACGCAAGCGTAGTAGGTCCCTTTTGGAGGACTTCGAGCGCCGCTACAGTAGCATCCTTGTCTTCCGGGTGAACGAAGTGATGGAGTGGTTTTGACATCAACTCGTCGACCGAAAACCCCAGAGCACCCTCCCACGACGGATTGAGGCGCTCGAAATAGCCTTGGCAATTAGCAATGCAGAGCATATCCAAAGAAACATCAAAAAACATGCTTCCCTGCTCGGCCTCCCGACGGGTGGCATTTATCGTGATTGCGTACCGGATTGCACGCTCGAGCAGAGCGGCGTCGGTCGCATCTTTTATCAGGTGATCGGACGCACCTAAGGCCATAGCATTTGCCGCGATCCTGGAGTCCTCTTCCTGACCCAGCGTTATTACGGGGAGGCTGGGGTGATATGTCCTAAGCTGGCAGAGGACCTCGATTACCCAAACTTCCCCCGCGCCGCAGTCCAAGAGGCCGACGTCGAACCCCCCGTTCCCAAGTGCGCGCTCGGCCTCGTCCCAGGATGAAACCCAATCAAGATGGTGATCCGTCTGCCCGGAGCGGGAAAGATGGCCGCGGATGCGGAGATGGTCGTCCTCAGAGCCGCCTATAAGCAAGACCTTTATCAAGTTCGTTGTGCGTTTAGCGCTCATGTAGCTTGCCAAGAAGTTCGACGGGTAGGCTTATGAAGCACATCGGTCTTCGTTAGACCGCAACGATCCGCAGCGGAGGATGCAATTTCAGAACCAAGATCGGCATCTCTGCCATACCTAACTGGAGTTTTACTTTCGCCTGTCCCGGGAAGTGTATTGCGAGTTGGGTCGGAGGACGTTCGCTCTTAGGTGGAGAGTATTTTGAAATGCCGTTGTTGTCAAAGAATATGAGCTTCCGGCCTGGCGCCCGAATCAAACTTTCGGACGACGAGTCAGTGAAAAATCATCAGTTGCGCTCAGGTGTTTCCCTTTGTGGCCCGGCGAGTCATTTCAGCCGCTCTTTTCAGCGAAATCGACCGGGTCGCGGGAAATGTGCCTCACAAGAATGCCCCATCGCAGATATTTGGCCAGCTGATGAGACACCGTAAGGCGCCGAATACGGTTTGCAGTCGATTTTTGATCGCGGCAGGCCCGAGGCATACGGATTGCGAACGGACAGCCCGGCGATTCGGATTGTCCGATGCTTCCTCGAAAGTTTTATGCTCGCGTCCGCTGTTGAAAAAGTCCACGGGCATTCCGACCTCGAACCCAGAAAGTCAGGCTCGGAGCCGACACGGCCATCATCATCTGACTGCGCAACCAGTGCTGCCGAGCGCGGCGCTCAGCCGGGTTCGGAGAAGATTCTGATTGTCGATGACGTCCGACTTATTCGCGACCTTTTCACGGAATGTCTCAAAGAGAAATACGAGTGTCACCAGGCAACTTCGGTAATGGAAGCATTCGAGCGCCTAAAGGAGACTGACTATGCTGTCGTGGTCACCGACGTATTGATGCCGGGGCTCTCGGGGATCGAACTGCTAAGAAAGGTCGTTGAAAAGTATCCCGACACGGCCGTTATCGTCGTCACCGGCGTCGACCGTCCACACCGGGTTGCCGACGCGATGCGCCTTGGGGCTTTCGATTACCTTATAAAGCCGTGCGAGCCGGACGTCCTTTCCTTAGTGGTTGAGCGGGCGGTTGCCAGGCGCGAGCTGACCATCAACGCCCGCAAATACAAACAGGATCTCGAGATCAGCAATCGTCACCTTCTCGAGGCGAACAATCAGCTCAGGCGCTTACAGGCCCAGATTGTTCATAACGAAAAAATGGCCTCGTTGGGCCAGCTGACCGCCGGCGTCGCTCACGAGCTCAATAACCCGCTCGGATTCATCTATTCGAATCTCGACATTCTTAAAAATGACATAGCCAGATTGCGAGCCGCGCTTGTTGAAGCGAAAGCTGATGACGGTCAAGCAGAGAGACCTCGAGAGATTGACGGCCGGGAGAGGATCCACCAGATTCTCGAAGGGCTGACCGAATTGATCGATGACTGCCAGGAAGGAGCCGAAAGGGTCAAGGACGTAGTGCAAAACCTGAGACTCTTTTCCAGACTCGACGAAGCTGCCCTAAAGAGGATCAGTATCCATGACGGCATCGACTCATCGATCCGCCTGCTGTCGCGCTACTTCAGCCAGGGCAATATCGTGCTGCGCCGCGATTATGGACCAGTACCCGAGATTGAAGCCTTCGCTGGACAGCTCAATCAGCTGTGGATGAATTTGTTGGCCAACGCCGCGCAAGCCGTTTCGAAAAACGGTGGCGAGGTAACCGTCAGTACCTGCCATAAGAATGACCAAGTGTTTGTGACGATAACGGACACGGGTGTCGGGATAAGTCCGGAACACCTCGATCGTATTTTTGACCCGTTCTTCACCACAAAGCCTGTTGGTGAAGGAACAGGTTTGGGGCTCTCGATCTCGTTCGGCATCGTCGAGCGTCACGGCGGGCGGATACGAGTCGAATCGAAAGTTTCTAAAGGCACGACCTTCACTGTAACACTTCCAATTGAACAGAAGCCTCAGCTGTAGCTGCTTAAATCCTCAAAAAAACCACCATCGATATGAAGAACAAAATCCTGATAGTCGACGACGAACCGGCGAATCTTCGAGTCCTCACACGCATCTTCCGAGATGATTGGACTGTTATCACCGCTAGCAGCGGCAAGGAAGCACTTGAACTCCTACTGCTGCACGACGTCGCGGTAATAATCTCTGATCAACGCATGCCGGAAATGACGGGAGTGGAGTTTTTGAAACAGGCCGCCGAGATTCGCCCTCACACTGTGCGGATCATCCTTACCGGATATACAGACGCCGCGGCGCTGGTCGAGGCGATCAACTCCCGCGTGGTTTACAAATACGTTACCAAACCGTGGATAAATGAAGACTTGAAACTAACCGTCTCGCGCGCTCTGGAATACTACAATTCCACAAAAGACCAACACTTGGTAACCCTCGAGAATCTGCGTTTGACCGCGAGGCTGAAAGCCGCCACGGACGCCTTCGTTAAACTAGCTTCGAGCATTATGGATCTACGCTTTCCAGGCAGCAGCGCCCACGCGGCCCGCACGAGTCACTACTCGCGAGTTATGGGGGCGCAGCTCGAACTCGAGCCCGACGACATCGAGAAACTGTCGCTCGCCGCTCTCCTTCACGAGCTTCCGGCATCGCTGGTAACTGATGAGGCCTTTGGTGATACCACCAACGGGACTTGCCCGCGCCACATCTCAATGGCACCGCAGTTTGACGCCTGCGTTGGAATTCTCGCCGGAGTACCGGACCTCGCTGATACGTGCGACGTCATCGGATGCGTTCACGAACGATTTGATGGGCGCGGATTCCCCAACGGGCTTGCCGGTGAGAAGATCCCGCTGCATGCACGAATAATAGCCGTCGCCGACGCTTATGATCGGCTTCGATCGCCGGATTCGTACGGCGGCCTGACGCACCGCGAGGCCGAGCGACTGATCTGTGAAGAGAGTGGGACGCGATTTGACCCGCGAATCGTCGAACTCCTTCCGTCGCTCGAATGGGTCAACGGGTTGTTTCAGACTGATCTGACACCGGACGAGCTCGCCGGAGTACTTTCCCTTTGATCCTCTAATAATCCCGCGATACTCGTCCGCACGGATTCGCGACGATTAAGTCGCGCCATCCGGTGTCCGACGGGTGAAGTATTTCTTCTTTCAAATTTGTTCCAAGTCCCTTTAACGCAAAATGGGTGGCGAGAATTTAAGCACGAGTGTAACGGCGCCGATATGTTACCGCATAGACGGCGCCGATCGACTGATTTCTTTTAATGACGAGTGGACCAGATTCGCTCTTTCGAATGACGGCACCGAACTGGCTTCCAAAACAGTGCTTGGACGGAGCTTATGGAGCTTTATCAGCGGACACGGTACCCGAGAGATCTACCGTCTGCTTGTCGGGCGCGTTCGAACGGGCGCCGACGTCGAATTCGATTTTGCCTGCGATTCTCCCGATGTTCGCCGGCTAGCCACAATGACCATTCGGTCATGTGCGGAACGCGAGGTCGAGTTCATCGTAAGCATCAGGTCGGTCACACAAAGAATCAACCAGGTGAGCGTGCTCGACAGAAGTGCGCGCCGCGGCACCGATCTGCTTGTCATTTGTGCGTGGTGCAGCCGGTTGCAGACCGATAGATTGGGGTGGATCGATATTGAAGAAGCAGCCGTTCGACTTCGTCTGTTCGAATCTGATCAGCTTCCTGTCATCTCGCACGGTATGTGCCCGGACTGTTATCACAGAATGTCGGGAGTCGTTATAAGCTCTGCGCAATCCCGGTCAGCCAGAGCCTAGGCCGCGGGAAAGTAGGGCGGGTAATTTGCCGACTTTTTGATTAACGAATAAACAATTTCGGCTGCCTATCCCGATCAAAGCAGCGTGCAACTTCCACGGTGATGGTTAAAATCTAAACGTAGGAGGATGTACCATAGATGAGAAATTTGTTTGATCGCCCCCGCAGGTCTTTTGCGCTGATTTTTGTAGCATTATTATTTGCAGCAGTGATGATAATCGAAGCAGCTCTTACGTCCGCTCCGGTAGAAGCCGCACCGGACAACCCGCTTACCGCGAAGTGGACCGGTCCATACGGTGGCGTGCCGCCTTTCGACAAGGTACAGGTTTCCGACTTTAAGCCGGCTCTCGAAGCCGCCATGGCGGAGAATCTGGCGGAGATCGACAGGATCGCCGCTAACCCTGCCGCACCGACGTTCGAAAATACGATTGCCGCCATGGAGCGCACCGGCCAGACGCTGGACCGCGTTTCAGTGATTTATGGCATTTGGGGAGCGAACCTGAGCACCCCCGAATACCAGGCCGTCGAGGCCGAAATGGACCCGAAACTGGCCGCGTTCAACGACAAGATTACTCAGAATGAGGCCCTTTTCAAACGTATCGAAGCTGTTTACAACTCGCCCGAAAAAGCGAAGCTAACGCCCGAGCAGCAACGGCTTACCTGGCGTTATTACACAAATTTTGTCCGTTCCGGTGCGAAGCTCGACGCTAAGAGCAAAGCCCGGTTGTCAGAGATCAACCAGCAGCTGGCCAAAAATTTCACCAAATTCAGTCAGAACCTGCTCGCCGACGAAAGCGAGCTTCACCTCGAGCTGAAAAGTGATGATGATTTTGCGGGCCTTCCGCAGTCGCTCCGCGGCATTTACGCCGAGGAGGCAAAACGGCGCAAGCTCTCAGCCGCCGGTGCGGTCGCTAACACTCGCTCGTCGATCGAGCCGTTCCTGACCTACTCCTCCAGACGGGACCTCCGCGAGAAGGCTTGGAGGCTGTTTGTGAACCGCGGCGATAACAGTGGAGCGCGGGACAATAATGCCGTTATTTCTGAGATACTTCAGCTCAGAGCGGAACGCGCCAAACTTCTCGGGTTTCCTACCCACGCACACTATCGGTTGGACAACACGATGGCCAAGACGCCGGAACGTGCGATGGAGCTGATGGAGGCCGTCTGGAAGCCGGCCGTTGCCCGCGTTCGCGAGGAAGTCGCAGACATGCAGGCCC
>Ga0247718_1000658_pt1 | contig 10150 bp, 11 predicted proteins | sample 21E_DmetaG_FD_189045 | JGI IMG/M metagenome (GOLD analysis project Ga0247718, IMG submission 189045) | Soil microbial communities from hillslope of Landscape Evolution Observatory, University of Arizona, Oracle, AZ, United States - 2-1-E_D | ecosystem: Engineered > Artificial ecosystem >...
CTCGTCGCCCGGCTCGGCCGCCCCGACGCTCTCGCAGTCCAGCTTCTCCCACACCTCGATGATTAAGTCCCGTTTCGTGCGTGATCGCCACATCTAGCCGATGAATTCGATAAGTAGGAGCCGGTGCTAACAAGCTGTGCGGCCGAGCCGGGCGACGAGTTCGGATGAGGAATGGTCCTTTGGGTCCCCGACAATCGCGACCTGGCCGCCGCATTCACGGACTATCTCTCTTTCGGGAACTGAGTCGACCGTATAGTCGGTCCCCTTTGCATGAAAGTCCGGGCGGATAACGCGAATGAGGTGTTCGACTGTGGGCTCGTCGAAAATTGTGACCAGATCGACGCATCTTAGTGCGGCGACAATCTCCGCGCGCTCGTGCTGAGTAATAAAGGGACGATTTTCCCCTTTTAGCTTTTTTACCTGCTCGTCCGAATTGATCCCGACGATCAGAGCTCCGCCTAAAGACTTAGCTCCGAGAAGATAGCGGACGTGCCCAGCATGAAACAGATCGAAGCATCCATTGGCCAGGATGATTCGGCGATCGGACGATCGGAAGCTTTCAACATAGCCGACCAGTTCGTCACGATCGGCTATTGGAGAAGATAGTTCAGGCATAAGCAAAAATTCAGGCGGCGGTCTCGGAAGTTATCAAACTGGGCGAAGGTGAAAGGCTGGCGACAAGTTCTTCAGTAGTGACCGACGCCGTACCCTTTTTCATGACAGCGATGCTGGCGGCATGGTTGGCGATCTTCGCGGCCTCGAGAAAAGTCAATCCTCCTGCTAGCCCAAGTGCATACGCTGCAATCACCGTGTCCCCGGCCCCCGTGACATCGACAGGCACTTCCGACCCGACCGCTGGTATCTCCAATGCGGGCCTGCCCGCCTCGGCCAATACCATTCCCTTGTTCCCGCATGTGACCAGCAACGCCTGAAGTCGCAATCTCTCACGCAGGGCGTCACCGTCAGAAGGCGCAAACTCGCGGCCTAGAATCTGTTCCACCTCCTCCTGGTTCGGCGTCGCGCTTGTCGCCCCGGCAAAATCGCCAAGTCTGAACCTCGAGTCGGCAACAAGGGGTATGCTGCGGTTAGCGGCGATCTGCAGTGCACTTTTAAACATCTCTGGTGATGCCGCACCGTAGTTATAGTCCGAAAAGACGATCGCATCGGCGGCTCGGCACGCCAAAGTCAGAGCGCTTAACAGCCGCTCGCGGGTCTCAGCGTCGATCTCTCGCTCACCCTCATAGTCGATCCTGATGACCTGCTGCCGGGGAGCGTAATGCCGGCCGGCGAGCACTCGCAACTTGGTGGTGGTCATCAATTGTGGGGAAGCTACCAGAAACTCATCCCCCACGCCGGAGTCCATGAGCGACGCGCGCAAGAATTCGCCGTTTCGGTCACTGCCGATCGCTCCGACGAGGATCGGGACTCCGCCGAGTGAGGCGACGTTTACGGCAGCATTCGCCGCGCCGCCCGCCCGGGTCTCTGTCTCGTCGTGCCGTAGAATGAAAACCGGAGCCTCGCGAGAGATGCGGGAGATAGTGCCGTTCAGATACTGGTCGGCCACGATGTCACCAATGATAGCTACCCGCTTACCAGCCAGCACTCCGCGAATAATGTGTGCAAGATCGCTCATCAAACAGACAGAAATTACAATAAAGCAAGGCGATAAACAAAAGGGTTGAAGACGGAGATCTTCAACCCTTTTGTTACTGAGTATCTAAATTGGTCTAGTGCGTGTCGTAGCCCGCGATCGGGAAATCGCTGGGGGCTCCCCACTGAACACCTGAGAATCCGGAATCGGTGCTTCTCCGGACATAGAAAGTACCATCTGTGTCTCGCCAGACTGCGATGTCCGTTTTGCCGTCCCCGTCGTAATCGTTCTGCGTGGTGAGATCGGTTCCAGTTGCTCCAAACGCCACGGCGTCAAAGCCACCGTTGGAGCTTCGTAGGATATACCAAATAAGAGCCGACGAAGCCGTCGCACCCTCACGCACCACGGCGATATCGGCTTTGCCGTCGCCGTCGTAATCACCCGGCACTACGAGGTCGGCTCCGATGCCCCACGGCGTAATTGTCACACCTCCGTCAGAGCTGCGGCTGATGTAAAAGATCGCCTGAGCCGTTTGCGTTGACCCAGGGCGCTGCACAGCGAGATCCGTCTTCCCATCGCCGTCGTAATCAGCGGGCACGGCGTAGTCAGTCGTCACACCGAAGGTACCGCCCATCAGATTGTTGTCAAGCGATCGGTAAATATACCAGATCATTTGTCCGTTCGTGCGGCGGACGACGGCCAGATCCGTTTTTCCATCACCGTCATAGTCGCGCGCAACCGGCTCGTCACCGTTCACACCGAACGTTGCCCCAAAGAAAGTGTTATTCGAACTGTTGATCCGGTACCATACGCCCGTAGTCTCGCGAAACACGGCGATATCACCCTTCCCGTCGCCGTCGTAATCACCCGGGGTCATCCAGTCCTCATTGGCGATTCCGAACTGCTGGAAAATAAAACCGCCGCCGCTCTTCAGGATGTACCAAACAGCGTTCGACTGACGGAAAACCGCATAGTCCGCCTTATTGTCCCCATCATAGTCCACGGCGCGGCGAAGTTTGATGTTGCCTGATCCCGGTTGGGCGACGACGGAAGACCCGGCCAGTACAGCGATCGCCAAAAACACTAAGGCAAACTTGCCAGTTTTGGTCAAATAGTTTTTCATCTCATTTACCTTAAATCGATACTACTTTGCTTGAAATGGAGAGGCTTGACCAAGGCGTTCGCCGATGGCACAAGAACCTTAAATATACTACCGCAAAATTGCCAAAAGCAAATAAATCATTCGCTTCTGCTGCCTACCTGTTGGATTCCACTTCGCCACTACCAATACTTTCAGCTTGGACTAGGACGGCTACAAGTCTAAAAAAGTTGGAATTACAGGTGTTTTTCGAAAATCAATTGGACGACTGACTAACCGCAAATGTCTGGCCGCCGATCGAGATCGTCCCGGAGCGCGTTGCTGTCAGACTCAAATTTACCCGAAAGTTGACTGTGGCGTTGCCACTCAACGCGTCTGGCCCGTTGATCTTGATCCACGAAGCGTTGCTTTTTACAGCGTAATCGCAGTTCTGACCCGCCGTGACTGTGACTGAGAAACTGCCACCCTTTCGCCGCACACTAACGGCATTGCTGCCGAGACCAAAGTTGCAAACCGTCTGGTTTTGCAGTGCGGCGGCCGCATTCAGACGGCCACCGGTCTTCACGAGACCTGCCCAGGCCGGCAAGACATCCACAGTATTCATCAACGTTGCTTTAAGCGATGCGACCGACAAACTCGGGTTAAGGGCCGAAAGCAGTGCCGCGGCTCCCGCGACGTGGGGCGTGGCCATCGACGTCCCGCTCATGGGCCCGTAGCTTGAATTTGTATTGGCGGTCGTGCTGACGATCGATGAGCCCGGTGCGGCCAGATCTACGCTCACGGCTCCATAGCTCGAAAAACCGGAGCGAGAGTCCGTTGAGGTCGAGGACGCGACGGCCAGGATGCTCGGCGATGTGTACGTCGACGGATAGTTCGGGTTCGACGAAGTATCGTTGTTGTCGTTGTTATTGCCCGCGGCGAAGACGTTGAGTATCCCGGCATCACCCATCGCGTCGATGGCGTCCTTGGTGGCCTGATCGTACCCGCAAGCTTCGGTGCAGCCGCCGTACGAGTTGTTGGTGACGCGGATGTTGACGCCGCGGTTCTTCATCATCCGGATGTAGTTGTATGCGTTGACGAGCTGGGCGGAGGTCGTGTCGTTGGCCGCGGCGCTGTAGATCTTGATGGCCATCAGCTTGACGTTCCAGTTGACGCCTACTACGCCGAGGCTGTTGTTTCCGACAGCACCGATGGTTCCCGCGGTGTGGGTGCCGTGGCCGTGCTCGTCGATGGGGTCCGGGTCGTTGTAGCGAAAGTCGTAACCATAATAGTCGTCGGCGAAACCGTTCCCATCGTCGTCGACGCCATTGCCGGCGATCTCGCCGGGATTGGTCCAGATGTTCGCGGCCAGATCCTCATGCGTGTAGCGAATGCCTGTGTCGATGTTCGCCACGACGACGCCGGCGCTCCCGGTCGCGATATCCCAGGCGGCAGGGGCCGAGATCTTCATCATTCCGTACATCGAGTTCGGAGGATTGAATTGCGGATCATTCGGCGTCGCCATGAGCTGGTAGTAGAAGTTGGGCTGGACGGCCTCGATCTGCGGATCGGATCCGAATCTCCTAATTCCTTCCTCAAGCGATATCCCCGCCGGCAGTTTGACCCGCACCCAGCCCAAGTCGCCCAGATCTTCCAAAATGCTTGCGGCTTTTGCCCTCACCAATCGCTGCTTTTCAAGACCGCTCAGCCTCACCTTTACAAGCAGTTCGCCTGGAACGAAGGGTTCCGCCCGGCGCTGGGCGAACGACGGGGCGACCACGAACGACAATAAGAGCAAGAGGGGTAGCAGACCTTTCAGCCTCATAATCAGCAAGCTTTTGGCACAGTTATCGTCACAGTGTCCGAATCGGATCAGAAAAGACCAGAATCCTTAACGATGCGCAGAGTAAAAGGGAAATATGACAAAACTGCCGGTATATTGGGGAAGGATTTATATGGGGCGGCTAGTGGGATTCGAACCCACGACATCCTGAACCACAATCAGGCGCTCTAACCGCTGAACTATAGCCGCCATATTTCAATTTTGGATTTTGGATTGCCGATTTTGGATTGAAGAGCGATCCCTTTCATTCCGCAATCCGAATTCCGCAATCCGCAATCGAACTTCGCCCCCGGCACGACTCGAACGTGCGACCCACAGCTTAGAAGGCTGTTGCTCTATCCGGCTGAGCTACGGGAGCATATCAAAAAGCAAGTTCCAAGTTTAGCCACCGCCAGCCGGATAGTCAAACAAGTTTCAGGAGCTTAAGCACGACAAAAACGAGCAGTCCGATGAGCATCGGGCCGGCCGAAAAGGCCAATATCCAGTAGGCTTCGTTCTTGAAATTGAATCTAAGCTGTCGCATTGTTGGCACCTCGTATGACGCCCAGCATCTGGTCGAAAACTTCGGTCAAATCCAGTTCACTGGTGTCGATAACTATAGCATCCTCAGCGATGGTCAGCGGCGAATCTTTGCGCGAGACGTCGCGCTCGTCGCGCTCGTTGATTTCGGCGAGCGTCTGTTCATATGTCGATTCGCAGCCCCTGGCCTTGTCTTCTTCGTAGCGGCGGCGGGCCCGAGCTTCCGGTTTGGCCGTAAGGAAGAATTTGAAGTCTGCATTCGGAAAAACGACGCTCCCGATGTCTCGGCCCTCGAGGACGCAGCCGTTCGAAGCCGCTTCGCCGATGGCCCGCTGATGATCGACCATAACGCGCCGCACGTCCGAAATGGTCGAGACGACCGACGCCGCTTGCGCGACCTCGAGCGTGCGGATGTCCGTCGTGACGTTGCCACCGTCAAGCCACACGCTCATCGAGTCCGGCTCGCCAAGGAGATCGATCTCTGCCGTCTCGGCGACCTCGGCGATGCGTTCGCTCTCGTCGAACCCGACGCCCTTACGCAAAACAGAGAGAGCGACGGCGCGGTACATCGCCCCGGTGTCGAGGTAAAGCAGGCCGAGGCGAGCCGCAAGCATCTTGCCGAGTGTGGATTTGCCCGCTCCCGAAGGGCCGTCGATGGCTATGATCATTACTTTCCGAGGCTCTTTCGCACCTTTGGCGGGAGCTTTTCGAGGACCATTTGGTATGAGTTCGAGATTAATTCCTTGAGCTCTCTTTCGGCAAGCGCGTCCGTGCCCCAGACGGTTACCCAGTGATATCTGGCCACGTAGGCGGCAGGCTGGATTCCGTCCCGCTCGGTAAGTTCCGCGAACTTTTCGGGTGTGCATTTGAATGAGACCTTTCCGGCGTTGGCCGGATCCAAGGCCGTGACGGCGAACATTTTCCCGCCGACGCAAAAGCAAAGGTCGTTGTCCCACTTCACGTCCTCGGTCGTGTGCGGAAGGGCGAGGCAGAATTCTCTGAGTTGGTCGATATTCATCTAACGTTCGCGGCGGAGGCCGTGAGTGTTTGGCGAAGTGCGACGATCGTTCGGTCGACGTCGTCCGCTGAAACATCGCAGTGCGTAACCATCCGGATCGCGCTGCCGAAGCCGATCGCCAGAACTCCTTTTTCTTTCAACTGAGCACAGATCTCGCCCGACGTCTTGCCTGTTTTCGACACGTCGAAGATCACGATGTTCGTGGCGACCTTTTCCAGGTCGACCTCGACGCCCGGCAGTTCGGCGATGCCTTCGGCGAGGCGGCGGGCGTTCTCGTGATCTTCGTGCAGTCGTTTCGGAGATTCTTCAAGCGCGATCAAACCGGCCGCCGCGAGAATTCCCACCTGCCGCATTCCGCCGCCGAGGCGCTTGCGCCAGATGCGAGCTTCTTGGATGAAATCTCTTTGGCCGACCAGCAGAGAACCGACCGGAGCCCCGAGACCTTTCGACAAACAGAACTGAACCGAATCGCACTTGCGGGTCAGCTCCGCAACCGGCGTATCGAGAGCGACCGACGCGTTGAAGATCCGAGCGCCGTCCATATGCACGGGAATCTTGGATTGAAGCGCCCGGTCGCAGATGTCGGCACAATGCTCCGCGGTCATCACGCTGCCGCCCGCGAAGTTGTGCGTGTTCTCGAGGCAGATCAGGCCGGTCGGTGCCGAGTAATAAGGCAGATCGATGTGCAGCGCGGCGGCGATCTCGTCCCAAGTCAGGTGTCCCGAACCGTCCGTGCTTTTCACGGGGCGGATCATCACGCTCGCGATCGCCGCCGGGCCGCCCATTTCGTAGTTGAAGATGTGGCCGCGTTCCTCGATCACGACCTCCTGACCGGGTTTTGTGTGAAGCTTCACCGCGATCTGGTTTCCCATCGAGCCGGTCGGCAAAAACAGCGCGGCTTCTTTCTCGAAAATCTCTGCAGCACGCTCTTGCAGTCGATTAACTGTCGGGTCTTCGCCGTAAACGTCGTCGCCGACCTCGGCCGCGGCCATCGCGGCGCGCATCTGTGATGTGGGTTTTGTGACGGTGTCGCTTCTGAGGTCGATCATTCGCTTTCAAATTTAGCCCAGCCGTTGACATTGCTCAAACGGTGGGGCTAAATTGAGAGCCCCTATAGTTCAAGGAGCCAAAAACTATGTCCAACGTCAAACCAATTCCCGACGGTTATGAAGGGATCACGCCGTACCTGATCTGCAAAAATGCGGAGGCGGCGATCGAATTTTACAAGCGGGCCTTCGGTGCCGAAGAGTTGTTTCGGATCGGGGAGCCCGGAATGGTCGGCCACGCCGAGATGCGAATTGCCGGACGCGCGACCTTCATGCTCGCGGACGAGTTTCCGCCGATGGCGCTCAGCCCGCAGTCGGTCGGCGGGACGCCGGTGAGCTTGTACATTTACGTCGACGATGTCGACAGCTTTACCGAAAAGGCGATCGCGGAAGGACTGAAGGTGATCAAGCCGGTCGCCGACCAGTTTTACGGCGACCGCTCGGGTCATTTCGAAGATCCGTTCGGGCACATGTGGGGATTCGCGACCCACAAGGAAGATCTGACGCCCGAAGAGCTGAACGAGCGCGCTGCGGCCGCGCACGCGCCGGCTTAAGAAACTTCTTCCTTTTCGATCTCCGCGATCTTGTCGACGCGCTTTTGGTGGCGGCCGGCCTCGAAGTCGGTCGTAAACCAGGCGTTGATGATTTTTGGGATCTCGCCTTCCGGGGTCGTGCGGGCGCCGATGGAAAGGACGTTGGCGTCGTTGTGCTGGCGGGCGAGCCTCGCAGTCTCCTCGTTCCAGGCGACGGCGGCGCGGACGCCGCGGACCTTATTGGCCGCGATGGCCATCCCGGTTCCCGAACCGCAGACGAGCAGGCCCTGATCGAATTCGCCCTTCGCGACGGCCTCTCCGACCTTGCGGGCATAATCGGGGTAGTCGACCGAATCGGACGAGACCGTGCCGAAGTCGTTATACTCGACCCCGAGCTCGTCAAGAGTCTTTTTAATCCTTTCCTTTTCTTCGTAGCCGGCATGGTCAGCGGCGATTGCGATTTTTTTGGCCATTTGATTCATCGGATAGCGAATATTCTATTCCCTTCGGCCCGGTCACAAAAGTTTTGCGGGTAACTCGACCCGCGATCGCCGGCATCAATAGGTTGTTCTGAAAAGTCCAGCGCAATATAATCGAGCCGTCCGCCGAGTGATGAGACCCTCAAGACATCTCGCGATACTAGCATTTACGGTTTTGGCCGTCTCGGCCTACGGCCAGGATTTTCTCCCTGAGCTGGTGAGGCGGGTCAAGCCGTCGGCCGTCGCGATCGAGACTTTTGATGCGCGCGGGAATATTATCTCACGCGGCAGCGGCTTCTTTATCGGTGCGGACAGGATCATCACGAACAAGCACGTGATCGACCGGGCGACCCGCGTTCAGATACATCTCGTCGACGGGAAGAAGTTTCCGGTCCGCGGCGTTCTCGCCATCGACGGCGAGGGCGATCTGGCCCTTTTGCAGGTCGACGTCCCGCGCGGACTCGCTGCACCGTTGCCGATCGTCAAGACCGTCCCGCAGGAAGGCGAGTCGATCGTCGTGATCGGCAATCCGTACGGTCTTGAAGGCAGCGTCTCGAACGGGATCGTGTCGGCGGTTCGTGAGATCTCGGGTTACGGCAGGATCATCCAGATCACCGCGCCGATCTCGCCAGGCTCCTCAGGCTCGCCGGTCGTCAACATGCTCGGCGAGGTGATCGGGGTGGCGACCCTGCAGGCGGCCGAGGGGCAGAGCCTGAATTTCGCGGTACCGGCCGAACGGATAGGGCAGCTGAAGATCGGCGACGTCCAGACGGTCTCGACCGTCACCGCCGAGACGCAGCGCAACAAGCGCTCTGCCGCTGAGAGGTTATATTCGCAGGGACTGGCTCAGCTCTCGAGAGACGATTTTGCGAAAGCTCTTCCGTATTTTGAGCGTGCAACCGAGATCGATCCGAATTATGCCGAGGCCTGGTATCAGGCGGGCTACTGCTACGGCGTGCTCGGACGCCATTCGGACGCTCTAAAGGCATCGCGGCAGGCGGCCAGGCTGCGGCCCGAATGGGTGCAGGTCCACGTGAACATCGGGGCTTCCAGCTTTGCGCTGGGGCAGTACAAGGACGCTCTCGAAGCCTACAAGCTCGCCGCGAAACTCGACGATGATAATGCCGAGATCCAATACGCTCTCGGCCTTACCTTCAACAAACTCGGCCGCACAGACGAAGAGATCCTCGCCTACAAGCGTGCTCTTACCTTCAAGCCCGACCTGACAGGCGCGATCGAAAAGCTCGGGCTCGCCTACTTCAAGCAAAAACGCTACTCGGACGCCGCCGCGGCCTTCGATCAGCTCAAGATCTACAAGCCGGACGAAAAGACCTACAACAATCTGGGCGAGGCCCTGCTCGAGCAGGACAAAGCCGATGAAAGCCTTACGGCCTTCAACAATGCGCTCGGATACAATCCGGATTTCGACCGCGCCAGGTACAATCTAGGCCGCGCGTACCTAAAACTCGGCAATCGCGAAATGGCTGCGGTGCAGCTTGAGATCCTTCGCAACTCTCGCTCCGACTGGGCGGATCGCCTGTATGTGCTGCTTAATCCTTAACTTGGCTGACGCCTGTTGATCAAACTCGCCACGAATCCCGCACCGAAACCGTTGTCGATATTCACGACCGTCACGTTCGACGCGCACGAGTTGAGCATCCCGAGAAGCGCGGCTACTCCGCCTAACGACGCCCCATAACCGATGCTCGTCGGGACCGCGATTACCGGCACGCTGACGAGCCCGCCGACGACCGAGGGCAGAGCTCCTTCCATTCCGGCCGCGACGATGACGACGCGGGCGCCGGCGAGTGTTTCTCTTTCGGCAAGTATGCGATGGATACCGGCGACGCCGGCGTCCCAGACCCGGCGCACGCGGTTGCCCATCGTTTCGGCCGTGAGGGCGGCTTCTTCGGCGACCGGGATGTCGCTTGTACCGGCCGTTACGACAGCGATCTCGCCGATGCCGAGCTCGGTCCTGTCGCGGATCACGCGGATAAGCTTCGCCGATTCGTGCCACTCGGCATCAGTGACGACGTTGCGGAT
>Ga0247718_1000659_pt1 | contig 10148 bp, 10 predicted proteins | sample 21E_DmetaG_FD_189045 | JGI IMG/M metagenome (GOLD analysis project Ga0247718, IMG submission 189045) | Soil microbial communities from hillslope of Landscape Evolution Observatory, University of Arizona, Oracle, AZ, United States - 2-1-E_D | ecosystem: Engineered > Artificial ecosystem >...
CGACCCCGGCGATGCCGACGATCGCGACCGCCGACGACCCGAGCCGCTGGCCGATCGAGCGGAGCGTGACGCCGGTGACCGCGAACATCTGAAGGATCGATGACATGGTTGCCCCCTTACGCGCGCCGCAGCGCCGTCACGATCTTCAACCGCTGCGCCTGGAGCGCCGGCACGAGCCCGGAGCCGAGACCGAGCAGCAGCACGAGCCCGACGCCCGCAAGCAGGTCGCGGGGGGGGAGATAGAAGGTCGGCAGGAGTCCGCCGGTCGGGTCCCCCTGTGCGATCACGACCCAGCCGAGCGCGAGGCCAAGCGCCCCGCCCGCCACCGCGACGACCGACGACTCCACCAGCACCAGGGCGAGGATCAGCCGGTCGCTGAAGCCGAGCGTCTTCAGCACCGCGAGCTCGTTCGTGCGCTCGCGGATCGACTGCGCCATGGCGTTGCCCGACACGAACAGGATGAAGAACATCACCACCGAGGCGATCGCGATCATCATCGTGCCGATGTCCCCCACCTGGTTCGCGAAGTCCGACACGAACGCCTTTTCGGTGGCGGTCTTCGTCTCCGCGGAGGAGTTCGCGAACAGCGCGTCGATCCGCTGCGCGAGGTCGCCAGCGGCGGCAGGATCGGCGACGCGGATCACGAACCAGCCGACCTGATCGGCGACGAAGGTGTTTCTCAGCGTCTCGTTGATGTAGTCGTAGTGGAAGAAGAACTGCGACTTGTCGGTCCCCTTCGCCGGTGAGTCGTAGATCCCCTCGATCGTAAAGACCCAGGGAGAGCCGTCGGGGCGGCGGTAAATGGGGGAGATGAGCGGCACGCGGTCACCGACCGCCCAGCCGTACCGGCGGGCGGTGTCGACGCCGACGATTGCGCCGGTGCGGTTGGCAAACCACGCTTTCTTCTGCTCCTCCGGCACGACGAATTCCGGGTACATGTCCAGCCACGATTCCGGCTCCACGGCCATGTTCTGGATGAAGTTGCTCGGCTGCTGGTAGTAGCCGCCGAACCAGTTCGCGTGGGTGACGGCGCTCACCCCTTCCACCGACCGGATCCGCTGCAGGTAGCTCCGCGGGAGGAGCTGGATCAGCGACACCCGGTGAATCGTCAGGAGCCGGTCGGCGCCGGCGATCTCCACTCCCATCGAGAACGCCGTCCGGACCGCCATCAGCACGCCGAAGAGCAGGAAGGCGATGAAGATGCTTCCGATCGTCAGCGCCGTCCGCATCTTGTGGCGCAGCAGGTTGCGCCAGATGAGCGGGACGAACTTCATGCCGCCGCCTCCGTGACGAGCTGCCCCTTCTCCAGGTGCAGCGTCCGCCTGGCCCGCGCGGCGGCGTGCGGGTCGTGCGTCACCATGACGATCGTCTTGCCGTGCTCTCGATTGAGGGTCTGGAGCAGGTCGAGCACCTCGTCGCCGGACCTGCGATCGAGATCACCGGTGGGTTCGTCGCACAGCAGCAGCGTCGGGTCGGTGACGATCGCGCGGGCGATGCCGACCCGCTGCTCCTGGCCTCCCGACAGTTGCCGCGGGTAGTGATTCGCGCGATCCTGCAGCCCCACGACCGAGAGCGCGACCTTCACACGCTTCTGCCGTTCGGCTCGACCGAGCTTCGTCAACAGCAGCGGGAGCTCGACGTTGCGCGCTGCGGTGAGCACCGGAAGCAGGTTGTACATCTGGAAGATGAACCCGATGTGCCGAGCGCGCCAGGCGGAGAGCCGGCTGCCGGACATTCGGTCGATCCGGTCACCCCCGACGGTGATGGACCCCTGAGTCGGTGTGTCGAGCCCTCCGATCAGGTTCAGCAGCGTGGTCTTGCCGGAGCCGGATGGCCCCATCAGCGCGAGGAAGTCCCCCTGGGGGATCTCCAGATCGACTCCCTGCAGCACGTCGATCCTCTCGCCGCCGCGGTGATACACCTTGTGCAGATCCTGGATGCTCACGAGTGAAGACATGTGTTCTACCCCTGAACCTTGATGCGGTCGCCGTCCTTCAGTGTGCTCGGCGGGTCCACGACGACGCGCTCGCCCGCCGAGAGCCCCGACAGCACCTCGACGCGATCGCCCTGGTCGGAGCCGATGCGGACGGCGCGCCGCTCGACGCGATCGTCGCGCACCACGAACACCACCGACCGCCCGTCCACCGCCTGCACGGCCCCCCTCGGGATCTCGAATCGCACCCGCGGCTGATCCGAGGGCGCCGGCTCCTCGTCGCGCAGGAACGACACCTTGACGCCCATGTCGGGCAGGATGCGCGGGTCGAGCCGGTTGCCCCCCGCGTGGGATCCGCCCGTCGCCGGGGCCGCGGGCGGATCGAAGCCGATCCGCACGCGCACCGTCGCCTTCTGCCGGTCGGCGGTCGGCACCGTGGTGATCACGTGCGCCGGGATGCGCCAGTCGGGGTAGGCGTCGAGCACCGCTTCGACCTTCTGCCCGGCACGTACACGGTTGATGAAGCTCTCGCTGACGTCGACCTCGATTTCGAGCGACGACATGTCGACGATCGTGCCGATGCCGGTCCGCGTGAAGCCGCCGCCCGCCGACACCGGGGAGATCATCTCGCCAGGCTGCGCATCCTTCGAGACCACGACGCCGCTGAACGGCGCACGTACGACGGTATCGTCCACGTCGGTGCGCCGCAGGTTCACCTGTGATTCCGCGACGGCGACCTGTTGCCTGGCGTAGGCGATGCGCGCCCGGAGCGAGTCGACCTGGGCTTGCGCGGTATCGAGCTCCGCCCGGCCCACGACGCCTTCGTCGAGCAGCCGCTGTCGCCGCTCCAGCGTCAGCTCCGCCTCGCGGAGCCTCGCTTCGTCTTCCGCCGCGCTCTTTCGGGCGGCTCCCAGCTGCGCTTCGGCATGGGCGAGCGCCGCCCGGGCCTGCGAGTCGTCGAGCCGTGCGAGCACCTGCCCCTGCCGCACACCCTGACCTTCTTCGATGAAGATCTCGACGACCTTGCCGGTCACCTTCGACGACACGGTCGCGCGGCGTCTGGCGGTGACGTATCCGGAGGCATTCAGCACGGTGCCGGCGCCGGAGACGCCCCCCGGCGCGCTCTCGACGGTCGCCACCCTGACCGTCGCGGCCTGAAGGCGTGCCGCCCAGTACCAGCCGCCGACGCCGGCGAGCGCGACGAATACCACGACGGCCGCCCACACGCCCTTCCGGCCCCCGCCGGCACGGTCCGACTGCTCGATCCGGAGCGCCGCCAGATCCTCTTTCAGGTTTCCCAAGACCGACCTTCCGTTTTCGCCTCGAGGGCGAAAGTATAGCCCTGTTTCTCTCTCCAAATTACGAGCGGAGACGCAGTTTGGACGCGGCCGAATCGGTTATCGGCGGCGTCGCTTCGGCGAGCGCCGCCCACGGTTCCGGCGCCGCGGGCTGCAACATGGTCGGCCCGCCGTCGTGCCCTTCGACAGAAAAAGAAACGGGGCGCCGGAGGCGCCCCGTTCGACAACAGACGCGAGTCCGCAGCCGCACGCCGCAGCGCGCGGTGCGTCAGCGGAGCGTGCCAGCGACCCACCCGCGGCTCATGTAATCGGACATCGTCAATACGAAGAGGATGAGCAGCCAGAAGAAACCCGAGGCGGCGACCACCCAGGTCAGGCGCGAGCTCCAGCGGACGTGCATGAAGAACAGCACCACCAGCAACGCCTTCGCGCAGGCGATCGCGAGCATGACGACGTTGTTCAGCGCCCCCAGGTCGAAGAACGCCACGACGACCGTTATGACCGTTCCCACGAGCAGGGCGCCGAAGATCGCCAGGTACAGCCGAACCGGTGCGACGTGATGCGCGACAGAAGACATTAGTGAGCCCCGTAGTGCCGCCCGATCAGGTAGAGCAGCGGGAACAGGAAGATCCAGACGATGTCCACGAAGTGCCAGTAGAGGCCCGAGACCTCGACCGGCGTGTAATAGGTGGCGTCGAACTGCCGGCGCCAGGCCATCCACGTGATCACGGCCATGATCCCGATCCCGATGATCATGTGCAGGGCGTGCAGCCCCGTCATGCAGAAGTAGATCGAGTAGAAGATCTCGGCGGCGTTCGCGTACTGCCCCTCCCAGACGAAATTCGGACCGGGAACGAGGTTGTGGGAGAACTTCTCGGCGTACTCGAAATACTTGACGACGAGGAACACCAGGCCAAGGGCGATCGTGCCGAGCAGCCAGCCCACCTGAGTCTTCGGCGGCGCGCTCGTCTGCGCCGCGCGCACCGCCATCGCCATCGTCAGCGAACTGAAGATGAGCACGGCGGTATTGAAGCCGCCGAGCCAGATGCTGAGGTGGGCGCTCGCCTCCTGGAAACCGTCGGGGTTCGCCCACCGGTACATGAGGTACGCCATGAAAAGGCCGCCGAAGAACATGATTTCGGTGACCAGGAACACCCACATGCCGAGCGTCGACGCCTCGGCCTGCTGCGCCATGTCGTCGAAGTGATGCTGCAGCTTCGGGTGATGCGGGTGCGAATGCCCGTCGTGCGGATCGCCAGGCCCGTGGATCGCCACGTTGCCGGGCAGGCCGGCGGTGGGGGGCTGCGCGTAGCCCTCAGACAACTCCAACCTCCTTGCTCGGCGCGTACTGGTGCGTTCCGTGCGTCACGATCGGTGTGACGGGGAAGTTCTCGGTCGGCGGCGGGGAGGGGATCTCCCATTCCAGTCCCTTCGCCCCCCACGGGTCCGCCGGAGCCCGCTCTCCCCGGGCGAGCGAGTACGCGAAATACACCATCGGCAGCAGGTATCCCACGGCGAGCACAGTCGCACCCGCCGTCGAGAGCACGTTGAACACCTGGAACTCCGGCGGGTACATGTGGTACCGCCGCGGCATGCCGAGGTAGCCGACGAGGAACTGCGGGAAGAACGTCAGGTTGAAGCCGACGAAGACGAGGAGGGCCGCGAACTTGGCCCACGCCTCGGGATAGAGCCGCCCCGTCATCTTCGGCCACCAGTAGTGGAGGCCGCCCAGGTATCCCATGATCGCGCCGCCGACCATGATGTAGTGGAAGTGCGCCACCACGAAGTAGGTGTCGTGCACGTGGATGTCGAGCCCCATCGCCGCGAGGAACAGCCCCGTGAGGCCGCCGATCGTGAACAGCCCGATGAAGCCGAAGGCATAGAGCATCGGCGAGTCGAGGCTGACCGACCCGCGGTAGATCGTCGCCACCCAGTTGAAGACCTTGATCGCCGAGGGAACGGCCACCAAGAAGGTGATGACCGAGAAGATCATGCCGGCGTACACCGACTGGCCGGCGACGAAGATGTGGTGCCCCCAGACGAGGAACCCGATGATCGCGATCGCCAGCGAGGAGAAGGCGATGAACGAGTAGCCGAAGATGTTCTTGCGCGAGAACGCCTGGACGAGCTCGCTCACGACCCCCATCGCGGGCAGGATCATGATGTAGACCGCCGGGTGCGAGTAGAACCAGAAGAGGTGCTGGAACAGGATCGGGTCGCCACCGAGCGCCGGGTCGAAGATGCCGAAGTGGAGCACGCGCTCGGCCGCCACCAGGAGCACCGTGATGGCGATCACCGGCGTGCCGAGGATCATGATGAGGCTTGTCGCGTAGTGCGCCCACACGAACAGCGGCAGGCGGAACCACGTCATTCCGGGCGCGCGCATCCGGTGCGTCGTGATGATGAAGTTCAAGCCGGTCAGGATCGACGAGAAGCCGGTGATGAACACACCCAGCGCCGCCGTGATCACGTGGCTGTTCGCCGCCGCCGTGCTGTAGGGGGTGTAGAAGGTCCAGCCGGTGTCGACGCCGCCGCTCAGCGCAGCGACGAGGGTGAAGATCCCGCCGAGCACGTAGATGTACCAGCTCAGGAGGTTGATGCGCGGAAACGCCAGGTCCTTGCACCCCAGCATGATCGGCAGCAGGAAGTTGCCCAGCACGGCCGGGATCGACGGGATCAGGAAGAAGAACACCATCACGACGCCGTGCATGGTGAACATCTTGTTGTAGTTCTCCGGCGTCATGACGTCGCCGGCCGGTGTGAGCAGCTCCAGCCGGATCATGAAGGCGAAGAGCCCGCCGATGAAGAAGAAGGCGGTGATCGACGCCAGGTACAGCAGCGCGATCCGCTTGTGGTCTTTCGTCAACAGCCACGAGGCGAGGCCGTGGCCGTTGTTCAGGTAATTCAGGGTTGCCATAGATTTACTGAACTTCCGTCAACTCCAAACTCCAAACTCCAAACTTCAAACTTCAAACTTCAAAGTCCAAAGCTCAAGCTCCAAAGTTCAAACTCCAAAGTTCAAAGTCCAGGATTCGAGTTCGCCCTTGGCCGTTTGGCGTTTGAAGTCTGGCGTTGACATGATTCCCCTATTTCTTCTCCGTCGCGGGCCGGTCGCTGGCCTGCGGCATCAGGGGCGACTGGGGCCCGCTGGCGGGCGCCCGCCCCTCCTGGCTGAGCGACCGCACGTACGAGATCAACTGCAGCAGCTGTTCTTCAGTGACCAGGCCCTGGTACGTCGGCATGATCGGCTGGAATCCGGCGACGATCTTCGCCTGCGGATTCACGATCGATTCCCGGATGTAGGCTTCATCGGCGACGACCGACCGGCCGTCCTGCAGCTCGACCGGCTTGCCGAACACGTTCGTGAGCATCGGCCCCCGCCCCTGGGTGTCGGTGCGGTGGCACGTGTTGCACGCGAGGTCCTGGAAGAGCTTCTCGCCAGCCGCGACGGGAGACTCGGAGGCGCGTCCACCGGCGAGCCACGCCTGGAAGTCGTGCGGCTCCATGGCGATGACCGACCCGATCATCCCCGAATGCTTCGTGCCGCAGTACTCGGCGCAGAAGAGGTGGTACACGCCCGGCTTGGTCGCCGTGAACCACAGCACGTTGTACCGCCCGGGGATGACGTCGGCCTTCACGCGGAACGCGGGGATGTAGTAGCTGTGGATGACGTCTTCCGAGCCCATGATCAGCTTCACGGGACGTCCGATCGGGACGTGCAGCTCGTTGATCTCTCGCTGCCCGTCCATGTGCTGCACCTTCCACATCCACTGCTTGCCGACGACGTAGATCTCCATGGCGCCTGCGGGCGGCCGGTAGAGGTCGAAGAAGACCTTCGCGCCCCACGCGAACATCACCATCACGATGAAGAACGGAATGACGGTCCACAGGAGCTCGAGAGCGAGCGAGCCGTGAATCGCGTGACCGATCTCCTCGCGGTGGCGCCGGCGGTAGCGGATCGCGAAAAAGACGACGAGGGCGGCGATCAGGATCGAGAAGAACGCCGTGACCGCGACCATGAAGAAGTAGATCGCGTCGACGTCGCCGGCCTGGGCCGATGCCTGCTGCGGAAAGAACGGAAAATTCGTGAACATCGTTTAGGTTCGATTGGCTGCCGCGGGCCCCGGCGATCCGGCGGCGCGCTCGCGCCGCACGGCCGCGATCAGGAACACGCCAAACCCGATCATCGTCACCACCGCGCCGATCCGCACCATCGTCATGGCCGTCGCGCCATACTTGCCGGTCGCCGGATCGTAATGGAAGCAGAGCAGCAGGACGCTGTCGATCGGCGACCCCACCTTCTCCTCGGACGCCTCGACGATGCCCAGCCGGATGTCGCGCGGCGAGTACTCGATCCCGTAGAAGTACCGCGCGATGACCCCTTTCGGCGTCAGGAGCTCCACGCCGGCGCCGTGTGCGTACTGCTTCGTCTCCTCGTCGTACACGTAGCGGAACCCGACGGCGTTCGCGAGCGCGCGGATGTTCTCCTCGCGGCCGGTCAGGAAGTGCCAGCCGTCGGCGGTGTGCGGACGCCCGTAGCGCTCGACGTACACCTGCTTTTTCGCGGCGGCGAGCCCCGGCCCCTCCCTCGGGTTGATGCTCACCGCGACGACGTCGAACTCGCGCCCGACGTCGAAGTTCATGACCTTCAGCGCACCCGTGACGCCGTTGAGGATCTGCGTGCACAGCATCGGGCACTCGTAATACACGAGCGCGAGCAGCACCGGGCGCTTGCCGAAATAGTCTCCGAGCTTCACGTCTCGGCCGTTCTCATCGACGAACGGCAGATCGAGCGGCACCTGATGGTTCAGCCGCTGATCGATGCCGATCTTCGAGAGCACGCCCGGGCGGTCGCTGGCGGCATGGCCGACGTTGTCGTGCGGCATCGGACCCTGCGCCGCGGCCGGGGCCGCGAGCAGGGTCGTCAGGCACACGAGCGACACGAGGAGCGATCGCCGCGGCGTTGGTGTTGTCTTCCTTGCTGATCTCACGACTTGCCTTGCTTTCCAGTGTGCCGGCCGGCCTTCGGCCTTCAGCCCTGCCGCCTAGTGCCCGCCTTTTCCCGGCTCTTTCGGCGGCACGGGCTGCCCAGGCGGCTGTCCCGCGGCGGGTGTGGCCGGCTGGTCGGGCCCAAGGACGCCGGGGCGGATCTGAATGGCGCGGCCGCTCGACGCCTCGCCGTACGCCGCGTTCCACGTGCCGATCCACGGGTCGGCCGGCGCGTCGGCTCGAACCGGCAGTCCCTGCTCGAGCAGCCGCCGCTTGGCCTCGTCGATCGGCAGGCGCGCGGCGCCAGCTCCTTCACCCGCGGGCTGTCCCTTCAGGACCGCGTCCTCCTCGGCGCGAATGCGCTGGAGGTTCAGCGGTTCGTCCGTCAGCAGCCGCGGCTCCGGCGGCAATTGCCCCGCCGGAAGCGCATGCGGCGTCAGCACCGGATCGTTGCCCGCCGCCTGCCGCTCGAAGACGACGAAGAGGCCCCACATGGCGACGAAGACCACGGCGACGAGCGCCGCGAGCCCGGCGCAGAACAGCAGGAGCGCCCGCACGTTGACGTCGCTGTGCTCGTGCGCGACGTCCTCGTTGTACAGCCCGTCGTGGGCCGCGTGCCCGTGCTCCGCGTGATGCCGATCGTGATCGTGCGAGCTAGTGGGCGCCATGCGCGAACGCCTCCTTCAGGTACGGATCGTTCAGCGGCACCAGGGCGCGGCTGCGCAGGTGGCGCGCGAACAGGAACAGCCACACCCCGAGCATCCCGGCCGGGATCGCCACGTCCATCCAGTGGATCGGGAATCCGTGGTGCACGAACGTGGGGGCGATGAGGAACAGCGTGTCGACCAGCCGCATCACCAGGATGAACATCGCGACGCGCGCGAGCAGCCGCGGCTGCTTCTTCAGATCCGCCGACAGCAGCAGCAGGAACGGAAGGAAGAAATGGCCGACGATGAGCGCGATCGCGATCACGCCCCAGCCGCCGCGCATCCGCTCGATGTACCAGGGGATCTCCTCGGGCAGGTTGCCCGACCAGATGATCAGGAACTGCGAGAAGTTCAGGTATGCCCAGAGCATCGTGAACGCGAGCAGGAGCTTGCCGAAGTCGTGGAAATGCCGCTTCGTCAGGATCCCGGCAAACGCCGCTTCCGGGCCGACCGACGCGAGCACGGCGACCGTCAGCGCGAGCGCCGACAGGCCGAACCCGGCCGTGAACATCAGCCCGAAGATCGTCGAGAACCAGTGCGGGTCGAGCGACATCACCCAGTCGGTCGCCGCGAAGGTGATCGTCAGCACCAGGAACAGCAGCCCGGGGCCGCTGAGCGTGCGGAACCGGACCATCCCCGCGGGATCGATCGATTCCTCTCCCCGATCCTGCGCCGCCGACCACTTGTTCAGCAGCCACGCGCAGAGGATCCAGAACAGGAAGTAGATCACCGCGCGCACGATGAAGAACTCGACGTTCAGGTAGGGGGCCTTTGCCTGGATGATCGCGTCGCCGGCGACGACCTCAGGCTTCGCCCACTTGAACAGCTTCGGCATCCCGACGAGCACGGGAATGAAGAACAGCGCCGTCAGCGGCAGCGTCGCGCTGGCGGCCTCGAAGATGCGGCGTCCGACGAGCCCCCACTGGCCGCCCGACAGATGCTGGAGCATCAGCAGCCCGAGTGACCCGAGCGACAGCCCGATGCAGAAGATGAAGCCGACCAGCCACGACTGGAAGAACTGCCCGCGGTCGACGAACGCCCCGATGACGGCGGCGGCGAGGCCGATCACGCCTACCAGCAGCGAGCGCTGCTGGAGCCGCGCGAGCGCGGGTACCTCGGTCGCGTGCACCGGTGCAACTCGATGGCTGAAATCAGTCAACGCCCAGCTCCCCACTCCATACGCCCACGGTCGAACTCCAACGTCCCAGCGAAAAACTCACC
>Ga0247718_1000660_pt1 | contig 10144 bp, 10 predicted proteins | sample 21E_DmetaG_FD_189045 | JGI IMG/M metagenome (GOLD analysis project Ga0247718, IMG submission 189045) | Soil microbial communities from hillslope of Landscape Evolution Observatory, University of Arizona, Oracle, AZ, United States - 2-1-E_D | ecosystem: Engineered > Artificial ecosystem >...
GGCGTATCTGTACTACAAAAAACTTTGGTCGGAGTCGGCTCTGAGACTCGAGACACGAAGCGGCGTCAAAAACTACTCGCTGATCGAACAGGTCGACGAGGGAAGTTACTGGTTCGAGGCCGAGATCGGGAAGCCGAGATTCGCCAGCAGTGAGATCCCGATCCGCGTCGAGGACGAAACGAAGGACGTGATCGACCGAGAGATCCCCGTGTGGAACCGCGACGTCCGCGTCTCGTGCGTCAACGTCGGCAATCCGGTCGCGTGCGCTTTCGTTGAAAGTTTCGATCCCGAATGGCGCTGGCTGGGCCGCGAGCTCGAGTCTCACCGGGCGTTTCCCGAGCGGACGAACGCGGTGTTCGTAAAGGTCATCGACCGGGAGAATATCGAGCTTCGAATTTGGGAACGCGGCGCCGGAGAGACTTCAGCTTCAGGAACGTGTGCGAGCGGCGCTGCGATTCTCAGTGCCTACACGGGAAGGACGGGAAGAAAGGTTTCCGTTTTGACCGAGGGCGGCCGAACAGAGGTTTTCTGGCGAGAGGACGACGAAATTCTCTTAACCGGCCGAGCCGATCTCGCCTACTGCGGCGAGTGGTTTGTTTGAGGCGCCCGCTTTCTTACCCAGCAGCTCGGCGACTGTTTTCTGCCTGTAATCGAAAATGTGATTTAGTTCTCGCCAGACGACGAAGTGCACGATGTCGCCGAGTGGTTGCAGCGGCAGGCGATATCTCACCTCATCCTCGATCAGTGTTTTGTTGCTATCTAACTCCGTGAATGTGTGTCGGTGAATCCACTGCGTGTAGGGGCCGCGGAGCTGTCGGTCGACGAATTCGAATGGCGGATTCCACACGGAAATCTCCGTCCGCCACTTCAATGGCAAACCGCGCAACTTTAACCTGTAATCGATGAGTGTTCCTCGCCGGATCTCGAATGGTTGAGGCGTGACGATGTGAAAATTTAGCTCCGGCGGGGTGATGCGTTCGAGATTGCCCGCATCGGCGAAGAACTTGAATACCTTTTCGCGGGGCAGGTCCAGGATCAGATCTCGTGTCAGAATGTGCTCGGCCATAGAGACGGCGAAGGCGAAGAACGCCCAAAAGGAGTTCTTCGCCGCATCGATGGATCCGGATTCTATTTTTTCGATTTCAGGTACTGCTTCGGGATCGGAAGTTCCGGCGTTTCCGGCTGCCAGAAGATCGTCAACACCCACCAGCGTTTACCGTCGTTGAAGAGCTGGAAGCTGTTGATCCCGCGCATGAACGGTTTCGTTTCCGAGAGCTTGTGAAACGACTCGTAGGTTGAGAACACGTGAGCGACCGCACCGTACTGCTCGACGCGGCGGGCGACCTCGCGTTCGTGGAAACCTTCTTTGAGCAGGTACGGGCCGGAGCGCTCGATATACTGCTCGGGCGTTATGACGGTGGCCCGGATTGCTTTGGTCTGCGGGTTCATTCCGACAGGGACCAGCCGCGCATCCTTGTGAAACAGCGTGCGAAAGCGGTCCCAGTCGCGTGCCTGGCCGGCGTCGCCGGAAATGACATCGTAGACAGCCTTCATTATCGCGTCGATCGACGAGACGTCGGCCGGGTTGGCCTCTTTTGCGGCGGTTTGTGCCATGGCGAACGTGAACGAGAGAGCAATAAACAGCGAAGCGGCGAAGATCTTTTTCATACGCCGTAAGTTACGCGCCGTGCAAAACAAAGTTTCAGCGACGGCGAATAAGGTTCATTCTTCGCGGTTCATTTGGCTTATAGCGTCGACGCGTGTCTCGAGCACATCCTGCAATTCCCGTGGCAGGGTGGTGAAAAAGTCGAAGCCGGTCTTCTGCTCGATGTCGCGCACGGTGGTCAGATATTTTCGCCAGTTGTCCTCCTTGATGCCTTCGCGGTTCGGCATGTCGACGGCGATCACGCGCGTATCGGGATTAATGACGAGCTGACCGCCGAGCGGCAGGACGATGACGATTTTCCAGCAGTTTGTCGGCACCGTGACTTTGCCGCGCAAGCGGCCCTTTTCGCCGTACACTCCGGCGATGATGTAAACGTCGTTGCCGCGGCGCACGATGCTTCGCGAGTAGCGCTCGAGTCTTTCCCAGGGGAAGCGGTTGAGATCGCCCTTCTGCGGGACGATGTTCGTCATCACGAAGGTCTCGGCGTTTGCCTGCGGGCTGCCGTAGCGGTCAGCGTTCGGGACGAGATGGCCGCGGTCGTAGCCGCTGCCGGTGTAATCCGACGGTGTCACACGAACCCGGGCGGGAGCGTCGGGTCCGGCTCGAAGTCGGGCCGCTCGCTGCCTTCGCCGAGGTCGGCGGCGCTCACGCGCCAGGCGGCCCAGTTGGGAGCCCCGCGGCTGTTGTTGTAAGAGACGACGTACGACAATTTCACGAGAAGAATGTTGTCGCGATTCGCGGGATCGGCCGCAGCGTTCGAAGGGTTTCCGAAAGGCAGCCGTGGGTCAACGCCGGGCGCGCCTTCTTGACCCGTGTCGAGCCTGACCTCGGGCTGCCTCCACGACGAGCAACTCGCCGCAACAAACAGGCAGACGACAAGGATGCACAACCGGGACACCCGCCCAGGCAGCTTCGGCATCGAATAAGTTCCCTTGCACATCGGCTTTATGTTCAGTTTAGCAAAGCGGCAAATGCCGTGCGGGGTCGATTACGCTAGAATGAAAAAAGTGAGTGAAAAGCTGCATCTGACGGGTTTGAGCCCGGACGAACTCACCGATTTTGTGAAGGAGATCGGCGAGCCTGTTTACCGCGCGCGTCAGTTGTTCAAAGGTTTGCATGGGCGCCGTTTGCGCTCGTTCGCGGAGATGACCGATCTGCCTAAAGCGCTGAGGGAAAAACTTGACGAAACTGCCACCGCTTCGACGCTCACGGTCGAGTCAAAATACACGTCCACCGAGGACGGCACCCGGCGCTTTTTGATGCACACGCAGGACGGCCGCCCCGTAGAGACCGTGTTTATCCCCACCGAGAACCGCGATACGATCTGCTTCTCATCGCAGTCAGGCTGCCAGCTTAAGTGCGACTTTTGTTTGACCGCGAAGCTCGGCCTGTTTCGCAGCCTGACAGCAGGCGAGATCGTCGAGCAGATCGTGATCGTCCTGAACGACGTTTACGGCGCATCGGCCGACACGCCGCACGGAACGAACCTCGTCGCGATGGGTGAGGGCGAGCCGTTCTTGAATTTCGAAAACCTGACAAAGGCGCTCGACCTTATGGCGAGCGAGGACGGGTTGCACATCGTTCCCGGCCGCGTCACCGTATCGACGGCCGGGATCGTGCCGCGGATCTACGATTTCGCCGAGCTCGACAAGCGGCCGAATCTCGCTATCTCGCTGACCGCCGCCGAGGACCAGCTGCGCGACAAGCTGATGCCGATCAATCGTCGTTGGAACATCGACGAGCTGATGCGGGCGGCGAAAGCCTTCGAAAAAACTCTCAAGCGCGGCGAGCGGTTCACCTTCGAGTACGTTCTTCTGGGCGGTGTCAACGATTCTGATGAGCACGCTCTAAAGCTCGCGGCGCTTCTTCGCCGGCACGATCTGCAAAAGGTCAAGATAAACCTCATCCCGCATAATCCGGCCGAGCAGCTCAATTACCGACCGTCTTCGCGAGAGCAGGTGCTGCGGTTCAAAGAGGTCCTCGAATCCAGGGGTGTGTCGGCGTATATCCGGACGCCGAGGGGGCGCGACATCTACGCGGCCTGCGGGCAGCTCGCCGCCAAGCAGGAGCGCAACCTGGTACAGATAGGCATCTGATCCTGGCGCGCGGGGGCGGATCGTTAGAATATGGAAATTCTGATTCCGGGTTTGATACTCGTCGCCCTGATGGCCTGGGCATCGACCAAGATCAAAAGGGCCGCCGCGGCCGCGTACGAGGCCGAATCGATCGACACCGGCGATTTTTCGCTTACCAAACCGGAAGGGCTGATCAACCCGCTCAATAATGGGTCCGCATATCTTTTCGAGGCATATTCAAGGGATTTTGGCGACGAAGAGCATCGCAATGAGCGGCAGCTATCGGTCTTTGTCACCGTGCAGGTCGGACACATAGATAAGGTGGCCGACGAGATCCGCTCCTCGACGGCGGTTATCGATCGGGAATATCCCCATGCCGGCGCGACCGTCGTCGAGACTTCTGACGGCGAAGGCAGAACCATCTGTTATTGCATCGCGCCTTCGGTGGGCAAAGAACGGGTCTACGTACTAAAGATAGTCGCGCTGGATAAACATATCGACGATCACAGGAGTAGAATAAGACAATTGCTCGAGAGCTTCCGGGTAAAGTAATCTCCGGACGAAGTTCGGGGCGAGACTTTCGTTTACGACTCACACCATATGCAGAGAACTTTGGTTTTGTTTTTGACTGCGGTCGCGGTCGCGTTGATCTTCTCGGCTGGAACGAGCGCCCAGACCATAGGCGGCTCGATCGGTAACGGCGGCGCGGTTTCGCGGGGCGGTTCCTCGCGCGGGTCGATTGTGCTGAGCATTCCGGGCGGCCTCCACGTTAACTCGAGTCGTCCCGAAAGCCAGTATGCGATACCGACGACAGTCCGGCTAACGACCACCGGCGGCGCAAAGGTGACCGGCGTCACATATCCGCGAGGAAGGAACCGCAGATTCCAATTCTCGGAAAATTCGATCAACGTTTATGAGGGCCGCGTGGTTTTCCCGTTCACGCTCAATGTGCCGGCCAATTTCCGCGGCGACACTGTGCGTGTGCGTGCCGTCGTGAGGTACCAGGCGTGCACGGACGAGGTTTGCTACCCGCCGCGTAGTAAAGAGGTGGTCCTGACCGCCAAGGTCAGGTAAGCAGGATCAGAGACTAAATCCGTCGGGAACAAATTCGATCGCTCTCAACTCTCCGTCCGCATCCGCGGGTGCGCCGGAGCTTTGCCTGAAGGTGAGCACGGCCGTCGCTTTCAGGGGCCCACTTCCGCATGAGAGCGAGAGCTGCGTCGAGGCAACGGTGAACCAGCCGATCTTTAGCTGGGTCGACGAAGCGGTAAATGTCATCTGGTTCCCGCTTGACGTCCTGACGCGAAAGAGCACGGCGGTTCCTGCAGAGCAATCGACCTTTTCGACCATCCCGATCACCCGGGTTTCGCCTTTTTGCGGTATCCTCAGCGAACGCGAAATTGACTGCTCCCGGGCTCCCCGCTTTTCGAATTCTGGCCCGCCGGATACATATTTCCCGCCTTCGGCACGGCGGTAGGTGTCGTCGTCCACGACCACGGTCCGCGCGGCGGCCAGTTCGTCGGCCGTCTTTAATCGGAAATTGTCGGGCACGAAGCTGATCGCCGTCAGCACTCCACGCCCCGGGGCGGCCGCCGGGCGGATATTCAGCACGGTAAGTTGTTTGTCCAAGCGGGCCTCACACCCGACTTCGAATGAACGTTCGCCCTCGGTTAGCACGATCATTCTCAAATCCTGAAATCCCTTGCTCGTGAGACGAAGCGCCGTGCCGTCGGCGGCTGCGACGTTGTAGGTGATCTCTCCCGCGGGCGTGCACGAGACTCCACGAATGCGGCCGACCAATTGAATCTCGCCGGGAGCGGGACGGATGAGAAGGCGGTTCAGATTGTTCAGCACGCGCTCTTCTTCGATACGCGGGATGTCGGCCTCGGCGAGCCACGAGCGTTTCAGGAAAACGAGCTGCGCCGGCACGAAATTGATAAGCGTCAGATCGGTCTGCAGCTGCAGTGGCGTTTTCTCGGTATTTGTCTTGTCCAGTTCCGCGATCGCACCCAGGATCTCGTCGGCCTCCGAGCGGCCGGCCGGGCTGGCCGCTCTGCTCTTCGAAACTCTCTCGGCGAGCTGCCTGGCTTCGGCGTACTTCTGCTGACGCGACAAGATCTGCGCCAAGAGCAGTTCGTATTCCGGCTCGTCCGGGCGGATCTGCAGCGCCTGCCGCAGGAGCCTCGCGGCCTCGTCGAGCTTCTCGTCGTTGACGAAGTAGGTGAAGGCGAGAAGCTGATAGCTTTGGGCAAAAGTGGGTTCCGCTTCGATCGCCTTTTGCAGTGCTTCTCTCATCTTCGCCGTGATGGCGGCCGGCAGATCTTCGACCCGACCTTTTTCATCCGCGCTGCCGAGATGCAGAGCGTAAGCATAGCTGAACAGGACGAGATGACTGTTTGCTCCGGCCGACACGGCCCGCTCAAGATAGCCGACAGCTTCCGCATACTTTTTCTGCTCAAGCAAGGCGAGCCCCAGCGACCCATTTGCCAGAGAAGATGACGGGTCGAGTGCCAGCGAGCGACGCAAATAGCCCTCTGCCGATACAGAATCGCCGGAGTATAACAAAAGATCTCCTCGATATGCCAGTGCCGCGGCTTCGGTCATCGCGGTCGCAACCGGAGGCGTAAACACTGCGATTGGCCGCTGGACGGGCTCGTTCTTGAGCGGTAACGAGCGTTGGGCGATATAGCGCTTCAGATCACTCTCCAAGTCGGGATAGCTGATCCCGAAGACGTTTTCGAACGATTTTCCCGATATTCCGTCCGCGCTGGCGAGGGCCGTGACCTTCTCCCTCAGGTCGGCGATCTTGATCCGCTCGGTCTGGAGCAGATAATGCACAACGAGCCAGGATTGTGCGTAGAAGAGTTCGCGTGCTGCCCCGCCGGTCGCGTGAATCGCGGCCTCGTCGGAAGCGAAGAACTCCGCGAGTGGTTGCAGACCGTTCCGCCTTATAAGTCTAAGGTGATCATCGAGCGGTGCGCCGAGGATGATCGTATCGCGGGCGGGGCTGAGCCTGATCGTCTCGAAATACTCGGCCAGTCCCTCGTTGAGCCACGGCGGGAGCCGGCGTCCTGGAAAGTTAATACTCGTGAAGAAATGGAAGTACTCGTGTCGGGCCGTATTGCCGTCCGCGGCGCCGCCTTTTCCGGGGGCCAGTGTTATGTAATTTGCTCCCTCCCCCGCGAGAAAGTAGCCTAGCACGCCGTCATCGATCGTTTTGCCCGTCCGCTTCGGTTTGAAGGGCGAGTAGGAGGCCTGATCGCGGAAGACGACCACTCTCAGCGGAATCCTGCGCGTCAGCGACGCCTGCGGAAAAAGATGCGAAAGGGCGTCGCGAAACTCCAGCATCCTTGCTGCCGTGCCGCGCAGATCCGTCTCGCCCGCATTCCCGATGACGTGGAGATCCTTTGTCTGGAGTGAATGCCAGCGATCGGGCGGGGTCGGCTGTTGCTGGGCGAGCGCGGCGGAGCCGACCGCTAGCAGATAGCCTATGGCAAAAAGTACGGTATCAATTTTTAGGGATCTCAACATCCGATCGAAACAGCTGCGAAGCGGAGCCTGGCGACCGGACAATTTGCGAAGCGTTAAAGCCTGCCAATTACGGACAGCAGCCTGCCGGTCTTGCCGTGTTTGCTCTTTTCGATGCGGTAAGAGAAGAAAAGGTCGGTACGCGAAATCGTACAAAACGGTGCGGTAAATATGTTCTTGTCACTCACGCCGGACGCTATGAGTTGGTCCCGGTTCGCCAGGTGCAGATCAACCAAAGCGTGGCCGGGCCGCGTCGGTTTGAAGTAGGCTTCCGTTGCCGCCGCGGGAGAGTTTGCGGCGAAGGCATCGATAACGTCCTGCCCTACCTCGTAACATCTGCCGCTCGCGGCCGGGCCGATCGTGGCGAGCAGATCGCCCGGGTCGGTTCCGAAATCTTCGACCATCTTCGCGATTGCCTTTTTGACGATCGATTGTGCCGTTCCACGCCAGCCCGCGTGGACGGCGGCGAAGGATCTCGTTCTTGGATCGCCCAACAGCACGGGCACGCAGTCGGCGGTTTTTACGCCGACGAGAACATTCTCGAGATCGGATGCCACGGCGTCGACACGCTCGTCGGAATCGCCGGCCTCCTCGATGCTGCGGACAACGCGGATCGCGTCACCGTGAACCTGCCAGGCGAGAGCGAGTTTGTAGGGTCGGTCGAAGGCGGCGAGGAAACGCCGGCGGTTTTCGTGGATTTTCTCGGCCGAGTCTTCGCTAAAGCCGGCGAGATTGAGTTCTGTTCCAGATGTCTCGGCTGGTTGAAGAGTCGACACTCCGCCGAGTCGCGTCGAGAAACCGTTGGCGAAACCGGCGCCTTCAAGCGGCTTGCAGATCAGTACCTTCACCGGCCCTTGTTCTCGCCAATAAAACCCGGATTCTGCTAAAGTCTCGTCAGTAACATCCGACAACTGACCACCGACTACTGGCAACTGATCCATGATCGTCTCGACCGGCATCGACATAGTGGAAGTCTATCGCATACGCGAGACGCTCGCCAGAACTCCGCGATTTGCGACGCGTGTCTTCACCGACGCCGAGCGCGAGTACTGCGAGAGTAAAGGCGCCGCGGCCGCTCAGTCGTACGCCGGCCGTTTCGCGGCCAAGGAAGCGTTCCTCAAAGCCCTAAAAACCGGCTGGCGCGGCAAGATCAAATGGACCGACATCGAGATCGTCATCGACAGCGCCGGAGCACCGAGCCTCAACCTAAATGGCGAGGCGAAGCAACTGCTCGAAGCCTCAGGTGCCGCCAACGCGCATCTCTCGATCTCCCACACGACCGAGCACGCCGTCGCGCATGTGATTCTTGAGCGATAAAGAGTTTGAGACGGAAATTTTGCCGCGGATCTGCGCGGATGGCGCGGATCGGAAGAGATTTTCATCCCTCTGTTATCCGCGCTATCCGCGTAGATCCGCGGCAAAAAATAATGAATCGTGGGTTCGACAAACTGAAGTTTGTCGAACTCTAGTCCAGATTGAAATAGGCGACCGCCGGGTCGTGGTCTGAGAATCTCTCGACGCGCGCGTCGTCGCCGCGCATCGATTCGGGATAGTCGGCGTTGACGCGGGCGTAGCCAAACCCGGAGACGTGTTTGAAAAGCGTTGAGTTGACGATCACGTGGTCGAGCACTTGTGCGTTGCCGTCGAAGACGTACGAGTAACGCTGCTTCTGGTCGATTGAGTCAACAAGATCTACGAGGTCACGTGCGACGAGATCGTCCGATGCGACGACGATCTGATCCTTCCCGGCCGGTTTGCCCTTGATTGTTCCGATGACGTCCATTATCCCGTCATTGAACTGGTAAAAGTTGAAATCGCCGACGAGAATGATGCGTTCCGCCGGATCGGCTTTTTGCCGCGCGTCGACCCAGCGGGCGAGGTACTCGGCTTGGAGCTTCTTCTTGAGGCGGACGCCCTCGCGCTGCTTCGGGTCGTTGTAACCGAGGAATGATTTGAGGTGATTGGTGACGACGGTGAATTCGAACGGTTTTCCGGCTTTCGAATCTTCGACCGAGGCGCGCAGCATCAGCGGCGGGCGGTCGTTGAGCAGATCGTCTTCCTTGGTGTCGGGGTTTTTGAATTTGTCTTCCTTGCCGAACTGTTTCACCTCGACGACCTTCACGCGCGAGGTCTTGACCAGAAAACCGTTGTCGATGCCGCGGCCGTCGTTGCCGTCGATCACGTAGGCGTCGTACTTCGGGTCGGGCTTGCCGGCCGCGACCGCGTCGGCGTTGATCCGTTCGGCGAGGCGTTTGAGCGCCGCAACGTTTTCCGTTTCCACGATCCCGATCACGTCGGGTGATTTCATCAGCTCGCGGATCGTGGTCGAGATCTTTCTGAGGCGGCGGTTGAAGGCTTCCGTCGTGACGATGTCTTCCTTGATCGAGGGGTCGTCCTGATCGTCGAAGAAGTTCTCGAGATTCATCGCCGCGACGACGAACTGCCTCGCCGTCGGCTCCGGCAGCGCGAGTGGTCTGATACCGCCCGAAACAACGGGCCTGGCGTCCGCGTCGACCAGGACCGAGTACGTCCGGTAGCCGTAATGAAGCACGCCCGACAGGTTCTTCACCGATGTGTAGGCCGTAACGTCGATCGGCTGGCCGCCGAGCTGACCCGTGCTTTCGATTCGCAGCCTTTCAGGATTCGCGTCAAAGAGCGTCATGTTCGGGAACATCTTTTGGCTCGTTGTCTTAAGAGCTTCGTCCAGAAAGACGTACTCGTAAAGATCGAGGCCCGGCTCGCGAAACGGCCTCGCCGCGATGCCCTGCGGCACGCCGTAAAAGACGCCGCTGGATTCGGCCGTCGCATTTTTTCCGTTGACCCGGCCGTCGGTCGGCGCGGCCACCGTCAGATCCACCGACACGCGCATCCCCTC
>Ga0247718_1000661_pt1 | contig 10140 bp, 9 predicted proteins | sample 21E_DmetaG_FD_189045 | JGI IMG/M metagenome (GOLD analysis project Ga0247718, IMG submission 189045) | Soil microbial communities from hillslope of Landscape Evolution Observatory, University of Arizona, Oracle, AZ, United States - 2-1-E_D | ecosystem: Engineered > Artificial ecosystem > Mesocosm...
GTGCTGTTCCTCCGATAAATTGCTGCTTGTGCGGAATATTATAAGAAACTCGCCGCCCGCCGGTAAAAATCGGTTCTTTCAATGCCAAATGGGCACTTTCCGATCGAGAAGACGGCCGTTTCACTCGGGAATACGTCTATTCCACTCGGGAATACGGTCATTCCAACCTGGAATACGCATCTTGAACTCAGGAATACGCTCGTTCTACTCGGGAATACGCACGCTTCACTTGAGAATACGGGCATTCCACATGGGAATGCACAGGTTTCACTTCGGAATACGCACGTTCCAAAAAGGAATACGGCCGTTCCACATCGGGAACGGCCGTGCCTGATCGGTTGGAGACCGATCTATGTGCGGCGTTTCTGCTTCTTGAATTTCAAGTTTCTGATCTGACCGTACTCTTCGCTGTCGCGGCCGAAGGCGGACTCGACGTAGGTCTTGAAGAGGTTGCCGACGCGGACGACGGCGTTCTCGGCGTTGTAGAGGGCGTCGTCGCGCGAGCCGAGGCTGTTTGAGTAGGGCACGAAGTTGGTCGTGACGCCGGCGATCAGGGCCTGCAGGCCTTGTGTCCACGTCTTGAGCGTGTCGGTCTGCAGGTCCGCCTCGTTGGGCTTGTAGAGCGGGTAAGACTCGAGCAATAGCCGCACGTTTTCGAGATTCTCGATCTGCTGCGTGCGGCTCATCTGCGAGGCGGAGTGGCTGTTTTCGGCCTCGTTGACGTCGGTCGTGTTGGGGTCGTCCTTGACCTTCGGGGTCAGGCGGCGGCCGGTCAGTTTGCGGATGTAGGTCTTGACGTCCTCGAGGTTCTCGTCCGGGATGCCGCAGGCCTTCGCGGCCGGGACGATGCGCCGCACGCGCGGCTTGACCTCGTCGAACCCGACCTTCGCCGCCGCGGTCGCGTTCCTGTACGGCACGATCGACTGCTGCGTCGCGTCGATCGCCGCCTTCCCGGCGTCGCGGATCGCCGTCATCGAAGCGATCGACAGGAGCGGATTGGAAGGGTTGTACTTCGAGCCCCACGAGGTCGCGAACTCGATCGCCTTGGTCAGATTATCAACGTAGATCGCATGGCCCAGTTCAGCCATAAAGGTAAATCCTCCGTAAGAGAAAAGATTTAGTTTATAAAGCCGTTATGTCGCGATTTGTTCGGGTGAAAAGGATGAACGGCGGAATTGTTGCCGAAGGCGGAGGGGATTGTCAATAGATATTTTTATTTAGCGGCGAGAAATTCTGTGCTATGTTTCCGCAGCCGGCGGACTTCACGGAGATCAGAGGCTCATCCCGGTTGTTTTTACAATTCCCAAACACGAGCCTGGGAAAAACACTCAAATCAATGAACTTTAATGAAATTGTAAAGAAAGAGATGTTGCCGATACTCGCGTCCCGCGGATACTTTCTGGCCGAAGAGCTTCAAGGTTCGGTTCGGTTCGAATCCAAAACGGTGAGCTTATTGTTCGCCCAAGAACGAAACTCTGTCGAAGGGGTGAACTTGTACATCGGCCGCAAGTTCGACCAAGGGAAAGTTGAGTTTATCGATTTCGCCTATTTTGCGCAGCTTATTTTTAGGCGATCCCAAGCGAAGGTTCAAGTAAATCTTAAGAGCTTACGAGATGTTGTCGAATATTATCGTTCGATTCTTGAGGCAAATCCCGAGATATTAGCTGGTGATAAGGATTTCTTCAATGCAGTTGAAGAAATCTACGAGATGGACGTTGAGCAATATAATCGCAAATTTCGAAGTTAGTCAGTTCTGGAGCGTGCGATTTTGTAAACTTTTTGGCCGGGAAACGAGCTTTTGACTCGCGTCCCGGCCGTGGTGTTTTTGAGCCGCTTGTTGCTGCTGTTAGAAGAAGCGGATCGTGTATGAGAATCTGACTCCGCGGCCCGGCTCGGGTGCGAGGTCTTTGATGAATGAGAGGTGGTTGCGGTACAGCTTGTCGTTTAGGTTAGAGCCGCTGAACGAGAAGATGTGGGCGGCGTGTTTGCCGCCGATGACGTATGACGCGTTTACGTTGAAGATGCCGTAACCGGCGGTCGGCGTTTCGAGCAGGAACACGTCGCCGAGGTCCTTGTCGGCGACGAAGACCGCTTCGGGCCGCAGGCTGAGTCCCTTGTAGCGAAAATCGAGACCGATCCTCGCGCGGGCCGGGGTGATGCGCGGCAGCGGGACGTCGTCTTCGCGGAGTCTGGCCTTGACGATGTCGCCGGCGAAGAAGACGCCGAGATTCTTCAGTACGTCGACGTCGATCGACAGATCCGCACCGGTAAACCGCGCGTCGTCCTGCACGTAGGCGCCGACCGGGAGATTGTCTTCCACATCGACGCGGCCGTCGTCGTCCTCGTCCTGCGGGGCGAGGAAGATGAAGTCGCTGATGTTGTAGTGGAAGAAGCTGCCGTTGATGCGAACACGGGCGATCTTCTGCCGAAGCGACAGCTCGATCCCGTTCGAGCGCTCACGGCGCAAATCTTGGTCGCCGATCTCGAACGTCACGGTGCCGATGTGCGGGCCTTCGTTGTAAAGCTCCTCGAGGGCCGGAGCGCGGAACGACGAGGAAAAGTTAGCAATAAAGGACGCGCCTTCCCACAAACGGAAACGCGCCGCGGCCGCTCCCGACACGCCGGTAAAGTCGCGGGCCTCGTAGAGCGCCGTGTTGACCGGGCGGTAGCGGTTGTTCTCGACGCGGCCGCCGAACTGGAAACCGACCCAATCGAAATTCAGCTCCTGAAGTGCGAACGCGGCGAAGTTGTTCTGCCGGATGCGGCCGTTGACGAGCTGCTCAGCGCCCTCGGTCAGGAAGCTTCGCCTGAAGCCTTCGAAACCGAAACGGCCCGAGAGCTTGCCGTAGTTGGCCTGCTGGAACATCGAGCGGAACGAGAACACGTCGTTGAAGAAGTTGGTCGCGACTTCCTCCTCGCCGTCGTGGGCCTCAATCTCCTGGTGCTGGTAGTCGGTGAAGTCGACGTAGAAGTTGCCCTGCGAGATCGGCCCTTGCACGTCGCGGAAGCCGCCGCGCAGGCGGTAGCTGTTTCGGCGCATGCGGATGTCGATCTCTTCGTCGGGAGTTTCCGGCAGGGAGTTGCTGAAGCGGTTGCGGATCGCGAAGATGTCGTACTCGCACGTCTCTTCGCCCTCGCCGATGTGTTCTTCGCCTTCGCACGGTTCGCCGCTCGGGGTTGTCAGCAGCGAGCCTTCCTCGAAGAGCGGCGCGTACGGCACCCCGTAGCGGCGGCGATCGACGCCAAACTGACCGCGGATGAAGCCCTTGCTGCCGAAGTATCCCAATCCCACATTCCCGCCGTGAGCGCGCGAAGAGGAGTTGGGGATACGGCCGAGCGGCGTGCGGTAGTCGCCCTCGCGGAGGAAGTTGGCGCCGCCGTTGACGAGAAGTCGGCCAAACCCGTATTCGATACCGCCCGACACGCCGCCTTGTCTGTTGTTGGTCGCGCCGAGGCCGGTGAAGAATCCGCGGACGCCGGGGTGCGGATTGTTCTCGTCGGTCGAGACGGCGTTGACGACGCCGCCGATCGCGTTCGAGCCGTAGAGCAGCGTCGCGGGGCCTTTGATGACCTCGATCCTTTCGAGGCTGAGGGTCTCGACAGGTTCGCCGTGGTCGCCACTCTGCGATGCGAGCGAGCCGGTGCGGACACCGTCCTGCAGGACGAGAACGCGGTCGCCGTCGAAGCCGCGAATGACGGGTCGGCTCGATCCCGGCCCGAAGGCGCGTTTGCCGACGCCGGCCTCGCGTTCGAGCACTTCGCCGATGGCGGTGCTGGCCTGCTCGCGGATGCGGGTCGAGCTGATCGACTCGACCGACTGTATCGCCTCGAAGACCGATTCTTCCGTCCCGGTCGCCGTCACGGTGACCTCTTCGCGTAGGGCCGCGAGCGGCATCGAGAAGTTGATCGTCGCCGAGCTGCCGGCCGCGACGGTGACCGCGCTCGTCTGGTCGGAGAAGCCTTCGATGTGGCTGACCAGCGTGTACCGGCCGGGCGGGACGTTGGTGAACGTAAATTCGCCCGTATCGCCGGTCTCCACCGAGCGGCGAAGCTGGACGATCTGGACCGTGACGCCGTGCAGTGGTGCACCGTCGATCTGACTGGTGACCCTTCCGGAGATAGTTCCGGTCTGTCCGAAGGCGATCATAACCGAGCCGAAGAGCACGATCATGCCTGCAACTATGTATGAAACATATCTGAACATATGACCTCGATTGGACATAAATATCTGAAACTAAAAGACTATCGATAATCAACTAAAATTGCGAGAGGTTCGTCGAGCGATTAAACGAACGGTATCTCGCGAGCAATGAGCGGTATCAAGATTCGGCCGAATGGCTCGTCGTCCCGCGGCAGACTATGCACGAGCGGCACAATCGCCTATTCAAAAGATGGGCCGCGGTGATGAACAACGCACCGCACGCGATACTAGCAAGACGCCCGTAGAAGTTGTCCTCAAACACAGCGTCGGCCAGCAGGATCATTGAGAGACCCGCGACGAACAGCAATGCCGCCCGCAACTTGCGATGCCGAGCGAAGAAAGCCGGAATGAAACTCAATGCGGCGATCAGCATTGAGAGTCCCACCAGCAGGTGTTCGACAAGACTGTCCGTCAGAAAGCCGAGGCCGGCAGCCGGCAGCAGAGAAACGATCGCCGGCGGCGCCAGGCAGTGGACCGCACAGATCCACGATACGACCGCCCCACTCTCGTCGAGGCGCAAGCGGCCAACCACATTTTGAAGACTGTTGTTCATAAGATACGGATAAAAACCATCAGCGAATCGGCCATCTTCGCCCGACTAAAGCTTTTATTAAAATGTTTTTATATGAATGGTTCGGAAAGGTCGGTGAGTGGGCCGAAGAGGCAGCTGAGCGGTGATCAGAGCTTGAGAAGCTTCGTCCTTAAGACTCTGGACTGAAGCCGGCTGGATGTTATCGACTGGCCGTTCTTCAGCGTAACCAGAAAGGTGCCGCCCGGCATCGGCGAAATGCCTGCGACAGAATCGAGATTCACGATCGAACCCCGCGAGAGCCTGACAAACTGGTTTTCAGCGAGCCGACCCTCCAGGTCTTTGAGACGGTGGTTGATGACGTAACGCTGGTTACTGTTGGTGGTGATCCGGAGAAGTTCGCCGTCAGCAACGATCGATGCGACCTCGGCGACGGGAACCAGCAAAAAACTGTCGCGGTGGCGCACGGGGATCCGCTCGATAGTTTCGTGCGGATTCACTTCGGTCAGATCGTGGGCGGCCTTTTGAAGATTTTCTGCCTCGCGCTGGCGCCAATCGGCGCCCTCGAGCCGCTCGACGGCCCGGTCGATCGTCTCCAGCAGCCGACTTCTCTCGACGGGCTTGAGCAGGTAATCGACCGCATTCACTTCGAAAGCGCGGACGGCGTACTCGTCAAAGGCGGTAACAAACGCGACGAGCGGCATCTCGGTCTTGCGGAGCGCCTTGACCACCTCGAGGCCCGATAATTCCGGCATCTGAAGGTCGAGCAGAGCGAGATCCGGTTTCCGATCCTTGATAAGAGTCACCGCGTCCGCGCCGTCGGACGCTTCGCCGACGAGATCCACCGTATCGAAGGTCTGAAGGATCCGCTTGAGATACTCGCGGGCCGGTCGTTCGTCGTCGGCGATGATGATCCTGAGTTTGGACATTTGCTGGCTCCGGCTTCTTTCTATGCCTTGACAGGAAATTTTGCTTCCGCCAGCGTGCCCAGTTCGGGATCGATGCTGATCTCGAGGGCCGCCCGCGGGCCGTAGTAATTTCGCAGCCGCTGCTTCACGTTGGTGAGACCGACGCCCGCCGGTCTGGTCGATCTCCCTGCTCGGGAGCCGGAGCCCGAGTCGAAAACGGAAAGAACGAGAATCTCGCCGCCGTCTTCCGGGCGCTTCATCTCGGCCGAGATGCGCAGTTCGCCGCCGTTCTTATTCTCCGAGATTCCGTGCTTTATCGCGTTTTCGACCAGCGGCTGCAGTATAAGGGCCGGCACCCTGCATGCCCGCAGTTCGTCGGGAACGTCGATCTCGACGCGCAGCTTTTCCTCGAATCTTGCACGCTCTATTTCAAGATAATTCTCGATCAGGTCGATCTCGTCGCGAAGGGTGCAGAATTCATCGTTCGAAGAGAGAACGCCGCGCAGGAGTCTGGTCAACTGAAGCAGCGTCTCGAACGCCTTCTCGGGAGCGGTCTGTATCAGATATCCGATCGTCGTGAGCGAATTAAACAGGAAATGCGGATTGATCTGCGACCGCAGGGCCTTGAGCTGAGCTTCGGCGGTGAGGCGTGACATTTCCTTTTCTCGAAACTGCCGCTCGAATCTCTCCTCCGACACCCGCAGAGCATCGATCCGCCGCGCCGCGAGCAGCGACACGGCCTCGAGCATCGCGGTCTCGTCCGACATCAGACGGCGGCCGCCCTTCAGATCACCGAGCTCGATTTGGTAAACCGGGGCGTCCGATGTCGGGATGACGAGCTCCACATCGGTCGGTGTGAACCGCAGCGGCATCGCGCGCTTTTCGGCCGGAATGGTCTGCATTTCTTTCAGCTCGGCATGCCCGGCAGTCAACGCCGACCGCAGGCTCTCGCGAACATGGGCGAGCACAGCCGGGACCGAATCGTGCGATTCAATCTCCCGGGCGAGGTCGAACTGCAGTTTTTGGTAGTCGTGCCGCTTTAGGATCGCCCGGTCGACGATCCATGCAGCGAAACGGTGGAGCGCCGGATACGCGAGCGCCGTCGCAATCCACAACGTTAGTATCAACCCCACCGCGAGGGCGTCGTCCCGTTCGTGGGTGTCGTGGTATCTGAGCAGCGGTGCGGCCACATAAACATAAAGTCCGAAAGCGACCAGAGCCAACAGCATCAGCGAGATGGCCCGCTTGAGGAAAAGATCGGCGAACGCAAAGCGGTAGTTCTGATGAAGTATGACGAGGGCGATCGGCAGCGATGATTGGTGGGCGACCAGTTCGATCGGCCACGAACTGCCTTCGATGCGGCCGGCCAAGTGCAGACTCGAGCCAGCGAAGACGAGCAACGCACTCGCCCAGATCATTTTCCGCTCGCGCGTCTCGCGGAGGCTAATGAATAGCATCGCCGCCGCCATTGCCGCCGCCCCAAACGTCAATGTCGCCAGGGCACTCTCGGACGGCGCGTAAGAGAAAACCGCAGCCCAGTAAAAATGCAGCAGCGACGCCGCGACACTCAAACCGTAGGCGATATACGTCAGCCAGAACGCCCGGCTGCTGCCACCCTCGCGCTCGGCCGAATGGACGACGACAGTCGGCAAAAAGCCAAGCGCCGAATAGGACGCCGCGGTCAAAAAAGGCGACGACAGGCCGACACCGCCAAAGTCCTTTTCCAGAAAGAGCACGAGCTCGCCGACATTCCAGAGCAGGCCCAGTGCCGAGGTCGCAAGCAACAACGCCGTGACGCGGTCCGGCCGGCCGGCGCGCCGCTGCTTGAGCACCATCAGCCCGAGCAAAAAATAAAGCGCGGCCCCGACCGTAAAGCCTAACAGGTTGATCAGCGATGCCGCGTTAGGAGAATTCACCTTTTATCCCATCCAAAATCCCGGGTGTAATCTTAATGTTACCGCACGGCGTCCGTGTTTTGACAAAAAGGCCCCGCGAACACACAATATGCCGGACCTCCGTGTGACCCGCCACCGCCAGCGGGGAATCAACGGACCTCACGAAAACCGTTACTCCCGGAAAAATCGATGAAGAGACTATTTGTGCTTCGCCACGCGAAATCGAGCTGGGCGGATGCCGGCATCGCGGACTTTGACCGCCCGCTCAATGAAGTCGGCCGCAAGGAGGCTCCATTTATGGGACGCCTGATGGGGCAGAGTGCTCTGGAGCCTGATCTGATCCTTAGCTCTCCCGCAAGGCGTGCTCGCGATACTGCCGAAATGCTCAAAGAAGCCGCCCAATGGGATCTCGAGATCCGGTTCAACGATTCGATCTACGAAGCGAGCCCGCAGACTCTCAGCCGCGTCGTGGCTGCCCTGCCCGAGGAAATTACGACCGTAATGGTCGTTGGGCACAATCCGGGGATTGAGGGATTTATTTACCTCCTCACCGGAACACTTGTGCCGATGCCGACGGCCGCTCTCGCCGTGATCGATCTCCGTGCGGAGCGGTGGAGAGCGATCGGCCCTTCGATCGGCAGGCTGATCGAGTTGGTCAGGCCGGAGGATGCCGGCGGCCGAAGCGATGCCCTACCGAACATTTAACAATCCGGCAACATCAAGTTCATATCCGCGTAAGGCAGGCGCGGTAGTATTGCGCAGAATTATCGGTAATTCATTAGAATCTCATTTGAGCCTATGCCGCCGACACCACAGCGCAACATCCTTATCGTCGAGGATGATCCTGATATCGCCGAAAACCTTGTCTATAACCTTCGTCGCGAGGGCTTCAGGCCGATAGTGGCTGAGTCGGGCGAGAAAGGACTGAGACTCGCTCTTGATGAACACACCACGCCCGCGCTGGTGATCCTCGACCTGATGCTGCCGGGAATGAGCGGTACGGAGCTTTGCCGCCGCCTGCGTCGTGAGTCTTTGACGGAAAAAACACCGATCATAATGCTGACCGCCAAGGCCGCCGAAGCCGACCGCGTCGCCGGTCTCGATACGGGCGCGGACGATTACGTCGTGAAGCCTTTTTCCGTACGCGAGCTGGTCGCCCGGGTGCGTGCGGTCCTGAGGCGTTCGGATCAGGACGATGACCTCCCGTATGACGACGGCCGGCTGTCGGTGGATTTTGGCGACATGCGGGTCGCGTGCGGCGGCTCCGAGGTAAAGCTTACGAAAAAGGAATTTGCCCTTCTCGCCTACATGATCAGCAATTCGGGCCGCGTCGCCGAGCGGCAGCAACTGCTCGATAACGTGTGGGGCTACAGCTACTTCGGCGACACTCGCACGCTCGACGTGCACATAAGGCGGCTCCGTCAGAAACTTGGTGATTGCGCGGATTGCATCGAAACGGTCGTCGGCGTCGGGTACAGATTCGCTCAAAACAGATGACCGCGACCGACCTTATGGCCGAGCAGATCGAAGAGGTTCCCGGGGCTAGCGGCTTCACGATGCTCCGCTCGATCCTGGACGCGACGCGTGAGTGCGTGTTGGTCCTCGCCCAGGACACGCGCATCGCCGCGGCGAACGCTGCGTCGTGTCGCGCCTTCGCGAAGCGCGACGAGCCGCTCGAGGGCAAGCGGCTCAGCGAGATCGTACGCGATGCGGCCCTGCACTCGGCATTTCTCTCCGCTTTAAAGCGCGGCTCATCCTCGGACATCAGACTGGAGATCATCGGCGGCGGGTCGGAAAAGCGGAAATTTGATGTCCACATAGCTCCGCTCAATCTAAGCGGCAGCACTCTCGCGATAGGATATTTTTACGACGTGACGAAGCTCGAGGAACTCGAGACCGTCAGGCAGGAGTTTCTATCCAACATCTCGCACGAGCTCCGCACGCCGCTCACGTCGATCCTCGCATTCGTAGAAACGCTTGAGGACGGCGCGATCGACGAGCCGGAAAACGGCCGCCGCTTTCTGCGCGTGATCCGGCGAAACGCCGAGCGGATGCGCAGCCTCATCTCCGATATCCTGGAACTTTCGATGATCGAATCGGGAAGCGTCTCCGTCGACATCGACGACGTTCGGGTCGCACCGATCATCGATGAAATTTTTGCCAGTCTTTCGTCGGCCGCCGCCGAGCGGCAGGTCAACCTTGTGAGCTTGGTCCCGCCGAAACTCGTGGTCAGGGCCGACTCGATCCGGCTCGAACAGATGCTCACAAATCTGATCGACAACGCGATCAAGTTCAACCGCGAAGGCGGGAGCGTCGAGGTCAGAGCCGAGAAAAAAGGGACCAAGACGGTCATCCTGATTGCCGATACCGGCGAAGGGATAATGCCCGAACACCTCGGTCGCGTCTTCGAGCGCTTCTACAGGACGGACCGCGCCCGTAACCGCAGCGATCTGGGCGGTACCGGCCTCGGCCTAGCTATAGTGAAGCATCTCGCCAAGCTGCAGGGCGGCGAGGTCTTTGTGAGATCAGAGCTTTCGATCGGCACCACGTTCTTCATCGAGTTGCCTGCCGCGTAAAATCACCTTCCCGCCGCGCAAAATGCTGTGC
>Ga0247718_1000662_pt1 | contig 10140 bp, 8 predicted proteins | sample 21E_DmetaG_FD_189045 | JGI IMG/M metagenome (GOLD analysis project Ga0247718, IMG submission 189045) | Soil microbial communities from hillslope of Landscape Evolution Observatory, University of Arizona, Oracle, AZ, United States - 2-1-E_D | ecosystem: Engineered > Artificial ecosystem > Mesocosm...
GGGCGGAAGGGGCCCCGCGGGGACTTCAGGGTTTCGGGTGGCGTCCGCCGCACCTTTATGCCCTGTGACGCCCGTGGCGGAGGCATGGGCTTCCGTGCGAATGACCACCCCGCCCGCAAGGAGATGTTCAACGCCAACTGCAGCAAGTGCGGGGACCGATTCATGATCCCCTGGGACCCCAAGAAGGAACCCGGGAAGACGGTCATGTGCAAGAACTGCCGGAACATCTACACGTGACCGCATGGAGTCCCCCGCCCGCGTCGGGCCGGTCCCGCGGGGGCTCAGGGCGCGTCACGCGTCCAGCATGCTCCCAAAATAGTCCTTCAGGTGGCTAAGCCCCTGGCGGGCGATGGAGTAGTGCCCCTCTACGTGGCCGTAGTAATCGATGGGGCCCCGGAGGTGGTAGGGGACGAGGAGGCCATCGGAACGGATAAGGGTGCCAGTGGCCGGGACCTCGATCCGGTAGGTATCGCCCTCAAGGGTCTCCACAACGTCGAGCTCCGAGTAGGCTCCGCTCTGCGGGTCAAAGAGAGCGACGTAGCTCTGGTGGCCGTACACCTCGTCCTTCACCCAAACGACGTAGTGCCCGCTTTCCGGGTAGTCTTCGGTGTACACGTGGAATCCGCGGAGCACCCGGCGCTCCCAGAACCCCGGCAGTGGCTCACAGTGGGCCTCGGCGGTGGCGTCTGCCACGCGGAAGTAGGCGATGAGCAGGTTCTCTCCGAGGGTGACCCCGCTCTCCACGACGTCGAGGGCCGTGTCCGTGCAGCGACCGCCCGGGAGGATCGATGAAGCGGCTTGGTCGCCCTGAGGATCAGGGCGCGCGTCGTATCCCTCCGCGATGGCCACCGGAAGGGCGAGAAGCATGAGCAGCAGGACGAGGCGCGTGAGGATTCCCCCGGACCCGGGACGCGCGTCTAGGGTCTTCACGCTTTCTCTGGCCTTGGGGGAACAGGAAGGCCCGCTCGAAAGGGGAGCTGACGCGGTCCGGGGTCACGACGCCCCTGCTTAGACGCCCGGAGCACACCCCAGGACGATCGCCGGGAGATAGTGCAAGCGCGCCGGGTGGTTCGTCGGTGCCGCCCCTTCACCGCCTTGCTCAACGTGAACCTCACCGCGGCGGGCCCCGGAAAGCGCCACGGAACGAGGCGGCCGGGCCCCCGGGGGAGCAGGTGGGTCCGGGCATCCCCATAGCAGCGGTTTTCTCGGATTTCCCTGGTGTGGGAGGTAAGGAGCAGGCCTTATCTTGGAGGCCGTTCGAGCGGACGGCATGTCGTACAACGATACGAAGGAGTTCGAAGGCCGCGCCTACAGCGGCATGGCCGTGGGGGGCGTCCACGATTGGGACTACCCGGACGGGCACTGGCACGAGCGGAAGGTGGCGCCCGACCGCTGGGACATCCGTTTCGAGTCCTCGAAGCGCCGTCAGCGGAGCGCGCCCGTGGGGTCCGGCGCGGAGCCGGGAACGATGTACCACTGGTTCCTCTTGGGGCATCAGCGCGTGCGGAAAGTGGATGCGGACACCTACCAGACACTTCTTGAGGGAACGAAGTGGAAGGTGGGCCACAAGCGCTCCCGATGGCGCCGCTGGAGCAGCGAGTACCCCGAGCAGTCTCCGGCCCGGGAGCGCACCATCCAGATTCTGGAGGAGGCGCTCGCGGAGCTGAAGTCGCAGGAGAACACCCATGCGCCCGCCCTCGAGAGCCTGCTCTCGCCTGTGCCCGGGACCTTCACGAACGGGCAGACGCGGTTGGGCGTCGAGTACGGCCGCAGCTGACCGGCGCGTTACATGCGGACGTCGAACACGTGGTCCCAGCGGCCGAGGGCGATGCCCGCGCGGACCCACAGGGGGACGAAGGCTTCGAGCCAGCGGGATTCCTCGATGCCGCCGAGGTCGATGACGCCGCCCCAGCCGAAGTCGCGGAGGATGCCCTCGACGCGCTTCTTGGCGTCCGCGTTGTTGCCGGCGATCATCATGCGCACGCCCGGGAGCTTGGGGTCCACCATGCGCGCGTTGGGGACAGTGTTGAAGGCCTTCACGACGTGGGCCTGGGGGAGCTTCTTCTGGAGGCGCTCGCCGATGCTGTCGGTCGTGCCGTACATCGTGCCGGGGGGCATGCCGTTGCTGAAGTCGAGGGGGTTCGTGGCATCGATGACGAGCTTGCCCGTGAAGTTCTTCACGCCGGCCATCTCGACGGCGTTCTCGGTGGCGGAGCCAGTGGTGGCGAGCACGAGGACCTCACCGAAGGCGGCGACCTCGGCGAAGGTGCCGACGCTTCCCTTGCCGCCCACTTCCTTCAACCAGTCGTTGAGCTTCCCATCGGCGGGGCTGCGGGTGCCGATCTTCACGTCGTGACCGCGAGCGGCGAACCCGCGCCCAAGAGCCTGTCCCACGTCGCCGCTGCCGATGATGCCGATCTTCATGGGGAGCCCAACCCGGGGGGAGCGTTTCTATCTTCCCCTGTGGAGGGCGGGCGCCGGAGGGAGCGCGGCGGGTTCCCTGGCCCTGTTCTCGCTTTAGGGCCACAAGCGCTCGATGCGCCACCCCGGTCCGTCGGGAGTGTACGCGAAACGGTCGTGGAACCGCGACTCGCGGTGCTGCCAGAACTCGAAGCGCTCGGGGCGGAGCAGGTACCCGCCCCACCAGGGCGGGCGCGGCACGGGCTCGCCCTCGTAGCGCGCCGCGGCCTCCTCCCAGGCTCGCTCCATGGTGTCGCGGTCGGGAACGGGGCGGCTCTGGCGGCTCACGAGGGCGCTCAACTGGGATCCCCGGTGCCGGCTCTGCCAGTAGGCGTCGCTCTCCCTGGGCGGGAGCGGGTGGACGGTGCCCTCGATGCGGATCTGGCGGCCCTTCGCTTCATCGTACACGAGCAGGGCCGCGCGGGGGTTGGCAGCGAGCTCCTGCCCCTTCCGGCTCTCCCCGTTCGTGAAGAAACGGAACCCGCGTGCGTCCGCGCCCTTGAGGAGTACCATCCGCAGGGAGGGCTGCCCCTCAGCGCCCACGGTGGCGAGGGCGACGGCATCCGGGTGCTGGGCCGTGCTCGCCGCTCGGGCTGCCCACCAGCGCTGGAACTGGCCGAAGGGGTCTGGAGCGAGGTCGGCGCGGTGGAGGGGGTGGTCGGGCTCGGAGGCCACGGGCCCCGCATCACGGCCACAGGGCAAGAGATTAACGGTTAGGCACCGCCCGGTTCACGCGAGGCGCCGCACGAGGGAGGCCACCTCGTCCGCGCAGCCCCACGAGAGGGTGACACCGGCGCCGCCGTGTCCATAGTTGTGGACGACAGTGAACCCGGGTTCGGCGGCTTCGGCCTCGAGGCGGATCTGGGTGCGGCCCGGCCGCAGGCCCACGGCGCGGCTCAGGATCTGGGGTTCGCCGAGACGGGGCTCGATCTCGCGGGCCTTCCCCAGAATCTCTTGCTCCGTCTCCTCACGAGGCGTGAGGTCGTCGCTGCCGACCTCCGCCGTTCCCCCAAGGACGACGCAATCGGAGCGGGGGATCACGTAGGCGAGGCCGCGCGGTCCCTCCTCGTCCATGTAGGCGCGCGTGAGGCCCGGGTTGCGCACGCGCACGATCTGGCCGCGGATGGGGAACACCTCCGGGTCGGGGACGAGCGCGCCTGCCGCGAGGCCCGTGCAGTTGACGGCGACGCGGGTTTCGGGCGCGAGGTCCGCGAGGCGCGCCACGGTCCCCTCTTGGAATTTGCCGCCAAGGGCGAGGAACCGGGTTTCGAGGTAGCGAAGGTAGCGCGGCATCTCGATGACCGGGACGGAGGCGACGATGCCGTCGCGGTATCCCGGGGGCAGCTTCTCGGGACGCGCGCGGCGGTAGCCGCCCACCATGTCGCGCCACCATGGGTCGGGAACGGGGGCGCCGTACAGCTCCACAATGTCGGCAAAGTGCACGCCCGTCTCGGGGGAGCGCGCGAGGGCCTTGAAGGCCTCGTAGCTTGCCTTGCCCCACCCGAGGACGCGGTCCACGGGGTGCGCGAGGTAGGGGAAGTAGACGGCGGCGGCGACGTCGCTCACGGTGCGGGGGCTCCGTTCCCTTGCGCGGATGACCACGTGGTGGCCGTCCTGGAGCAACCGGAGGGCGCTCGAGAGGCCCGAAACGCCGGCACCGACCACGAGGACGTTCATGGCGCCAGCAAGGCCGCCCGCGGTATTTGATGCTGCGGACGTGCCCTCAGAGGGGGAGCCGGGCTTGCACGGGGCCCGCGAGCTCCCGGGGGAGCGCGCCCTCGATCTGGAGGAGCTGCCGCTTTACGGCGGGGCCCCCTTCGGCGCTGAAGTGGCCGAGGCCGCCGCCCCCTTGGAGGACGCGGTGGCAGGGCACGAGGAGGAGGACGGGGTTGCGCGCGCAGACCTGGCCCACGGCGCGAGCCGCGCCCGGCTTCCCGAGGCGCTCCGCGAGGGCTCCGTAGGTGGTGGTTTTTCCCGGTGGCACCTCGCGCAGGAGGGCATGCACCTCGTGGTCGAAGGCGCCCACCTGGGGCGCGATGGGGAGGTCCCGCAGGTCCTCGCGGCCCGTTGCGAGGTGCCGGAGCACGCGGTCGAGGTAGGGGTGCGAGGGACCCTCGGCCGGCCGTCGCGAGAGGTGGAGGCGCCGGATGGCACCCTCCACAAGGGTCATCTCGAGGGTGAGCCCCAGCGCCTCGGAGCGGGCAGCATGCGTCACGGGCTCAGGCATGGCTCCGCGATGGTGGGGGCGGGGCTTGAGCCTACCGCCGCTCGCAGGTGATGTAGGTCCACTCCGCGTCGAACTCGGGCGCGCCCTGGAAGACGCGGTCGAGGGCCGCACGGAGCAGGTCGAGGCGGTCGCGGACGGCCCCCGCCGTGGGGGGCTTTCCTTCAATCTTGTCCACGCCGCCCACCCAGCCGAGGACCCCCTCGTGGTAAACACTCAGGAACTGGTACCACTCCTTCGTGCGCGCCTGCACGGGGAGGTGGCGCACCTGCAGGAGGTCGAAGCCCGCCTCATCGAGGGCATCGAGGTAGTAGCGGAGGGGCCGCACGGGGATGAAGTACTTGTGCCGCAGGTCGTCGTAGCGAGCTTGCCGCGCCTCATCCATCATGGCATCGCGGTAGGGCGCGTACCGGGAGTCCTCCCACACGATGGCGCGCGCCGTCTCCTGGAGAGCCTCCACGGTGGTGTCGATGATCCAGCCGCGGCGCTCGCCGTCGGCGCGGGCGATGTTTCCCGACTGGATGAAGACGCGCCCGCCGGGCCGGACGCAGCGCGCCCAGGAGGCGAGGGTGTCGGGGAGGCCGTAGTACAGATGGATGGCGTTGGTGCTCATGAGGCCGTCGAGGGCGCCGCCCACGGAGGAGACGGGGAGCACTTCCTCGAGGAACTGGAGGCGCTTCTCGGCCTTCAGGTACTGGATGAGGCGGAAGCCCACGCGCTCGTCGCGGCGCAGCTTCTCCAGGGAGAGGCGGAGGAACTTGGGGGAGGAGTCCACGTTCACGATGCCAAACCGCTTGCCGGGATTGGCGGTGAGGAGGCGGTCGATGAGGATGCCGGTGCCCCCCGAGTAGTCCACGAGCACGTGACCGTTCTCCAGGTACTCGGAGACCTCCTGCACGGTCGGGTCGAGGTTCGCGTACCATCCGTGGTTTTCCACGGAGTCGTACTTGAGGGCGAGGCTTTCCACGGGTTGGCGCGTCCACTCCTCGTCGGGGATGCGGACGAAACCGGGGGGCCAGGGGTAGGGCACGGGAACCTGCTCTGAGTGGGCGTTCAGCGTATTAAAACGCGTCCCTGCGAAGCCCGGGGTCCGGGAGAGCGGAGGCGCGGACGGCTCTGGGACAGGTTGCGCACCAAGGTTATCGTGTCCCTGCCACGTCGTGGCGCGGGGTCCCCCATGAAGCGTGCCTTTGCCCTTCTCGTGTTCGGCCTACTAGTTGCCTCCGTCCTTCCTGTCATGCCCACCGCCGAGGCGGGCGACGGGAACTATCCCATCGTGCTCATTCCGGGCTGGCACGGGAACGCGGACACCTTCCGCGAGATGATCCCGAAGCTCACCGCCCAGGGCTTCACGGTGCTCGACTTCGACACCGCCACACCCGGCATCCAAGCCCTCGGGTACGCGCCCACGGGCTCCGGGCAGCACATCTCCTACATCGCGGGTAAGATCGTGGAGGAGAAAATCCAGGCGGCCCTCTCCGCGAACGGGTACCCAAGCACCCAGAAGGTGGACATCGTGGCCCACAGCATGGGTGGCCTCGTGAGCCGCTTCCTCATCGAGAAGCCCGGCGCGGACGTGGACTACTGGTCGAGCACCTCCGGGTGGTACGGCGACGGCGTCGCCGACGTGCGCACCGACTGGGCGAGCCGCGTGGATGACCTCATCATGCTGGGCACCCCCAACCACGGCACCTGGGAGGCCTGGGTTCCCGCCAACATCGGGGGCTTCGGCAACTGGAACCCCTCGGGCGGCGACATGTACTACAACTCCAAGTTCCTGAGCCTCATGGGCTACGCGGAGCCCACGGGCGAGTCCTACCGCTGCATGGGCGGCGACCCCCAGTACCTGCAGTGGATGAAGTACGACTTCGACGGCGACGGCATCAAGCACGGCTTCGACGGCGTCGTCCCCGCCGAGAGCCCGTACGTGACGGGCTGCACCATGGACTACGTCGCGGGCCACCATGGGGAGCTCGTGACCACGGACCAGGCCATCGACCTCGTCATCACCTACCTCGGCCAGACCAGTGGCCAGACCGGCATCGGCAAGGCCAACCTCGTGGGCGACCTCGTGGTCCGCCTCGAGCGCTTCACGGTGGCCCAAGACCATGACGGCGGCACCACCGACGATTACATCCTCGACGTGTACGTGGACCCCGACGGCGGCCTCGGGAGCGCCGGGTACAGCCTCGCCGGCACCGTCCGCCAGAAGCTCGACGGCCCCGGCACCTACACCTGGGGCAACACCGGGCCCACCGTCCCTGCCGTGAAGCTCCCCGGCACCTCCCCCGTGGTGGACGTGAAGGTGGTCATCCGGGAGGACGACACGAGTTGGGGCGGCGGCTACGAGTCCGTCTCCACCCACTACCTCACCAACATGCTCCTCAGCGAGGACATCGACGGCCAGGACTACTACCGCGGCACCGCCACCGACAGCAAGGGCGGCACCAACGAGGTGCGCCTCTCCCTCAACGGCATCACCTCCAGCGTCGCCCTCACGCGCCACGTGACCCTCGGCTTCGACAAGGCCTACATCGAGGACGACCACGAGTGGGGCACCGGGGAAGTGCAGTTCACCCTGAACGCGGGCCGCCTCGGCTTCACGAGCACCGTGTACCGCGGCGACCCCGGCAGCGGCACCCACTACAGCCGCGACTCCGGCTCCTGGGTGGACATCGGCGTCCACACGAAGAACAACGGCGCCGTGGAGAGCGAGACCATCTGGTCCGGCCGCATGCACAAGGACGCAACCATCCGCTTCGACGTCACCTACTGGGAGGACGACGGCGGCTGGAGCGCCCGCGACGGCGGCAACATGTACTACCTGGAGCAGACCCTCGCCTCCATCCCCGAGGGCAAGACCAGCTACCAGGGCACGAGCCTGCCCGACTTCAACGCCTACCTGTGGGTCAACAAGGCCCCCGAAGGCGCTGGCGGCAGCGGCACCCTCGGCGCGGCCAACCTCCGCGAGCTCGGCGCGCTCCTCGACCCCGCAAGCCTCATCCCCAACGGGCTCGACGACCCCGAGGGCGACCTCACGGCCCTGCTCTGAACGGCATGCCGATAGCAGCCCCTCGCGACGATTGCATATTGTCGTGAGGGGCTGTTAAATAGGCTCCAGCCTCTCTCGCCGTGAATGGCCGAGCCCGAGCCCCGCCGCCCGGCGCCGCCCGTCTCCCGGGAGGAGTTCGAGGAGCTGCGACAGCGGCTGCTCGCGCTCGAAGCGCTCCTCGCGGGAAAAGGCGGCGAGAGCGCGGAGGCGCCGTCCGCTCGCGAGGGACCGCGGCCCGTGCCCACGCGCCCGGAGCCCGCGGCGTCGCGCCAGCCCCCGCCGCCCGCGGAGGCCGCGCGGGCGCCGCCGAAGGTCCCCTTTGACGGGACGGGCCGCCGTGTGGCCGTCCCCGTAAGGGCCGTGACGGAGGCCCCGGAGAAGCTCGCGGAGAAGCCGGGCGCGCAGCGCGCGTTCACGGTGCCGCGCCTCGGGGCGGTGCTCGTGTTTCTCGCCTCCGTGTTCTTTTTCGGTGTCGCCATCGAGCGCGGCTGGGTGGGCCCCGTGGCGCAGCTCCTCGTGGCAGCCACCGCCGGGGCCGGCATCGCGGGCGCGGGCGCGTGGCTCACCTCGCGCACGGGCCGCGGCCTCCTCCCCCAGCTCCTCGAGGGTGCGGGGTTGACGCTGCTGTTTGCGGCGGCTTTCGTCTCCTACGCCGTCCCCTACTACCAGGAGGCCACGGGCATGGACGCCCTGCTGAGCGGGCTCTTCATGGCCTTCGTGGGCGGCGGCATGACCGCGCTCGGCGTCCACCGCGAGACGCGCCTTCTCGTCGCCCTCGGGTACGGGCTCGGGTTCACGACGGCGGGCCTCGGCCTCAGCCTCCTGCCTTACCTGAGCCTCGTGTACGTGACCGTGCTCGGGGCCTCGCTCGCGGGGCTCGTCGCCGCCCGCGGCTGGAACGCCGAGGCGCTCGCGGGGAGCCTCACCACGGGCGGGTTCTTCGTGGCCTTCGCCTTCGGGAGCGCGCCCCCGCCGCCTGAGGGGCCGCCGCCCGCGCTCGTCGCCCTCCTGAGCCTCCTGCCCCTGGCGGGCTACCTGTACCTCGCGCTTCGCCCCGACCCGACCCGCAACCCCGACGAGGCGTCCCGGGAGGACCCCGCGCCCGAGGCGTGGGCGCGCCTCCTCACGCGCTTCGAGGCCGCTGCCCAGGAGATCCACCCGTGGGCCGTGCTCGCCGCCGCCACCATCGGGTGGGGCGTGCTCGTGACGGTGCGGCCCTTCTTCGCCCAGGATCTTCCGGTGGCGGCGGGGCTCGCGCTCCTTGCGTGGTGCCTCTTCGCCCTCGGGTTCACGCTCACGGCGGCCCGCCGCCTCGCCGTTCCCTCCGTGACGGCAGTCCTCGGCGTTACCGCCCTCGTGCTCCACCTCGTGTGGCCGCCCATCTTCTGGGGCGACTCGCGCAACGCGATGCTCGTCACCACCGCCACCTACCTCGCGGGCGCCGCCACACTCCTCGTGGTCCACCTGCGCCGACCCGAGGCGCCGTGGGCGCTCCACGGGTGGGCCGCGGCCCTCGTGCTCACTGGCGCGGCCGCCTACCGCGCGCTCCTCACCGATGGCCACCTCCCCTTCCCCGCCGAGGGGACGCTTCTCGGGAGCTGGCGCGCGCTCGTGGTCCTGGCGCTCCTTCTCCCCTGCGTGGGGCTGCTCGTGGTGACGCGGGCGGGAAACCTGCCGCCGCACCCGTCGCGGGCGGCGCTCCTGCTGGGCGCGGCGATGGTGGGCGCGTGGGCCTTCGCCTTCACCGCGGACGCGGTGGCTCCCGTCGTCTACCTTGCTGCCGTGGGCGCGGCCCTCGCGCTCGCGGCGCTCCTCCTCCCTCACCGCCCCGACGCCCCCGCATGGCGCGCCACCTTGCCTCGTGACGCCTTCTTCGGGGGCCTCGGCTTCACCACGGTGGCTGCCTCGCTCGCCCTCTTCCTGGAAGGACACATCGCCTTCACGGGGGCCGGCGGCGAAATCCTCGGGCCGTGGACGGCCTTCCTGCTGTTCCCGCTCTTTGCGGGCGCCTTCTCGCTCCTGGCCGCCGCCCCCACCCATGTGGCCTCCGAGGGCGCGCGCCGCCTCGCCTTCGGCGTCGGCGCCGTCTTCCTCGCGCTCTGGGCCTTCGCGCTCTTCCACCACCCGCTGTTTGCGACGCTGTACCTCGTCGCGCTCGGTGGGGGCCTTGCTGCGGCAAGCCTGCTCCTGGGCCCCGTCAGGGAGGACGAGGAGCGGCCGGCCCTCGTAGAGGACGCGTTCCTTGCGGCGCTCGTGCTTCTCGGCGGCACCGCCGTGAAGACGGTGACCTTGGCCTTCCAGCCTGCAGAACAGTTGCCCGGTCCGCTTGCCTTAGTGGACGCCGCGCTTGTCGCGGGAGCGCTTCTCGCGCTCTTCCACGCGTGCCGCGCGCGCGGCGCGCGTG
>Ga0247718_1000663_pt1 | contig 10130 bp, 7 predicted proteins | sample 21E_DmetaG_FD_189045 | JGI IMG/M metagenome (GOLD analysis project Ga0247718, IMG submission 189045) | Soil microbial communities from hillslope of Landscape Evolution Observatory, University of Arizona, Oracle, AZ, United States - 2-1-E_D | ecosystem: Engineered > Artificial ecosystem > Mesocosm...
TCTCCTTCGCGACCGCCCGGCAGCGGCGGCTGCTCGACTGGCTGCTCGCCAGCGCGGCGTTCGTCCCCGTCACGGGGCGCAACGCGGACGCGGTGGCGCGAGTGCACCTGCCCTTCGCCGGATACGCCATCACCTCGTTCGGCGGGGTGATCCTGGCGCCGGAGGGCGGGAGCGACGCCGGGTGGCGCGAGCAGGTGGCCGCGCACGCCGTGGCGCATCCACCGATGCTGGAGGACTTGCGCCGCGCCGCCCTCGCCCGGGGCGAGCGGAACGGGGCGGACGTCCGCGCGACGGTGGTGAGCGACCAGGGGATGCCGCTCTACCTCTCCCTCAAGCACAGCGCGGGCGACGCGGCGGCCCTGGCGTCGTTCGTCGCCGGCTTCGCGGAGGCGCTGCCGGCCGGGTGGCACGTGCACCTGAACGACAACAACGTGGCGTGCCTGCCCCCCTGGCTGGCCAAGGAGCACGCGGTACGGCACTTCCTGGAGCACATCGCCCCGCGGGACGCGGTCACCTTCGGGTTCGGCGACAGCCACAGCGACGCGCCGTTCCTGGCGCTCTGCGACTACGCGCTGGTCCCCGCGGGCTCGCAGCTGGGGCGCCACCTGAGCGCCGTCCAGGCGTATGCCCACGCTCGCTGAGCCCGCGGCGGCCACCGGCTTCTCCGGGAGCTACGCGCGGGAGGACGTGACCTTCCTGCTCCGGCCTGTGGCTATCGAGCCCACGCCCACGGAGGAGAAGGAGCGGCTCATCCAGTCCGGGGCGCGCCACTACTCCGAGCTGCTGGCGGTGGAGCGGGTGCCCGGCGCGGCCTACCTGGAGCTGTACCTCCAGGCGCTGGAGGCCAACGCGGGCCGCATGGCGGCGGACGTGGCGCGCCTGGCGCGGACGCTGGACGCGCACTGGCCCCGCGACGAGATCGTGCTCGTCTCCCTGGCGCGGGCGGGGACGCCGCTCGGGGTGCTGCTGCGGCGCGCCCTGGCCCGGCTTCGTTCCGCCGCGCCGCCGCACTACTCGGTCTCCATCATCCGCGACCGCGGGATCGACCCCGTGGCGCTGGACCACGTCCGCGCGCGCCACGACGAGCGGCGCATGGTCTTCGTGGACGGGTGGACGGGGAAGGGCGCCATCTCCCGTGAGCTGCGCCGGTCCGTGGCGGACTACAACCGGCGGCGCGAGGCGCGCGTCCCCGCCCGGCTGGCCGTGCTGGCGGACCTGGCAGGCGCGGCGCAGCTCGCCGCGACGGCGGAGGACTACCTGATCCCGTTCTCCGTGCTGAACGCCGTGGTTTCCGGCCTCGTGAGCCGTACCGTGCTGCGGGACGATCTGGTGGGTCCGGGCGACTTCCACGCCTGCCGCTACTACGCGGAGTGGGCAGAGCACGACCTGTCCCGCGCCTTCGTGGACCGCGTCTCCGCGCAGGTGGACGCATGGCTCGGCGAGCCGTCCATCGCGCCGGTGCGGCAGGACGCGGCGGCGCGCCGGGCGCTGCGGCGGCGGAGCACTGCGTTCGTGCGGGAGACGATGGCGCGCTACGGCCTGCGGGACGAGAACCGCGTCAAGCCGGGGATCGGCGAGTCCGCCCGCGCCCTGCTGCGGCGGGTCCCGGACCGGCTCCTCCTGCGGGACCCGCGTGGCGCCGACGTGCGGCCCCTGCTGCACCTGGCGGACGAAGCGGGGGTGCCGGTGGAGATCCATCCCACCCTTCCGTACCGGGCCACCGTCATCATCCAGACGCTGGGAGAATAGCGTGAAACACCTGCACCTGGGCGCCTCGCTGTACGTGCCCGCCACCCGGGGCGACCTGGTCGCGCTCGGCAACGGCCGCAAGTACCCCAGGCTCCGCTCGCTCATCTTCTGCACCGAGGACGGGATCCGCCCCGACGAGGTGGACGTGGCGCTGCGCCGGCTCGGGGAGGCGCTGCCGCGGCTGGAGCCCACTCCCATGCTGCGCTTCATCCGCGTCCGCGACCCCGGCGTCATGGAGCGGGTGCTCGCGCTCCGCGGCATCGGCGCGGTGGACGGCTTCGTGCTCCCCAAGGCGACGCGGCGGAGCATGCGCGAGTACCTCTCGCTCCTGGCCAAGGGCGATCCCTTTCTGCTCATGCCCACCCTGGAGACGGCGGAGGCGTTCGATCCGCGGGAGATGGCGGCGTTCCGCGACCTGGTCTCGGATGCGGCCGTCCGCCCGCGGGTGCTGGCGCTGCGCATCGGGGGCAACGACCTGCTGCACCTGCTGGGCGTGCGCCGCAGCCCGCGGCGGATGATCTACGAAACGGCGCTGGGCCCGGTGCTGTCGATGCTCGCCACGACCTTTCTCCCCCACGGGCTCCCCCTCACGGCGCCGGTGTTCGAGGGTCTCGCGCACCCCGACGTGCTGCGGGCCGAGGTCGTGCGCGACGTGGAGCACGGGCTGCTGGGCAAGACGGCGGTGCACCCGGACCAGGTCGCGCTCATCGAGGCGATGTACGCCGTCGAGCGGCACGAGCTGGAGATGGCGCAGGCGATGCTCGCGCCCGGCGTGCCCGCCGTGTTCCGCATGCACGGCGTGATGTGCGAAGAGGCCACGCACCGCCGCTGGGCGCACACGATCTGCGCGCGCGCCGAGATCTTCGGCGTGACGGACGAGGTGGAGATCCCGCCCGCAGGCTCGCTCGGCCCTGCTGGCTTCACGCGGAGTGTGGCATCCGTTCAGTAGTCCGACCCGCGGCTGCCGCCCTCACCTCTCGCAGGAGCCTCCGATCATGGCCGGTCCCCGGAAGCAGTACACCCGTGAGCTCTTCGAGAAGCTCTCCTACCTCGCCACCTGGCTGCCGGGCGTGCCCCTGCGGGTGGGCGACATCGGCGTTGTGCGGAACGGGTACTTCCAGCGCGTCTCCTCGCTGGAAAGCCTGGGAATCCCCTTCGCGGTGCGGCGGAGCCACGCCTCCGCGCAGCTGGACTATGCCAGCCGTGGCGCGGTTTCCGTCGCGTTCAAGGCCGCGGGAGCGATCCCGCCCGACGGGAGTGTGCTGCCCGAGGCTTCCGCGGGTGTGGTGATCCGGATGAATCGCGAGAACTCCGTGCTCTTCCAGGTGCTGGGCGCGTCGTTCCCATCCATCGAAGACCAGCTGAGCCTGGAGCGCGAGATCCGCCTCCGGCACGCCGCGGGCCGATGGGACACGGATCGGTTCGTGGTGACGGAGGTGCTCCAGGCCAGGGCGGCCACCATCCTGATCGCGAGCAGCAGCGACGCGAGGGTCGAACTCTCCGCCCGTGGGAGCCTGAGCCCGGCCAACCTCAGCGTCGCGGAGCTGGACGCGGGCTTCGAGATCGCTCACGTTCGCGGCATGCACACCCGGATCGTCGCCTCCGAGGGGCTCACGCCGCTGTTCCGGGCCAAGCGCCTGCGGAACCGGTTCCTTGCGGGGGCCGTCTTCCGTGGGGGCGAGCCGGATCTTCGCGGTCCGGACGACCTGGAATTCGCCTTGCTCACTCCGGACGATCTCGGCTAGTAGCGCGTGCAGACGAACCCTCCTCCACGATGTCCGTCGTCCAGAACGCCACCCGGGGGAGCCTCATCCAGGGCTTCGGGTTTCTGGCCATCGTCGGCGCCAGCACCGGGGTGTACCTCACGCGCTGGGGGATGTTCGGGGTGGTCCTGACCGGTATCCCCCTGTGGTGCTTCGGAATCCTCGCGGCCACGGGCGGAGTCATGTACTTCCTGGCGCCGATGGTGTACGGCTCGTCCTCCGTCGCCCCGGCGGCGAGGTCTCGGGGTGAGCCGGAACGGATGCTGTTTCTCTACCTGCGCCCGTTCGAGCTCGATGCGAGGAACGTCCTGCAGCTGCTCGTGGGTGCCTCTCCCGGGATCCTGGTCTACCTGAACCTGCTGGACGGCACCTGGATGCCGATCGCTTTCCTGCACGCGGTTCTGAACATCAGCAAGGAGCAGGACTTCGGGGCCGCCCTGGCGCCTCTGGGCGACTTCATCGCCTGCGGCAGGCCGGGGGAGAGGCTGCAGCCGGTCGGGGCGGCGCGGCTCTACCTGAAGGATAGCTGGCAGGACGAGATCACCCGCTACATGGCCCGGGCCAGGCTTGTGATCGTGCGGCCCGGCAGCAGCCCCAGCATCCAATGGGAAGTCGGCCAGGTCCTGAAGACCGTCCCACTCGAGCGGATCCTCTTCTACCTCCACTTTCGCGGGTGGGGAAAGAAAAGGGAGAGGGACTACGAGGTGTTCAGGAGCTGCGTGTGGGCGCACCTCGGCGCGGAACTGCCCGAGCGGCTGGGCAAGGCCCGGTACCTGGTGTTCGACGCCTGGGGGCGGCCCCACTTCATCCGCGAGGCGAACCGCCCGTCCGAGCTGGTCGGGCAGCTCTTCTCTCGCTCCGGCGACATTACGACGGACCGGCTTCGCCCCGTACTTCAGGCGGTCGGCATCGAGCCTCCCCGCCCGGCGAACACCCTGCTGGACAACGTGGTGCACGCTTTCAAATGGATCGGCGTCCTCTTTTCCATCGCCGTAGTCGGTGCGGCCCTGGCCTGGCTGCTGCTCATTCTGATCACCGCCGCCTTCGTGCTCCTTCTTCGGCTCGCACCGGGAGTGTGATGAGCGCCGCTCTTCGGCAAGGGTGAGAATCCCCCGCGGCACGTCCGACAGAGGAGGGAGCGCCGGACTCCGGCGGATGCCACGGGAGGCGTCCGTCGCGGCACCACCCTTCGCGAGGGAGACGGATGGCCACCAATCACCGGATCTTCACCAGCTTCGCAATCGAGGACGTACGGCTGCGCGACTTCCTGATCGGGCAGGCGCGCAACGAGAAGGCCCCGTTCTCGTTCGTCGACATGTCCGTGAAGGAGCCGTGGGACGACGCCTGGAAGACGCGCTGCCGCACCAAGATCAGAGGGTGCGACGGGGTGATCGGGATCATCACCGGCAACTCGCCGAAGGCCAGCGGCCAGCTCTGGGAGCTGCGGTGCGCGTACGAGGAAGGAGTCCCGGTCCTGCTCATCTACGGCTACCCGGACGATCGCCCCGCCAACCTGCCGGAACCCGTGAGGGGGCGGCGGATCTACACCTGGACGTGGGACAACATCGCCGCCTTCCTGGCGAAGCTGTGACCCGCCCCCGCCCTGATCCGGAGAGCGTCCGATGCGAAAGGCACTGGTCGTGGGCATCAACCAGTACGCCCACCAGCCCATGCTGTACGGCTGTGTGAACGACGCGTACGCCGTCAAAGCCGTCCTGGAGCGGCACAGCGACGGGACCCGCAACTTCGACGTCCGGCAGCTCACGGCCTCCAGGGGCGAATCCGTCTCGCGGTCCGAGCTGCGGGCGCGTGTGCAGGAGCTGTTCGCGGGCGATGCCGAGACGGCTCTGCTCTACTTTGCCGGGCACGGCTACCTGGATTCCACGGGTGGATACATCCTGGACAGCGACGCCAGGACCGGAGACGAAGGCCTCTCGCTGGCCGACGTGCTCACGTTCGCCAACGCGTCCCGCGCGCGGAACAAGATCATCATCCTGGACAGCTGCCACGCGGGGATGGCGGGCACACGCCCGGCGGCGCAGCAGTCCGAGCTGTCGAACGGACTCACCATCCTCACGGCCTCCACCGCCGAGCAGTACGCCATGGAGGAGAACAGCAGCGGCGTGTTCACCAACCTTTTCGTGGACGCCATGAACGGTGCCGCCGCCAACCTGGTGGGCGACGTCACCCCCGGCGGCGTGTACGCGCACATCGACCAGTCGCTGGGATCGTGGGAGCAGCGGCCGGTCTTCAAGACGAACGTCCAGAGCTTCGTGTCGCTGCGAAAGGTGCAGGCTCCCATCGAGATGGCGGACCTGCACCGGATCACGGAGCTCTTTCCCTCCATCGGCTACGAGTTCCCCCTGGACCCCAGCTTCGAGCCGGAGGGCGGCAGCCCGCACCCGGAGAACACGGAGAAGTTCGGCATCCTGCAGAAGTACGCCCGCGTGAACCTGGTGGTGCCGGTGGGCGCACCACACATGTACCACGCGGCGATGGAGAGCAGGTCGTGCAAGCTCACGGTGCTGGGCGAGCACTACCGCCGCCTCGTGGAGAAAGGGCGGATCTGATCGATGCGGGAGCCCTGGCCGGTCGGCCCGGAACCTCGAATCCGCCGTCCTTGCCAGTGACGGCGGCAAGATTCCGTACCGCGTCTCGTATCCCCCCTTGCATCACGATGAAAAAAGCCAAAGTCCTCTTCTTTGCCGCGGACCCGCATTCCGTCAGGAGCGGAAGCGCGCCCAGGCTTCAGCTGGACGTCGAGGTACGGGAGATCCGCCAGCGGGTGAGCACGGCCCGCTACCGCGACGACCTCGACTTCGACACGCACTGGGCCGCGCGCCCGGGCGACCTCCAGCAGGCCCTGGGCGAAACCCGTCCCCGGGTCGTGCACTTCAGCGGGCACTGCGGTGATGCCGGTCTGGTGCTGGTGGGCTCCGAGGCGTCTCGCGGGCACTCCGTGGGCGCCGCGGCGCTCGCGCAGCTGTTCGAGGCCTATCGCGGTGACATCCGCGTGGTCGTGCTGAACGCATGCCTTTCACTCCCGCAGGCCGAGGCGATCGCCGAGGTCGTGGGGTGCGCCATCGGCACCCTCACCCAGATCACGGACGCGGCGGCGATCACCTTCAGCTCCTCGTTCTACCGCGCCATCGCGCTGGGCGATTCCGTCCAGGCCGCTTTCGACAAGGCGCGCGCGGCGCTGGCGGTGGAGCACTTCGAGGAGCGGGAGTGCCCGCAGCTGGTGGTGCGTCCGGGGGTGGACCCCACGAGATTGTTCGTGGTCGAGCCGAAGCGGAGGTGGGCGGGGCTGGCGGCAGCCGGACTCACGGGTGCGGTGCTGGTGGGGGCGGCACTGCTGCACGGCGAAGAGGAAGAGCCGTTCTCGGCCTGCGCTTGGGCCGGGACTCCCCACGCGCTGATGGCGCCGGCCGGGTTCTCGACGGCGGGGCCGCCGGGGGTGCAGTCGGATCTCGATCGAGCGAAGGTGGACTACGAGGCGGGGCGGTATGCCGCGGCGTTTCCCCGCTTCCGGCGGCTGGCGCAGGGCGGGGACCCCGAGGCGATGGGGTTCGTCGGAGTCATGTTCCTGCGCGGGCAGGGGACCGGGGCGCAGCCGGACTCGGGGATCCACTGGCTCCGTCAGGCGGCGGACAGGGACGACGCGCGTGGGATGATCGAGCTGGGCTCCGCGTACCAGTATGGAGACGGGGTGAGGCGCAGCCGGCGCTGGGCCCGGCACTGGCTCTACAGGGCCGCAGACGAAAAGGACTGGGCGGAAGCGATGCGCAGGCTGGGGGTGCTCTATCGCGAGGAGCAGGACCATGCCACCGCGCTCACCTGGTTCCAGAGCGCCGTGAAAGCGGGATCCCGGGATGCCCGGATCGACGCCGGCCAGCTGTACGAGCAGGGCCGGGGGACCTCTCGAGACCTGGAGGCGGCACTCTGCCTCTACCGCACGGCCGCGGAGGCAGGCTCGCTCCGCGGGATGCTCATCATGGGCCGGATCTACCGGAACGGGATCGGCGTGCCGCGAGATTACGACAGGGCGGAGGAGTGGTACCGGAAGGCCGCGGCCGGGGGCTCTCCCGAGGGGATGCACGCACTGGGCGAGCTGTACCTGGATGGCCTGGGCGTGCCGCGCGACACCGCCCGGGCGGAGCTGTGGTTCGGAAGGGCGAGGGAGGCGGGCCGGCGGATCGCGGACGCCGGTCCCGCCGCCCCGGGCGCGAACTGATCCTACACCTGTACCGAAGCGGCGAAGGCGCGCATCCCGCGGTCGTCGCCGGTGAACTCGGGCCTGGCGAGCAGGCTCAGCAAGGGATCTCGCAGGACACCCTCGTGGGTGTGGGCCAGGGTCTCGAAGAGGCTCCGCATGGCGGCGGCGTGCTCGGGAACCGGGAGCGCGTCGCGCACCCAGTCCACCAGGTGTCCCTGCAGGCTCTCCAGGCAGGAGCGCTGCAGGCGCGGCGAGGTCGCGAACGGCGTCCGCAGGCTCTCGTACATCTCGCCGAGGAAGCGCGACGTCTGCCGGACCTCGGACTCCCCCTCCGCCAGGCACGCTACCAGCGGGTTGCACGGCGTGGCGGCACCGCCGTCGGCGCCGGTCTCCACGCGCGACTCCTTGAGCTGCTCGGCGATCCCGCGCGGGTTCAGGAACATCAACGCCACGACCACCCCCGCCGTCCACCCGCCTTCGACGATCCACCTGCGCAGCTCCGTGAAAACGGGCACCGGACTGCGCGTGACGCACAGCGACGCCACGGAGAACTGCACCCCCAGGAACGCGCCGCCGTGATCGGCGTAGACGTGCTCCACCACGTCGCGCAGCACTGCGTGGCACGACCGCAGCACCGCCGCGCCGTGCGCGGACGGCTTCCGGCCGGCGGCGCGCTCCACCCGCCCGAGCAGGCGCTCGATCTCCTGCGTGTCCGCGATCATCGGGGCCAGGCGCTCGCGTGCGATGGCGCCCAGCTCGCGCATGGCCAGAGGGAGGTCGTGGTCGCCCACCCACGACCAGGCCGCGATCACGGCCGGCAGGTGCGCGCCGGGGTCCTCGCCCGGCGACTCGGCGCGCTGCAGCGCCTGCAAGCGGCGCAGGCAGGCATCCCGGTAGCGCTCGACGCGGCTGGCCAGGACCCCGTCCATCAGCGCGCCCAGCGCGGCCCGCCGCGTCTGGCTGCCGGAGTGCGCCCACCGGTCCATCAGGGGAAGCGCGATGCGGGCCGCGTCCATCTCGCCGATCCTGCCCAGGATGCGCGCGGCGAGCACGCGCAGCGTATGCAGCTCCTCGTCGCCCCGCTCGGCCAGGGCGCGGAGGCCGGGGACCACGGTGAGCAGCGCGCGGCGGTGGCGGGCGAACATCGCGTTCCACATCCCTTCCGGCGGAGCGCCGTCGCGGAAGCGGACGGTGTGCGACAGCGCTCCGGCTTCCACCTCGGCGTGCGCGCGCTTGAGCAGGCGCGTGTCGGAGAACTCCAGCCGCGTGTCGGCGGCGGCGTCGGCATCCACGTCGGCGCCCGGCGCGTCGGCGTAGCGCAGGTTCAGGTCGCGGCGCAGCCACTGCCGCACGTGCCGGTGCAGCCGGTCCACGTCGACCCACGGCACCCCGCCCGCCTCACCTCCGCACTGCGCCAGGGCTAGGGTGAACGCGAAGCTCCACCCCTCGAAGTCGCCGTCCAAGTCCTGGAGAATCCGTCCATCGGCGTTCTGCATGCGGCGCCACGCCTCGTCCAGCTCCAGCCCGGCGATTCCCATCTCCACGTACCGGTCGATGAACTCGAACACCTGTGGCGCGTAGCGGAAGGTGTCGAGTATCCAGGCGCGGCCGTTCCGCAGCGTCTCCAGCAGCTCGGACCCCGCGCCGCCGGCGCCCTCCACCTCCTCCAGCTTTCGCTCCATCTCGCCCGCCAGCAGGTCGGGTGGGTGCGGACGGAGCCGGTGGTGCACGCCCCGGAGCCCCTCGATCCGTCCTGCGTCGCCCGGGTCGGTGAACACCAGGTAGGCTCCGCGCGCGCGGAGCTGCTCGGCCAGCGCCTGCCACCCCGACCGGTCGGTGGTCTCGAACAGGCGCGTAACCTCGGGATCGGCCCGCGAGAAGGCGTTGGGAAAGATCACCAGCCGGTTCCTGAGGTCCGGGTCGCGGGCGGCGAGGTGGCGCACGTCGATCCGGACCCTGCGGTCCAGCGCCTCCGCGATCAGCGTCGCGTCCACGCAGCGCCCCTTCTGGCGCAGGTGCCAGCCCAGGTACAGGGCCGTCCGTACCTTGCCGGCGCCGCGATCCGCCGTGAGCAGGAGCACGCGCCGCTCCTCCAGGCGCTCGAGCAGCGTGTCCACCTCCACGTCGGCACCGCGGAAGCCGAGCGCGCTCTCCTGCTCCCACTCCGGCGGCACCCGCTGTCCCTCCTGACAGGAGAAGCGCTGGATGGCGGAGCGGGCCTGGTAGAGCTCGACCACCTGGCGCTCGACGTTGACGCCGATGGTGCGCAGGTCGAGGCTGTCGACCTCCATCCGGTCCTCGAAGTAGTTGTTCTGGGTCGGGCCGCCGGACGGCGAGGTGCCGTCTCCGGCCCTGGCACCCTCCGCCGGGCTCCCCGTCCCGGCGGAGGGTGGAGACGAGGG
>Ga0247718_1000664_pt1 | contig 10118 bp, 8 predicted proteins | sample 21E_DmetaG_FD_189045 | JGI IMG/M metagenome (GOLD analysis project Ga0247718, IMG submission 189045) | Soil microbial communities from hillslope of Landscape Evolution Observatory, University of Arizona, Oracle, AZ, United States - 2-1-E_D | ecosystem: Engineered > Artificial ecosystem > Mesocosm...
AAAGACCATCGAGCATCGGCGCTTGCAGCACCGCAAGCTCGCCGCCTAACATCAACCCCCAGACGAGGCCCGCACTCCGCTAATCTAAGCCACGAGTTGAGCCAAATGTTCTGACGACGGACAATTCATAGCCAGAAGGCGACGGCGAGGCTTACCGCCGATAGAAAGTTTCTGCGAGCTTCTCATAGCGGGTAGCGGTGCGGCGAACGTCCTTGGAGGCTAGCGAGCATTGCTTCGACCTGCCAGCGGTCTTTGTGGCAGCGTTCATCATATTGGATCGGGCCCGTGCAATTGCGACAACCGGCGACTACCGGGATCGTGCCCTGATCGTGCAAGGCGGCGCTAATGCGGTTGGCATCCTCATCGCAGTCGGCGATCACCCTTTTTAAGTTGACAGTTTCGCCGACCAGCAGGTCTGCACCCCTCACAACACTTCACATCCGATGTGTTGCCGGAAGTCAGGAATAGGCGCAGTGGTCATCTGAACGGATCGACCAGCGCGCCTCTTTTGCGCCATTGGCAGAGCGGAGAGCCTTGAACTAGCTGCTTTCGATCTGGCCTGTCTCGGCGCCCCAGCTTTCCTCTCTCAGCGTCGTCAGGATACGCGTCCAAATGCCCCGGCGTCTTCATCGGCTCCGGCGATTTTAGGACGTCTTCAAAGGACCTTATTCAGACGAGCAATTCGCCCAGCGGCCACCGCACTTGAGTAGATGAATGATGCCCTAGATCACCCCGCGATCATCCACACGCCGTGCTCTGGGCTGGTTTTTGGGCAAGTACGCCTTGATCGCGGCCCGTGCGTCATTCGATAATCAAAGCAACGAACGGGACATTCCCAACGGCCTCTTGCAGCAGCGGAGTCTCCGTGAATCAAGGTACACACTAAATTTCAAGAGAATGGTCCGGTTTGGATCCTAGGGCCGCCCACGCCATCGCGTCATCTCTTGCATAGCTTAACCACTTAAAGGGGAGGGGGAGGGGATGTGTGCCCGGGTCATTGCCGGGTGCACATCAGGAGTGACGACGATGCTTATTCCCTTTTCCCGGCTCTATCTGAGCGATGCCAACGTGCGCAAAACGCGCAGCGAAGAAGATGATATCCAGCTATCCGCCGACATTGAAGCGCGCGGCCTTTTGCAGAACCTGCTGGTCACCAAGAGCAAGAAGCGCGGCAAGTTTGCCGTGATCGCCGGTGGCCGCCGATTGCGTGCCATCGAGATGATCGTCACGCGCGGTGCGTGGGCCCCCGACACCGAGATCGAATGCAAGCTGCTTGAGGGCAGCGAAGAGGAAGCTGGCGAGGCCTCGCTGGCTGAGAACTTCCAGCGCGTCGGGATGTCACCAGCTGAAGAATGCCGCGCCTTCCAGCACTTCATCAAGGAGGGCAGCGATGTTGCCGCGGTCGCCAAACGCTTCGGTCTCACCCAGCGCTTCGTGGAAGGCCGCTTGCGGCTTGCCAACCTCGCCGAGCCGATCTTCGAAGCGCTTGCCAAGGGCGATGTCACCCTCGAAATCGCGAAAGCCTATGCTGCTACCGATCAGCATGAGGTGCAGCTGCGGGTCTTCGACCAGATGCGGTACGCCTATAACCCAAGCGCAGATGCCATCCGGCGGATGGTGGCGAGCGGTTCCATGCGCGGCAATGACCCAATCGCGCTGCTGATCGGCGAGGATGCCTATATCGCCGCTGGCGGCAAGATCGAGCGCGACCTCTTTAGCGAAGCGGCAGATGATCGTTGGATCGACATCGAGATCGCGCACAGGCTTGCGGCGGAGAAAATGGAAGCCGAAGCCCAGCGTATCACTGCCGAGACCGGCCTTGCCTGGATCAGCCCGGTGGCGTCGACCAATTCATGGCAGGCGCGAAGCGAAATGGGCGTCAATGCGGTTCGCCTCCCGCCCGTGCCGCTCTCCGAAGAAGCACGTGCCCGAATTGACGCGATCGATGCCCGCATGGAAGAAATCAGCGAGATCATCGACGAAGGCGAAGAGGGCGGTGATACCGATTTCGGGCAGCTCGAGGCCGAATATGAGGATCTCGATGCTGAGCGCAGCGACCTCAATAACCCGGTGCGCGCACTGCCCGAAGAATGGCGCAGTGAGGCCGGACGGTTTCTGGTTCTCACCACCCGCGGCGAAATGGTGCTCGAGGCCGATTACTACAGCGAAAAGCGTCTGTCGTTCGAGACCGATGAGAATGGCAAGGTGACAGCGACGGCCGAAGAGCCGGTGACAGGTTCCACCAAGCGCGGCAGCGCTGCACCTTCCAGGCCCGAGGCATTTGCGCCGGGCACAGAAAAGCCGATCAGCGCCCGCCTGTTCGACGAGCTTTCGGTCCAGCGCCGCAATATCCTGTCGGCATCCCTCCTCACCGATGCGGGGCTCGCGCTCGACTTCGCCATCTTCGCACTGGCCGACAGCCGCAGCTATGAAAGCCGGGGCACCTCGATCAAGGGCGGACGACCCAGCGATCCTGCGACCGGAGAACTTTCGCAGTCCACAGCCGAAGGGATTCTCGCCGAGGCCGAAAACGCGCTCGACACGGCATGGCAGGAACATGGCTGTGCAGCCCAGCGCTTCATCGCCTTTCGCGAACTTGCCGACGAAGCCAAGGCGGCGTGGCTCGCCTATACGGTGGCCATCTCGCTCGAAGCCAAGAAGGGCTATGGTTCGGAATACCATCCGATCCATGCTGTCATCGGCAGCATGCTCGACATCGATGTTGCAGCGATGTGGCGGCCGACGGCCGAGAATTTCTTCGACCGAGTCAGCAAGACCTCGTGTCTTGCCGCGCTGACCGAAGTCGGCGGCAGCGATCTTGCGGCGCGTTATGCCGCATCGAAGAAGGCTGATCTTGCCAAGACCTGCGAGACGATCTTCGCCGGCAAGGCGATCGTTGAACAGGACGTCAAGGAAGCAGCGCTGGCCTGGTTGCCTGAAGGCATGAAGTTCACGATTGCTGCTAATCCTGCTGATCCGGTCATCCCGGACACCGGCGAAAGCGACCCTGTCGCCGACGTCTGCGATAGCGATGACGGTGAAGCGAGCAACGAGGCCGACGAGCTCCTCAATGACCATCAACCTGAAGTCGCCTGTGATGAAGCGGCGGTAGCCGCCTGAGGCGGTCAATCACCCCTCCTGATGACCTGGCCCGGCCACTCGCCTGAGTGAGCCGGGCCTCTTTTTTGTTGAGGAGCAGGCCCATGCGCCAACGACCCAAGCGTGATGTCGCGCAGGAAATCACCAATCTGATCATCGCTACAATCGAGGCCGGAACGCTGCCCTGGCGCCGGCCCTGGAAGAAGGCCGGGATGGGCGGAGCACCGCTGCGCGCAGCAGGCGTCCCTTACACCGGGATCAACCGCCTCTATCTTTGGGCGGTCGCCGACCACTATGGTTATGGTTCACGCTACTGGATGACCTGGCGCCAGGCCATCGAGCTTGGCGGACAGGTCCGCAAGGGCGAGACCGCCGAGCCGAGCATCTACTTCAACAGCACAAAGAAGACTGCGATCGACCATGCAACCGGCGAGGAATCGTCGAAAACCATCCGCTTCATGCGCGCCTACAGCGTATTCAACGCCTCGCAGATCGATGGCCTTCCGCCCCATTTCTATCCGAGCCCGGTGCCTGAAGCGCCGCCAACGCCCTCGCAGAAGGCCGCTGCCATCGAGCGCTTTTTCGCACCCATCCCGGCTGACATACGCCTCGGCGGAGACCGTGCGTTCTACTCGCCGGGCGCTGACTATATTCAGCTTCCGCACCCCAATGTCTTCAGCACCGAAGACGGGTTCGTGGCCACGAAAGCGCAGATCGTATGTAACATCGCAAGTGTCCTCATTTCGAGGACAGTCAATGGCCTTTGCGCGCTGCTGTTGCCCAACCATCGCATGGCCTGCTGTGCGATTTCAGGACGGGAGTCCTGATCATGCGCAGCAAAGAACGCACCGATATATACACGCGCGTCACCAATGAGATCGTTGCCGCCATCGAGGCAGGGGCGGGTTCGTGGACAATGCCGTGGCATCACGATGGATCAGCGACCTCGCGCCCCGTCAACGCCGGTACCGGCAAGGCTTACCGGGGATCCAATATTCTCAGCTTGTGGATCGCGGCGCAGGCTGCAGGCTACAGTTCCGGACGCTGGGCCAGCTATCGTCAGTGGCAAGCGCTGGGAGCCCAGGTTCGCAAGGGCGAGCAGGCCACCACGATTGTCTTCTGGAAGGTCAACGATCGCGGCGAGGATGCCGATGATCGCGATTCCGAGCAAGAGGGACGGGGCCGCGCTCGCATGTTTGCGCGGGGGTACAGCGTTTTCAACGAGGCGCAGGTCGAGGGCTATGCTCCACCAACCATCGATCTCCTGTCCGACGATGCGCGGATGCGGAACGCCGATATCTTTTGGGGCAACCTTGGCATTGAGTGCCGGCATGGTGGCAACGAGGCGTACTATATTCCTTCGGAAGATCGCGTGCAGATGCCACCCTTCGCACAGTTCAGGGAGCCTGCCGCTTATTATGGCACGCTTTTCCATGAAGGCCTGCATGCCACAGGAGCGGCGTCCCGCTGCGACCGTGATCTGTCCGGCAGGTTCGGATCGGACAGATATGCAGCGGAGGAGGCCATCGCAGATCTGGGAGCCGCCTTGGTCATGGCCGATCTCGGTATCGCACACCATCCGCGACCGGACCATGCGGCGTACATCGCGTCCTGGCTACGTGTGCTCAAGGCCGATGCTCGCGCGATTTTCACGCTGGCGAGCAAAGCCCAGGCGGCAGCTGACTGGATGCATATGCAGCAGCCGGAACAACTCAGCGTGGCTGCATGATGGCACCTGCGGTGGGTGCCTCAGGCATTCGCCGCAGGAGCGCCGTGAGCCGATCCTCTGCGCTTCGGGCTCGGTGCAACAGCGTCAGGTTCTCGCTGGCGAGTTCGCGCCGCTCCTCGGCGTGACGCCGGGCATCGGCCCTGAGGTGCGTCAGCTCGGTCTCGAGCGTGGCGATGCGCGCTGCCAAGTCGCGCGCGGGCGTGCCTGGTCCTGCCGCAGCTTCGATCTCGTCGAGGATGTCCCGGTGGCTCGTATAGAGCGGATTGCGACTGCGTCCCGCTTCGCGCGCGACCGAAGTCGGCGTGATCTTCACCACGTGTCCCGCATGGTCGGCGTGGCGCCCTTCGCCGCGCACCAGCCTCGCCAGCGCCGCCCGGTAGCTCCTTGCCGCAGATTGCCCGCGCTGACTCTGATCATCCTTGCCCATCGTCATCTCCGATTTGCGCGAGCACCCGTTCGCATTGCCCTATCGCCTCATTGAGCGCGGCCGCCGTCATGTGATTGGCTGTGGCCAGAAGCGCCGCGTTCCGTGTCTGGCGATCCCGCCAATAGTCCCTGTGTTTCGCCTCGATCACCATGTTGGCGCATGAGAGGCAGACCGCCGGCGCTCGTCCGGCCTCGTCCGGTTGCAGCTCGCCGCCGCAGCGGGATGTCTCCTGCTGGAACACGCACCAGCCATAGTCGCAGGCATGGATGCGAAGATCCGTCTCCTTGAGGATGAACGCAACATAGTCTCGGCGTACCTGTTCGCCCGCCCGACCGCGGAACCGGGCGTTTCCGGCGACGATACGTTCGCCCATCTTGCCGCCGAGCCGTTTGGCGGCGAGCAGGCGATCGAGGGCGGCTGCGGTTTCGGCGCGGGCTTCGTGGTCGATGAGGCCATGCAGGTCGAAGTCGCTGCCGACGTAGCCCCGCGCGGTCATGGCAACGGAGGCATGTTTGAAGTGCTCGGCCAGGCCCAGAAGCTGGGTACGGTCGCGCCTGGCAATAAACCGGGCAAAGGTCTTGCGGAACTGGTGCGTGCTGAACCTCCAGGGTTTCCCATCATGATCGGGGATGCCGACATGCCGCGCAAAGTCATTGATGCGCCAGGCGATATGCATGTGCGTCACCGGCACGATTTGGCCATACTGCGTGTTCTTCACCAGGAACAGATCGTCGCGGCCCGAGGCTTCGCGCAGCGGCGCGCTCAGCCGCTCGAGCAGCTCCACCGCGCGCACGACCGGTGCCGGGGCAACCCAGCGCTCCCTACGGCCATCGAGGTCGTCGACAGTCTTAAACAGCCGGGACACGACATATGCCTGATTAACGCCGGTTTCGCCGATCGGGTGATGCTCGATTGCCCCCGCTTTCATTGACAGGATTTCGCTGGACCGCATCCCGACGAAGCCCGCGATCAAGATATAACAGGCCTCGACGAGGTGGACGGCGGCGTGCCGAACTGCATAGGCGCCATCGAGCCGTTCGCCCGATGGTCCGGCCAGCGATGCGAGCCTCAGCGCCGCTCTAACATGATCAGATGCCTGGCGCTTGCCGCGCCGCAGACCCTGCGCTCGCGCTTCGCGGCGGATCGCTTCGGCTGCGACGATCGTATCGCCATGCCCCTCGACCCACCGCAGGGCTTCGCTCAGGATTGCAACGGCGACGTCTTCGGGGATGAACGGTATGACGCCCTTGGTCGCCCGGGTGTGGCCGGCGGCCTCATAGGTCGTTTCCAGCGGCAGCGGATCGACCAGTGGCGCATCTTTCAGCTTTTCTCGCTGACGATAGAGGTCTTTGACTACGAGCAGATAGTTCGTGATTGTGGCAGTTGAGATATTGCCTTTGCCTCCGCCGGCGCGTGCAGGACGACTGCGCAACCATTTGCAGAGTTGTTCGACCGAAGCTGGATCGATCCTGGCAAAGCGCGAGTGTCCTTCGCATGCCATCCATTCCAGCAGCGCGCGCAGCAACATTGCTTTGTGATGGATCGACGCCGGAGACGACCGTTTGCGCCCTGCTGGAGGATGATAGTGCATCGACCAGAGGAAGTGCTTGGCGGCGCGGACAAGCTGAACATGATCACTGTTCCCGATGCGCGTGTGCTCCGGCATGGCCAACGCCCAACTGAACCGCTTCTGATCCGCGCGGCGACCCGCAGTGCGGATGTCGAGCCGCCATTCATCGTCGCCGAACCGGCTCCACGGAGAAAGCCGCGCATCCTCCCAGGATGGCGACGACTGCGTGAGTGGGTGGGGGTGCTGGTTCATTCGACTGGCGGCAGCTGCGGCAGTGACATCCTCGAAACTGCTTCGAGCATCGCCTCGCAGAACCGGGGCAGGATATCGCGCTCGAGGATTTCCAGCTTGGGTGCATAAAGTAGCCGCCATCGTTCCGGCGCCATGGTGGCGCGCGCATCGGTGAGCGCTGCCCGTGACGCAAGAACGCGGACCAGTACGTCCTCATTGAGCGGGATCACGGCATTGGGGCAGGTGAAGCATCCGAGCCAGGCCGTACACAGCTCGCCCTTGCGCTGTCCTTCGGCAACGCCGGCAAGCGGATCGCTACAGATAAATCCGGCTGCGGTCGCGTGGCGCAGATCGGGAAGCACCTCCGTCCCGGGCGGGGATTCGACATCGCCCCGGACCATTTCCACAAACCGGGCTTGCAACCTGCCGATTGCCAGCGCTTGCGCCTTTCGGACGCGGGGCCGGTCCACATAGCGCTGTGTCGTGTCTGGAGTAGCATGGTTGGCCAGCACCTGCGTCTTCAGGATGTCATGCCCGAGCCGCTCGTGCGCTAGTGTGAGCCCCGATGCGCGCAGCGCTGCCAGCGTCAGTTTGAGCGGCTTGCCATCGTCGCCCAGCAGGCCATGGCGCTCCACAAACCGCCGGGTAAGTTTCGTGGCCAGATAGCCGGGGATCACACCGACTCTGCGAGACCCCTGTATCATCCCGGTGAGGAAAAGGTAATTCTGGTCGCGGCGTGGGGTATGCGGTACCAGCCTTTCGGTCATAGCCAGAACCTGATCGATCAGCACGGGCACCGAGGAGCTTTTGTCGCGCAGGAAGCTGCGGCGCTGTTCGCGTCCGGCGCGCCCCTTGCGCCAACTGACCAGAACCCGGCCTTCGAGCAGCAGATGCTCGCTCAGGCAGTCGCGCTGTATCAGCCTGAGGGCCTCGGCATTTGCAAAGGTTTGCGCGCCGATGGCGATCATATAGGCAACGATCGTATCCGGCAGCGCAAACAGCCGCCCCGCGATTTCGCCCATGCCACCGTGGCGGATCATGGCGAAGTGGAGGTGCCAGAGGCCCGCGCCCTTTCTCAACATGTCGCCGACTTTGGGTGGCACGCCGCCGAACCGACCGTCGATCACCGCGAGCATGACCCCGATATCGTCGAGATCGAGCTTGGCGAGGTCAAGTTCGGAGACAATGGCCTTGCGATCGACCCGAGCCAGCGCAGCGCGGCCTTCTTCGAACAGTGCCCAGGCTGTTTCGATGTCTCGATGGGCCGCCGTGAGCACGCGTTCCATCTCATCGCGGCTCAGTGCCTCACGCTGGCGCGCTTCCGCATTCTTGCGGGGGAACGGATTGAACGGGATCTCGAGTTCGGGGTGAACCAGGTCGGGCCGGTTGCGCTTGAGCCAGGCCATGTGCTGCTTGATGATCGACCAGACAGTATATCGTGACCCCTTGCTCCAGGGCCTGGTGCCGAGCCAGACGATAAACCCATTGAGAATGCCGCTATCGACGTCGCGCGTGGCCACGATGGCGGAATCGTATTCGGCAAGGAACGCAAACCAGAACTTCAGGGTACGGAACGCTGAGCCTCTGTTGGCCGGTTGTTTGGCAGCATAGTGATGCCGGAACGCGAGTGCCCACTCGGCAGCCATGGTCGGCCGATCGAAGATCGAGAAGTCGAACGCGCATTCGAGCTGGCCGTCGGCATCTACGACATTGACCAGCAGTGCGCTCGGATTGCCGATCAGCGGCTTCGGCGATGGCTCGACCCGGTAGTCCTTTTGCCGACGCGGCATTACAGCAGCGCCGCATAGAGATCGTCGACCGAGGCCTCGATTGCCGAGAGGTCGGTTTCGACGACGCGCAGGTATACCGCGGTGGTGGCCAGATCGGCGTGGCCGAGCAGCACCTGCAACGCGAGCAAGGGATTGAGTTCGGGATTGGCCTGGGCTTCGCGTTGCAGGAACCGCAGCATGGCGGCGGCGAAGGTATGTCGCAGCGCATGGAACGTCGCCATCACACCCGCTGCCTCGGCAGCAGCCGTGAACATTGCGCCAACCCTGCGCGGTTTCATGGGCTGCCCCCGACAAGTCAGGAACAGAGCGTCGGGATCGCGCTCTGCCCGTTTTGTCGTCGCACGACGGACGACGACCGCCCGCTCTTCCCGCACATAGGCACGGGTTCGATCAACCAAAGGGGCCGGAGGATATATTATTCGCGATCGCCCACCCTTGGTTTCGTCGATCTGCACCGGCACCATTGGTTCACTGCCGGCCCCTTTCAGATGACGCACGGTCAGGCCCGCCACTTCCATCCGACGGATTCCGGTGGTCACCGCCCATTCAACGATCAGCCTGTCGCGTGCCGACATTTCGGCCATGATGCGCCGAATCGCCTCCGGCGCGAGTGGGCGCGGCAACATCGGCACATGCCGCATGGTCAGTTCGTTGGCTTGGGTCCGGCCTCCGCTGGCGTCGATGTGGGCGAGGAATCCTTGTGGACGGCTGCGCGACAGCGCGATTTCCTGGCTTGCGAACGGAACCTGCTGCATCAGCCCATTGGCGACGCTCCAGCGGTAAAACCGCCCGATGGTCCTGAGCCGCCCGTTGATTGTACTGCGTGCCAGCGGTCTGCCGCTGTCGCCACGGGGCCGGAGCATCTGATCGCGATAGGCGGCCAGTTCGCCAGGACCGACCTCGTCCCAGGCCCAGCCATTGGCCTCAAGCGTCTGCCACCAGTCGTAGAGTGCTTCGGCGTAGGTTCGCCAAGTCTGCGGGCTGCGCGTCCTGCCTCGCACCAAAGCAACGTGCATCAGCCATGCGCAGGCCGGTTCGACGAGTCGCATCCGGGCGTCGAGCAGCATCGGTACATTCTCCGCCGATGACCCATCTGGCCGGAATGCCTGCGTCGAGAACAGCAGCAGCGCCATATCCACTACCAAGATTGCAACCGGACAGGGAGGGCCCTCGGGCCCTCCCTGTCCGGCAGAGAAGAGGGGGCTCGGATCATGTGTCCTGCTTGCTTGGCAGAAGAGGACAGAAAGGACACGTTATGGATGGAACCTACCA
>Ga0247718_1000667_pt1 | contig 10104 bp, 11 predicted proteins | sample 21E_DmetaG_FD_189045 | JGI IMG/M metagenome (GOLD analysis project Ga0247718, IMG submission 189045) | Soil microbial communities from hillslope of Landscape Evolution Observatory, University of Arizona, Oracle, AZ, United States - 2-1-E_D | ecosystem: Engineered > Artificial ecosystem >...
TCTCGGCTCCCGCGGCGGCGGCGTCGCTCCGTCCGGGAACCCTGGCGCGCCGGCACCTGCTGGCCATCGGCGCGGACTTCCTCCGCGCGGCGGCGGTGACGGCGCTGGGGCTCCTGGTGATCGGCGGGCTGGCGGGAGCGCCCTTCATCCTCCCCGCGCAGGGCCCCGCCCGGCTGGCGCTCGGCGCCGCGCTGGCCGCGGCTCTCGCGGCGTCCGCCCGCCTCTTCGGGACGGAGCGCCTCCGGCTCTTCGCGGTCGGGATCGTGGCCGGGGTCCTCGTGCTCCTGGCGACCCGGTGAGCGCCCTCCCCGGCGGGACGCGGCTCTCGCTCCTCCTGCGGAGCTTCACCATCCAGGGCTCCTGGAACTACCAGAGCCTGATCGGCACGGGTTTCGCATTTCTCCTCCTCCCGGCGCTCCGGCGGCTCCACCGTGGGGACGAGGAGGCGCTCCGGGCCGCCGTGGCCCGGCACGCGGAGCTCTTCAACAGCCACCCCTACCTGGTCACCATCGCGGCGGGGGCGGTGGCCCGGCTGGAGGAGGACGGAACCCCGCCCGAGACGGTACGGCGCTTCAAGGCCGCGCTCCGCGGTTCGCTGGGCTCGCTGGGAGACCGCCTGGTGTGGCTCGCCTGGCGCCCGGTGTGCGCGCTGGTGGCGCTGGTGCTCCTCCTCCTGGGCCTCCCCTGGTGGGCGGCCGTCGCGACCTTTCTGCTGGCCTACAACGCCCTCCACCTCTGGCTTCGGAGCTGGGGGCTCGCGGTGGGGCTGCGCGACGGGCTGGCGGTGGGGAAGGCGCTCCGGGAGGCGCCGCTCCAGCGGCTGGGGGACCGGACTGCCGACGCCGGGGCGGTCCTGGCGGGGTTCGCCTGCGTGCTCGCCGTGGGCTACTCCTTCAGCGGCGCCGCGGGGTACGCGGCCGGCGCCGTGGCCGCGGCGGCGGGGCTCTGGATGGGGCTCCGGATCCGCCGCGCCATCTGGGTGATCCTCCTCCTGGTCTGGATCGCCGACCTGCTCATGGTTGCCACCTCTTGACGAGCGCGGGATGGAACACAGCACCGACGTGACGATCGTGAACAAGTACGGACTCCACGCGCGGCCCGCTGCGGAGTTCGTCAAGCTGGCCAACAAGTTCGCCTCCACCGTCTGGGTGGCGAAGGACCAGGTGGAGGTGAACGGAAAGAGCATCATGGGGGTGATGATGCTCGCCGCCGAGCGCGGCTCCACCGTGAACATCCGTGCCTCGGGCGACGATGCCGAGGCCGCGGTGAGCGCGCTGGCCGAGCTGGTCCGCAACCGCTTCGGAGAGGAGTGACCGCTTGAGCCTCGTCCGCGAGGGGATTGCCGCGGCGCCCGGGATCGTCATCGCACCGGCGCGCGTGCTCCGGTGGGAGGTTCCGCGCGTGCCCCACGGGGCGGTGATCGCGCCGGACGGGGTGGAGCGCGAGGTGGAGCGCTTCCGCGAGGCGTGCCAGTGGGCCAAGGAGCGCATCCGCGAGCTGCAGGCCCGCACCGAGGAGAAGGTAGGCGCGGTGGAGGCCCGCATCTTCGAGCCGCAGGTCCTGATGCTGGAGGACGTGGACCTGATCGACGGGACGATCTCCTACATCCGCGAGAACCACCTCACTGCGGAGCGGGCCTTCGAGTGGCGGGTGCTGGAGTGGGAGTCGCACTGGTCGCACTCCTCGCACCCCATGGTGCTGGACAAGCTGAACGACCTGCACGACGTGCAGGCGCGCGTCCTGCGGCGCCTCCTCGACCTCCCCGACCCGGACCTCGGCGCCCGCGCGGGAGGGGAGAAGGTGATCCTGGTGGCGCACGACCTCACCCCCAGCCTGATGGTGCAGCTCGACCCGCGCCGGATCGTGGGGATCGCCACCGACTCGGGGACGCGGGCCTCGCACAACTCCATCCTGGCGCGGTCGCTCGACATCCCCGCGGTGGTGAGCCTGGGCGACATCTCGGAGCAGGTGCGCGGCGGGGAGGAGCTGATCCTGGACGGCCGGGCGGGGCGCGTCATCATCTCCCCCACCGAGGACGAGAAGGCGGCGTACCGCGAGCGCGACTACCAGGTCCGGGAGTGGGAGCAGGAGCTCCTCCTCCTCGCCCACCTGGACTCGGTGACGCGCGACGGGCACCGGGTTTCGCTCCGCGCGAACATCGACCTCCCCGGAGAGGCGGCCTCCGCGCGCGCGCACGGCGCCGAGGGGGTGGGGCTCTACCGGACGGAGTTCCTGGTGGTGGGGCGAAGCAGCATCCCCGGCGAGGAGGAGCAGTTCGACGCCTACACGCGCGTGGCCGAGGTCTTTCCCCGGCACCCCGTGGTGATCCGCACCTACGACCTGGGCGGCGACAAGTTCCCGGCCTTCCTGCACATGGCGCCGGAGGAGAACCCCTTCCTGGGGTGGCGGGCCATCCGCGTCTGCCTGGACGAGCCGGTGATGTTCCGGGCGCAGCTCCGGGCGCTCCTGCGCGCCATGCAGCACGGCGACGTCCGCATCATGCTCCCGCTGGTGAACGAGATCGCGGAGATCGAGGCCACGCGCCGCCTCCTGGACGAGTGCTCGGCGGAGCTGCGGGCGGAGGGGGTCCCCGTCCCGCCCACCTTCCAGCTCGGCGCCATGATCGAGACCCCGGCGGCCGCCATGTCGGCGCCGGAGCTGGCGCGGCACGTGGACTTCTTCTCCATCGGCACCAACGACCTGGTGCAGTACACGCTGGCGGTGGACCGCGGGAACTCGCGCCTCGCCAAGCTCTACAACCCCTTCCACCCGGCGGTGCTCCGCCTGATGCACGTGGTGACGGAGGCGGGGAAGGCCGCGGGGATCGAGGTGGGAGTATGCGGCGAGGTCGCCGCGCACCCGCTCGGCGCCTTCATGCTGATCGGGCTGGGGGTGGATTCCCTCAGCGTCGGCCCGGCGGCGCTCGCCGAGATCAAGAAGGTGATCCGCTCCGTCTCGTACGAGGAGGGGGCCCAGGCGGTGCGCGAGGCGCTGGCCGCTTCCACCCCTTCGGACGTGATCCAGGCGCTCACCGCGCGTCTCCGCAGGAGCATCGACCTCACGCGGTTCACCGGCTCGTGGAGCTTGTCCGCCCCGGTGTGAGGTGGTATCTTTTGCCGCCGCCGGGGCGGCACTTTTTCCGGAATTCCGCGCACTTCAGTATAAAGGAGCATTCGTGGCCAAGCGCCAGCTCTTCACCTCCGAGTCGGTCACCGAGGGACACCCGGACAAGATCGCCGACCAGATCTCCGATGCCGTCCTCGACGCCATCCTGGAAGAGGACACCACCGGCCGCGTGGCCTGCGAGACGCTGGTGACCACCGGCGTCGCCGTGGTCGCGGGGGAGATCACCACCTCCACCTACGTCGACATCCCCTCCATCGTGCGGGGGACGCTGAAGTCGATCGGGTACACCGACGCGGCGTACGGGATCGACGCGCACACCTGCGCGGTGATGACCACCATCGACCGGCAGTCGCCGGACATCGCGCAGGGGGTGGACACCGGCGGCGCGGGCGACCAGGGGATGATGTTCGGGTACGCCTCGGACGAGAACGAGGCGCTGATGCCCACGCCCATCCTCCTGGCGCACCGGATGGCCGAGCGGCTGGCCGGGGTCCGCAAGAACGGGAAGCTCCCCTGGCTGCGCCCGGACGGGAAGACGCAGGTCTCGGTGGAGTACGACGGCGACCGGCCGGTGCGCATCGACACCGTGGTGGTGAGCACCCAGCACGATCCCGAGGCGACGCAGGAGGAGATCGTCGCGGAGGTGACGGAGCACGTCATCGTCCCCTCGCTCCCGGCGGATCTCTTCGACCCGGGCAACTGCACCATCCACATCAACCCCACCGGGCGCTTCGTGATCGGCGGCCCCCACGGCGACGCGGGGCTCACCGGGCGGAAGATCATCGTCGACACCTACGGGGGAATGGGGCGGCACGGTGGCGGCGCCTTCAGCGGGAAGGACCCCACCAAGGTGGACCGCTCCGCCGCGTACGCCGCCCGGTGGGCGGCCAAGCACGTGGTGGCCGCGGGGCTGGCGCGCCGCTGCGAGATCCAGCTCGCCTACGCCATCGGCGTGGCGGAGCCGGTCTCGGTGCGCGTGGACACCTTCGGCACCGCGCAGGCGGACGAGGAGGTGATCGCGGACGCGCTGCGCGAGGTGTTCGACTTCACCCCGCGCGGGATCATCGAGGCGCTGCGGCTGCGGGAGCCCATCTACCGGGCGACCGCCGCGTACGGCCACTTCGGCCGTACCCCCGAGACGCGCACCAACGGGCGCGAGGTCCGTCTCTTCCCCTGGGAGAGCACCGACCGGGTGAGCGACCTCCGGACCGCCGCCGGGGTCTGAGGAGCGGGGCGCCGGCCGCAGGGCGGCCGGCGCGGCACTGAACCGACGCGGAGGTGGGGGCGCCGCGGAGCGGTATCGCTCCGGACGCCGCCCACCTCCGTCCGTAAAGGCAGGAACGCATGATCCAGGTGACAGTCCAGAGCCTCGGGCTCGACCAGACGTCGAAGACGCCCGTGGTCATCCTCAGGGAGGCCGACGGGGGCCGGGTCCTCCCTATCTGGATCGGGCCCGCCGAGGCGAGCGCCATCGCCATGGCGCTGGCCGGGATGAAGTTCTCCCGCCCGCTCACGCACGACCTCTTCCCGGCGCTCATCAAGGGGCTGGGAGGGACGCTGACCCGCGTCCTCATCACCCGCGTGGAGGACAACACCTACTACGCGGAGATGCTCATCCGCCGCGGCGACGAGGTCTTCGTGGTGGACGCCCGCCCCTCGGACTCCATCGCCATCGCGCTGCGCACGGACGCGGAGATCTACACCAGCGACGACCTCCTCTCCGGGACGGCGGTGCAGTTCGCGCCCATGGAGGACGAGCCGGAGCCGGGTGCCGCCGATCCGGCCGGGGAGCCGGAGGCCGGCGAGCCGCCGAAGCTCAGCGCCGAGCAGCTCAAGGAGCACCTCAGGAAGCTCAACCCCGAAGATCTGGGACGGTTCAACCCGTGAGCCCCTCTTCTCTGCGCCGCTCCGGCGCCGTCGCCCTGCTGCTCGCCCTAGCGGCACTCCTCTCCGCCGGCCCGGCCGGGGCGCAGCGCCTCCAGGGGCGGGTGCTCCGCGGAGACCGTCCCGTCCCCGGGGTGCCGGTGGAGCTCCACCGGGTGACGCGCGCCGCCTCCGGCGTGGTGCAGCAGGGGGTGAGCGGCGCCGACGGCTCCTTCACCTTCACCCTCCCCCCGCCCGACAGCAGCGGGTTCACCGTCCTCTTCGCCACCGCGTACCACCAGGGGGTCCGCTACTTCGGTACGCCGCTCCACTCCAGCGAGTCGCTCGCCGGGTACTCGGTCCAGGTGTACGACACCGTGACCGTCGCGCGCGGAGCCGCGCCGGTGCGGGTCTCGCGGCGGGACGTGATCGTCTTCCCGGACGCGGACGGAGGCGCCGAGGTGGACGAGATCGTACAGGTGCAGAACGTCGGTGACCGGACGGTGGTCGGCGACGGCGGGATGCCGGTCTGGGAGTTTCTCCTCCCGGACAGCGCGGGCGCGTTCGAGGTGGGCGACGGGCAGATCTCGCCGCAGAGCGTGAAGCGGATGGGGAACCGCGTCCTGGTGAGCGGGCCGCTCCCGCCCGGACGCCACGAGCTCTTCCTCCGCTACCGGCTCCCGCGCCGGGCGAAGCGCACCACCTTTCCGGTCGCCGCCGCCACCGACAGCATGAACCTCTTCGTGCGGCAGCCCGCGGTGGAGGCGCGCGTGGAAGGGCTCGGCGGCGGACAGGTGGTCGAAGCGGAGAAGGAGAAGTTCCTGCGCTTCAGCGGCGCCGCGCTCGACGGAAAGCGCCCCGTGGTCCTGGCGCTCCGGAACCCCTCCGCGCCGCCGGTGGACCCGCGCGCGGCCGCCGCGGGGGTGACCGGGCTCCTCCTGGCGGTGGGAGCGGTGGTGGCGGCGAGGCGGCGGCAGGGAGCCGGGAGCCGGTAGGGAGGGCGCCCGTGCCCCTGGTCTCCACCCGCGCGGTGGTGCTGCAGTCGTTCCCGTACAGCGAGACCAGCAAGATCCTGCGTCTCTACACGCTCGACCACGGGCTCCATTCGGTGATTGCCAAGGGAGCCCAGCGCCCGAAGAGCCGCTTCGGAGGCGGGCTGGAGCCCTTCGGCGAGGGGGCGGCCTCCTTCTACCTGAAGTCCGGGCGCGACCTGCACACGCTGAGCGGGTGGGACCTGCTCCGCAGCCGGCAGGCGCTGGGGCGCGACCTGGTCCGCTTCGCGGGGGCCTCGCTCCTCGCCGAGCTGGTCCTGCGCTTCTCCACCGAGGAGCCCCACGAAGAGCTGTACGAAGCGCTGATCCGGGGCCTGGACGCGCTGGTGGCCGGCCCGGACGAGGAGAAGGAGCGCGTGGTGCTCGGAGCGGCGTGGCGGATCGTCTCCCTGTTGGGGTTCGCGCCGCTCACGGAGAGCTGCGTGGCGTGCGGGCGCCCGCTGGAGGACGGGGAGCCTTCGCGCTTCGACGTGGAGGGCGGCGGCGCGGCGTGCCGGGAGTGCCGCCGCACCGGGCGTCTCGTCCCCGCGGAGGCGCGCGCGGATCTCCGCGACATGCTGGAGGGGAGCCTCCCCGGCCCGCTGGCGGACGCCGGGCTGCAGCGCGCGCTGCTCCGGGCGTACCTGGGGGCGCAGCTCGCGAGGGAGCGCCCGCTGCGGTCGCTCGACCTCTTCCTCCAGCAGGTGGGGGAGGAGGACGCCTTGCCCGGGCCGGCGGACCGGTCCTAAGTTTGGAAACAAACAGCTCGTACCCGACCCGTAGCGCGGAGGCCTGCGCCACCTGATATCACGCGAACAGAGAGGTGCCGATGCGACGCGCGCCTGCTGTTCTGCTCATGTTGCTCGTGGTCTACGGCTTCCTCTCGCCCCCCGGAGCGCAGGGGCAGCAGTCGAGAGATCCACCGGCCCGGGCGTTCCGGCTTGAGCAGAATGCGCCGAACCCGTTCGACCGAGACACCTGGATCGCCTTCTACCTGGAGGACGGACTCTTCGACGGCGGTGAGCACGCCGCGGTGACGATCCAGATCTACAACATGCTCAACCAGCTGGTCGCGGTGCCCAAGGCGCCCGACCACCCGAAGGGAAAGAACCTGCCGGTCGCGAACCTCACCTACTCGGAGCCGGGCCGGAAGCTGGCCTACTGGGACGGGAGGGACAGCCAGGGCCGAAGGGTCCCCTCGGGAGTCTACTACTGTCAGATGGTGGTCGGCGATCAGACGCAGATGCGGAAGATGATCGTCGTGTCGCCGAGGAGAAATCGAAAGATCCCAATCCCCTGGTTCGGAACGAAGAAAAGCCGGCCCGAGTGAAGACTCGGACCGGCTTCTCTTTTTCGGCGGGCGGTCCGCTCAGTCGATCAGGTAGAGGAAGCGCCCGCAGTTGTCGCAGTGGCTGAGCTCCTGGTTCCGGTCGGCGTCGGAGGCGAGCGCCGTCGGAACGTTCACGAAGCAGCCGTAGCAGGCGCCGCCGATCACCGGCACCACCACGCGCGGGTGCCGTCCCGCAATGCGGCGGTAGCGGCTCCGCACCGGCGGGGGGAGCGACTCCTCCATCTCCACGATCTTCTCGTCCAGGTGGCGGAGCGCGTCCTCGATGGTGACGTTGAACACCTCCTCCTGGACCTGCCGCTCGGGCGTTCCCTCCAGCTCACGCCGCTGGGTCTTCAGGTCCTGGATCTCCAGCAGGGTCTCTAGGCTCGGATGCATGTCGGTCTCCTGTTTCAGACTCCCTTTTCCTCGAGCAGCGCGAAGAACTCCTGCGGCGACCTGATCTCCGCGAGCCGGGCGGGAACGTCCGTCTCCTTGGCGAACTGCGCGATCTTCCCGAGAACCGGGAGGTACTGGTTGGAGACCTCCAGCGGGGGAGCGATGATGAGGAAGAAGTTGTTGACCGGCTGGTCGTCGATGGCCTTGTACTCCACGCCCTGCGCCCTGTGTCCGAAGGCGATGCGGAGCCGGTTGACCACCAGCGAGCGGCAGTGCGGGATGGCGATTCCGCGCCCGATCCCGGTGGAGCCCAGGTTCTCGCGGCGCTTCAGCATCTTGAAAAGGATCCCCTCCGACTTCTCGTCGAGGCCGAGGAGCCGGATCAGCTCCTTGAGGATCTCGTCCTTGGTCTCCCCCTGGAGGTCGAGCTTGACCGCGTCCTCGGAGAAGAACTCACGAAGTTCCATGTTGTCTATCCTCTCTATGTCGAATCGAACTCGGATACGGTTCGCGGACGCGCCAATGTAACCGCCGCGCCCGGTGCTGTCAAAACCGCGTAAACCATGCCGCGGAGCGGTTTCGCGGTTGAATCCGCGCTCCGAAAATTGTATATTTCGAACATGAACACCAACGTCGTGGAGATCCTCCGTAGCGGGCGCGTCCCGCTGTACCTGGCGCCGCAGGCGGGCGTCAGCGAATCGCCGTTCCGGCGCCTTTGCCGCTCGTTCGGGGCGGACGTGGTGGTCTCGGAGTTCGTCTCTTCGGAGGGGATCCGCCGGAACGACCGCCGCACCCACGAGTACCTGCGCTTCCACGAGGACGAGCGCCCCATCGGGGTGCAGATCTTCGGTGGGGACCCGGCCGCCATGGCCGAGGCCGCGGCGCTCGTGGAGGAGGTGTACCAGCCGGACTTCCTGGACATCAACTTCGGGTGCCCGGTGAAGAAGGTGGTGAACCGCAACGGCGGCTCGGGGTGCCTCCGCGACCTGGACCTGGTGGAAGGGATCATCCGCGCGGTGAAGGGGGCCATCTCCATCCCCACCACCGTCAAGATCCGGAGCGGGTGGAGCGAGCAGATGCGGAACCCCGTGGAGATCGCGCTCCGCTGCCAGGACGCCGGGGCGGAGGTGCTGACGCTCCACGCCCGCACCCGTACGCAGATGTACAGCGGGACCGCCAACTGGGACGAGATCGCCGCGGTCAAGGCGGCGCTCGACATCCCGGTGATCGGGAACGGCGACGTGTGGACGGGCGCGGACGCCCTCCGCATGCGGGAGCACACCCGGTGCGACGGGATCATGATCGCGCGCGGCTCCCACGGAGCGCCGTGGATCTTCGGGCAGGCGCGCGCGGCGCTGGACGGTCTCCCCGTCCCGGCCGATCCCGATCCGGCGGAGCGCTTCCGCATCGTCCGCGAGCACGCGCGGCTCGCCATCGCCTTCGAGCGGGACGAGGAGAAGGCGATGCTGGAGTTCCGCAAGCACCTGGGGTGGTACACCAAGGGGCTCCCCAACGGACGGGTGCTCCGGCAGGAGCTCTTCGCCGTCACCCGCCTGGAGCAGGCCGAGGCGCTCCTGGAGCGCTACCTCGAGGAGTACGCGGGGGCGGCGGTTTGACGCCGGACCGGCTTCGCCTCCTCCTGGAGGAGGTGGCGGGCGGCACCACCACCGCCGCCGAGGCGGAGCGGCGCCTGGCCTGGCTCCCGCTGGAGGAGACCTCCTTCGCCACGGTGGACCACCACCGTACCCTCCGGCAGGGGTTCCCGGAGGTGATCTTCGGCGCGGGGAAGACGCCCGAGCACCTGGTGGAGATCGCCCGGCGCATCGCGGCCCGCGGCGACGGGGTGCTGGCCACCCGCGTCGCACCCGAGGCCGCCGCGCTCCTGCGCGCGGAGATCCCGGGGATCGAGATCAACGAGCTGGGGCGCACCGCTTGGCTGGCCCCGCGCGAGCCGCGCGAGCGGCGGGCGCGGGGCTCCGTGCTGGTGGTGACTGCGGGGACGAGCGACCTTCCGGTGGCCGAGGAGGCCGCCGCGACCGCGCGCGCCTTCGGCAACCCGGTGGAGCGGCTCACCGACGTGGGGGTGGCGGGGCTGCACCGCCTCCTGGCTTCGCGCGACGCACTCCTGGGCGCGGCGGTGATCATCGTGGTGGCCGGGATGGAGGGGGCGCTCCCCTCGGTGGTGGGAGGGCTGGTCTCCGTTCCGGTCATCGCCGTTCCCACGAGCGTGGGGTACGGCGCGGCCTTCGGGGGGCTCGCGGCGCTCCTGGGAATGCTCAACAGCTGCGCCTCGGGGCTCACGGTGGTGAACATCGACAACGGCTTCGGTGCGGCGGTCGCCGCCTCGCGCATCAACCT
>Ga0247718_1000668_pt1 | contig 10101 bp, 7 predicted proteins | sample 21E_DmetaG_FD_189045 | JGI IMG/M metagenome (GOLD analysis project Ga0247718, IMG submission 189045) | Soil microbial communities from hillslope of Landscape Evolution Observatory, University of Arizona, Oracle, AZ, United States - 2-1-E_D | ecosystem: Engineered > Artificial ecosystem > Mesocosm...
GAAGCCCGCGGACCCCAAGGAGTTCTTCGGTGAGGTCGTGATGGCCGGCAGCTACGACAACGCGTGGAAGGCCCTTCAGGAGGGCCAGGTGGACGTCGCCGTCATCGCGGGCGACGTGAAGGAGTCCACCTACCGCACCGTCATGAACAACACCCGCGTCGTGGAGACCCAGGGCCCCGTCCCCTCCCACGCCGTGGTGTACGCCGAGGACTTCAAGGGCACCGAGCTTGCGAACAAGCTCACGGCCGCCCTCCTTGAGCTCAAGGACGACAAGCAGCCCCTCATGCGCCAGCTCATGAGCGGCATCTTCGTCCGCTTCGAAGAGACCACGAGCGCCGAGCACGGGGCGGGCCTCAAGGTGGCCCTCGACCGCGTGGGCGGCGACTACGGAGCCAAGATCTGATGATGTCCCTGTCGCGGCACCCTCTTGAGCGCGAAACCGTCCCCGGGCCCACCCCTGTTCCAGCGGTGGCCCGGACGGTGCCGAGCGAGCCCGCCCTCGTGGCGCGGGACCTCAGCTTCGCCTACGGGAGGGGCCGCGGCCAAGGCATCCACCACGTGAACCTCACGGTCGCCCGCGGCGAAACGGTCGCCGTCATGGGCCCCAACGGGAGCGGCAAGACCACCCTCCTGAAGGTGCTCGCGGGAGTGCGGCCCCGCAGCGGCGGCGCCGTCGATGTCTGCCCCGGCGCGGCGCGCCGCCGTGGCCAGGTCGGCTACATTCCTCAGCAGTTGGGTCTCGTGCGCACGCGCTCCGCCCTCGAGAACGTGCTTCTCGGGAGCCTCTGCCGCACGGGCTTTGCCCGCAGCCTCTTCGGCCTCTACCACCCTGAGGAGATCGCGAAGGCCGAAGCGCTCCTTGCGCGGGTGGGGCTTGCGGACAAGACGGCGCGCCGCGTCGGGGAGCTCTCGGGCGGCGAGCGGCAGCGCGTCGCCATTGCTCGCACTTTCCTGCAGCGGCCCGACGTGCTGCTCGCCGACGAGTTCACGAGCAACCTCGACATCGTGAAGGCGGGCGAGATCCTCGACGTGATGCGCGAGTTCACCCGCGAGGGCATGGGCACCGTCCTCGTGTTCCACAACGTGGAGCTTGCCCGCGAGTACGCCGACCGCATCCTGTTCCTGCGGGAGGGCCGCGTGGCCGAGGTCCACGACGCCCGCACCGTCACCCACGAAATGGCCCGGGGGCTGCTCTCCTGAAGCCCGCGCTGCGCCGCCTCCTGGTGCCCGCAGCGGTCCTCGTGCTGGCCGCGCTCGTCGTCTACTCGTTAGACGACCTCGGCTTCTTCGACCAGGAGCGCCTCGCCCGCGCGGGCGAGAACTTTGTGCGCTACGCGCCCGAGTTCGTGCCCGCGCCCCTTGACGATCACTTCCAGACGCTCCTGTGGGACGCCATCCGCGAAACGCTCCAGATGGCCTTCCTCGGCACCCTTCTTGGCGCCCTCATCGGGCTGCCGCTTGCGGTGCTTGCCGCGCGTCCCCTCACGGGCCCCGTGGTCTCCCGCGGCGTGCGCCTCTTCCTCGCCTTCGTGCGCACGGTGCCCTCCCTGGTGTGGGCGCTGTTCTTCATCATCCTCTTCGGGCTCGGCCCCATCCCGGGCGTGCTCGGCATCACGCTCTACACCGTGGGCTTCGTGGGGAAGCTCTACTACGAGTCCCTGGAAGGCCTCGACCCGGACGTGCTGGAGGCCGTGCGCGCCACGGGCGCCACCCGGTTCCAGCTCGTGCGCCACGCGGCCATCCCCGAGGCCGCGAACGCCGCCGTGAGCCACATCCTCTACGCCTTCGAGTACAACATCCGCGCCTCCTCCGTCCTCGGCTTCGTGGGCGCGGGCGGCATCGGCCTCCTCCTCGACCACTACAAGGGCCTGCTCGACTACCACCGCCTCGTGACCACCATCCTCGTGCTCTTCGCGCTCGTGGTGGCCATCGACGCCGCCTCCCGCTTCATCCGGAAGCGCTACCTGCTCCAGGCGGAGACGGCGGCGGGCGCGAGCTGATCAGCGGCGGCGCAGCAGCCTCGCGGAGGCAGCGCCCACGAGGACGAGGAGGACCGCGCCCACGGCGGGGCTCTCCACGGTCTCGGTCACGGGGGACCCGCCCGTGGGGGTCTGCTGGCGCGTCGTCGTGGTGGTGGTCGTGGTGGTTGTGGTCGGCCCGGGGTCCACGGGCTTGGGCTTGGGGGGTTTCTCGATGCGGAAGCTGTCGGTGAATCCGCTGCCGTCCGTCGCCACCACGCGGCCTTCGATCATCGTCTCGTTCACGAGAAGCTCCACGAAGTGGTAGTGCTTGCCGCGGGCGGCGCTCCAGTTGGGGGCCGGGTGGAGCTTGGGGTCGTACAAGCTCTGGCCTCCGCCGCCCGTCACAAGGTACACGGTGCCGAGACCTTCCCGCACGGTGCTGTTGCGGGTGACGACCGTGTCGTTCCGCAGGGGGTGGGTCCGCTCGTAGGCGTGGTCGTGGGCCGTGACCACGAGGTCCACGCCGCCGGCCTCCAGGATGTCGCGGAAGGCCTCCACCACGTGGGCCTGCCCGCCGTGGCGGAAGGAGGAGTAGAAGGGCGCGTGGAGGTACACGACGGTCCACGCGGCGTCCTTGTTGGCGGCGAGGTCCTGCCGCAGCCACTCGGCCTCCTCGTGCCGGAACTTGGAGAAGTCACCGCCCCACGTGTCGAGGGCGACGAAGTGGATGCCGGCCCAGTCGAAGCTGTACCACCGCTCGTTGCCGGGGAAGGCGTGGCGCTGGTAGTACAGGTTACGGTCATACTCGGTGTCCATCTCGTGGTTGCCAAGCGCGATCATCCAGGGACGGGTGGCGGCCGCGGGCTCGATCATCTCGAACCACTGGCGCCACACGTCGGCGGACCCGTAGGCGTAGGCAAGGTCCCCGGGCACTATCACGAGATCCGGGTCGGCCTCAAGGAGCGCGTTGACGGCGGCCCGGCTCGTGGGCTTGATGCCGACGTCGGCGATGGCGGCGATGCGCACGGGCTCCTCCGAGAGCGCGCGCGGCGCCGTCGTGAACTGGAAGAAACGGCCCCCCACCTCGTAAGTGTAGGGGGTTCCCGGCTGGAGGCCGGTGAGGCGCGCCTCGTACACCACGCCCGGGCCCGGTCCGGGGACGGCGACGGCGGGGAAGGTCCGGTTGAAGAGCGGGCCCGTCACCCGCACCTCGGGCCGGTCCACGACCTCCGGCTCCACCCAAACGACGGTCGCCTGGGTGGCCGCATCCGAGGAGGAGAGGCCAAGGTGGACCTGGCTGGTGGCCGCCACCGGCAAGGCCGCCGCGAGGAGGGCAAGAAGGGTGAGGGGGACGAGCGCCCGCATGCCCATGGCCAATTTCTTGGAACGCAAAGGCCTTCCGCCTACCCGCGGCCGGGAGATAGCCCCCGCCGCAGGGGACGGGGGTTTACTTGCCGCGCAGGAGCAGGGTCACGGAGTTGCCCACGTGCACTTGCTCCACCTGGACCCCGTGCAGGACGGGGCGGGTTTCCACGGAGTAGTCCTCGGCGTCGAGCTTCAGCTGGTTCCCGTCGGGGAGGGTGATGGTCATTCCACCGGGAGTGGCCTTCGCCGCGTCCATGCCCTTGAGGGCCTCGCCCACGAGGCGGCCCTGGGCCTTGTACTTGGGGCCGATGACCGCGAAGTTGGGCTTCACGGCCACGGGCACCAGGGTGAGGTCCTTGGCGTCCACGAAGTGGAGGCCCGCCGTGCGGAGGGTGGCCGCGATGTCGGCCTCGCTGCGCTTGAGCGCCGCCTGCGCCTCGGGCGTGGCGACCACCTCGATGGTGGGAATCTCGTTGCCGATGCCGACGCCGCTCTGGCTCTTCCAGTTGCGGGCAGCGGCCACCACGTCCTTCGCGAGCTCGCCGCGCGTCCACGCGGCCGTGTCCTCGGCGGGCGCCTCGGGCCAGGGCGCGACGTGGATGCTCTTCTTGCCCTCGAGGGCGCGATAGGTCTCCTGGTACACGTCCTCCATGCTGAAGCAGAGGACGGGCGCGAACAGCTTCGCGATGCCAAGACCCACCGTGTACAGCGTGTAGCGGACGGCGTGGTCGTTGGGGTCGCGGGCGCGGTGCTTCACGAGCTCCAGGTAGTGATCGGCGAGGACGTGCCACACGAAGTTCTCCGTCTCACGGAGCGCCTTCAGGTAGTCATAGTCGTCCCAGGCCTGGGTGGTGCTCTTCACGAGGCGCGCGTACTCCGTGAGGATCCACGCGTCCACGTCCCGCAGCTCCGAGGCCTTCACTGCCTTCGGCTTCTCTCCGCCAAGGCACATGCCGATGAACTTCTCGATGTTGCGGATCTTCGTGGCAAGGCGCATCGCGCGCGTGAGCTCCTTAGGGTTCCAGATGATGTCCTCGCCGAGGCTTGCGCCCGTCGCGGACCAGTAGCGGAGGGCGTCGCCGGAGTAGTCCCGGATGACGTCGAGGGGCTCCACGATGTTGCCCTTGCTCTTGCTCATCTTCTTGCCCTTGCCGAGCTTCACGAAGCCCGAGATCATGATGTCCTTCCAGGGGATGCTGTCCTGGTGGAAGTGGCTCTTCACGATGGTGTTGAAGGCCCAGAAGCTGATGATTTCGTGGGCTTGCGCGCGCAGGCTCATGGGGAAGGCCTTGTCCATGAGGGGCGAGTCCTCGGCCCACTGGAGCGCAATCTGGGGCGTGAGGGAGGAGGTGGCCCACGTGTCCATGACGTCCTTCTCGGGCGTCCAGTCGCGCCCGCCGCACTTTGCGCACGGCTTCTGGGGCGTCTGCTCCATGGGGTCCACGGGCAACTCCTCGGCCTCGGCGACGTGGGTGTGGCCGCAGCCCTTGCAGTACCACACGGGGAAGGCCACGCCGAAGAAGCGCTGGCGGCTGATGCACCAGTCCCACTTGAGGCCCTTCACCCAGTTGTCGTAACGGACCTTCATGTGCTCGGGGTGCCACTTGATCTCGGCCCCCATGCGCAGGAAGTCGTCCTTGAGGTCGAGGTAGCGGATGAACCACTGCTTCGTGACGAGGAACTCGATAGGGGTGCCGCAGCGCTCGTGCACGTTCACGTTGTGCGTGATGGCCTTCTGGTGCAGGAGGAGGCTCCCGGCCTGAAGGTCCTTGAGGATGGCCTCGCGGGCCTCCGTCACGGTCATGCCCTGGTACTTACCGGCGAGGGGCGTCATCTTGCCGTGCTCGTTGATGGCGATGCGGAGGGGGAGGTTGTTGGCCTGCCACCAGTCGATGTCCGTGAGGTCACCGAAGGTGCAGTTCATGACCATGCCCGTGCCCTTCTCCTGGTCCACCTTGTCGGAGGTGAGGATGGGCACCTCGTGGCCGTACAGGGGAACGCGCACCTTGCGCCCGTGCAGGTGCTTCGTGCGCGCATCGTCGGGGTGCGTGAAGATGGCCACGCACGCGCCGATGAGCTCGGGGCGCGTCGTGGAGATCACGATTTTGCCCTCCGCGCCCTGCTGGTAGCTGCGGGTCAGCTCCCCCGTCTCCTCGTTCTTCGTGTCGTGGACGAGCCTGCCGGGAGCGGCCTCGCCCACGAGCTCAAAGGGAATGTCGTTGAAGGTTGAGGGAAGTTCCTTGTCCTCGGCCTCCACCTGCGCGATGGCGGTGGCGCACTCGGGGCACCAGATGGAGGGGCGCTCCGCGCGGTAGGCCCGGTCGGCCTTGTAGAGCTCCACGAAGGAGAGCTGGCTCGTCTTCACGGCGTGCGGCCCAATGGTCTGGTACGTGAGGCCGAAGTCGCAGCTCTGCCCGATGCGGCGCCAGCTCTTCTCCATGCTGGCCTCCGCCTCCCGCGTCTTCTCGAGACAGAGGCGGATGAACTCCTTCCGCCCCACGTCCGTGATCTTGACGCCCGTCTCGCGCTCCGTGTAGCGCTCCGTGGGGAGACCGTTGTCGTCAAAGCCCCAGGGGTAGAACAGGTTGAACCCGCGCATGCGCTTGTAGCGGGCGATGAAGTCCATCTGCGAGTAGGAGTAGGCGTGCCCGATGTGCATCTTGCCCGACACCGTGGGCGGGGGTGTGTCGATGCTGAAGACCGGCGCCTTGGACTTGGGGTCGTAGGCGTACAGGTTCTCCTCGTTCCAGAAGCGGAGCCACTTCTCCTCCATGGCCTGGAGCGCCGGGTCGCTCTGGACGGTTTCCTCTTCCTCGGGCATGGCTCGCCCAAAGGCTGGGGCCTTTATTAAGCGTTATGGGGTCGGGCGAGGGGACGGACTGGGGAGGACGGGAGCGGGCGAGGCCGGGTGCAGGTGCAACTGCACAGGCCCGGAAGCGCCGGGGCCTGTGCAGTTGCAGGTGCACTGAACAGGGACGAGAAGAAGGGGAGGCAAGCCCCGCCGCCCATAAACCCCCCGGGCGACGGGGCTGATTAGCAGAAGAGAGCAGTCGGGAACCAGGAAAGGCGATTGAGGGAGGCTGACTGGAGGGAGGAGGCAAGGCCCCCGACTGCTTCTGCAACTTCCTCGATTTCGTGGAATATAAAGGATCTCCGGCAAACGGCGAAGGATTGGTCGAGGGGTCTTCCCGCAGGGTCGTGAAGCGGAAGGGGAAAAACAGGGAGAGGTCTGGAAAAGACAGGAGAAAAACAGAAAAAAGGGCCCGGGAACCGACCCGGGCCGACACCGGGGTAGACGAGAAGCTTAAGCGAGGGCCTTCGCGGGAGCGGCGGCCTTGGGGGGCGCGAAGAAGCGCTTCTCCATGCGGAGGGCGAGGTACTTGCCCACGGAGGCGCCGAAGCCGTCGATCTTCTCGCCGCGCGCAAGGAGCACGGTGAAGGGGACGAACTCCAGGTGGTTGGCCCAGCGGTAGGTGAGCTTCAGCTCGTCGCCGAGGGGGCCGTCCATCTCCACGACACCGATGGCGACATCGGCGTAGCGGGGGCTCTGGAACACGTTCTCCTTGAGGTCCTCGAGGTAGGCGTCGACGCTCGCGCTCGTGGACTTTGCAAGGATAAGGACGGCGCGGTCCGCCTGGAGGAGGCGGGCAAGGCCCTCCTCGTCAAGGATGGGGATTTCGCGGCTCATGGCCTGCCGGTTCCACAGGAAGAGCATGTCTGTTTCCTTACACCCGCGGTGGTTCTCGGCCTGTGATCCCGCACGCACCTTGCCCTCGCCCTGAGGCGTGGCGGTGGGGAACCCCGGGGCTGCGGAGGCAACCTCCGGGGTGCAGATTGATTCCGAACCCTTTTTGAGGGGATGCTTGCCTTGGATTGTCCGTGCTGCGCCGCTCCCGGGCCCTTGTCCTGTCCCTCCTGGTCGCGCTCCTCGTGCCCCTTGCCGGGTGCGCCGAGAAGCTCACGGAGCGGAATTTCTCCCTGGCGAGCAACGCCGTGGGCTTCGACAAGGGGGGCACGGCCTCCTTCACCCTCACCTACGATCCGCGGGCGCTATCGGAGGAGACTCGGTTCGACATCGAGCCGAAGTACGCGGTGGAACGCGTCAAGTTCGACCGCGTGGGCAGCTTCTTCCAAGAGGTGGAGGTGAACGACGCGCGCGAGCTGAACCTGCGCGTGCTCGTGAACGGCACGGAGGTGTCCTCCTACACGTTCACCGCGCAGAACCGCAGCGTGGAGCTGCGGCTTGACGTGCCCAAGGACCTCGCCACCGACCGGTACGTGCTCCGCCTCACGCTGCTGCAGGTGGGCGAGGTGGCGAGCAACGAGTTCCGCGTCACGGACCCGTGACGCACCCGTCGCTACCCCACCGCGCGGAAGGAACGAAACCGTGAAGCTCAGGCACGGGAAGAGGAGAGAAAAGGGGTTGCGGGTGGGTTGTGCAGGCCCACCCGCCTAGGGGATGCCGCCGGGCTGGCGGACGAAGGACGTCAGCCTCCTCAGGAGCCCGGCACCGTGCAGGCACTAGCTTGCTCACGGGCCGGACCATAACGATATCGCCTAGCAACCGTTTTTCTGCAGGGATGGCCGTGGCCGGCCACCCAAGCAGGGTTAGGCGCCTGAGCCCAGCTCAATGCTGCCAGCCCTTGGGCACTCGGGGATGCTCTCGGGTCCCTCGCGTACGGACTGGATTGGGTGCCGGAGGCACCCATGGGTGATGATCAACCTTTCTGAAGGTTGTTCTCGAACTTCTTGAGGATGGCCTCGTACACCTTGGCTTCCTCGCCCGTGGCGCGCTTCTGGAGGCGCTGCAGGATGAGCTCGGGGGTGGAGCGGGCGCGGTAGTTCATGCGGGGCGTGCGGTCCACGATGAGGTTGAACTCCTCGTCGAGGCCGCGCGCCTCGATACCATCGATGCGCACGCTCGTGTACTTGCTGACCTCCTCGGCCATGTGGGTGACGCAGATGCCGCAGGAGCCGGACTCCTTCAGCATCTCGATGAAGGTGCCCACAATCTTGGAGGCAGCCTCGAGCTCCGTCATGGCCTCAAGCTCGTCGGCGAGGACGAGCTTGCGCGTCTTGCTCGTCACGATGGGGATGAAGCCGCGCAGGAAGCTTTCGAAGGCGCCCGCGTCGAGGCTGCGTTTCTGGGTGAAGAAGTACAGGGCCTCCACGAGCTCCACCGTGGCCTCCTCGGCGTTCACGGGGAGACCGAGGTGCGCCAGGAGCGCCACCTGGCTCACGGTCTCAAGGAGGGTCGTCTTGCCACCGGAGTTGGCACCCGTGAGGAGCACCACGTTGTGGGGCTTCCCGAGCTCGTACTCGATGGGGCTGCCACCCTGGCGGAGGAGGTTGAGGTGGAGGGTGCCCTTCAGCTTGAAGCCCTTGCCGAACTTCGGCGGGTTCAGCTTGTACTCGATGGCGAAGCTGCCAAGCGCGAACTCGTAGTCGAACTCGAGGAGGCGCTGGATTTCCTGCTCCGCCTGGTCGCGCAGCGTGTGGAGCTTGCGCGCGGCATCCACCTTTTCACGGAAGAGGGTGCGCTTGCGGCGCCCCAGGTAGGTGCGCTTGCGCTCCTCGAGCATCTCGTCGTTCACCTTGACGGGGAACCCATCCTCGAACACGGAGAAGTCGTCGCCGGTCTCGCGCATGATGCGCTCGCGCCCGGTGCGGAGCACCTCCACCTGGATCTGCTGGATCTTCTTGGGGGTCTGGCCGCTCATCATGGCGACGACATCGTCGCCCGTGAGCTGCACCGTGGAGGTCTTCTCCTTGATGGCGCGGTTCATCTCATCCGCCACCTCACGCACGAGCTTCTCCACGGGGGCGAAGTCCACCTCGCGCGTTTGGAGGCGGTCGAGGGTCTCGAGAACCTGGGGCAGGATGGATTTCGTGCCGAGGATGCCCGCCACCTCCACGGCCGTCTCCCACAGGGGACGGTTCTCCTGGAAGTACTGCAGCGTCGCTTCGGGCACGAGGGCGCCCTTGTCGGCGGTGAAGGGGATGGACACCACGTTCTCGACGCCCGTGAGGTCGAGGGTCCCGGTGCTGTAGGCGTAGATGATGACTTCGAAGCCGTCGTTGAAGCCGCCGTCCTCGGGGGTGAGGATGCGGCAGTGCTTGTCGAGGCCGATCTTCACGAGGCGCTCGTAGTCGGCCTCGGTGTCCACGAGGACGGCCACGCTCGAATCGTACTTGGGGCGGGGCACGCGGGGCTTTGCCACGCGGCTGAGGAGCTGGGCGAGACGAGCGCGGGGGAGCTTCTCCACCTTGTCGCGCGCCTTGAGGGCGAACTTGAGGTTCGCTTCAATGGCGGCCTTGTCCTGGAGGGGCACGAGGAGGCTCACGCGGTTGCGGGCGTAGCTCGTGTTCGCGAACTCGCGGATGCGGTCGAGGATGTCCTCGTAGAGGGCCTCGGCGCGGGGGGTGCGCAGGAAGTCCGTGGTGGCAAGGCCGTTGACCTTCAGCACAATCTCGACGGCCTTCTTCTCGCTTATGCCGTCCACGGCGGCGAGCCGGTCCACTTCCAGGTTCTTGGCGGCCTGGAAGAACGCCTCTTCGGAGCCGAACTCCTTCACGATGCGGGCGGCAATGGCCTCTCCGATGCCCTCGAGCTCGGTCAGCTTCATGGGGGTGGTCGGGGCCGGGATGCCTCCCTTCGTGTTTGAGGCTTTTGCGGCATTTTCCTGCTTGGGGGGATCGAGCTTCGCGGTGGCCATAGGGATCCCGGAGAACTGCCCTCCAAGGGAAGCGTCCCGTTATGACAGTCCTCCCGAGG
>Ga0247718_1000669_pt1 | contig 10094 bp, 6 predicted proteins | sample 21E_DmetaG_FD_189045 | JGI IMG/M metagenome (GOLD analysis project Ga0247718, IMG submission 189045) | Soil microbial communities from hillslope of Landscape Evolution Observatory, University of Arizona, Oracle, AZ, United States - 2-1-E_D | ecosystem: Engineered > Artificial ecosystem > Mesocosm...
TGGCAAATCCGCAGCGAAGCGCGAGGAAGTCTTGCAACAGGCACGTAGTACTGAAGCAAACAAGAGCGAGATTGAACTCGTTGAAAAGAAAACTGCTACATCGATAGTGGCGACCACGATTCGCCTCGCTACTTCCGCATCAACTAAGGAGCGCGCACACGGCATGCTGCACGAGCTTGAGTCCTCATTCAACCAGTTTGAGAGCGCCCATGGCAACCGCATCGTATGGAAGCGCGCAGAAGGCCTGGGTGCGCGCAGCTTCTTCCATGACTTTACGTTCCGCCTCTTCTCGCAAAAGCGAGAGATGCCATTGTCGCTGCGGGAACTTACGACGCTGTATCATTTTCCGCCGAAGGGCATCGAGTCAACGCCTAACTTGCGCCAGGCGCGCTTTACTCAGGCAGCTGCATCGCTTGATCTGCCGCGCGAGGGCATCCTGCTCGGTACCAATACATTCAGAGGGCAAACTACCGAGGTGCGCATGGATGAGGAGGATCGTCTACGGCACTTGTATGTAATCGGCCAAACCGGTACCGGTAAGACCGGCTTCTTGAAGACTCTTATTCAGCAGGATATAAAGGCAGGCAACGGTCTCTGCTTCATTGATCCGCACGGCAACGACATTATCGATGTTCTCGCAAGCGTGCCACCGGAGCGCTACGAGGATGTTATCTATTTCGATCCTGCATATCTTGATCGTCCATTTGGCCTCAATTTGCTCGAGTACGATCCTGCGCATCCGGAACAAAAGACCTTTATCGTAAACGAGATGCTTGCCATCTTCCGCAGGCTCTACGGCGATGTGCCTGAATCGATGGGCCCTGCGTTCGAGCAGTATTTCCGCAATGCAACTATGCTCGTTATGGAAGACCCTGCATCGGGTTCAACGCTCATGGATATTGGCCGCGTACTTTCAAATGCTGAGTTTAGGAACTTCAAGCTCTCGCGCAGCCATAACCCGGTGGTGAATCAGTTCTGGATGGAGATTGCCACGAAAGCAGAGGGTGAGGCGTCACTGCAGAACATTGTGCCGTACATCACGAACAAGTTCGATGACTTCACTGCGAACGACTTCATGCGCCCTATCATTGGACAGCAAGTTTCTTCGTTCCAGTTCCGCGATCTCATGGACTCGAAAAAGATCCTTCTCGTAAATCTTTCGAAAGGCAGGCTTGGCGAGCGCAATGCGAACTTGCTCGGTCTTATCCTGGTGGGCAAGCTCTTCATGGCTGCACTTTCCCGTGCTGATTCACCGGGCAAGGATTTTCCGCCGTTCTATCTCTACATCGATGAGTTCCAAAACATCACCACCGATTCCATACCCGGCATCCTTTCTGAGGCGCGCAAGTACAAGCTCTCACTCACTATCGCGCACCAATTCTTAGCGCAGGTGGATGAGAAGATTCGCAATGCAGTCTTTGGCAACGTCGGCTCCATGGCAGTGTTCCGTGTTGGCGAAGATGACGGCGAGTTCTTCGCCAAGCAGTTTGCACCCGTTTTCTCAGCACTTGATTTCGTGAACATTGAGAACCGCAATGCGTATGTACGCATGCTCGCGCACGGCATTCCTCAGAGGCCATTTAACATAAAGACGATAAATCTTGAAAAGGGAAATCTTGATCAGATTGATGATCTGCGCGAACTCTCGTATTTGAGTTATGGCAGGGACCGGACAACGGTTGAGAACACCATTCGTTCTCGCTATCTTACGTAACTCTGGATAAGGCTAATTAGATAAGGAATCTGCGTGATACAGTGGTAGTACTGTAAGGCCGGGCGCGTGTGCGGAATACGTATACATGTCACAAGAGTCACCTCCGCAACCAAAATTGTCAGCAGAAGAGCAGGCTGAAAAGCTGCGCGCTCTTTCTCGCGCAAACCTTGAGCGCGCACAGGCGGCGCACGAGTCCCCTACGCCACAAGCAGCTCCTGAGCCTGAAGAAGAGCAGGAGATCATCTCCATGCGCAGACGTAAGGGAGGAGCTCCCAAGACTGTTGCGGCACCTCTTGAGGAGGCGCCCGCGGAAGAACCCACTGTGCAAGGATCTGCAGACGATGAGCCTGTAGGTGCAGCAGAAAAGCCTGAGAGCTCCTACCAGTTCGTACTTCAGGATCCTACGCCAGCTGAGAAGAAAGCCGCGCACAAGACTACCCTTGCGTCGCTTATTGAACAGGTGCAGGCAATTGAGCAGGCAGCAAAAGCAAGCAAGCCAAAGAATGAGAAGGAAAGTATGCTCACCACAACAGCGGTCGCAAAGCCGTTTGAAGTGTCTGCTCCGCCTGTTGGAAAACTCGATGTCTTTAAGAGCAAAATTGAACTTGCTGCTGACAAGGTCTCTCCTGAGTATCAAAAGATGAAGGAGGAAGAAGAGAAGCACTATAAGTACTACAAGTATCTTCTCAATAAGCGGTCTCTGTTTGAGCGCATCACCGGTAAGGGCCGGGGTTCAAAAGGTTTTAAGGAAGAGCATTTCCAGCAAAGCAAGAAGATGTACGACGATGCGCGTATTGCCTACGGCAAGTCCCTTATGAGCTCTGCTGAAGAGCGTCTGCGCGCAAAAGGCCGCACTCCTGAAGAGACTAAGGCGATCCTTGACCGCTACAGCGGTATTGTGCGTTTTAACGAGATCGTAAAGCCGGGCAGAGAGCTTGCGTACAAGATGCGCAATGAATCGAGAAAAGAAAATGCCATCATCGTCGAGAAGGCGTATGAGGGCATGCAAGATCTGAGCAAAAAGGCTGAGGACAAGCTTGCCGACTGGTTCTTTAATAAGAAGCTTTTCTCAAAGGAGCCGCTTGATGATGCCGCTGCGCGGCGGTGGGCCGCTAACACCATGCGTGCAGGGCGCATCGTCGCATTTGCAGGCGCCGGCGCAATTGCTGCTGGTACAGGACCGCTTGGATGGACAGCGGCAGGTATCGGCTTTGGCAGACAGGTTGCAACAGGCCTTACTAGTACGTTTATCGGCGCTTCAGCTGCAGCAGTTGTTGGCAAAACATACGACAAGGTATCCGGCGCTTCCGGAAAGCTTGCTGCCGCGCGCAGGGGTGCGCTTGAGAGCGATAAGGATCTCCTTAAAGCAGATGAGGCATATAGGCATGGAAGCAAGGAGGCAATGGCGCGCAAGCGTGCCTATATAGAAAATGCATCTGCAACTATTTTTGGATTTGGTTCGCGCGATATTGTTTCGGATGTTGTAAGTGAACTGCCGGTGTTCCAGAGTAGTGCAGAGCACATTTCTCGTGTGACGGAGGGCGCAGCAGGCGCGGCGCCTTCTGCAAATCAGGAATCGGCTGTTGGCACTGACGAGTCTGAACCAGCAAAAGGGGCATCAGACAAAGCCTCTGGCGCTGAGACTGCTCCAGCGACGCCGCTAGCTGAGGCAAAGATCGCCGCAGCAGGTAAAGGCATGGACTCGCTTTTTGCAGAACTCAAGAATGATCTAGCAGAGCGGTTTGCCGATACTCCAGTTGCAGATCAGCCGCCAGTCGTGCGCATGCTGCTTGATCCAAATACGCATCCTAATGAATTGTCTCGCCAATTTAATTTTGCGTGGGGAGAACGCATTGATGGAAGTGAGAGCTACACAACGCAGCTTGGTGACGCAGTAGCGGTTACTGCAGATGGGCGACTTGTGCTCGATACTGCAGCAGGAGAGCCGATTGAGCTTGTAAATGCTAAGGGTGTCCAGACGTACACCTATGAGCGACCGCACGCAGAAGCTCCTGTACCTCCTGCAGCAAGTGCTACAGCGGAAGTGGCTACACCGGTGACTGAGCCAGTGCCCGCAGCAAGTACTGCAGTAGAAGCAGCTGCACCGGTGACTGAGCCAGTGGCTGCTCCAATGATCCCATCAGTTCCTCCTGTGTCCGCTCCGGCTGAAAGCGCACCAGCACCAAGGGTACCTTTAGCTTCTGAGACAGCACCGGCTGCTGCAGCAACTGCGTACAATCTCTCTACTCTTGCTGAGACTCGTGCAGGAACACCTGCGAGTGAACCAGGCGCTCCGTCTTCTGGACCGGAGCCACTTAAGGTGACGTATTTGGAAGATCTTGCTCCTGAGCAAATTAACTCAGGTACTGCACTACCATTTGAAACAGATAAGCCTTTGATACGTGAGTTACTTGTTTCCAAGGCTTGGAGCGAGCTTGGCGATGATCGTTCATGGGAAGTGTTCAATTCCTCATACGCAGCAGAATCACCTGAATCTGCATTTAGGCAGCAGCTCTTTGCCGTATTGCGCGAATCTGGAGTCGGACCACTGCCTAACGAAGACGTTGAGCAGTACTTGGAGCGTGCAGACCGGGCACTTGATGCGGGAACTCCTGGTGCGAGTGAGAATGCTGCTGGCCTTAGAATAGATGCAGCACCTGCAGTGTATGAAAGTAACGGACAGCTTGTGACGCATGGGGGAAGTTATGAAGCGCGCATAGTGCTTGCGCTTGAATACCTGCGCACGCATCCAGAAGTAGCAGCGATTGCAGTTGAGGATCCAAGCGGTGCGGGCGCCTATGAACTTACCGCTGAGCGCGCTATGCGCGGAGAGTATCAGGCTGCGCCTATCCCAGCTCCATCACCAGATACGTTCACAAGGAAGGTATTTTAGAGAGTATAGTTACTTGTATGAGCACAACGAGCACACCCATAGATCGATTGGTCGAAGCGCTTAATCTAGCGGCATTAAGTGCTGAGGAACAGGAGGTGGTTATAGAAGATCTTAACGATCTGATTTTGCGCGGTACGCTTTCTCGCCTTGTAGACCACATGGACGATAAGACCCAGCAAGAGTTTAAGGAACTGCTTGCAACTAGCCCAGATGTAGAGGCACTAGACGCCTTTCTCTTGGCACGAGTGCCGGACGCTAAGACCGCTGCAAAGGAGACTATAGATGAGATTACGGATGATATACTTGCCGTAAGCAAAGAATAATCATTGCCTATGAATGTAACTGCAACAGGAGTCGCCGTAGCGCTAGCCATTATTGTGGCGTTTGGCCTCCTCGTGTTCGGACCAGGAATGTATAACCCGTTTAACACACCAGCAGAGGATACAACGATGCTGCCAATAACTATGACTGAAGACCAGACCCAGAACCCACCATTGCCAGAAGAGCTGCCAACCGAGCTTGCGGTCAGCGATACCGTTGTCGGTACCGGTGCGGAGGCCCAGCAGGGCTCAACCGTAAGTGTGCTGTATACCGGTATGCTCCCTGACGGTACCGTGTTTGACGCTTCATCGCGCCATGGTAATCAGCCATTCTCGTTTACGCTCGGCGGTGGCCAGGTGATCCAGGGATGGGATCAGGGCCTTGTTGGTATGAAAGAAGGCGGTAAGCGCCGCCTCATTATTCCGCCATCGATGGGCTATGGTAGCCAGGATCTTGGCGTCATACCGCCAAACTCCACCCTCATCTTTGATGTAGAGCTTCTAGAAGTTCGCTAAGTAAAAGGAGAAACGACAAAGCCGCCCTCATTGAAGTGGGCGGCTTTGCGTATCAGCTGGGACTCTTCACAGAGTTCCGGGACGGTTCAGTTGGGCGTGGACGTGATGCCGAGGCGGCGGTAGATGCCCATCGCCTCGCAGTGCTCGTCCATTTCCTGGAACCACCAGATGCGCATCTCGAAGTCCAGCAGACGCGTTTCCGTGTCGAGGACGTTCTTCTCGATGGTGGCATCCATCATGTCCAGGTTGACGTCGACCTGACGGTCGTACGCCGAGCCCTGCATCTCGTAGCCGATCGCGCTCGGGAGCGCGAGACCACCGGTGAGAAGCACGGTGCCGACGCCGCCCGCACGACGCCACCAGGTGGCGTTGTTGGACGCGCGTTCGAGCTCCGGGATCCTGCTCCGAAAAGCGAGCCAGCGCTGGCCGTTGGCCTGCGCACGCTCGATCATGGTCTGGACGTGGGCGACGTAGCGCGCGGAACGGGCGCAGGTGCGCTCCGTTTCGCTGTTGATCCGATCGAAGGTGGCGCGCCCGTTTTGCGGGTCGACCCTCTGGATTTCGGAGAGAGAGACCAGCGCGAAATCGTGCTGGGTCTCGCTCCTGATCGGAACGAGGCGGCCGCGGGATGCGGCTTCGCCGTCGACCAGCACATACTGCTCGGGAGCAGTCTGCGTGGACGCGGGAGGCGGAGGCACGGCGGCCCCGCCGAGGTCGAAGGTTTGCGCCTTGGAGGCGCCGGCGATGGCGAGCGAGAGCACGAGAGCCCCCGCGCTCGCCAGAGTCAACTTCTTCATGGGAGTCTCCGTGTGTTGGAGCCCTTTTCTGATACGCGAAAAGAACTCTGGTTATACCGACATGGACTATATAGCTGAAGAGGGACCTTGTCAAGGTCTCCCTCAGCGACATGTCCTTGCCTAAACCTAAGCGTACCTTTACCGTGTGAGTAATGGATGAATTCCAATTCTCTATAGCGGCTAGAGAGAAAACTGCTCGAGCCGGCACTTTGCGTACGCCGCACGGAGTCATTGAGACGCCTGCGTTCGTACCTGTTGGCACTAAGGCGGGTGTTAAGGGTGTCTTGCCTGACACGCTACCTAAACTCGGCGCGCAAGTAGTACTTGCCAACACCTATCACCTCTATCTGCAGCCTGGAGAACAGATTGTTAAAGACGCGGGAGGACTCGGCGCGTTTATGGGCTGGGCTGGGCCAACCATGACCGACTCCGGTGGCTTCCAAGTCTTTTCCCTTGGTGCTGCGTTCGGTCGTACGATCACAAAAATTGCCAAGGGCGACGAAGCGCCCCGCGAGCACGGTATTGCAGTCTTTGACGAGGGCGTGCAATCCCAGCATGGGCAACTCGCCGTTATTGACGAGGAAGGTGTGACGTTCACGTCGCACCTTGATGGCTCCCTGCATCGCTTCACGCCGGAGCGCTCTATAGAAATACAGCATGCGCTTGGCGCAGATATGTTCTTTGCGTTTGATGAGTGCACGGCTCCAACTGAACCCTATGAGTATCAGCGCGAAGCTATGCATCGTACGCACAAATGGGCGGAGCGCTCCTTAAAGGCGCATCGCCAGAATCTTGCTGCTGCACGAAAGCAGGCGATCTTCGGCATCGTGCAGGGCGGCCGCTACACCGATCTGCGCGAGGAGAGCGCAAAAGAGATTGCTTCTATGGGCTTTGATGGGTTTGGCATCGGTGGATCGTTTAGCAAGGAAGATATGCAGGGTGCGCTGCAGGCCGCTATTACCCATCTCCCAGAAGAAAAGCCGCGCCACTTTCTTGGCATCGGTGAACCTACGGACGTGCTTACTGGCATAGCAAATGGCATCGATCTTTTTGATTGTGTTGCGGCAACCCGTCTTGGCCGCCATGGGTCTATCTACACAAAGCGCGGCATTAAGCACCTGAGAAATGAGCAGTACAAAAATGATTTCTCTGCGCTTGATCCTGAGACCGTAGTACCCGGTACTGAGTCCTTTACGCGCGCATACGTATCCCATCTCTTGCGTGCTAACGAGATGCTAGGGCAGATTATTGCTTCCATGCACAACCTGGGTTTTATCATTCAGCTTGTTGATGGCGCTCGCGAGGCAATTAAGGAGGGAAGGTTCGCTGAGTACCGCGATAATTTTGAATCCAAGTACAATCAATAAAGTTTGAGACCGTGTCGCCACGGCCTCAGAAGGGTCTAGTTGATCAAGTTCTCTGCAAGTCCGAAAAATGTCGGCAGGACCTCATCGAACATTACTAACTCTATGTTCAGGACCGCAAGCAGATAGCCGGCCCATTCCTCGAATTTGCGCAGCTCAGCTTCCGTGTACGCGTTTCGTTTTGCGGCCTGCGCGATGTAGCTGAGTTCTTCCCAGACATAGTGCGCGTCCTCGACCTGATGGAGATTTGCTGCTGGTATCAGGAGGATCACGCCTGAATCCGGATACGGATCCCCATCTTCGTTGTCGATGAAGAACGGCTCGTCTGAAACAACAACAAGATTCTGCGTTTGATACAGCTCGACGAACGTGCGAGCCAAGGTACGTAAATTTCGCAACCGCGTGAAGGCGGTCGATGAGAACGCTGTGCGCATGATCGCCTCCCAGGTTGTCCCTGTACCTGATACCACGCGCAATTCAGATTGCCAACTTCGCGGCTTCTTTTATATTTCATCCCGCGCAGGTACACTCATCATATGGCAGGCTTTACAATACACAGCCCATTTCCTCCAGCAGGCGATCAGCCAAAAGCGATTAAGGATCTTGCGGATGGCGTTAAGAAAGGACTAAAGCATCAGACGCTTCTAGGCGTTACCGGTTCAGGCAAGACCTACAGCATCGCAAACGTAATAAATGAGGTGCAGATGCCCACCCTGGTGCTTGCGCACAATAAGACGCTCGCTGCCCAGCTTGCGCAGGAGTACCGCGAGTTTTTTCCAGAGAATGCGGTCCATTACTTTGTCTCGTACTATGACTATTACCAGCCAGAGGCCTACATTGCGCATTCGGATACCTACATAGAGAAGGAAGCGCAGATCAATGCGGAGATTGACCGATTGCGCCACGCAGCGACGCAGGCACTCCTTACTCGCAAGGATGTAATCATCGTCGCGTCCGTATCGGCGATCTATGGTCTTGGCTCTCCTGAGCAGTACGAAAAGGTGCATGTGAAGCTGCAAGTGGGGCAGAAGGAAGACCGCGCTTCGCTCATCAGGAAACTGGTCGGCATTTACTTTGAGCGCACCACGGCAGACCTCTCCCCGGGCCAGTTTAGGGCGGTTGGTAACTCGCTTGAGCTCATGCCGGTCAATGAGCGTGCAATCTTCCGTGTGGCATTTGATGAGGACTCGGTCATTGCGCTTGAGTGTTTGGATCCCATCACGCGCGCGAAGACTGATACACCCGAGTCCATCTTCGTATTCCCTGCAAAGCACTTTGTGACAAGCGAAGATGAGCGTAATCGCGCGCTTGAGGATATTCGCGCAGAACTCGATGAGCGCTTGGCTCAGCTGAAACGCGAGGAAAAGCCGCTTGAGCATGAGCGCCTGAAGCGCCGCACGCTCCATGATCTCTCACTTATCCGCGAGATGGGGTATACCACCGGTATTGAAAACTACTCACGCCACTTTGACGGACGCAGCCCGGGCGAGCCGCCGCACACGCTATTGTCCTACTTCCCGCACAAGAAGGACGGTTCGGCTGACTTCCTTACGGTTATCGACGAGTCGCACGTAACGGTTACGCAGATAGGCGGCATGTATGCTGGCGATCGGTCACGCAAGGACGTGCTGATTGAACATGGCTTCCGCCTGCCGTCTGCACGTGATAACCGACCACTCAAATTCGAGGAATTCGAAGAGCGTATTGGCCAAGTTATCTATACGTCAGCGACACCAGGCAAATATGAGAAGGAGCACAGCGTGCCGCCAGACGGGCAAGTGGTTGAGCAGATCATTCGCCCTACAGGGCTTGTTGATCCTGAACTAGTGATACGGGGCGTTACTGAAGCTGGAGACTACAAAGGCCAGGTTGCTGATTTTATTAATGAAGCAGAGACCGTAATAAAGCGCGGAGGACGCGCACTTGCAACGACGCTTACGAAGCAGATGGCTGAGGATCTTTCTAACTTCCTCAAAGAACGCGGTATTGCAGCGGAATATTTGCATAGCGACGTGAAGACCATTGATCGCATCACTATCCTTACGGAATTCCGCAAGGGCACGTTCGATATTCTTGTTGGCGTGAACTTGTTGCGCGAGGGTCTTGACCTGCCTGAAGTGGAACTCGTGGGGATTCTCGATGCAGACAAAGAAGGATTCCTACGTTCCGATACATCGCTCATACAGACCATCGGCCGCGCTGCTCGCAATATACTTGGCAGGGTGATTCTCTACGCTGATGTCATGACGGGATCTCTTGAGCGCGCCATAGGAGAAACAAATCGCAGGCGCGAGATACAGCTTGCCTACAACAAGGAACACGGCATCACGCCGATCACTATTAAGAAGGAGATTCGCGACATCGCAGAATCAATGCGCAGTGAGCATCAAAAGACGGTGGATTCGCTGCTTGAGCTTGATGCTCGTCTCTATGAGGAAGATCCAAAGGCCTTTCTTGAGGAGAAGCGTCGCCAGATGAATGAGGCAGTAG